>Ga0209088_10000865_pt1 | contig 20539 bp, 24 predicted proteins | sample S_140625_EF_Meta_FD_187324 | JGI IMG/M metagenome (GOLD analysis project Ga0209088, IMG submission 187324) | Freshwater microbial communities from Lake Simoncouche, Canada to study carbon cycling - S_140625_EF_MetaG (SPAdes) (version 2) | ecosystem: Environmental > Aquatic > Freshwater > Lake ... | reverse complement strand
TGTCAATATCGTTCTGTAATCAACACTATCTCTGCCTTGACCGACTTACACGCTAAGGTATTGCGTACCGATATTGATGGGGCAGTTGCTATCCGCGCCGAGCGCCATCGCTTATCAATCCAGCGCAGCAAGCGTTGGTTAAGGTTTTTCTTCTGGAGTTAGGAGCTGCGATGAACGCCTTCTACCTCCTGCTTGGCTCCGAAGGCGCTCTTGCAGATCGCGCTCTTGCAAAGCTACAGGCAGAGTTTAAAGAAGAGAGCGCTGAAATCACCACTATCGATGCATCTGATGCACTGGTTGGCGATATCGCAGATGCTTTAGCGCCTTCGCTTTTCTCTGAGCGCCGCGCTCTGATTATTAAAGATTTGCAAGATCTGCCTGAAGATTCTAAAGCTGAGGTCACTCGCTATCTCGATCAAATAGATCCCACGATGACGGTGGTCTTTGTCCATAAAGGTGGCGTTAAAGGCAAAGCACTTCTTGATGCGATTAAGAAGGCAAAGCCTGAAATCGTTGCCTGTGATGCGATTAAGAAAGAGTCTGAGAAAGAAGATTTCGTTAAAGGTTTATTCCAAGATGCAGGGCGCAAGGCAACACCAGGTGCGATTAAGGCGATGGTAGGTGCACTTGGTAATGATTTGCGCGAGTTGCAATCGGCTGTTTCGCAGATTGCACTCGATGCTCCTGCTGGTGCCATTGATGAAGCGATGGTGGATAAATTCCATCAAGGGCGCATTGAAACTACTGGCTTTGATGTTGCCGATGCAACGATTGATGGCAACTTACCTGTTGCGCTAATTACCCTGCGCAGCGCACTCGAGACTGGCACAGATCCCGTCATGGTCACATCAGCGATTGCATCATCACTGCGCTCTCTTGCAAAAGTTTCGGGCACAAATCGTGGAACGAAATCATTTGAATTAGCAGGACAACTTGGAATGGCTCCATGGCAGATTGATAAGGCTCGTCGCCAGCTGCAATCGTGGACACCTCGTGGAATTGCATCTGCAGTTGAGGCGATCGCCAAGGCAGATGCCGATGTGAAGGGGGCCTCATCTGACCCCATCTACGCGCTTGAAAAGGCCCTGCAGACCATCGCTGCAGCCCGCGCTCAGCGATAATTCTCGATTTTGGGCTCGCCCCCTTGCGCTGATAACCTACGCGTCTGCACAAATCACAAGGTTTGGCTAAAAAGAGATAAATCGGAGCAATACACGTGGCAAATATCAAGTCGCAGATCAAGCGTATTAAGACAAACGAGAAGGCATACCTTCGCAACAAGTCTGTCTCATCATCAATCAAGACTGCTGTTCGCAAGTTTCGCGAGGCTGTCGCTAAGGGTGACGCTGCAACAACTACGACTGAACTGCGCGCAGCTTCAAAGGCTCTCGACATTGCAGTTGCAAAGGGCGTTATCCATAAGAACGCTGCAGCTAATAAGAAGTCTTCAATGGCTAAGGCTGCTGCTAAAGCCGGCGTTCGTTAATTCCCACCGAACCAACAAGGTAAAGGTCTCTTAAGTGCCTGCAATATCCATTGCTAAGGCGCCACAACCAGCATCAACAAATCCGGCGCAGATTCGTAATTTCTGCATCATTGCCCATATCGATCACGGCAAATCAACTCTTGCCGATCGCATGCTCCAAATTACTGAAGTAGTAGAAGCACGCAATATGCGCGCGCAGTATCTCGATCGTATGGATATCGAGCGCGAACGCGGAATCACTATTAAATCTCAAGCAGTTCGCCTTCCATGGCGCAGCGGCCTCGATGGCCAGGAATACATCCTGAATATGATCGACACACCAGGACACGTTGACTTCACCTATGAAGTCTCACGATCTCTTGCTGCATGTGAAGGCGCAGTGCTACTTGTGGATTGCGCCCAAGGAATTGAAGCCCAAACTCTTGCCAATCTCTATCTGGCGATGGAGAACAACCTCACCATCATTCCTGTTCTCAATAAGATTGATCTACCCAATGCACAACCTGAGAAGTTTGCTGCAGAACTTGCAGGACTCATTGGGTGCAAAGTTGAAGATGTCTTGCGCGTTTCAGGTAAGACGGGCGATGGCGTTGCAGATCTTCTTGATCAAATTATTGCGCAGATCCCAGCTCCTACGGGAGATGCCGACGCACCGGCACGTGCGCTGATTTTTGACTCTGTCTATGATTCTTATCGCGGTGTTGTTACTTACGTGCGCGTGATTGATGGTCACATTAATCCACGTGAGCAGATTCAGATGTATTCAACAGGTGTGAAGCATGAAGCACTTGAAGTCGGTGTGATTAGCCCTGAACCACTTCCATCAAAGGGTCTTGGTGTGGGCGAAGTGGGTTACCTCATTACTGGTGTGAAAGATGTGCGCCAATCACGAGTGGGTGACACCATTACTAACTTTGCACGTCCAACAAAAGAGCCATTGGGTGGATATAAAGATCCTAAGCCGATGGTTTTCTCAGGTTTGTTCCCACTCGATGGGGCAGATTTTCCTGTCTTGCGCGATGCGCTAGAGAAGTTGCAACTCAATGATGCTGCACTTGTCTATGAACCAGAGAGCTCTGCAGCGCTCGGTTTTGGTTTCCGCTGTGGCTTCCTTGGTCTTCTTCACATGGAGATTGTGCGTGAGCGTCTTGAGCGCGAAGCAAAGCTGAACTTGATTTCAACGGCGCCTAACGTGGTCTATCGCGTGACGATGGAAGATGGCAAAGAATTTATCGTGACCAACCCATCAGAATTTCCTGATGGAAAGATCAACAATGTGAAAGAGCCAATCGTGAAATCAACGATTCTTGCTCCATCAGAATTCATTGGAGTGATCATGGAGCTCTGCCAAGATCGCCGCGGAATCATGCTCGGTATGGATTACATCTCTGAAGATCGCGTTGAGATTCGCTATACCTTGCCTCTTGCAGAAATCGTCTTTGACTTCTTTGATCAACTCAAAAGCCGTACACGAGGCTATGCATCCCTTGATTATGAAGAGATTGGCGATGAAGAAGGCAATCTCGTTAAGGTCGACATTCTCTTGCAGGGTGAAGCAGTCGATGCATTTAGCGCAGTAGTGCACCGCGATAAGGCTTACTCCTACGGAGTAATGATGACGGGCAAGCTACGCGAGCTCATTCCTCGCCAACAGTTCGAAGTTCCTATTCAGGCAGCCATTGGCTCACGCATCATTGCCCGCGAATCTATTCGTGCGATTCGTAAAGATGTCCTTGCAAAGTGCTACGGCGGAGATATTTCACGTAAGCGTAAACTTCTCGAGAAGCAGAAGGAAGGTAAGAAGCGCATGAAGATGGTGGGACGCGTTGAAGTTCCACAAGAAGCATTCGTTGCAGCCCTTGCTACCGATGCCGATATCGAAAAGATCAAAGCAGCCCGCAAGCTCGAAGGCTAAATAGCCATGCTCTCGTTCTACGTCCATATTCCATATTGCGTTCGCCGCTGTGGCTACTGCGACTTCAATACCTACACACCATCAGAGCTCCAAGATGGCGCAACCCTTGAAATAGTCTCCGGTGATTACATCGATGCAGTGCTTAAAGAGTTAGATACAGCTCCTAAAGATGTAGTTCCCACAATCTTCTTCGGTGGTGGCACACCATCACTTCTGCCGCCTAAAGATCTTGGTCGCGTTATTGCAGCAATCAAGGCACGCAATGGTGTGACTGATGATTGCGAAATCACCTTAGAGGCAAACCCAGATTCAGTTACCCAAGAAAAGCTCAATGAGCTCTTTGCGGTGGGCTTTAACCGCATCTCATTTGGCATGCAATCTTCCAATACTGAAGTTCTCAAAGTCCTAGATCGCACACATAACCCAGACAATGTTCGCAAGGCTGTTGATATGGCGCGTGTGGCAGGATTTGAATCCGTCAGCGTCGATCTTATTTATGGAGCACCTGGTGAATCCTTAAGTGATTGGGCAGCGACTGTGAAAGAGGCGCTATCGCTAAATATCGATCACATCAGTGCTTATGCACTGATTGTTGAAGAAGGCACAAAGCTTGCGGCGCAAATTAAGCGTGGTGAATACACCATGCCAGATGATGACTTAATGGCAGATATGTATCTGCTCATTGATCAGCAGTGTCTGCAAAAAGGTTTGAAATGGTATGAACTCTCTAACTGGTCAAAGCCAGGACATCAATGTCGCCACAACATCGCATATTGGAAATCTAATAATTGGTGGGGGCTAGGCCCAGGTGCACATTCACATATTGATCAGAAGCGGTTCTGGAATGTGAAGCATCCGAGCGCTTATAAGGAGAAGGTATTTGCAGGAATTTCTCCCATTAAAGACTCTGAAGTATTGGGAGATGATGAGAAGAAATCTGAATACATCATGCTTGCTATTCGTATGCCAGAAGGTGTGAAGAAGGCAGCGCTGAGCGTTGCGCAATATGAACGCACTATGGAATATATTAAAAGTGGTCATGTGATTGAGAAGGAGAGCGCTCTAGCTCTGACGCCGAAGGGTCGCTTAATTGCAGACCGCATTACGCATGAAATGCTTCGTTAGCACTCGCGCGATAAGATTGCCAAACTATGACCACTGATCGCCGCCTGGAAATCCTTCGGGCAATCGTCGACGAATATGTCGAGACCCAAGAGCCTGTGGGCTCAAAGGCGATTGCTGAAAAGCGCGCACTGGGAATTAGCCCTGCAACTATCCGTAATGAGATGGCAGTTCTTGAAGAGGAAGGTTTCATCACTCAACCTCACACGAGCGCAGGTCGCATACCAACAGATCGCGGATATCGACTCTTCGTCGACAAACTCTCTGCAGTGAAACCTCTTTCTACTGCAGAACGTCGCGCGATTGAAACTTTCCTTGAGGGCGCACATGATCTTGATGAAGTTGTAAAGCGCAGCGCAAAGCTCTTGGCAGATATCACTAAGCAAGTAGCGGTAGTGAAATATCCCAAAATCGGTGATTCACCTGGGCGAGAGATGATGGCGATATCAGGAACTGCAAACCTTGCGCGCTCCGGTGAGGATCTAGGACCGGCGCTATCTCCTATTTTGGAAGCGTTAGAAGAACAGGTTGTATTGCTGCGCCTGCTTAGTGACTCCCATCCCACAGTGCATGTGACTATTGGTAGCGAACAGCAAGAAATGAATCTGCAGACTACATCACTTGTCACAGTGGGTTACGGCTCTGATGCATCCCTTGGAATTCTTGGGCCAACACGTATGGATTACGCAGGTTCTATGGCAGCAGTCTCTGCCGTTGCTCGTTATGTCGGTCGCTTTATTACAGAGAGCGCTCAGTAATGGCTGATTACTACGGCCTGCTAGGACTCGATCGCGGCGCATCGCAAGATGACATTAAGAAGGCATATCGCAAGATTGCGCGCGAGCTTCACCCAGATGTCAATCCTGATCCTGAGGTGCAGAATAAATTTAAAGAAGTGACTGCGGCTTATGACACTCTCTCTGATCCACAAAAGCGCCAGCAATATGACATGGGTGGCCAAGGAGGATTTGGTGGAGGTTTCGGTGGTGGTGGATTTAGCGACATCATGGATGCATTCTTTGGTGGCGGTGGAAATCGCGGACCGCGTCCACGTATGCGCCAAGGACAAGATGCGCTCATTCGTATTGAGGTAGATCTGAATGAAGCGTGCTTCGGAACAGAGCGCGATATCACTTTGGAGTCAGCAGTTGTCTGCAACAAGTGTGAAGGTCAAGGAACTGCCAATCAAAGTGCGCCATCGATGTGTCCGGTCTGTAAGGGACGCGGTGAAACTCAATTTGTTCAGAAGTCATTCTTAGGTCAGGTGATGACATCTCGTCCATGTAATAACTGCTCTGGTTATGGAAGTGTGATTACCGACCCATGCCGTGAATGTGCCGGTGATGGGCGTGTGCGTGCTCGCCAAACAATTAATATCAAAGTCCCTGCAGGCGTTGAGACCGGCAACCGTATTCAGATGGCTGGTCGCGGTGAAGTTGGACAAGGTGGGGGACCGGCAGGAGACCTCTATGTTGAAATCGTTGAAGAAGAGCATGAGTTCTTACTACGCGATGGCGATAACTTACATATTGCAATCGAAGTCTCATTCACCGCAGCTTCCCTTGGCACAAGCGTGAATGTGGAAACTCTCGATGGTCCCGTCAAAGTTGAAATCAAGGCAGGTACTCAGAGCGGAGCAATGATTCCGGTCAAGGGCAAGGGCATGACTCGCCTTCGCACAACCCACCGCGGTGATCTAATCGTGCATGTCGATGTTGCGACCCCTCATAAGCTCAGCCGCGATCAAGAGAAGTTACTGAAAGAGTTCGCATCATCTCGTGGTGAAAAAGAGGGCGATGTGAAGATTAAGGGCCATAGAGAAGGACTCTTCTCTAAATTCCGCGATGCATTTGGGCGCTAATGCTGACACTTTTCTTTGTAGATAGCCTGCCAACAACTGTTGGCCAAATATATGAATTTGATAATGATGATGCACTGCATGCCATTCGGGTCCTGCGCACAAAAAGTGGAGATTTCTTCAATCTCTCCGATGGTAAAGGTAATTGGTCTCATGTTGAGGCAAAGGAAGTTCACAAGAAGCATATGAGCGTTGAGGTTCTTAAGACAGGTCATGAAGAGGCTTTGGGAACACACTTCACTGTGATTCAAGCTATTCCTAAGGGTGATCGCATTAAGGAAGCTATTGAGTTATGTACTGAAGGTGGAGCAGATCGCATCGTGATGTGGAAAGCTGCGCGCAGTATTGGTAAGTCTGATGACAAGATTGAAAAGTTACAGACCACAGCGCGCGAGGCAAGTAAGCAATCTCGACGCTTTCGTATCCCTGAAGTCATCGGAGTTGCAGCGACCAATGCTGTTGTGGACCAAATAGCGCAGGCAGATTTGGCGATCGTCTTCCATGAATCTGCAACGATGAAGGTTTCAGAGATCGTCACACCTGGTTGCGCAAAGGTTGCAATCATCATTGGACCTGAAGGTGGGTTAACGGAAGATGAAATCGACACCTTTGCAGCCGCTGGAGCAAAGGTTGCCTTGATGGGTCGCCCTGTTTTGCGCTCAGCACATGCAGGACTTGCCGCTTTATCTGCCGTCAACACCGCCCTTTCTGTGTGGTGAATCCGCCTTTATACCGATAGATTTTCAGTCATATGGAACGCCTCTTAATCACCGTCCCACCTGCCATCCCGATGGTTTCACTCGTCGGAGTCAATGATGCAAATATGTTGGCAATCGAGGCAGCATTTGCCTCAGTCAATGTCACTGTTCGCGGCAATGAAATAACTCTGCGCGGACCACATATCGACTGCCTTGCTATGGAGAAGTTGATTACCGAGATGATGGTTGTTATCCGTTCAGGTCAGAACCTGAACGTGGATGCCATCACACGCAGCATTGCGATGCTTGAGGCAGAACCTGCACATAACCCTGGTGAAGTCCTTTCACTCAATATCATCTCTAATCGTGGCAAGACAATTCGCCCAAAGACTGCCAATCAAAAGCTCTATGTCGATGCGATAGAAGAGAACACCATTACATTCGGAATTGGCCCAGCTGGAACTGGTAAGACATATCTTGCAATGGCTAAGGCAGTTGCTGCGTTGCAAGCAAAGAAGGTCAATCGCATTATCTTGTCTCGTCCGGCAGTTGAAGCAGGGGAGAAGCTAGGATTCTTACCTGGAACACTCAATGAAAAGATTGATCCTTATCTGCGCCCACTCTTTGATGCTTTGCACGACATGATTGATTCAGAGACAATTCCGCGTTTGATGCAGACCGGTGTTATTGAAGTTGCACCTCTTGCCTTTATGCGCGGTCGCACATTGAACGATGCATTCATCATCTTGGATGAAGCGCAGAACACCACCCCTGAGCAGATGAAGATGTTCTTAACGCGCTTAGGCTTTGGCTCCAAGATGGTTATTACAGGCGATATCACTCAGACCGATCTACCTAATGGTCAGCGTTCAGGCCTTGGCATTATTCGCGACATCCTTGATGGCGTTGACGATATTTCATTTATGGAGCTCACCGCCGATGACGTTGTGCGCCACAGATTGATTGGCGACATTGTGAAGGCATATGACAAATACGATGCGACAAAATCAGCACCGCACTCGATCCGTAAATTATGACCGTTGAGCTAGTCAATCGCTCTGGCGCTTTGGTGCCTGAAACCCAGATGCACACACTGATCAACTACGGCATTGAATATATGGAGCTCAACCCTGAGTGTGAGATCTCACTGACATTTGTCGATCCTCAAGAGATGGAAGAGCTTCACATTAAGTGGATGGATGAACCAGGACCGACTGATGTTCTCTCATTTCCTATGGATATGCCTGCAACCAAAGGCGAAGTAGTGACATTGGGAGATATCGTCATTGCTCCAGCAGTTGCTGCTAAGCAGGCAATCGAAGCTGGTCATAGCGTTGAGCAAGAAATCTATATCCTTGCAACACATGGCTTACTTCATATCTTGGGCTATGACCACGCAGATCCTGACGAAGAGAAAGTCATGTTCGCGTTGCAAGAGAAAATTGTGAAGGAGTGGTCACTGACGGTGGCTAACTAACTGTGAAGTTAAATATTTTTAAGAAGATAAACCTTGCCTTTAAGGGTTTTGCGATGGGGCTACTTTCAGATGAAGATGAGCTTCGCCAGCTGATGGATCATGCCCACACCCGCGGGCTTGTTGAATCGGATGAGCACGAGATGATTCATAATGTATTTGAGCTAGGCGATACCTTGGTGCGCGAGCTCATGGTTCCTCGCACAGATATGGTCTGGATTGAGAAAGATAAGACTCTGCGCCAAGCGCTCTCACTCGCTCTTCGCTCAGGGTATTCACGAGTTCCTGTTGTTGGCGATGGCATTGATAACATCATTGGAATCGCCTATGTAAAAGATTTAGCAAAGCGCGCACTCGATCACCACGAAGCAGAAACAACTGAAAAAGTGGAGCAGCACACTCGCCCTGCAGTCTTTGTCCCTGAAAATAAGGAAGCAGCAGAGCTCTTAAAAGAGATGCAGCGCGATCAAATTCACCTTGCTATCGTTGTTGATGAGTACGGCGGCACAGCAGGCATCATCACTATTGAAGACATCATCGAAGAGATTGTCGGTGAGATTGCTGATGAATACGATGATGGTGTTGAAGCTTTCACATGGCTGACTGAGACCAAAGCTCGTGCAAAAGCCACAATCCACGTTGAAGATTTAGCTGATGAACTTAAAATCGAGATTAACCGCGAAGAGTTTGAAGATGTCGACACCATCGGCGGATATATGGCTGAGAAGTTAGGCCGCGTTCCCATTGCAGGATCGACCATTGATTTGCAGGGGTGGTCAATTACCTCCGAGCGCCCTGTTGGACGCAGACGTCGTATTAGCTCGGTTATTATTGAGCGACTTGATACGGAGATTGATGAGCATGAATAATCCAGAAGATGCAAAGCTAGTCACTCTTGCAACCTCCACACTTGCTCGCAGTGGTGCGCAGCAAGCAGCAGCGCTGCGTGATAACACAGGTCGTACCTATGTTGCGATCAACGTGACATCACCATCACTCAACCTTGATGCCTTTGAAGCAGTACTTACTGTCGCTCTTGCATCTGGCATTACAGGAATTGAGAGCGTTGTTGCAGCTGGATCCCTTTCTGCAAATAGCAAGGCGATAAAGGATTTTGCACCTACTGCAACGATTTTCTATATTGATTCAAGCGGTAAGGAAAGCGCGCTTTAGCCTTATTTACGCCTTGAAGATAAGATTGCCCAATGCGCGTAGTTCGATTTACACCTCAGCCTGATACAGGTTTAGGTACAGACCCGCTCTTTGGAATTCTCGAAGAAGATAATCAAATCTCGATTATCTCTGGAGATCCGATTTATCACGGCATTCAAAAGACTGCAGCGAAGGTCGATCTGACAAAGGTGCGCCTGTTGGCCCCTGTGATTCCTCGCTCCAAGATTGTTGCAGTGGGTAAGAACTATGCAGATCACGCAGCTGAAATGGGTGGGGTTGTCCCTGATGAACCCATCATCTTCTTAAAGCCAAATACTTCTGTGATTGGTCCTAGCGACACTATCGTCTGGCCCGCCATGGCTCCCACTATTGATTATGAAGCAGAACTTGCCATTGTGATTGGTCGGGTCTGTAAAGAAGTGCCGAGAGAGCGCGTGAAAGATGTGATCTTTGGTTATACGCTGGCAAACGATGTAACTTCTCGCGAATTACAAAAGCGTGATGGGCAGTGGATGCGTGCAAAGTCATTCGATACTTTCTGCCCACTAGGCCCATGGATTGAGACAGAGTTTGTTCCGGGCACACAGCGCATTACAACAACCCTGAATGGTGAAATCAAGCAAGATGCCAAGTTGTCTGACATGATCTTTAAGGTCGAAGATATTATTCACTTTGTGACTCAAGTAATGACTCTCTTGCCTGGCGATGTCATCATTACGGGAACACCTGCTGGAATCGGTCCCATGCCTGAGAAATCCACCATTGCTATATCCATCGATGGCCTTGGCCAATTAACCAATAAGGTGAGCGCGCGTCCATGAGTAAAAAAGTAAAGGTTCGTTTTGCGCCATCTCCTACAGGTGACTTACACGTAGGAAATATCCGCACTGCACTCTTTGACTGGGCATATGCCCGCCACACAGGTGGCACATTCTTATTCCGTATTGAAGATACTGATACAACGCGCGTGACTGATGAATACATCAATGCAGCAATCGACACCTTGAAGTGGCTCGGCCTGCAATGGGATGAGGGTCCAGAAGTCGGTGGCCCAAACGGTCCTTACCTACAGTCTCAACGTCTTGATATCTATGCAGAGTGGGCGCAGAAGTTTCTTGATCAAAAAGATGCCTACCACTGCTACTGCTCACCTGAAGAGTTAGAGGCTGTGCGTGAAGCACAGAGAGCGGCAAATGTTGCACCTGGTTATAACGGCCACTGCCGCGACCTAACTGCAGATCAAATTGGAGCATTTAAGGCGCAGGGGCGTGAAGGCGTTGTCCGTATGCGTATGCCTGATGGCACAACAACTTTCACTGATGAGATTCGCGGCGAAGTAACTTTTGATCACAAGTTTGTTCCTGACTTTGTCCTCGTTCGCGCAGATGGTTCACCTCTCTACACACTCGCAGTTGCTGTCGATGATGTGCTGATGGGCGTTACTCACGTGCTTCGCGGTGAAGATCTACTCTCATCTACTCCACGTCAGATCCGCGTCTATCAGGCGATGGGTGTGAAGTTAGAGGATTACCCAGTCTTTGCTCACCTTCCCTTTGTGATGGGTGCAGATAATGCAAAGCTTTCTAAGCGCAACGGTGAAGTCTCAATCGCCTGGTATCGCGAACAGGGATATCTGCCTGAAGCAATCTGTAATTACTTAGCCCTTCTTGGGTGGTCACCGGGTGATGATGTGGAGAACATTTCGATGAAGCAGCTCACCGAGCTCTTTACCGTTGAAAAGGTTCACTCATCTCCTGCACGCTTTGATATGAAAAAGCTTGAGGCAATTAACGGAGATAAAATCCGTGCCTTAAGCCTTGAAGAGTTCGCCACATGGACCATGCCATTTCTTATCAAGGCTGGAATCATCACAGGCACCGATGCAGAAGTTGCACTGGTCAAGCAGGCATTGCCGATTATCCAGGAGCGCATCGTTAAGCTCGATGAAGCACCCCAGCTATTGAAATTCCTCTTTGTGAAGGAATTTGCAGTGGACTCTGAAGCGGTTTCAAAGATAACCGATGCTGCAGCGAAAGATATTTTAAAGCGATCACTTGCAGATCTTGAAGGTCTTGCCACATGGAACCACGAATCCATCGAAGCGCTGCTTCGCACATCCTTGATTGAAGAGCTTGGACTTAAGCCTCGTATTGCATTTACTGCACTGCGCATTGCAACAACAGGCAGCACTATTTCTCCGCCACTATTTGAGTCAATGGAGTTGCTCGGGAAAGAGGCCTGCGTAGCCCGTATTTCCAAGGCTTTGTCGCTGTAATTCCCGCCAATTTCTTGAGGTAAACTTTCCACCTTGCCACACAGTACAAAGTTCGACATTGGGGTATGGGGTAATTGGCAGCCCTGCTGATTCTGGTTCAGTAAGTCTAGGTTCGAGTCCTGGTACCCCAGCGCAGTACTACAACTGAATATGTTTGTCCTAGTTATTTTTGGCACGGCCCCGTCGTCTAGCGGCCTAGGACTCTGGCTTCTCAAGTCAGCTACGAGGGTTCGAATCCCTTCGGGGCTACAGTTCGTTACATACTTCGATAAGAATCGAGATGGTGATGGCTATTACGCAGCGCGTTGATCTCTCTGACGCGCAAGTAGAAGCACTCTCATCTTTGGTGAGTGGTCGCATCTCCCAAAATGAATCAGTTCTCGATAGCCATGGTCGCGATGAATCTGCTTTTCCTCCTATTCGCCCCTCTGCTGTAGTCACAGTTCACACAACGCAGGAGGTCTCGAAAGTTCTTGCCTACTGCAATGAGCAGAAGATTCCGGTTGTGGCATTTGGTGTGGGTTCATCTCTTGAGGGGCATGTACTGCCTCTCTTTGGTGGCATCTCACTGGACTTAAGTGAGATGGATGCAATTCTTAAGATCTCACCCGATGACCTCACAGTCACTGTGCAAGCAGGCGTTAAGCGCATGGCGCTGAATAAGAAATTATCCAATGATGGACTCTTCTTCTCAGTCGATCCTGGCGCTGATGCAACGATCGGTGGAATGACGTCAACGGGCGCAGCAGGAACAACCACTGTGCGCTATGGATCGATGCGTGAGAATGTACTTAAGCTCACTGCGGTATTGGCAGATGGAACGGTCATTCATGCCGGACGTGAGACCCGCAAATTATCTGCAGGCTATGACTTAACGCGTCTGATTGTTGGTTCTGAAGGAACTCTTGCCATCGTCACAGAAATTACCCTTCGCGTCTTTGGTATTCCAGAGAAGATGGCAGCTGCCGTCTCGCTCTTTCCTACATTAGAAGATGGTGTGCAGGCAGCGATTGCCATTGTGCGATCAGGTGTTGCTATCGCTCGCTGTGAATTCCTTGATGCGCAATCGATTAAGAATGTAAATGCCCACGATGGCCTGACTCTTCAAGAAGCGCCCACACTTCTCTTTGAATTCCACGGATCTCCTCGCGGAGTTGAAGAAGATGCCAAGGTAGTTCAAGAGATTACATCTGACTTCGGTGGCACTGACTTTGAGTGGACAACGGAGGAAGGCCAGCGCCGTAAGTTATGGCAAGCACGTCACAATGCATATTGGGCAGGCATTGCAGCATTTCCTGGAAAGCGTGCCATTAGTACTGATGCAGCAGTTCCACTCTCCAAGCTCTCTGAAGCTGTTGCAATCGCTGAGAAGATATTGAAAGAGTCAGGATTTCCTCATTCAATTCTGGGCCACGTTGCAGATGGAAACTTCCACACCTTTATCGTGACAGACCCAACTAAGCCTGAGGAGTTAGAGCAGATACGCGCTCTCACACATAAGACAACATCTGCAATCATCGCAATGGGTGGAACCTGCACAGGTGAGCATGGAATTGGCGCTGGAAAGATTGATTCGCTGCTGGAAGAGGCAGGGGAGTCATCTGTTGCCGTCATGAAATCGATAAAGGCAGCCCTTGATCCCAATGGCATTTTAAATCCAGGAAAGATATTTAACTAACTACAAGTGCGCTGCAATCTTTGCACCTAGCTCTTTGACAAGTGGAGCAGGGTTATTGATGCACTTATCGATATCTGATTCAAGTGAAGTTAGCGTGTAGATGCCTACAAATGCTGAGCCGTGTTGCGTATCCGCATCACCACAGACTAAGAAGGTTGGCACGCCAGCTCTTTGCGCGCGCTGCAGAATTCCCCAAGGCGCTTTGCCTTTGATGCTCTGTGAATCAAAGCGACCTTCACCGGTGATGATGTAGTTGGCACCGATACTTCTTGCATCAAAGTCCACTAAATCTAGAATGACATCAATTCCACTAGCAGCCGTGGCGCGCAAGAATGCATAGGCCATAAAGCCAATGCCACCTGCAGCACCTGCACCAGCTCTATCTGCACAATCTCCACCAACAAGGGATGCAAAGTGCGTAAGGGATTTTTCAAGTAGCTCCACTTGTTCAGGTGATGCACCTTTCTGCGGTGAGAAAACATGGGCGGCGCCCTGACTACCCAGAAGAGGATTCTGGACATCACTAGCCAGAATGAATGAGATATCTGCAAGACGTGAATCTAAACCAGTGAGATCGATAGATACACAATCAATGAGTGCGCCACCACCTCGTGCAATCTCATTTCCTGCAGTATCAGTGAGTTTTGCACCGAGCGCTTGGAGCGCACCGGAACCTGCATCTGTTGTTGCACTTCCACCGACTGCAAGGATGATCTTCTTCGCACCATTGTTAAGGGCCGCAAGAATAAGTTGACCTGCACCAAATGAAGATGCAGTAAGTGCTGACTTCTCACCACCAGGTAGCTGTGACAGCCCTGATGCTTGTGCCATCTCGATGAAGGCGCTTTCACCTTTGAGTGCAATACGTGCCTTCACTAGATTTCCAACAGGTCCTTCAACTTCACATTCAATAGCTTTAAAGCCTGCGCGAAGAATTGCATCAAGGGATCCTTCGCCACCATCGCCAATAGCAATCTTTACGATTTCACATGTTGGGATAACAGAGTGAATTCCTGCTTGAATCCATGTTGCGATCTCACCGGAAGTTGCACTGCCCTTAAATGAGTCAGGGGCTATGACAATCTTCATATATGAATCTTAGAAGGGCTGCGCTAATCTCATGCCATGAAAATCGCTCGATTTGGCGCAATTGGTTCAGAACGTCCTGCAGTAATGGTGAGCCAGACTCAAGCTGTCTATGTTGACCACCTGATTAAGGATTGGAATCGCAGCGAACTTGAAGCAGGTGCCTTTGAGAAGGTGAAGTCAGCAGATCTTTCATCACAGACACCTTTTGATATTGCAGGTCTACGTATTGCAAGCCCAGTAGCTCGTCCCACAAAGCTGATCTGCATCGGGCTTAACTACGCACGTCACGCAGCTGAATCTGGAATGACACCACCACCAGAACCTGTTGTCTTTATGAAAGCACCTGATTGCCTGATTGGCCCTAATGATGAAATCGCAATTCCACCGAATTCAACTGCTACAGATTATGAAGTAGAACTGGCAATCGTTATTGGAAAGCGCGCTCTCTACTTAAAGTCTGAGTCAGAAGCTCGCAGCCACATCCTTGGATACTCCATCAGCCAAGATGTTTCAGAGCGCCATTGGCAGATTGAACGCGCAGGACAGTGGGTGAAGGGAAAGTCATTTCCCACATTTAATCCCATGGGACCTGCAATTGTTACCGAAGATGAATTTAAGCCAGATGATGTGCGCCTGTATTGCACAGTCGATGGAGAGAAGCGACAAGATTCTCGCACCAGCGATCTGATCTACGGAATCGATCACATCGTCTGGTACTTAAGCCAATTTATGGAGCTCTTCCCGGGAGATGTCATCAATACTGGAACACCAGAAGGTGTTGGCATGGGATTTAAACCAACGAAGTATTTAACGCGCGGTCAAGAAGTCATCACTGGCATCGAAGGCCTCGGGGAGATGCGCTCAAAGACTATCTAGCGTTCAGATTTGTGGCGATCAGCCATGGTGTCCATCAAGGCAAAGAGGACACCTGAAATCACAAAGGTCATATGAATACCGATGCGCCATCCTTCGCGCTTTGGATCAAATGGACCTTCATGCATAAAGTCTTTAAGAAGTTCAATGACCGAGATTGCAACAAGTGAACCGATGAGCTTGATTTTTAGGCCGCTGTAATCAACATGTCCCATCCAGTGGGGGCGATCTTCAGCACCCTCTGCAATTTTGATCTTTGAGACAAAGTTTTCATATCCTGCAAAGAGCACGATGATGATGAGGTTGCCAAGAAGCACGGTGTCGAGAAGCTCGAGTACTTCAAGAGTAATTTCACCTGCTGTGGCATCTTGAATATGGGTCATCATGTGCCAGAAAGAGTGGAAGAAGCGATAGAGGATAGGAAGTAGAGCTAAGAGAAGGCCGATATAGAGGGGAGCTAATAACCAGCGCCCTGCGAAGATTAACTTCTCAAGAAAGTGCTCGAGCTTGACCATGTATTTCCTCCTGTAACAGTTAGTGAAATTTTACTTACTCAAGCACCCAACTATCGGTATTCGATGAGCTAAGTGGCAGTGGTTTCTTATCGGCCGTTGCAATAGTGATCTTGTTGAGCACGCGCTTACCGCGCACCTCATCCAGTGGGTTATTACCAGTTAAGACAACGGTGACGGGCACCTTGGTGAGCTTGCCACTCTTGCAATCAGGTAGGCAATTATTGATTGCATAGGTTCCCTTACCGCGCGCACCATCTTGTGACCAAGATTCCCACTGCATCTGACCGACTGCGATGCCGCCATTAGAGCATGATTTAAAGAAGACACCTGGCTTGTAATCAACGATGCCGCAGGTCACTGTGTAGACATGGTTGGCGCGAGCGTTAGAGATAAATGAATAACCTCCGAGCCCCAGACCGACGACGGTGGCAAGAAGGACTATCCAACCCTTTGATTGACGAGCATCAGTGAACTTCATATGCGCAGTATCGCAGTCCAGTATGACAAAACCTCAGACACAGGCGAAGATGAACTCATGAAGTTGCGCATACTCACCGTTATCGCACTCACCTCTGCCCTCCTTACTCCTGCTACTGCCAGTAGTAACTACATCGTTGGCGGCGATCGCCCTGTCACAGTCAATCTTCCAGATAACCTGGCAAGCCCAGCTCCTCTTCTTATCTTGTTGCACTCAGCATCAACATCAGGTGCTCACCAAGAGAACTACATGCAGCTTGGCCCCATTGCGAAGAAGAGCGGGCTTATCTATATCGCACCCGATGGCACCACAAACCCTGAAGGCAAACGATTCTGGAACGCATCTAAATCATGCTGCAATAAATACAGCCAAGAAGTCGATGATGTTGCCTATATCGATTCACTGATCAATGAGATTGATAAGAAGACTCCTGTTGATAGAAAGCGCATCTATCTCATCGGCCATAGCAATGGCGCCTTTATGTCATTTACCTATGCCTGCAAGAGTAATCAAGTCGCAGCAATTGTCGCGATTGCAGGTGCTATGGATAGCAATCCTGAGTGCACTCCCACAACACCCGTCTCACTTCTTAATATCCACGGCATGGCAGATAAGACGATCAAGGTCGCAGGGGGAGTGATGAATAACAACTCCTATACAAGCGCTGCAACAACGATGAAGACGATTGCCTCACTCAATAAGTGCAGCAAGCAGACACAGGCTAAGAAAGATTTTGAGCCCACTATCAAAGGCGCAGAGACCACCATCATCAACTATGCCTGTGATACCCACACCCATCTGCAGTTTTGGAAGATCAAAGATGGCTCACACAGCCCCAAGCTACCGAGTGATTTTGCACAACTTGTGATCTCATTCCTGCTCAAGCAAAGTAAGTAGAGATTACGCCTAACGATCCAATAAATTCTGCGTTGGGTTATAGGCACTTCCATTACGGCGCTTAGCAATTGCGCTCAGGGCCTCGAGCACAACACGGTTAGCCAAGATTGCAGTGATATCTGCGCTATCAAATGCTGGCGCAACTTCCACCACATCAATACCCACCACAGGCAGCTCAAGACAGATTCTGCGCACAGCTTCTAACAATTCACGAGAAGTCATTCCACCAGGCTCAGGTGTTCCAGTTCCTGGGGCCATTCCAGGATCGACCACATCGATATCAACAGATAAGAAGACTCCATCGCAGCCATCAGTCAGCGTTGCAAATGATTCATCAAGTACTGCCTTGAGTCCACGGTGATGTATCTCAGTCATTTCGTATGAGCGCATACCTTGATCGCGCATCCACTCAAGAGTTGCACTATCTGGCCAATATCCACGTAGACCCAATTGCAAGAAGCGATCTCCGCGCACATAGCCATCGTTAATCAAATTACGCATCGGTGTTCCATGTCCGACAAGTGCGCCCCACTGATCTTCACCAGTATCGGCATGTGCATCAAAGTGGACCATTGAAACTTTTCCGTGACCTAAGTGGTTAGCAATACCTGCAACATCTGCGGATGCAATCGAGTGATCACCACCTAAGACCACAGCAATTGCTCCAGCACGAGAGATCTTCTCTGTTGCCTCGCGCAATACAGCCAAAGAATTCACCAAATCTCCACCAGGCATCAGCAAATCTCCTGCATCAAATACTTTCAGATCCTTCAAACCATCTGTGCGCAAGGCTAAATGCGGACGCTGCCCATCATGCGGCAGGTAATCGCCACCACGAATTGCCTGGGGACCAAACTTTGCACCGGAGCGATGTGATGTTCCGCTATCAATCGGTGCTCCCACGATGATGACATCAGCACCCTTAAAAGTAGATGGGTCATCAAGATCACATGCAGGTATTCCTAGAAAGGTAAATGCCGGTCCATACATATTGCCGTGGTTAGCCATGCACACAGGATATATCTCACCGTCATTCGACAGGAAGTTCTCACGGTGAAGGAGTACTGTAAAACCGGCAAAGGAGCCTGCCATGCAGATTACTATCGATAAGAAGACCGGCGTATTACTTGCCATCATCGCACTTCTTGGTGCCACTGTCGTGAGCTTTGCCATTAATGGCAAGAGCGATCACATGGGTGGCATGGGCGGACATGAGAGCCATAACTCCAGCAACTCCAACTACACAGGTGCTGACATCATGTTCTTACAGATGATGATTCCTCATCACCAACAAGCTATTGATATCTCAAATCTTGCAATGAAAACTTCTAAGGATGCAGAGCTCCTAGCGCTTGCGAAGATAATCGCAAGCGATCAAGCAGCGGAGATTACAAGGATGAAAGCGTGGCTGGCAGATGCAGGCGCTGGATTAGATGCTGGCCACTCGATGGATGGAATGGGCGGAATGCTCAGTGGCGCCGAACTATCAGCACTCATCTGAGACAGTAAGTAAGATGAATCCATGACTGCGAGGCAAGAATTCCGAGTGATGCGCACCTATGGTGATTTTGAAGTTCGCGAGTACTCACCGTGCGTAATTGCTGAAGTAAAAGTCACTGCTGAGTACTCCTCTGCCACAAGTAGGGCCTTCTCTCACCTCATTCGATATATCTCCCAGGGCAATTCATCCCAGCAAAAGATTGCGATGACAGCTCCGGTGATTGTTGCTCAACAAGATCAGAAGATCACATCTGATGATTGGTTCGTCTCCTTCGTCATGCCATCTGGCAGCACCATGGGCTTCATGCCTGCTCCCAATGATCCAGAGGTCATCCTGCGGGAAGTCGATACACAAATCTGCATCGCCACGTCATTTCGCGGTAAGGCCACACGAGAAAAATCGGCTCAGGTAATAGAGCAACTACGTAAAGCGGCTGCAAAAGAAAATATTGCACTCTCTAGTGAAACCCGCATCTGTCGATTCGACCCACCCTTTAAACCAGGCTTTTTGCAATATAACGAGATCGTGATTCCCGCATACCTCTAGTAATCTCTTTTCCATGAACGCCACAAAGCTCAAGGGATTGCGTAAAGCATCACACTTTGGCCCAACGCTGATTGTCACAACAATTGGCTTTCTCTTTGGCACCTATTACTGGTGGGAAGGCCCCGCATATGTCATCGCCTTTGGAATCTTCTGCGGACAGTTAGTAGTCGGTTGGAGCAATGATCTCTATGACTATGAAGATGATCTGCGCCATCAACGCATCAAGAAACCACTTGTCTCAGGTCTCATTACACCCAGCTACTTACGTAAGTGGATCTACTTCATGACCCCCTTTGCCTTCTGTGCAAACCTCTTTGGCCCACTGGGCATCAACGGCGGCCTTGTTTATATGCTCGGCATCGCATGCGGCCTTACCTATAACTTCTACCTTAAATTCTCACCTTTCTCACCACTTGCCTATGCCATCGCATTTGCCGCCCTTCCTTCTTCGGTTGCAATCTCTAAAGAGATCACACCACCGGTGTGGATGTGGCTCGGGGGAGCGCTCTTTGGAATGGCTGCCCACTTCATCAATGTCATTAAAGATATGGATCAAGATCAAGAAAGCGGTATTAATGGTCTGCCACAGCGTTTAGGAAAGAGTCGCTCCATCATCGCCGCCACAATACTTATTGCACTAGGTGTCCTTACTCTTATCTATCTCTAACTTACGGCAGCCTGACAACCAACTCAACAATTGAATCAGCATCGGCTGTTGCCCCAAGCTCAACGCTGACATTGGTACTCAATCCTCGAAGAGTTGCTTCAGAGAGTGTGACCATCTGCGCTGCAATATCAGTCATCCAATAGAAAGCACCTGGACCGACCTGCTCAATAATGGATGCAGCATCTGCTAACGCCTCATCACTGAACTTCTCCACACCATCACGATTATCTGCAAGCACTCTCAGTAAGAAATCTCGTATGAGAGATGCATCAGAGCGCACCCGCTCATGCTCAT
>Ga0209088_10000863_pt1 | contig 20551 bp, 26 predicted proteins | sample S_140625_EF_Meta_FD_187324 | JGI IMG/M metagenome (GOLD analysis project Ga0209088, IMG submission 187324) | Freshwater microbial communities from Lake Simoncouche, Canada to study carbon cycling - S_140625_EF_MetaG (SPAdes) (version 2) | ecosystem: Environmental > Aquatic > Freshwater > Lake ... | reverse complement strand
TTGACAGCGTTCAAGACATCATACTCTAAACTATACAAGGATAAATGGGAGTATTACACAGGTAAAATGAGTGAAGAACGATTAAAGGAACTTGCATGGGAACCGTTTGATCTTAAGATTCTTCGCCAAGATGTAGAGATATATCTACAATCAGATAATGAACTACTTGAATTAAAGGGTAAACTCAGTATTCAAGAAGAAAAGGTTGATTATTTAAGTTCCGTTCTTAAAGGTATTACAAACAGACAATTTCATATCAGAGATGCTATTACTTGGAGAAAGTTCCTAGACGGCAGTATGTAAACCACCTAAATAATGGTATATGTCTGATTTAGTGATTGAACCTATAGATTCTGTGTTTATAAAAGTGGATTGTGAAAGAAGCTTTGCCAAGGAGTTATCCGATCACTTTACCTTCCAAGTTCCAGGACACAAATTCATGCCCGCCTACAGAAACAAAATGTGGGACGGACAAATCAAGCTGTATAATATCTACAAACAGCAAATCTATGCAGGACTTTCAGAATATGTTGAACAGTTCGCAAAAGATAGATCGTATTCGTTTACGAACAATATCCCAAATCGAGAAGATAGTATCTCGGTTGACGGGGTTATAGATTACATAAAAACTTTAAATCCTCATGCTTACGGCAAGAGTCTTGTTGCACATGATCATCAGATCGATGCTATTCATCATGCTCTTAATCATAAGCGTTGTTTGCTACTTTCTCCCACAGGATCAGGTAAGAGTCTAATAATATATGTTATATGCAGATATTTACTCAGTATACTTCCAAAAGATAGAAAAATATTAATTATTGTTCCCACTATTTCTTTAGTATCACAGATGTATTCCGATTTCTTTGAATATGCTTCCAAGACAAATTGGAAGACTAGAGATTTTGTACATAAAATATTTGGTGGTGAAGAAAAAAATTCAGATAAAAGAATTATTGTTTCCACTTGGCAAAGCATCTATAAGATGCCTCAGAAATACTTTGATCAGTTTGGTACCGTGATGGGTGATGAGTGTCATTTATTCAAGAGCAAATCTTTGACTACCATCATGACCAAATTAACAGACTGTGATTATCGTATAGGAACCACAGGAACATTGGATGGTAGTTTTACTCACAAATTAGTTATTGAAGGATTGTTTGGTAGAGTAAAGCATGTTACCACTACTAAAAAATTAATGGAAAAAGATATTCTATCAGGATTAGAGATTGATTGTCTAGTTTTAAATCATCCTAATTCTGTTAGACAAGAATTGAAACGAGCAACATATCAAGAAGAATTAGATTGGTTGGTTGCCAATCCTGCAAGAAATCAATTCATTTCAAATCTTGCAATGAACCTAAAGGGAAATACTCTTGTGTTATTTCAATACGTTGAAAAACATGGAAAGATACTACATCAGTTAATGAATACCATGAATAAGAATAAAACTAAAGATATTTTCTTTATTTACGGGGGAACAGATGTTGAAATGAGAGAATCTGTTAGAAAATTATGTGAAAAACAAGACAATGCTATCATCATTGCTTCCTATGGAACCTTTTCTACGGGTGTCTCTATTAAAAGACTACATAATATTGTATTCTCTTCACCATCGAAAAGTAGAATACGAGTATTACAAAGTATTGGACGGCAGTTGCGTAAATCGGAATTCAAAGACAAAGCTAGACTATTTGATATTGCTGATGACTTACAGTGGAAATCTTATCAAAACCACACCCTTCGCCATTTTATTGAACGCTTGAAAATATATGAGTCTGAGAATTTCTCTCATAGAAAAATCAATATTAAATTGGAGAGCATATGCAAGACAACGGATATAGGATAATAAAACTAGTATCAGGTGAAACTCTTGTTGGTAAGATTGTAAGATCTACCAATTCCTCTGTCATTAAAGTTGAAGAACCATTCGAGTATAAAATAATGGTTGTGGTAGATCCAAAATCATTACAAACAAAAGATATTATCACATTTAGAGATTGGACTGAATTTTCCACATTCCGTACAGTTGATATTAGTACTTCTGCTGTTATGTCACTAATGATTCCAAGTGAAGTATTAAATTCTTTTTATGAAGATGAAAAGACTAGAATTAAAAAACAAAACACTGAAACCCTAACAGACATGGTTAAAGCGTTAGAAAATAAACCACCTAAAACAAAAGATACAGTATCCGTTCATTTTGAGCTCACTCCTGATATGGCAGAAGATCTATTAGATTATATGCACGAGATGGGTGATTTCTATGAAGATGGTGAAGATATAGAAGATGATGTGAATCCACCAAAACCTAAAAAGAAAAAAACTCCTAAAAAGGATGATCCTAAAAAACACGGTAATGGTTGGAAAGATTGGTCATCTGATCCTAAAGATTATCTGTAATCATAATCCTGATAGTAGAGTATATAATGGCCCCGTTAATGATGACACACTAAGAATAACAACAAGAATTCGAATTGTCAAGAGTTTTTACTTGATTATTCTGAAAAATGTTGTATAATCTGTTTAACCAAGAAGGAAGTTATAATGAAAAACAAAAAAGTAAAAAAGCAAGATATAGATGAAGATGATCTTAATCCGATAATAGAAGTAAAGCCAAAGAAGAAAGAAAAGACACACTATGTGGACAACAAGAAATTCTTTGCTGAAATGGTATTGTGGAAAGGTCTAGTAAAAGAAGCACTAGAATCAGGAGAAGAAAAGAAACCACCAGTAACCGAATATATTGGTAGATGCTTTCTAGAGATTGCAGAAAATCTTGCAAGAAAGCCAAACTTCATGAATTATCATTTCAAAGAAGATATGATTGGTGATGGTATTGAAAATTGTTTATTGTATTGTTCAAATTTCAATCCTGAAAAATCTACAAATCCATTCTCTTATTTCACACAAATTATCTACTATGCATTTCTTCGCCGAATACAAAAAGAGAAGAAGCAGAATTATGTAAAGTATAAGTTTTTAGAATCCCAAGATACAAAGGGAGAATGCTCAAAGTATTTAAAGTTTATCGGAATATCTGATGATGAGCATGAACATTATAAAACACTTGATGATGAAAAAACAAAGAAAGTTAGAAAGAAGAGAAAAGGTAAAACTCTAGAAAATTTCATGGAGGAGTAATTATGAAAATTGCCATTATTTGTGATACACATTACGGAGCAAGAAACGATTCTCCAATTTTTCTAGATTACTTTCTAACATTTTTTGAAGAACAGTTTTTCCCATATTTGCGTGAGCATGGTATTACGCAAGTACTCCATCTTGGGGATCTGATGGATAGAAGAAAATTTGTGAATTTCTTCACCCTTTCTGAAGTGAAATCTCGATTTCTAAAACCATTTGAAACGGGAGAATTCAAAATGGATTGTATCATAGGAAACCACGATACATTTTATAGAAACACGAATTCCCTAAATTCCGTAAATCAATTGTTTGAGAAGGATGGAATTACAATCCATGAAAATCCTATTTGTTTAAATTTTGATGGCTTGGATATTGCACTTGTTCCATGGATCAATAAATCAAATTACGATTCCACAATGGATTTTATTAAAACAGTATCTGCACCAATTCTGATGGGACATCTAGAACTTACAGGATACCAAGTACTTCGTGGTATCAGTCATGACAACGGTATGGATGCTGCCCTGCTGTCTCGTTTTGAATCTGTATATTCTGGTCACTTTCATTGCAGACAGTCTGGTGGCAATGTAACCTATCTTGGAACACCCTATCAGATAACCTTTGGTGATCTTGGAGAAGATAAGGGATTTCATGTATTAGATACTGAAACTAGAAATATGGAATTTATTAAAAATAAGAAAAAGATGTTTCATAGTATTGTTTATAATGACAAAGAACAGGATATGACCAAAATAGATTTCTCCCAATATAAGAATGGGTATATCAAGGTTATTATAGAAAATAAAACAAAACCTATGACTTTTGATAGGTTCATGGACGGGTTATATACTGCACCTGTTACTAGTGTTAATATCATTGAACAAGAAAGTATGAATTTGATGACTGAACAACCTGTAGATAACAGTCAGGATACCCTGAGTATTATTAATACAGAAATTGATGGAATGGAAGAAATAGAGAACAAAAACAAATTAAAAACTCTAATATACGATCTTTACATGGAAAGTATATCTGTAGAGTAAATCTTTACTAAATAATATATTATGACAGATAACAGAGCCGAAATAATAATAGAAGAAAATGAGTCAGGATGTGTTATTTCTTGTAATAACATGGAGTATGATTCTTTAATTGAATTTTTAATAGAAGAAGAATTTGACTTCATTGAAAAAGATGATACAATACAAGTGTTATCGGGCATCGATGAAGTTTGTGATGCGGTATCTGAATACGATTTAGAGATATTTCATCCTTCCTTGTTGGAAGGTATTGCAAAACGCAAGTATGTGGTAAGAGCAGGCAAACGAAAGGTTATATTTAAATGCAAACCAGGTGAAAAACGCTTCGGCAGATCATGTCGAAAAATTCCTTCATCTCAGTTGCAAAAATTAAAAAGACGAGCCAAGCGTGGTGCAAGAAAAGCACGATCAAAGCGAATGCGAGCAAGTAGACGACGAAAATCATCTATACGAAAAAGAATAAAATCTAGTGTACCAAAAAAGATGAAACCTGCAGCGATTAAACCGACACCGAAACCAACGAGTTCAAAAATTAAACGACTCAAATAAATAATTTACTTTTTATATTATGGTTATTTTTAATAAAATACGATGGAAAAACTTTCTGTCAACTGGAAACACTTTCATAGAGATTCAGTTGGATAAAAGCAGAACAACCCTGATAGTGGGTGAGAATGGTTCAGGTAAAACCACACTATTAGATGCTATTACTTTTGTTCTATTTGCAAAGCCTTATAGAAATATCAATATCCCGCAACTAGTAAATTCCATCAACGAAAAAGATTGTGTCGTTGAGATTGAATTTACAAAGGGAGAACACAATTATAAGATAGTTCGTGGTCTTGCACCAAAATTATTTGAAGTCTACTGTAATGGTCTACTCATAGATCAGAATGCAAAAAGTAAAGATTATCAAAAGATGGTGGAAGATGTCATACTAAAAATGAACTACAAATCATTCTGTCAAGTAGTTATTTTAGGATCTACAAACTATGTACCGTTTATGCGACTTACTTCTTTGGATCGTAGAGAGATTGTGGAAGATCTTTTAGACATTAGTGTATTTTCCACAATGAATACTGTTCTCAAGGGTAAAATCTCTAAGGCAAAAGAAGATATTAAAGACCTTGATCATAAGGTGGAAATTGAACGACAGAAAAGTATTGTTCAACAGAGAAATATTAAACTTATGACTTCTCGTAGTCAGGATCAGATTAAAAAGCACGAACAGGAAATCGTTGATTCTGAAATGGTAATAAAGGATCTTGAAGTTCAGATTGCAGAAAAACAAAATCATATTCAACTGCTTATGGATGAGTTGGAATTGTTGAATGTGGATGAAGAAGTAAAAACTTTAGAGTTTTCAGAAAAAACTATCAATACGGAATTGAATAAAATTTATAAAGATATTAATTTTTATACTAAAAATGATCAATGTCCTGTTTGCACTCAAAAAATTGATACCACACTAAAGACTAATATTATGAGTGAGCGGGAAACTAGAAAAACTGAATTAGAAGAATTAATGGCTTCTCAGAAAATTCAATTACAAAAAATAAATGAAACCTTAAAGATTAAAACTAGTAAACTTGCTAATGTTGGTTCTACTGAAAAAGAAATACAGTCACTACAGACCCAAGCAAGTGCCACTGCAAAATACATCAAAAAGATACAAACAGGAATAGATGAATTGCGAGTGGATAACAGCAGTATTGATACGGAAAAAGAAAAACTAAAAGAGATTGCTGTTATAGGAAAAACTCTATTAGAAACTAAAAATAAACTAAACGATGATATGCATTACTTTAGTCTTGCTTCTTTATTGATAAAGGATACAGGAATCAAGAGTAAGATCATCAAGCACTATTTACCTATTATGAATCAGATTATTAATAAGTATCTTGCTCAAATGGATTTCTTTGTTCAATTTGAACTAAGCGAATCATTCGAAGAAACTATTAAGAGTCGTCACAGAGATATCTTCACCTATAACAGTTTTAGTGAGGGAGAAAAAAGAAAAATTGATCTATCTCTTTTGTTTGCATGGAGAGCAGTTTCTCAATTAAAGAACTCATTAAATTGCAATCTTTTAATTTTTGATGAAGTATTAGATGGAAGTCTAGACGATGCCGCCACAGAATCATTTTTAACAATTTTAAAGGCTTTTCAAAAAAATATCAATATATATGTAATATCGCACAAACCAAAAGATATACTTCAAGATAAGTTTGAAGATCATATTACATACCGCAAAAAGAACAATTTTACAAAGATCGAACAATGAAATCACGAAAACAAGAAGCATACTCAAAAGACGAACCTGTATGGATTAAAACTATGGTTGAGGACGATGACCAAATAAGTGGTTTTGTGCTTCGTCATTCTAATTGGTGTAATTTCAATTGGGACAAAAAAGATTATAAGCAAAACACTCTCAATCATATTAAAACAAATAAAAAACTATTTAAATTAGTTTCAGGTGTTAATCACGATTCAGAAGGATTTAGAACAATTGGTGCCTTTTGTAGAATGCATGAATTGGGTTGTCCTCTATCAGATAAGATAATTACCAAGATAGAAGACACTCTAAAGCATCTTGCAACACAAAAACAAGAAACTCAAGCGATTGAACCTGTAAAGACTAGTATTCAATCTCGCATAGGTGATCGTTTAAATGAAATGATGCAAACCCTAGAGGAAAGAAGTGATAGATTTATTGAGTGTCTATCCACACAAACAAACTGTCCATTTAATCCTGAAGCATGGTTCAAGCAAGTAGATATGAAAACGGTATATGTTCCTGCTCTTTTGAATATGTTTGAACCTCGTTTAAAGGAGATAGAACTTGCTCTGAGCGGTTCTGATCTAGATTTAAAGGAAGGATACTCTTGGCTGTCTAAACCTAATCTGAGGCGTTTTGCAGAGTTTCACCGAGAGATGATAACGGCTCTACAAGATTTATCAAATAATAAAACCAGAAAGATTAGAAAGAAGAAAGTCAAGACTCCACAAAAACTTGTAGAAAAACTCAAATATCAAAAAAATAATACAGAATTAGGTATTACCTCTACAAATGCTTCCAACATGGTGAATTCTAAAATTATTATTTTATATAATGAAAAATATAAAAAGGTTTCCATATATCATCAATTAGATGCTAGAGGATTAACTATCAAGGGTCAGACTATACAAAATTGGGATTCGGATAAATCTCAAACAAAAAGCTTGAAGTCTCCCAAAAATATGCTACAATCTATGACTGGCACTGAAAAGGTTGTTTTAAATGCGTTTGAAAGAATTGGTAAGAAACCTACCAAAGTAACTGGTCGTATCAACGAAAACACTCTAATAATTAACTGTTTAAAATGATTCTAATAGATAACACACAAATCGTACTTGCAGCAATATTTTCTCAACAGAATGAAGAATTCTCTTTAGATGTTGCTCGTCATATTGTTCTTAATTGTTTTCGTAATTACAGAAGTAAATATCACGCCAAATTTGGAGAACTAGTTATCTGTCGAGATTCTGGTAATCTTTGGCGCAAAGAAGTTTTTCCACATTATAAATGCTCTAGAAAAAAGACAAGAAAGAATGATGGTAAAGATTGGGAAAGTATTTTCAATGTGCTTCATGTGGTTGAACAAGAAATACGAACAATCTTTCCCTACAAATCAATAGCAGTAGATCATTGTGAGGCAGACGATGTTATTGCAACTCTTACTAAAAATTTTCATGATAAAGAAAATATTATGATTATTTCTAGTGATAAAGATTTTAAACAATTATATCGGTATCCTAATGTGACTCAGTTTAGTCCTATACACGGTAAGATTGTGGTGTGTGAAGAACCTGAACGATATTTATTTGAACATATTATTTCTGGTGATTCTTCAGATAGTATTCCAAATATTCTTTCAGAGGATGATACCTTTGCAGTAGAAGGAAAGCGTCAAAAACCATTAACAGTAAAAAAACTTGCTTCGTGGCAACAGTTTGATGATGTTCCACAGCAATACCGAGATAATATTATTCGGAATCAAAAATTGGTAGATCTTACATACATACCTATAGAATATGAAACGAAAATATTGGAAGAATATGCAAAAGAACCAATAGGCAAGCGAAGCATGATTTTTGATTACTTGATTGAAAATAAAATGAAATTGTTGATTGACCATATACAGGATTTTTAAAATGAAATATATTACAGAAATAATGAATGAGATTAGATTAGCAGAGACTGAACAAGAAAAAATAAATATTCTCAAAACGAATCAATCACCAGAATTGGTGAGAATGATGGAATACGCATTCACTGATAAGTATTCTGCAGTTCAAATTGAAATTCCAAAATATAAAATTGATGATTCTCCTGTTGGATTTTCTTACACAAGTCTTAGTAGAGAATATAAAAATATTCCTTATTTTTTTGAATCGCATACAGGAATACAGAAACAAAAACGAGATCTTAAACTTAAAAATTTATTAGAATCTTTATATTGGATGGATTCTTCTGTTCTTGAAAATGCTCTGCTTAAGAAGATAGATAGTTTTCCTGTTACTCTAGATCTACTTCAAAAAGCATTTCCTCTTAATTTTAAATAAAGGAGATAGTGATGTCGGATAGTGATGATTTTTACGGAGAAGACCGTAGGGACGAGAAACGAACTCGTAAACAAAATACAAAGAAAAAGAAAAATAACGATAAAGTTTATCTACAGAATTATATTTACAATAATCAGAATGAAGATAAAGACATTATGGACTTTTTTGAAGATGAGAGTGGAGATTAATTATGGACAATGAGAATAAAGTACCTGAGCAGAGTGATGAAGTAATTTCCCAACCCAAAGCAGGATTTGCTACTAAGGCATCAAATTTTGCACAATCCATGATTTCTAAGGGATTAAAGGGGAATAAGGCAGATGCTGCTGTTATCGATTTAAGAAATATGAGTTGTAACGGAGATCCTGCACGAAAACTACCACCCTGTTCTGAAAGACAAGATAGTGTAAATTTTCCTGGATCTTTCTTTTGCGGTGCGTGTGGATGCGGAGACAAGGAAATGACATTGTTAAAATCAAGACAATTACCAAATGGTGAAAATTCTTATTATAAATTAGAATTCCCAAAAGTGCATTGTCCTCTGAGAATGCCTGGTTTTACAAATTATACACCATCGGAAAATGGTGTTTCTGAAAATCCAAGGAAGAAATTTGTTGAACTTACCTTCGGTTTAGAGTATACTACTGATAACTCTAAGTGATGATCGTTTTAAATTTATATTATAGGAGAATGTGATGACTAGTACTACAATGAAGATTTCTAAGAATACTCTTGATGTGTTGAAGAATTTTGCGTCGATTAATTCAAATTTGTTGGTAAAACCAGGAAATGTTATTTCCACAATTTCGCCAGTAAAAAATGTGTTGTCTGAAATGACTGTTGAAGAAACTTTCCAAAATGAATTTGGTATTTGGGATTTGAACAAGTTTCTTGGAACTGTTTCACTTTTTAATGATCCTGAGTTTGAGTTCAATGAAAAGTCTGTTACTATTTCAGGATCAAATGGTTCATCAGTTGTGTATCACTATTGTGAGCCAAAACTTCTGACAGTTCCCACCAAGAAGATCAAGATGCCTGCCACAGCAGTTGTGTTTACCTTGACACAAAAAGCATTCTCGGATGTTCTTCGAGCCGCTTCAGTTCTTCAACTTCCTGATATTGGTATTCGTTATAATGTTGACGATTGCAAGACAGGTAAGATTGAAATCTTTGCTACTGATAAGTCTGTTCCTGGATCTAATTTTTATTCTTTGCCTGTTGGAGATTGTGAAACTGATGCATCATTCAAGATGTTCTTTAAGGTTGAGAATCTGAAATTGTTCACAGGTGATTACGAGGTTCAAATGTGCAAGGAAATTGTTAGTAAGTTTACTAATAATAATCTTGATTTGACTTATTGGATTGCTCTTGAAGCAGATTCTGAATACAAGGACTAAAATGGAAACAAATCCTGACCAGTTTCTCTGGGTCGAAAAGTATCGACCACAGAAGGTGTCTGACTGTATTCTTCCAGATAGCATAGGAAATTTCTTTTCTGAGATTGCAAAATCTGAATGGAAAGATATGCCAAATCTTATGCTGTCTGGTGGAGCAGGATGTGGAAAGACTAGCGTTGCCAAGGCTCTTTGCAACGAATTAGAAACAGATCATATTCTTATTAATTGTTCTGAAAACGGTAATATTGATACATTGCGAACCAAGATTCGTGACTTTGCTAGTAGTGTATCACTGAGTGGTGGTGGTAAAGTAGTAATCTTGGATGAGTTTGATTATGCAAATCCTCAAAGTATGCAACCAGCACTTCGCGGATTTATGGAAGAATTTTCCAAGAATTGTAGATTTATTATTACTTGTAATTTTAAAAATAAAGTTATTGAACCACTACATTCTAGATGCACTTGCATTGATTTTCGGTTTTCAGGAAAAGAAAAGACTAAACTATCTACACATTTTTTTGAACGAGCAAAGACTATTCTTTCCAACGAAGGAATAAAATTTGATGAATCGGTTCTAGCAAAATTAGTTTTAAAGCATTCTCCCGATTTTCGTAGATTGATCAATGAACTTCAGAGATATTCTTCAACAGGTGCAATTGATTCTGGTCTGCTTGCAGAAACAGGAGATATTCCGACTGAACAGTTACTGAAACATATGAAGTCTAAGAATATGGATGAGATTCGAAAATGGGTGTTTTCTAATCTTGATAATGATCAATCAATGATTTTTAGAAAGATTTACGAAACTCTCTACGTTGAATTGGACAAGAATAGTATTCCCACAGCAATTATGATTATTGCAGATTATCAGTATAAATCTGCTTTTGTTGCCGATCAGGAAATCAATATGTTGGCGTGTATTGTACAAATAACAGTGGAGTGTAATTTCAAATGAATCCATTTGATGTTCTTAATAGTATAAATTACACAAAAAAGAATCTAATAGATGATGGGGTGTGTGAGGAAAAGCAGTATCTTCCCTTTATAGTTAATAAAGGATTATCCTATTTTCCTGATACCCTATTTCATGCAAACGAGATTAATTTTAGGAATTTTCTACCCAAAAAACTTCAATATGACTATTTGCTGCTTTCCGTCAGAAAGAGGAAAAGGTTCTCGAAATGGCTTAAAAATGTTGAGCCTGTAGGCATTAAATGTGTTGCTAGATATTATAACATTTCATCAAGAAGAGCCGAAGAATATATGAAGTTATTATCAAAAGCACAACTAAAAGTCATAACTGATATGTATAAAGATATAGATGGGGATTGATTGTTTTTTATACATATAGGTGATATTTTATCATTTAAATGTATTAGAAAGATTAATCATGGAAATCCCCTCATCTGATGTGTCAAATTTATTAGAAATTGTCCTAAAAACTGAGGACGATTTTTTAAAAATTAAAGAAACTCTAACGAGAATTGGGATTTCTTCTAATAGAGAAAATAAATTATACCAATCTTGTCATATTTTACACAAACGTGGAAAATACTATATTGTGCATTTCAAGGAACTATTCTCTCTAGATGGTCTTCCTTCAAATATTGATGAAACTGATATTGGTCGACGAAACACTATTTCTAAATTGTTGGAAGAGTGGGGACTTCTTACAGTTACCGATAAAGAAAAAATGAATGCAATATTGACCCCGTTAAATAAAATTAAAATTATACCATTTAAAGAAAAATTAAACTGGGAATTGTGCCCTAAATATCATATAGGAAAAAAATCATGATAGGTGGAACATACGATATTATAGCAGAACAAGGATCGACTCTTGAAATTCAATTTGAATATTTGAATGAAAGTGATGTTGCTGTTAATATAACATCATCATCTAATGTTTTAAAATTCAAAATTCAAAAAACTTCAACAAAAACTGATTTGTTTCTTCTTGAAATAAATTCAGACGGATCTGGTCAGGAAGGATCTGTACCTTATCCTGATACAAATTCTTATTATGGTTCATTAAGTAAAACTGGATCCAGTGTTGGATCTTTTAAATTAACTATCAACGCCGAATCTATGGCTCAGTTTTCTTTAGGAACTTATTTTTACTATATTAGATTGCAAAATGGTTCCGTAGTAACTCCTCTTTGTAAAGGAAGATTTTCTGTAGAATCTAGAGTTAAATGACAAAATTAAAAGTAACCACAAAACAACCAAATAAAATTATTCCAGATTATAACGCCAATAAGATTAAAATTAAAAAACAAGGCGATATGTCAATTATGGTGAAATAATTATGGGTCAAAAAAGACTAGTTCCTAATGGATTGCAATTATTTTCAATGGATAGTGGTTATACTCCGATTTTAAATGAAACTTTAGTTTCTACTGAACGTACTGGAGTAAAAATTGGAGAAACTATTATAAATTATGAAGATAAACGATTTTTTATTGGTATGGGATTGGCTAAAACTCCATTAGAATTAACAAATGTTATTAATTTAAATGTTTCAGGTCAAAAACCAAGTGCTTCTGTGGTTTATAACGCAGGAACAATCATCATAAATACAGTAGACAACTTGGCATGGATAGGTACAGGAAATCATGGAACAAACGGAAGTTTTATATCTCTTCAGAGCGGTGCAGAAATAAGTCTTGATGGCGGTTCATTTTAATGTCAATAATTAAACTAAAAAGATCACAAACAGCAGCAGTATCACCAACAGGATTAGCCTATGGTGAGGTTGCTGTTAATATTACAGATAAAAAAATCTTTATAGGAAATTCAACAGGAGCAACAGTATTACTTGTTGATGGAAATGCAACAGGTGGGGGTGGTACAACTTCAACCGAAACAATTCAAGACGCTGCTGCTTCTTTGTTTACAACAGGAACACATACTGGAATTTCTGTATCCTATCCTGATACCAATAACGCAATTAATTTAGTAAATACTGGTGTTCTTTCTATTGGCGGTTCGACTGGAGTAATTAGTGCTGCCACTGGACGCACAAGTCTTGGTCTGGTTATTGGCACAGATGTTCAACGATATGATCCTACATTAGCAGCAATAGCAGGATTATCTCCAGATGCTGATGATCTTATCTACTTTAATGGCACAGATGGTGCATCCATTACAACCCTTACATCATTTGGTAGATCTTTGATTGATGATGTGAGTGCCACAACAGCAAGAACCACACTTGGATTAACTATAGGAACAAATGTTCAAGCATGGGATGCGGATTTAGATGCAATTGCTGCTTTAAACGGATCAACAGGTGTCCTAAAGAAAACAGGATCAAATTCTTGGTCGATTGATACTGATACTTATTGGAAAAATACAAATGACGGCGCAGGTTCTGGATTGGATGCGGATTTGGTTCGTGGCGTGGCAGGTCAACGATTCCTAGAAAATCTTCAAACAGGAATATTATACGGCGGTATTATCTCAGTAAATGCAGGAAATCCTGCCACAGTTGATATTACTGCTGGTGCTGGAATTGTAGTTACGACTGGAGCATCGTTAACAGCAATGCCTGCTCCTGTAGTTACAAATGTTACATGGGCAGCACAAACAGCAGTAGCACTTCCCCAAATTGCAAATTACGATGAAACATGGATTTCTTTTACTAGTAGCGGAGTAGTAACTCTAAGAAATGTTGCATGGACAGATGCACAATATGCATCAGAAATTCCCATTGGTGCAGTGTATCATGTAAATCGTTCCTCTGTTAATTTAGTAAAAAATTATCCACATGTTGCATACGGTCAAGCAGATCAAATGGATCCGTTTCTTCGTGCATTTGGTCCATTAAAACTGTCTGGACACGAAATTTCTGCAAACGGTGCAAACCTATCAGTGAATCGTACAAGCGGAACTGCCTATGCTATTGGAAGAAATTATCAGACAGATCCAAATAATCCAAATGTTGTAACAGATTCTGGTGCTACACCCGCATCAGTTGTGTACAGATTCTATAGGAATGGTGGCACAGGATATACAACTGTAATTAACTCTGTGATTGATCCAGATTTTTATGATGATGGAACAGGAACACTACACGCAACTGGTTCTACAAAATGGCAAATTCAAAGAATTTTTTATCTGCCAAATCAAACAAATACTATTGGTGTATATTATGGTACTATTCAATACACAAACTTAAACGATGCACAATTTGGTTTACTCACAGAAACATTTGCAGAGAGTGAAAGTACTGCTACACAAGGCATATTTCTTGGATACCTGCTTGTTAAAGGCAGTTGCACCGATCTTAGTGACACGGCTAAAGCAAAGTTTGTACAGGCTGGACTGTTCCGAAATGTTTCTAGTGGCGGTGGTTCTGGTCTTGTTACTACTTCAATTGATGATCTTTCTGATGTTGTGATAACAAGTGCAGCAAACGATAATCTGTTGCGATACAGCGGTGGTCAATGGATAAATTCTACTATAGGTTCATTAGGAATTTCCACACTAACAGGTATTGAAACATTAACAAATAAAACTCTTACTAGTCCCACAATAAGTAATCTTTACCTATCCGATGGTCTTATTATTGTGGAAGGTACAACAAACGATTCAAATGAAATGTCTCTTGTGGTTGGTACTCTTACTGCAGACAGAACTATTACATTTCCTAATGCAACTGGTAGTGTAATAACAACAGGAAATCTTACCTCTATAACGTCTACAGGTACTATTGCATCAGGTGCATGGCAAGGTACTGCTATTGCTGATACTTATATCTCTTCTGCAACAACTTGGAACACTGCATACACTGATCGTAATAAATGGGATGGTGGAGCAACAGGACTTACTGCCGCCACTGGACGCACAAGTCTTGGTCTGGTTATTGACACAGATGTTCAGAGATATAACGCAACACTTGCCACAGTTGCAGGTGGAACTTATACAGGTTCTACGTCTATTACAACTCTTGGCACTATTGCAACTGGTGTTTGGAGTGGAACCGCAATCGGTGCAACCAAAGGTGGTACAGGACAAACCACATATGCTACGGGTGATTTAATCTATTCATCAGCCACTGATACATTATCAAAATTAACAAAACCTGCCGCAACTACTTCATTTTTACAAATGACTTCTGCAGGTGTTCCTTCTTGGCAGACAACAATTCCTGCTACTGCTGGTGGTACAGGTTCTACTGCTGCATTTACGGCTAATGCATTGGTGTACGCCAGTTCGGCATCGGTGTTAACAACAGGAACTGTTTTTGGAATTACTTCTAGTTCAACTGTTAATTCAATAAAAATAACTTCAGCAGCATCACCAAAAGGATCTCAAATCTTTACTGTTACTGAAACTCTTTTAGGTTCTGCCGCTACCCTTGGATTAGAAACAGATGCAACGCCAGGAGTTCCTGCTACAACTTCAAGTGCATATTTAAATTTAGCTTCTGCTGGAACCGTATCAACAATCTTTATGTCTGCATCAACAGGAAATGATGTTACTATTAGTGCTGGTGGTAGTGGTGAAGCGTTTAGTATGGTTGCTTCTGCTAGCGAAAATTATGGAGCACTTGTTGGAGTTGTTAAAGTAATAGATGATGCTACTAGTCCATACGTTCTTTTTGGTGATGATGGTACTATTAGTGGTGGTGATCACTGTTTTATTCAAATGGAAGCAATTCCTGCAATATTAACTATAGACTCAACTATAGTAAAAATATATACAACCATTCCAGTAGCAGGAAAAGTCTTGACATGCACAGATGGTAATGGTACATCTTCATGGGAAGCACCATCAAGTGCAAGAGGGTGGTTTTTGTGAGTAGACGAAAAAACGGTTTTAATAATGGATTTGTCGGAGGTAATGCAAGTAACAGCGGGTCGTTTGGTGTTCTTAGCAATGTAAAAAACACAAATCTAAAAAGCAAATACGGAAACAATCCGTGGGTGAGACCTAGTGATTGGATGGCGATGCCAAGTGTTACTACGGCAGATCAAAAGATTTGCATACTTCATGCGGTATGGGACACAGGATCAAATTTTGTTGCTTTTCGTATTACCGCACCATCAGGATACACCGTGAATTGGGGAGACGGAACAACCACCAACTATGCAACCAATACCACTGCGGAACGAAACTATGATTACGCAACTGTTGGTGGCACAGTAAGTAGCGAAGGTTACCGAATGGTGATGATAACCATTACGCCACAAGCAGGAAATATTACAGGATTTAATTTTAGAGACTACAGACACTCATCAGCAGGTGCAAGCACTCTTCGCTATCGTTCAGGATTTTTAGAAGTCTTGATGTCTGCTCCAAATGTCACAGGAACTCCATACTTTAGTTATGACGGTGATGGTTATGTTTGCCACATGAATCTTCAGAAATTTGATTGGATAGGAACAAACACTGCTAATTTTGGGAGTACATTCTTTATGAACTGCTATGCACTGCGTGAGGTTCCAAATTTGTATACAGGATCTGCAACTGGTCTAGGCGGATTGTTTTATCAGTGCGGTGCCCTTACAAAACTTCCACAAAGTTTAGTCACAAACTCTTGTACAGATTTTGGGTATATGTTTTATAATTGCAACTCATTGCAATACCTGCCGTGGATGGATACTTCAAACGGACTATACTTTAATGTTTTTGCTTATGGTTGCTATAGTTTAAGATATGTTCCACAGTATAACACAGTAAAAGCAACAACCATGTATTTGTTTTTATATAATTGCTATTCTCTTGAATCTATACCTGCGTTCAATTGTCCTGTAGCAACCACTTGCCAGTATATGTTTGGTGGATGTGTGGGTGCAAAAACAATTGGCACAGTAACAACATCTTCTTTATGTACAAATATGAGTGTAATGTATACAAGTTGCAGCAGTCTAGAAGTATTAAATCCTCCCACTGTGACATCTGGAGTAACAGATTTTTCTGCAATTTTTTCCTACTGCGTTTCATTAAGAAGTGTTCCCCTTTTTAATACTGCAGCGGGTCTTGATTTTACAAGAATGTTTGATTCTTGCCAGTCTCTGCGAACAATTCCTTCGTTTGTTGTAACCGCAGGAACTAATTTCACATCCATGTTTTTAAACTGTCTTAGTTTAACCTCTGTGCCAAGTTTAAACACAGTTGCAGGAACAAACTTCACAAACATGTTTAGCAGTTGTACTGGTTTAAGATCTATTGGTGGTTTGGTGTTTACCGGCACACCCACAATGACAACCATGTTCGCAGGATGCTCAAATTTAAAAACAATTCCTACAACAACCATAAGTGCAAGTGCAACTCCTCCATCTTTCAGTGGTCTTTACTCGTTGCAAAGTTGTGGTCTCACAGGTCTCGGTCAGAATTGCGATTTCACAAACTGTCAGATGTCTGCAACAAAACTTAATTCGCTCTACACAAGTCTTGCAACAGTTGTGAGCAAAACAATAACCGTGACAGGAAATTGGGGAACAGCAACCGATACCATCTCTACTGCAACCGCAAAAGGATGGACGGTGACAGGATGAGAGGAGCAGGATTTTATAAACTTGATGGAGATATGCTGCTGTATGGAGCAAACTTTGCGGTTAACGCAAACTACGAATTGTATAAAGAACAAAAAGACACATATACATACCCTGTGGACGGATGGTCTTGGTATGAATCAGAACAAGCAGCGTGTAGTGGAAACGGAATACCGTATGTTCCACCTGCAGAAGAACCACCTTTCCCACCTTTAGGAGCATAATATCATGGCAGAAACATATAAAAGTCAAGCAACAAAACTTACTACAACAAACAATACCACTATATTAACTGCTGTTGCAGCCTCTACAACAGCAGTAGTAAATGGGATATCAATATCAAATGTAAATGCTACAGCATCAACAACAATAAATGTATTTCTAGTAAAGTCTGCAGTTTCTTATAGTATTATATCAAATGTTTCTATAAATGCAGGAACAACTCTTCAAATTTTAGATAGTCCTATTGTTGTGGAAACAGGAGACAGTATTACTGCTACTGCGGCAACTGCTAGTTATTTTGAAATTATTGTTCCTTATTTAAATATAACATAATAAATTAATTTTACTTGACTTTTAGTGTTTGTGTGATATACTAGTGGCTAAGGAGAATTTATATTATGACAAGAGATGATCTTATGAAAATTCACGAAGAACTCTGCTTAAAGGGTAGAGAATTGATGGACAAGAAAAACCGAGACTATGCTGGTCGTGGTGGAACTGAACCGTTTGCAAATTTTACCCGTGTAGAATCAATGGGTATTTGTTCCACAGAAAGTGGAATGTTAGTTCGACTAACAGACAAAATGAGTCGACTTTCATCATTTGCAGAAAGTGGCAAGTTAGCTGTTGAAAATGAATCATTTGAAGATACTGTTGTGGATGTGATTAACTATATGGTTCTTTTTTATGCTTATATCAAAGATAAGAAAACAGATACTGTAAATCCATCTACTCAAATATTTACTCAACAATTTTTAAATGAAAGTGTTAAAACTTTTCAAAATAAACCTTGTTGCAGAACAAAATGAGTAAAAGATCTGCCGAAGAAGAATTAAAACATATTGCTGATTATGATAAGGATCATTGTTGGCAACATGATATTCGTTTAAATAATCTTGAAGAAGACTTACGATTTTGTAAATTCACTCTAGATGATGTTAAAGATCTTAAAGTTTCTGATTTCCTATTTAAACCAATTACTGATAAGGGGGAAAGAAAATCTGCAATCGAGTTCATAAAACGACACGAATGGCTAGGAAACCTTTCTCAATATACCACACATTGGTTTGGTGCATACCATAAGCATATGCTTGCTGGTGTAATTTTAATGAATATGCCAAATGCATTTTCTAAATTATTGGGTGAAGAAACTCCAAAACTTGAAAGATTAATTAGTAGAGGAGCATGTGTGTCATGGAGTCCTAAAAATCTTGGAAGTTCATTTATTATGTGGTGTATTAATTGGATGGTAAAGAATACAAATTACAGATTGTTTACTGCATACTCGGATCCTACAGCAAAAGAATTAGGAACAATTTACCAAGCATGTAACTTCTATTATTTGGGAAATACTTCAGGTACAGGTACTCGCTATGTGAATCCTTACACAGGAAAAATTGTATCTGATAGATTTTTTCGAGTTCGTAGTGCATATAAGAAATATGCAAAAGAATTAGGAATTTTGTGGGAAAAGAATTGGAACAATGATCAAAAAATGTTATGGGAAAATGTTCCACCTGAAATTGAAAAACAATTAAGAGATTTTAGCAAAACAAAACAGAGCACTTCTAAAAAGATATCAATGCCAATGAAACACAAATATGCATTTGTTCTTGGTGCTAGTAAAGCGGAAACTAAAAAATTAAGAAAACAGTTTACAGATAAAAATTGTGTGAAGCCGTATCCGAAAGAAAGAGGAAAATGAAAGAGTATAAGATTATTGAAGGAAATTGTATTGAAGGAATGAAACAAATTCCTGATGGAACAGTACAAACTTGCATTACTTCTCCCCCTTATTGGGGACTTAGGTCCTACGCAGAGAATAGAATATGTCTACGTTCAGATTTATCAGAAAATAAAAAAGAAGAAATATTATTAGAACTTAAAAGTTTAGGTATTGACCCTATTGGGGATTGAGTCAAAATCTTCTGAATCCTAAATATGGGTATGCAAAAAAGAACAAAATTAGGACATTTTAAAAAAGGAACTCATTGGAGATCAAAGAACCATTTATGGAATAAAAAATGGTTAAAAACGGAATATATTACAAAACAAAGAAGTATGAGTGAAATTAGCAAAGATGTTGGTGTAAAAGAATCTGCAGTTTATTATTGGATGAAAAAACATAATATTAAAGCCAGAAATACTTCAACAATACGAAAAATAAAACATTGGGGTTCAATAGGAGAAAAAAATCCAATGTGGGGAAAACGGGGAAAATTAAATCCAAATTGGAAAGGTGGATTTACTCCTGATAGACAATTATTATATTCTTCAATAGAATGGAAAAATGCAATATCTGAAGTTTGGGTAAGAGATAATAATACTTGTCAGATGTGCAAAAAGGTTAAAAATTCTAATAATTCTCTTGACATTCATCATATAATACCTTATGCTTGTGGTATTGGTGTAACAGATCCTAATAATCTTATTCTTTTATGTAAAACATGTCATCAATTTGTGCATTCTTCAAAAAATAATGAAAGGTTATTCTTAAATAATGATATATCTAAAAACGACAATTCCTACACATCTACTTGAATATTTTCAACCAGCAGAGATAGGACTAGAAGAAACTCCTGATGCATATGTCCAAAAAATGGTAGAAGTATTCCGTGAAGTTCGTAGAGTGTTGCGG
>Ga0209088_10000862_pt1 | contig 20553 bp, 21 predicted proteins | sample S_140625_EF_Meta_FD_187324 | JGI IMG/M metagenome (GOLD analysis project Ga0209088, IMG submission 187324) | Freshwater microbial communities from Lake Simoncouche, Canada to study carbon cycling - S_140625_EF_MetaG (SPAdes) (version 2) | ecosystem: Environmental > Aquatic > Freshwater > Lake ... | reverse complement strand
TCTGATGCAAATCCTCTCACCAACGCCTGAGCCTCTCGGACGCGGTTTTACCGCCATCTCGACTGTTGCCGCGCGTGTAGATCATGTCCGCCTTGCGGGCCTGAGCGACACCACGGAAACGCAAGGCGTGCTCCCCTTGTACCGTGGCGGCACCGGCAGTAGTCTGTCTCCTGCTGCCGGTGCCGTTTTCTTGAAGGATAACCACAATGGCTGACGTAAAAATTACCGCCCTCCCTGACGCTACTGCTCTGGCGGGAACAGAAGTGTTTGAGGTGGTGCAGAGCAGCACCAGCCGGAAGGTGACTGCACAGAAAATTGCTGGCTCTTTCGCTACCGACCCGACTAACATCCTGCCCGCAACGGCTGGCGGCACTGGATTTGCCAGCTATGCCGTTGGTGATATTCTGTACGCTTCGACGACAACCGCTCTCAGTAAACTTGCAGACGTAGCCACGGGCAACGCCTTGATCTCAGGCGGCGTCGGCGTCGCTCCGTCATGGGGTAAGATCGGCCTGACGACACACGTATCTGGCACTCTGCCGACTGCAAACGGCGGCACCAATCTCACCTCGTTCACGTCAGGCGGCGCGGTATACGCGACATCGACAAGTGTGTTGGCGACCGGAACTCTTCCGGCCACGGCTGGCGGAACGGATCAGGCCAGCTATGCCGTCGGGGACTTGCTTTACGCTTCGTCAACAACCGCTCTCAGTAAACTTGCAGACGTAGCCACTGGTAACGCACTGATTTCCGGTGGGGTCGGCGTAGCCCCGTCATGGGGCAAGGTTGGTCTGGCAACGCACGTATCTGGCACTTTGCCGACTGCAAACGGCGGCACAAACCTTACTTCGTTCACGTCAGGTGGCGCGGTCTACGCAACGTCAACAAGTGTGCTGACGACAGGCACTCTTCCGGTTACGGCTGGAGGCACGGGCGTAGGCACGTTGACCTCTGGCTACCTCGTAAGGGGTGCTGGCACCTCGGCGGTCGTAGCCTCTGTCGTATACGATGACGGCAGCAACATCGGCATCGGGACGGCGTCACCGTCAGCTTCCGCCATCCTCGATGTGCAATCAACGACAAAGGGCTTTCGTCTCCCCAACATGACGACCACGCAGAAAAACAACATAGTTAGCCCTGCTGCGGGTCTTATGCTGTTTGACACCACGCTTGGCAAAGCCTGCGTCTACACAGGGTCTGCGTGGCAGACGATCACCTCGGCATAAAGGACCGCATCATGATCGAACAACTCATCAGCCGCGTGTTCTACGCCCGCAACGTCGCCCACTTTGAGCACTGGCGCGCAACCGGCACTGGCAGCTACGCCAAGCATCAGGCGCTGGGCACCTTCTACAATGAAGTCATTGAGGCTATCGACGATCTCGTGGAAGCCTATCAGGGCGCGTTTGAACTGATCGGCAATATCCCAGCACCTGAGACCACGAAGGGCGACGTCCTCGCGCTTCTGGAGGGCGATGCGGACTGGATTGAGAAGAACCACGAAGGCATCTGCCGTGGCAATCGCGGCGTGGCCAATCTCGTTGACACAGTCACCGACACGTATCTCTCCACCATCTACAAACTGCGGAACCTGAAGTGATGGACACAACGCTCACCATCCTTGGATTTATCGTCACGGCTCTCAGCTTCGTTGGGGCGCTGATAACGGTTTGGGTTAACCTCACCAACAAGTTGACACTTCTTGAGGCTCGGCTTGGCTTTGGCGACGAGAAGTTCAACGCCATCGACAAGAAGTTTGACGAGGTGATGATCCACCTTCGCCGCATCGAGGACAAACTAGACAATAAGGCAGACAGGTAATGAGTTTCTGGGATAGGTTTGAAAGCACCCGCGACGGCGTTGAGGACACCGTTGAGTTCACGATCCGCACTGCGGTTATGACGCTGGCCTGCGTCATCCTTGTAGTCGTCATTGCGATGGTTGTCGGCCTTTTCATGCCGAAGGAAGTGGTGGACAGCGACAAGGTGTTTGAGATCATCGGCCCCGCCTTTAATACAGTTGTCGGCGCGTTCGTCGGCCTGCTTGGTGGCCTGAGCCTCAACGCCAATGCGCGTGATAAGGAAGCTCCGCTGGAACTAGACACGCCCGCACCGGAGCCAGACGCTCCTGAGTCAGCGCCTACACCTGTAGCTCCAGCACCCGTCGAAGATGATGACGACATGGCCCCTTGGGAGAGGTATCGTCACGACTTGCGCTGGGATGTGAACGGCGACGGCGTGGTCGATCAAGACGACTTCCCAGACTGGCGCAACCCGGAGGCATAAGTGACCGGCAACCTCTCCACCGTTGAACTGATCGGACAGCTTTGGCCGCTCGTTCTCGCGTTCATCTCGCTGGTGATCATCCTCGCGAAGATGGACGTGCGGCTTGCTGTTGTTGAGGAAAAGATCAAGACGCTCTTTGAGCTTTGGAATAGTCGGAAGGACGACAAGTGAGCCTGATTGAACTTCAGAAAAAGATCGGAGTAACGGCAGATGGTGCGTTTGGTCCGGGAACGTATAAGAAAGCTGCGGCTTTCTATAAGCTGTCGCCTGCTAGGGCTGCACATTTCTTTGCTCAAACGGCGCATGAAAGTGGCGGCTTCAAGACGTTCAGCGAGAACCTCAACTACAGCGCCAAAGGGCTTCGCGAGACATTTGGTAAATATTTCAAGACTGACCTCGACGCTCAAATGTGTGCGCGGCAGCCGCAAAGGATAGCCAACCGCGTCTATGCCAATCGCATGGGCAACGGAGACACATCCAGCGGAGACGGATGGAAGTATCGCGGACGCGGCGCGCTCCAACTGACAGGCAAGGAAAACTATGAAGCCTTTGCATCTTATATCGGTCGACCCGACGTCATGTCCAACCCTGATCTGGTTTCAGGTGAACTCTGCTTTGAGAGCGCGCTGTGGTTCTTTGACAAGAACAAGCTGTGGTCGATCTGCGACAGGGGCGTCAACGACGCCGCCATCCTCGCACTGACCCAGCGCATCAACGGCGGAACGCATGGTCTGGATGACCGGAAACTAAAGACCAAGAAGTTCGCAACGTGGGCTTGATCCCTAACCCATTGGTGCTCTATGTGGCGGCAGGCACTCTTATTGTTGGCGCAGCCGCCGGATACAAGGTCCGCGACTGGCAGTGTGACGCAGCGTATGCAAAGGCTCTGGAAAAGGCTGAGAAGCTTCGGGCCAAAAAGCAAGAGGTAGTATATGATGTTTCGCAAACATACGAAGCCGAACGGGATAAAGCCGATGTCGTGGCAACCGAGCGCATCAACACCATACGTGAAATATACAAAACGGCTCCTGCCCCTGCTGTTGATTGCTCTGCTCCTGACGCTGTGCGCAGGCTGCTCGAAGGCAGTGTCAGTGACGCCAATGCCTCTACCACCGGCAAACCTAGCGGCGAAGTGTCCAACGCTTCAAAACCCACCTCTGCTGATGGTCGACCCTGAGCGTTCGCTCTGGGAAGCTGACATCATTGCTAAATACGCCGATTGCAGTGTCAAACACCGTTTGACAGTTGAAGCATGGATAAGGGCCGTAGAGGTCCGCTAACCGGAGACTAACATGGTCGCGCCAATCTGCACCGACGACGAGTTTATTCGCGCATGGGAACTAGGCGGCGGAAGCCCAAGGAAAGTGGCTCAAATCCTTGCCGTAGGTGAGCGGCTTGTCTACGCCAAACGCAGCACCCTCGCGCAGCGTGGTATCGTCCTCAAGAGCGTTCCAACCCAAGGCCCGACCAAGTGGAGCGCCGACGACGCGGGCCGTGCCTACAAGCGCCAGATCGACCTCAAAATCGACACTGGCCGCGCCATCGCCTTCTCCGATGCGCACTTCTGGCCCAACCAGATGCGTACCGTTGCCAACGAGGCGCTGCTCATTCTGGGCAAGGAACTGAAGCCCCGCACCGTGTTTGCCAACGGCGACATCTTCGACGGCGCAGGGGTCAGCCGCCACGCCCCGCTGGGATGGGCTGAGTTGCCGACAGTCAAGGAAGAACTTGAGGCGTGTCAGGACCGGATGGCGGAAATCGAAGACGTGTTGCCGAAAGGCTGCACCAAGATTTGGAACGTCGGCAACCACGACGCCCGCTTCGACCGCGCGCTTTGCACCAACGCCGGAGAGTATGAAGGCGTTGTGCAGCGGCTTGATGAGAAGTTCGACCGCTGGGACTTTACGTGGTCCACGATGGTCAACGAGAATTTGATGGTCAAGCACCGCTACCACAACGGCATCCACGCCACGTATAACAACACCCTGAAGTCTGGCCGCTCCATCGTGACCGGGCATCTCCACCGCCTCGCCGTGACGCCGTGGGCGGACTACAACGGACGCCGCTACGGCGTCGACACAGGGACGCTGTCCAACCCGCATGGACCGCAGTTCGACTATGCGGAGAACAACCCGTCGCCGCATACGTCAGGCTTCGCGGTCCTGTCGTTTAAGGACGGGATGCTTCTGCCGCCAGAACTGGTCGAAGTCATCAACGACAAGGCGTATTTCCGTGGCGAGTGTGTCTTTGATGGCACAGTCGATGGCGTGTAATGCGCGTCTGTCCAAACCGTTAAAAAACAGCTATAGGTGACGCATGGCCACGACAATGACATTCGAGACGCTCAAGGAAGACGTCCGCCGCTATCTTGAGCGCGGGGCTACCCTCGCCTCGGATGCCGTTGTCTATGAGCAAATCCCGCGCCTGATCAACCTCGCCGAGCGCCGCATCGCCCGCGAACTCAAAATTCAGGGCTTCATCAACGTCGTGACTGACAGCTTGACAATCGGGCAGTCTGTCTACCCCAAGCCCGACCGCTGGCGCGACACCGTGTCGATCAACATCGGCACGGGCACAGGCAATGCGCAGCGCACGCCGGTCTTTGCGCGCAGCTACGAGTATCTGCGGTCGTATTGGCCCGACGAGAGCCAGCGGGCAACGCCCCTGTTCTACGCCGACTACAACTACGAGAACTGGCTGGTCGCGCCGACGCCCGACGCGGCTTACCCAATTGAAATCCTGTATTACGAACTTCCGCCGCTGCTCGACGACGTTACGCAGACCAACTGGCTGACGGAATACGCGCCGCAGGTGCTGCTGTATGCCACGCTGGTAGAGGCCACGCCGTTCCTCAAGAACGACGAGCGCATTCCCGTCTGGCAGAATATGTACGACCGTGCGGCGGCCATGCTCAACGGCGAAGACCTTGGCAAAATTCTCGACCGCGCTGCGGTACGCAAGGAGGCTTAATCCACCATGTCATACACTCAAGTTTTTGGTGGGAACACGATCTACCCATCGGACGTGTCTTATCTCCCCCTCGCCCTGAGCGCCAACGTCGAACTTGAGTGGCCGCTTGAGGCTGCTGCGGGTGTAAACATCGCCGCGCGCATCATCGACGTGACGCCGTCCGCCGCTGGCTATTATGTCGATATGCCTGACGCAACGCTGACCGGCGCGGGGCAGGTAATCCTCTTCAACAACGTCGGGTCGTATACCTTCTACGTCCGCGACTTCTCGAACAACATCATCGCCACCGTCGCCTCCGGCGAACAGTGGGAACTGTATCTGGCCGCCACGAGCACGGCAGCAGGCACATGGCGCGTGTTCCGCTTCGGTGCGTCCACGGCGACCGTGCAGCCGTCGGCCCTCGCTGGCCCCGGTCTGACTGTTAGCGGCTCACAGTTGGCTCAAGCGACGCAGGTCGTTACGTTCTCCACATCAGGTCAAACGCTGTCTACGTCCAACCGCGCGAGTGCGTGGGTGTGGACCGGAACGGGCACCGGCACACTGAACCTCCCGTCCGCCGTTACGGTCGGCAACAATTACTTCGTCATGGTGCGTAACTCAGGCGGCGGCGATCTCGTCATTGACCCAACGGGCGCGCAGACGATCAACGGCCTCGCGACCTTCACTCTCCGCCCCGGCGACAGCGCCACGTTGATCACAGACGGCACCGAATGGTATACCATTGGCTTCGGCCAAGATGCGGTCTTCGCCTTTGACTACACAATCGTCACCATCCTCCCTATCCCTCCTAGCCTCATCACGCCCGCCACGTTCCCCCTCTCAGGCTCAAACCTCAATCGTATCGCCTATCGGTTTGAGGGGGCGCTTGGGCAGAACTGCACGGTCATCGTTCCGTCCACGGTCCAGCAATACTGGATCACCAACGCCACGACCGGCGCATACACTCTGTCGATCAACACAGCCAGCGGGACGGCTGTCACAATCGCCCAAGGCGCGCGTGGCATCTACTACTGCGATGGCACTAACGTCGTTCTTGCCGACACGGCCAGCATCTCGCTTCCTCTCAGCGTAGCACAGGGCGGCACTAGCGGCACAACGCAGTCTGCCGCTCGGCTGGGCATCGGCATCTCCGCATTTGGCGACACCCTCGTAACCGCAGCAGACGCGCCAGCCGCGCGCGGTGTGCTCCTCGCAGCCGCTTCGGGTGCGAACAGTGACATCACGTCCCTGACGGGCCTGACGACGCCATTGAGCGCACCGCAGGGCGGCACTGGCTTCGCCAGCTATGCTGTGGGCGATCTTCTGTATGCTTCGACAACAACCGCTCTCAGCAAGCTGGCTGATGTCGCCACAGGCAACTCACTAATTTCTGGTGGGGTTGGCGTTGCTCCGTCGTGGGGTAAGATCGGCCTGACAACGCACGTCAGTGGCACCTTGCCGACCGCGAACGGCGGGACGAACCTTACTTCATTCACGTCAGGTGGTGCAGTCTACGCGACATCCACCAGCGTGCTTACGACTGGCACGCTTCCGGCCACGGCGGGCGGCACGGGCCAAGCAAGCTACGCTGTCGGAGACCTGCTCTACGCTTCGACAACGACGGCACTCAGCAAGCTGGCTGACGTCGCTACCGGCAATGCACTGATCTCAGGCGGCGTCAGCACCGCCCCTTCGTGGGGTAAGGTTGGGCTGGCAACGCACGTCAGTGGCACGCTTCCGGTCGCCAATGGCGGTACTGGTGCAACGACCCTGACAGGCGTTCTGAAGGGCAACGGAACATCGGCCTTTACCGCCGCCACGGCGGGCACGGACTATGTCGCACCGGGCGGCGCGCTTGGCACGCCTTCGTCGGGCACGCTCTCTAGCTGCACCGTAGACGGCACGAACGCCGTGGGCTTCAAGAAAGTCCCGCAGTCAGGCAGCGATAAGACGACGTCCTACCCCTTGGCGACCGGCGACGTCGGTAAGTTTATCGGGGTTGGCTCCGGCGGCTCCATCACGATCCCTGACGCCACCTTCGCAACCGGCGACATCATCTCCCTGTTCAACAACACTTCGGGGGACATCACGATCACCTGCACGATCACGACCGCCTACATTGGCGGTGTGAACACCGACAAGGCTACCATGACGTTGGCTACACGGGGTGTGGCGACAATCCTGTTTATCAGCGGCACGGTGTGCGTGGTCAACGGGAACGTCAGCTAATGAGCGGCATCCAGATGGCGCTGCTAGGTTCGGGCGGGCCGACTGGGCCAATCGCCTCCAGCCTGCTCATCGTTGCTGGCGGTGGTGGCGGTGGTCAATATCCAGCAGGTGGTGGCGGTGGTGCTGGTGGACTGCTGTCGTATAGTGGCCAGACATTTACGTCGGGGGCCGTTCTCACTGTAGCCGTCGGCGGAGGCGGAGCCGCTGGCGCTGGCTCTGGCGTGGTATCTACCAGCGGCACAGACAGTTCCGTCACCGGGTATACCACGGCAGTTGGCGGCGGCTACGGAGGTAACGGCAATACCGCCCCCAACACAGGTGGCTCCGGCGGCTCTGGCGGGGGCGGAGGTACTGGCCTCGTGAGTTTCCCCAATGCTGGCGGAACTGGAACTAGCGGTCAAGGCAATGCTGGCGGGGCAAGTTCATCGGCAAATCAATTCGCCGCAGGCGGTGGCGGTGGGTCTTCCGCCGTGGGCGCTACCGGATCGGGAACTGCTGCGGGCGCAGGCGGCAATGGGACTGCATCGGGCATCACCGGAACCTCTGTAACCTATGCAGGTGGTGGCGGCGGAGGTACAATTTATGGTAGTGGCGGCATTGCTGCTGGTGGTACTGGTGGTGGCGGAACTGGCGGCAGCAATGCAGCTAACGCGACAGCGGGCACAACCAATCGGGGTGGCGGCGGTGGCGGCGGCGGTAATAACGCAGGACCATATTTGGCAGGCGCAGGCGGCTCTGGTGTTGTCATCATCTCCGTGCCAAGCGCACTCTACACCGGAACGACAACTGGCTCCCCAACCGTCACGACGTCGGGTGCCTACACAATCATGACGTTCACCTCATCGGGGAGTTACACGGCATGAGCCATTTTGCAAAAGTCATCAATGGTGTCGTCACCGAGGTGCTTGTCATCGAGCAGGACGTCATTGACACCGGCCTGTTTGGCGACCCATCTCTGTGGGTCCAGACGTCGTACAACACGCGTGGCGGCTGGCATCCAGAAGGGCGACCGCTCCGCAAGAATTACGCAGGGATTGGCTACTCTTACGACACAGAGCGTGACGCCTTCATCCCGCCACAGCCGTTTCCGTCATGGTCCCTGAACGAGGAGACGTGCCTGTGGGAGCCACCAATCCCATACCCAAGTGACGGTGGCGTTTGGGACGAGACATCGCAAAGCTGGCTACCACAAGGGAACTGAGGATTACAGATGCCCGACAACGTCGTACAGATCAGGTCGCTCCCCGGCATCAAGCGGGACGGCACGCGCCTCGAAGGCGAGCAGTATGTGGACGGCCAGTGGGTCCGCTTCCAGCGCGGGCTGCCGCGTAAGATCGGCGGCTATCGCTCAATCAGCAAGTTCCTGCGCGGGCTGCCGCGTGCGCTCAATGAATACACGCAAGACTTGCTGACCTATGTCCACGCTGGTTCTGCCAACCTTGTCGAGCGTTTCTTCATCGACGGCGGCTACAACACGAGCGTCATCTCCAACCGCACGCCGAGTTCGCTGGCGGCCAATGACGCAAACCTGTGGCAGTTCGACGTCGGCTACGACACGACCAACGGCAACCAGATCGTGGCGCAGGTCGCGCCGAACCTGAATTGCATTTGCAACAGCGACGGCGGCCAGCTTTTCGTCGGCGACCTCCTCGGCACGTCGGCCTTGACGCCCGTCACGCTTCTCCCGTCCAACTTCAGCGTCACTGGCGGCGTCGTCACGATGCCGCCCTACACTGTCGCCTTCGGCAATGACGGCTACGTGGCGTGGTCTGTTCCCAACAAGCCTAGTGACTTCACTGGCTCAGGCGCGGGCAACGCCTTCGTCACGGGGCAGAAGATCGTGCGCGGGATGCCGCTGCGCGGTGGTCCGGGCAACAGCCCGTCTGGCCTGCTCTGGTCGGCTGACGCCCTCGTCCGCATGACGTATGTCGGCGGCACAGCGGTCTTCCAGTTCGACACGATCAGCACGCAGTCGTCCATCATGTCGTCGCAGTCCGTCATTGAGTATGACGGCATCTTCTACTGGCTCGGAACTGACCGCTTCCTGTCGTTCAACGGCGTCGTGCGCGAAGTCGAGAACAACATGAACCAGAACTTCTTCTTCGACAACCTGAACTATGCCAACCGCCAGAAGGTGTTCGCCTACAAGGTGCCGCGCTTCGGCGAGATTTGGTGGTGCTTCCCGTTTGGTGACAGCACCGAGCCGAACCACGCCATCATCTACAACGTGCGTGAGAACATCTGGTACGACACCGCGTTGCCAAACGGCGGGCGTGGCGCGGGCCTCTTCCCCGCAGTTTTCCGCAAGCCGCTTCTGACTGGCGTAACCCCCACGGACACGCCCGTAAGCACCGGCACACGCATCACGGAAGCGGGCGACACGCGCGTTACGGAAGACAGCACGGTTGACGCTCGGAGGATACGCGTCACGCAGGAGAGCGGAGACCCGCAATATCTCCTCTGGGTGCATGAGGTCGGAACAGACGAGGTTGACGGCATCTACACCAATCCGGTCCAGTCCTACTTTGAGACGGGCGATATGTCTCTGCCGGTGCAGTCGCAGACGAACAAGGCCATTCAGGTGCTGATGCTGGAGCCAGACTTTGTGCAGAGCGGCGACATGACGGTCGCGATCCACGGTCGGGCCAACGCGCGTTCGCCTGAAGTCAACGGCGAAGCCAAGACGATTTACGAAAACCCGCCCACGCCACAAGATCAGGTGATCTACTTCAAGGAGCAGCGGCGCGAGTTGCGCTTCCGCTTTGAGAGCAACACAGTCGGCGGCAATTACGAGATGGGTCTCATCTTGGCGCACATCCAGCCGGGTGACGGAACGGTCATCGGCTGATGTCCGTCAACCCCATAGGTATGACATTGCTCAAGTGGGCAGATGCTGTTATATTGACCACCAATGACGCTTGGGCGTTTGGGAAACTGAACGACGAAGCTGACTGGCAACGATGGGCCACAGGGTTTGTACGCGCGTCCCCCTTTACGCAGCGCACCCTGCCTGACCCCTTTCAATTCACGGACTGGCGCGACTGGGCTATGCGGGTTTATCCAATGCTTGAGGAACAGAACTGATGGCCCTAACACCGGAACAGCTTGATGCTATGGCCGCAAGGGGTCGTGATCCGTTTCAGCGTGAGCAATTCATTGCCTCAAGGCCTATGAAAGCATCGCCATATGCGGTGAAGAACTGGCTTGAGTACGGAAACGGGACGGGTGCGACTGGCGACACCAAGCAGACAACGCCGCTGTATGTCGGGCATCAATATACCTTAGTCGATAACAAGACTGGTGAAGTTCTTGCGCGGGGTAGCACACCGGAGGAAATCCAGAAGATACAGTCATCGGTGGAGGCGCTTTCTACCAAAGGTCGGAAAGCAGATTGGCGTTTATATGACGCGACCCCCACCCTCGGCTTAGATGGTTATATGACGCAGGGGTTTTATCCAGACGCTGCTGCTCCCGGTGATCCACGCGGCGTAGTGGTTGCTGGCGATATGCCGAATAAGACCGCCCTCCAGCAGATCGGCCAAGTCGTCGGGACGGCACTCCCGATTGCGGTCAGCCTGATCCCCGGCCTCCAGTTTGCCGGACCCGTTCTCTCTTCGGTCCTTGCGGGCGGCGCGGGTGCCGCTTTGGCCGGACGCGACCCACTGAAGGGCGCGCTTACGGCGGGCCTTACGGCTGGCGGTGGCGAGTTCCTCGGGCCTATTCTTAACGGCGCGGGCATCGGGCTGGATGCGGCGAGGGCTATCGGCACTGGGATCGGTGCTACGACGGGTGGCCTCGCGACAGGTCAGAACCTGACAAACTCACTGCTTAGTGGTGCTGCTGCCGGTGGTCTGTCGTATCTGGGCGGTCAGGTCTTTAAGCCCGGACAATCTGGCTTGGATGAATGGGCTAAATCCCAAGGCATTTACGACCTAGCGTCACTCGAAACGCCGACCATCGGCAGCAGTGTTGTTGGGACCACATCGCCTATAACTTCGTCAACAGGCTCTTCGTCTTCTGGCACCGCGCCCTCAGATTTCACTGCCACGGGCACACGCCTGTCGGGTCCGACTTTCTATGGCGGTAACAACCTGCTTACGTCCGCGCGCTATTCGGGTGATGGCCCGACGCCGTCGGATTACACCGCTACGGCGCGCGAGACCGCTGAAGAGCAAGCGCGGTTGGCCGCATTGGCAGTCAACACTGGGTCTTACACCCCTCCGGGTGAGAACATTGACGTTGAGGCGAAGAGGGCCGCTGAAGAGCAAGCGCGGTTGGCCGCATTGGCAGTCAACACTGGGTCTTACACCCCTCCGGGTGAGAACATTGACGTTGAGGCGAAGAGGGCCGCTGAAGAGCAAGCGCGGTTGGCCGCATTGGCAGTCAACACTGGGTCTTACACCCCTCCGGGTGAGAACATTGACGTTGAGGCGAAGAGGGCCGCTGAAGAGCAAGCGCGGTTGGCCGCATTGGCAGTCAACACTGGGTCTTACACCCCTCCGGGTGAGAACATTGACGTTGAGGCGAAGAAGAAGAACACGACGACTGACGAGAACAAGCCTCTTTCGGCAAACATGACGGACGTCGGCAACCTCCTTAACAGCGACGACTTCCAGAAAACGGTTACAGAAGAAGAAAACGACACTAAAGGCAACGGCCTTACGACCGAACAGAAAATCCGTCTTGCTGCTCTTGCACTCAGCACGCTCGGCGGCCTTGGTGGTGGCGGTGGCACTTCAGGTGGCGGTGGCACAATCCCCGGCGGCCTTGGCCGTCTGACCAGCCCGCTCTTCACCCAGCAGTTGTCGCCGCTGACGCCCGAACAGAACCGCGCGAAATATGGCGCTCGTAACATGACCGGCACGGACTGGGCGACGTGGGGCAGCCGTCCCGCGACAAGCTTCTTCTACAACGTGCAGCAGCAGCCCACCGGCATGGCGCACGGTGGCAGCTTCGCCGCAAAGCGCGGTGGCCGCTCGTCCTTCGCAGTCAACGGCCCCGGCACGGGCCGCAGTGACGACATCCCTGCCGTCCTGTCCGACGGCGAGTACGTCATTGACGCAGAGACGGTCGCCCTTCTGGGTGACGGGTCGGGCAAGGCGGGCGCAAAGAAACTCGACGACCTGCGGGTCAAAGTTCGTAAACACAAGGGGCAGAAACTGGCCAAGGGGCGCTTCAGCGCCAATGCCAAGTCGCCTGAAGCATATTTGTCTGGAGGACGTATCTAATGGCTGTCAGCAACTTCCTGAACGAGGGCGCGGCTATCCCTCTCGGGTCCGCCGTCACGGATATGACGAAGGAGAATATCCTTCCCCCCATCCTGACCTCGTCGGCAGCGACCGGCGTCAACATGGCGAACGACCTCCTCAATCGGGACTATGTCGCGCCTCCAATGCCGACGGTCGCCGGAGCGACGACCAACCAGACGAACGCCTTCAACAATGTCGGCATCGCAGCCAACGCCTATGTCCCCGGCCTCAGCGCCGCGACAGGCGCGACGACGGACGTCATGAACGCCCCCGGCGGTCTGAGCGTGGCGCAGCCCTACCTGACCAATGCGGGCCGCTCCACGGTGTCGGGCATCGACCAGTACATGAACCCATACATCAACGCCGTTGTTGACCGTATTGGTCAACTCGGCCAGCGCAACCTGACGGACGTGCTGATGCCTGCCGTCGAGGGGCGCTACATCGGCGCGGGTCAGTTGAACTTCGGCGGTCGCGGCGGCATGGGCACGCCGTCCGGCATGATGACAGACACGGCACGCGCCATCCGCGACACGAACGCAGACATCCTCGGCCAGCAGGCTCAAGAACTTCGCACCGGCTACAACCTAGCAACGGGCCTGTCGGCTGCCGACCTTGACCGCCAGCTTAAACTTGGCACGACGACTGCTGACATCTACGGCTCTGACGCCTCACGGAAGTTGGCCTCTGCCAACCAACTCGCCGCGCTTGCCGCAGATGCACAGAACCTCGGCCTGACCGGCGTGAACGCCATGTATAATCTGGGCGAGAAAGAACGCGCGATCACGAACGAGAACTACAAGGCGGCCTACGACGAGTGGATGCGCCAATACAACGAGCCGACAGAGCGCCTCAAGACGTTCAGCGACATCCTCAACGGCCTGCGGACAAACTTGCCGACTTCGACCCGTGAGAGCGGTATCTCGCCGTCCGGCGTGGCTACGAAGGCTCCTCCGGGCACTGCTGCGACTATCGCAACGGGTCTGGTCGGCATCGCGGGCATCCTCGCCGACGACGACTTCGGCACCATTCTGAAGAAGCTGGGTATCGGCCCGTAGGCTTGAGCAAGTGGGTCGATTAGTGCTATGAGTGTCGGTGGAGATTAGACGATGGATGAAGACAATCAGGGCGGCGCGCTCAACACCGTAGTGGACGGCACCGAGGATGCGCTTGGCGGTCTTGACGTCGCCTCTATTCGCGCCAAGCAGGCCAAGTACAACACCCTCGCCGAAGAGAAAAAAGCCTTCTACGACCGCATGGAGAAAGAACTCCTCGCCCGCCGCATGGGTCCAACGCTGAGTGAGAAGCTTTTCCAAATTGCTTCCGCCCTGAGCCAGCCCACTGAGACCCGTGGCTTTGGTGCCAGCTTGGCTAACGTCATGCCGGTCTTGCAGCAGCAGGCGCAGCAGCGCCGCGAGGGCGAGATCAGCCGCGCCGACGCGCTTCAGAAGCTGCGTATGGCGCAGCTTGCCGGAAAGCAAGAACTTCTAGGGAAGGAACTGGACACGGAAGTTGCCTTGGCTCGGATCGGTGCGGCGCAGAACAAGGCCAATGAGGCGAAGTTTGATGCTTTGACGGGAGGCGGCTACCAACAGCGCCCCGGCACAGGCGGAATGCCTCCGATGCCGAAGATGGACCGGTACGGAAACTACGTCATTACCGATGTGCGCCAAGTTTCGTACCTGCCTGTAAACGCCAAAATAGTCGAAGCAGGGCAAGACCCGACCAAACCTAAATACGTTCCAGCGCGCTAAGACGGAGACCAAAAATGAGTGGATCACTTCTGGCGGGCTTTCCCGACAAGCCCGTTTCCGTTGCCAAGGAGCGCACGGCCACGGCGACCGCGACGAGCGGCGAAGCCGCAGCACGTTACGCAGACGCCAAGGAACAGGCTGACGCAGCAAAGCGTAAGGCCGATGCCATCATCGCCGGTGCAACATCCGCCGATCAAATTCGTCAGGCTCGTGCCGTTGCGGACAAGGCTGTTGACGACGCGCGCAAAGCCAAGATTGACGCCGACGAAGCGGCCCGCAAGGCCGAAGGCAAGCGGCAAGACCTCGCGGCAGTGCAGGAAGAGACACTGCGCGTCATCCGCGCGGCGCAGCAGGCAAAGCGGATGTCCAAGAACGACTTCTTTGCGACTGGCTTCGGTGCCGAGACCGCAGGCAAGTATAGCGGCACGTCCGCGCGCGGCGTGCAGGGCTTGGTTCGGACAATCGGATCGAACGTGGCGTTCAACAAACTTCAAAAAATCCGTCAGGAAAGCCCAACTGGGGCTGCCGTCGGCAACGTGTCCGACACGGACATGAAGTTGATGTTGGACAGCATTGCGACCCTCGACCCGACGGTTTCAGACGAACAGTTCCAGCAGAGCATGGACATAATTCTTGAAGCCTACGCCAACATCTACAACAAACTCGGCGGCCAGCGGCTGTCCGACACGCTGGAAGGTACGGAAAAGGCAACAGGCTATCGTCTGCCGCCGGAAACGGCAGCGGCGGTCTCAGACCTCTACAACAGCGGCAAGTTCGACCCAGATAAGTACGCTGACATCGTCGCACAGGGTGCGGCATCTGCTGGCGTCCCTGTGGACGACGCCTACCGCGCCGCCGCCCTGAAAGAAGGTCAGCGGCTGATGGAGGGCTACAAAGAGGGCCGCGTCCTCGCCCCCGGCTTCAGTTACGAAGAGAGCGACAAGGCGGCTGCTGAGGGTCTCGGTTGGCCCGAGGCTATCGGGACGGGTATGTTGAACCTGCCTGAGAGCGGATTGAAGGCTTACGCAGAGACCGGCAAGGCACTGACCCTCGATCTCCCTGATACGGTCAAGACGGTCGGCAGTCTCGTTGGCGATGTCCTTGGCATCACAGACGGCGAGACAATGGACGCCCTCGGCCAGTATTACGTTGATAAGTACGGCAGCGACACGGCGGTGAAGAACGCCCTCGCGCAAGACCCAGCGTCTGTGCTTCTTGATGCGTCTACGGTTGTCGGCACGCTCGGCGCTGCGGGTAGTGTGGCGAAGGCGACGGCGCTGTCTAAGGCGCTTGCGCCTGCAAACGTCCTCGCGGCGGCGGCCCGCGTCCCTATCGGGCTGACCAAACTTGGCGGCAAAGCTGCGGGTGAAATTCCGGCAGCCGTTCTTGGTGTCACCACTGGCGCAGGTCCGCAGGCCATCAAGGAAGCTTTCGCCGCTGGCCGTGCAGGCGGCGAACGTGGCGCGGCCTTCCTCGAAAACATGCGCGGGGGCGGCAACATGGAGGACGTCCTCCAGCAGGCCCGCGAAGCCGTCTCCAACATCCGCGCACAGGCGTCCGAAGCCTACCAGAAGGGTATGGTTGACGTCGCCAAGGACAAGACGCACGTTGACTTCCAGCCCATCTACGACCGCCTGAGTAAGTTGCGTGAGCGGGCCTACCTTGGTGACAAGATCAAAAACCCGTCCGCAGCGGCTGTTTACGAGAAGGCAAAGACCATCGTTGACGACTGGAACGGCAGCGACCCTGACGTCTTCCACACGCCTGCTGGCATGGACGGCCTGAAGCAGCGTCTGGGCGACCTGTCGAACGACTTCGCAACGGAGAACAACCGCCGTGCGTCGTCCATTGCGTCTGGCGTCTATGACGAGGTCCGCAAGTCGATCAACAAGCAGGTTCCAAGCTACGCCAAGGTCATGGAGGGCTACGAAACCGCAGCCAAGCAACTTAAGGACATTGAGACAACGCTGTCGGTGAAGCCCGGTGCCTCGGTCGATACGTCGCTTCGCAAGCTTCAGTCGATCATGCGGAACAACGCAAACACCAATTACGGTCGCCGCGTTGAACTTGGTCGCACACTGGAGGAGGCAGGTGCCGAGACGCTGTTCCCGTCGCTTGCAGGGCAGCAGTTGTCATCTTCCATGCCGCGCGGCCTCGGTCAGATCACTGCGGGCGGCAGCGCCATGTCCGCAATCCCGACAGGCGGCGCGTCCCTTGTGGCTCTCCCGCTTACGTCTCCGAGGGTTGTCGGTGAGGCAGCTTACGCTTTGGGTGAGGGCGCTGGCGCGATGGGTCGTGGGCTTGCTCCGGCGATGGACCGCCTGTCTGCTGTAGCAAATCCGATCACAGACCGCCTCCCTGCGCTTGTTGAGAAGTATCTTGAGTATCAGACGCCCATCACGGCAGCGACCGCAGCCGCGCAGGGCCTTGAGGGCGCGCGGAAGGCACCAGAAGCCGTTGAACTACCCCCGGTAGGTGCGTCGTTCTCTTCGGATCAAGGGGTCGCGACAAGCGCGCCGTCCCCCGCAAAGATCAACCTCGGCACTAAGGGCCGCTACGACCCTGTGACCGACACGTTTATCTTGGAGGACGGCACTCGCGTCCGGCCAGACGGCACCGTCGTTGAGCCTGCCGCCATGTATCGTGGCGGCCTGATGGACCTTGCAAGGAAGTATCGCTGATGGCCGGTAGCCTGTCCGTTCGCAAGAAGAACGCCGCAGCAGCAAAAAAGCGCCGCTTTGAGGTAGAGCAGGCAGCACTGCGCCAGAACCAATCTCGGGCTGGCGAGAACATGAGCGCGCTGGGCAGCGGTATTGCGTCGATCCCGCGCCGCGTCGTCAACTACATCAAGACGTCCACACCATCTGGCGTCCTGCAAGACGTCAAGGACATCGCCAGTTCCACCTACAACGCGGCGGCGGAAGACCCCGGCCAGTTCGCTGCTGACGCGATCTTCTCTCCGCTTGCCGCTATTCGGGACTTCGGCGACGTCCGCGCTATGGCGCGCAAGCTGCGGGAGCAGGGCCGCAACGCTGAAGCTGAGAAGCTTGAGGCGATGGCGGGCGTCTCTGTCCTGTCGGCCATCCCAATTGTAGGCAAAGTTGCTGGGACGGCTGTTCGTGACGCCGAGCAAGCGGCGCTGCGTGGCGCGGTACGTGGGGCCGAGCGGGAAGCGGTGCGTGATGCAGCCAAAGTCGCCGTGAAGGAGGCTGGAAAGGTTGTTGATGAGACAAAGCCCTCACGCCCCATTCAGCGTTTTGCTACAGCACGCTCGGGTCCGAGCAGCGAACAAGCGCCTCTGGCCCAAGTGCGGACGCCTTTGAGGGAAACAGCCCCTACATTGCCTTCCGACGTTTCTGGTTCATTCGATGCCAGCCAAAACGTGCCGATGACGTACAAGGGTCTCCAGCCTTGGGAACTGACCAGCAATCAGGTTGCCGATCTTGGCGACGCACTGGGCGTCGAAAATCTCGGGCCGTTAAACGAACCCGTGTCGTTCCCTTACGAAGGTGAAGGCGGCGCTCGTTTTGAGATACCCGGCGGTCTTGAGGGTAAATTCACCTACGAAGACATGGCCAAGATGAAGGCTTCAGGCATTGATCCTTCAAAGATCAACCCCGATCTGCACCGGGCCATTCAACGGAAATTGATGCTGTCTATGGACGAGCCGCAAGGCTTGTCGGACGCAAAGGTGCTTTCCGGCCTGACCTTTGGTTACACGTCGCCGAACAACCCCCTGACGCCAAACCAGCTTGCGACATCTCGTCTTCGCATGAATTCAATGGAAGATTTGGACCGGCTGGTAAATTCACGTCCTTGGCAACTTACGGAACCCGTAACGAAGGATCAGCGCGAAGCGTTCAGCGAGGACTTCGCCAACCGCATGGGCTTGGGTGCTGCTTCAAAGGGCGGCCTTGGTGTTCGCGGCAGCGTTGACTATTCCGGCTACACTGACCTTCTCGACATGTTTCACCGTGATCCGGCCTTCTTTCACCGGAAGGAAGGCGAAGACTGGACCGCGTTTGTCGAACGTATGGCAACGCAGGTTCCGGGGCTGTCGAACAAGACAGGTTCGTTTGGTGTCGCGTGGCAGCCAAATGCTGGCGTGTCTGCAATCGACCGGCACATGGCCAACAGGTACATGGACACGATCTTGGCCGATCCAGCGAAAAGGGACGCCTTTGAGAAGCGTGCCTTGAACCTTGCCGCAACTCGTGCAGCTAAGGAAGGCAAAGAAGCACCTACGGCCTTTGGTGATTTGAACAAGGGCCTCGTGCAAGAACTGCTTCTCGCCGAAGTGGGCAACTCGCCTTCGCCAAAATTCCGCATGAAGTCAGGTGAGGTGAACCCAGCCGTGCCTGATTACCTTGCCGGTGTTGACTGGATTTCTGAACCACAAAAAGCAGAACTGATGGGGCAGACCTACAAAGACGTGGTCGCCGCAAACGAAGCCGCGATGGCGGGATCAGGATTACACCTGTTCGGCAACCAGTGGAATATCTGGGACCGTATCCGCCAGCGCCTTGAGCCGCACGAAAATATGTTCCCCGGTCTTGAGAATATACCAAGGCTCAGTGTTGAACAAATGCGCGTCATCGACGCAGCCCACGGATTGAGCGGCCACAAAAATTACAGCAAAGACAGCGAGTTCAGGCTTCAGCCAACGAAGGCGGGGGATTACAAGAAGTTTCGCTACTTCGCGGAAGGTGGCCTTGCTGTAAAGAAGCGTGACGAGGCTCTCGCTGTCCGTGGATAAAGCCGGTCAATAGGCACGACGAAAACCAGAGGCTGACTTCATGCAAGTCAGCCTCATCTTTCACCGCCATAAACGCTTCTGCCCAGACGTTCGCATCAAGACATTCGTCCTCCCTCAGACGTTCCCTCTCGGCCTTCACTTCTTCGCTCTCTCAATGATGCGGTTGCCGAAGAAGACGATCTTCTCGCCGTCGTACACCGCGCTGTCCTGCCCCGGCTTGCCGCGCCCCTGACGCAGCGCGGCCACACGCCACGCCGCCTTGAAGGCGTTGGCGACGTCATACTCCATGCCGAGCGCCTCAATGATGTCGTTACACTCCGCCGTGTACGGCTCCCCGCCAGACGTCGGCTTGCTGACATCGACCTTGTAATAGTCCGCCGATCCGCCTGTCAGGGGCTTGGCCGTAACCCCGTTAGACCAACCACGCACGGTGCAGGGCACGCAGGCATCAGCCTGTATGCCGTGTTTGCAAAAGCCGTTGCTCATTTCTTCCTCCGTTTAAGTGCTTCCAACAATACCTCTTGGACCGTCTTCTTCGATTGCAGGCGCTCAAAAACCATCTCATCGACAGTGTCACGCGCCATGATATAATGCACAAAGACAGGGCGGTCGAAACCTGCCTGCTTCTGGCGCATTGGGCCAATGCGCTCAATGATCTGCATATGGTTCTCAAGGCTCCAATCTAAGCCGAAGAAGGCGATTATGTTTCCCCCGTACTGGAGCGAGATGCCGTGGCCTGCCGATGCAGGGTGAGCGAAAAGTAGCCCAATTTCCCCTGCGTTCCACTGACGGATCGTGTCAGGAACAGCGTCCAGCACCCTGCCTTTAGGGTAACGCTTTTGTAACCGGGCCAAGTCGTGCTTGAAATTGTAGGCCACCAATACCGGAGCGCCGTTAGCCTCCTCGATGATGCTATCCAGTGCCTCCAGCTTTGCATCGTGAACCTCTTCCCAGTTGCGTTCGTCGTCAACGTATATGGCTCCGTTGGCGATCTGCAAGCATTTTGATGTCCGCACAGCCGCATTAGCCGCCTCAACGCCGTCTTCGCCGATCTGCGCGAACATCTCGGTCTCCATGTCGTTATACGTGCTGCGCGCGGCGCGGGGCAGGTCGACGTAGATCGGGTTGTGGATAGGCTCGTCCACCTGCAAGCCCGTCACGGTCAGGCAGATGTCCTTCAGGGCCGCCTCAATGTCCCTCTGGGCGGTCGGCAGCGGGTGGATGCTGAAGCCGTCGTAGCCCTTGCGGAACCACGCCTGCTCAAAGGCGCTGAACGTCTTGCCCAGCCGCACGCCCTTGTCGAGGAACCACGTCTGCCCCCACAGGTCTTTCAG
>Ga0209088_10000861_pt1 | contig 20590 bp, 35 predicted proteins | sample S_140625_EF_Meta_FD_187324 | JGI IMG/M metagenome (GOLD analysis project Ga0209088, IMG submission 187324) | Freshwater microbial communities from Lake Simoncouche, Canada to study carbon cycling - S_140625_EF_MetaG (SPAdes) (version 2) | ecosystem: Environmental > Aquatic > Freshwater > Lake ... | reverse complement strand
TCAGTATACCAAGAAATGAAGTTATGCATGAAGTGCCGCAACATGATGTATGGCATCGAGGAGGAGGTGATTGACGGCACAAAGACGGCGGTGCTTGTGTGCCGAAAGAGCGACTGCGGCTACAAGGAGGCCGTGGACATTGAGAATTCGGTCGTGTACGAGCACGTTCTTCGGAAGGAGGTGGTTGCCTCGCTCGCGATGAACCCGTATTTGAAGCACGACCCCACGCTGGAGCACCTCAAGAACGTCGTGTGCCCCAATGCAGAGTGCCCTACCAAAACAAACAAGTCCTTAGTGTGGGACGTGGTGCCGGTGGAGATTGACAGCCTGAACCTCGTGTGGATGTACCAGTGCGCCCACTGCAGCAAGACGTGGACACAGTCGTCTCGCTACGTGTCTTCATCGTAATGTGAATTATTTCGTACGAGTATACTAAATGACTCGTAAAACCATGTCGCGTGCGTTTTGCAAGTGTATTAAGCGCGTAAAACAAACGGTCAAGCCTCGTCCAGGAACGACTGCAGAGGGTGCTGCAATTGCCATCTGTACCAAAACCCTGCTTTTTCCCAAGGGTCGCACGCTCAAGCGGATTCGGTGCGGACCCAAGAACCGCCTGACTACGCAGAAGCGTGCTCAAACCCATACAGGTCGGCAGGACTGAGCGTTTTTAGCTCGTGAATCGCCTGCTCCGCGCTCGTAAAGTTGCGAAACAATATTTGATTCACCTCTGCTGGACTCCACTTGTAGTCCTCAATAAAGTCATCGTCAAATGTGCGGTCGTAAAAACTATCCACCATTTCGCGAAGAATCGCACGGTTACACTTGCGAAAGTGAACAATCATGTCAATGCGGCCTGGGCGAATCAGAGCCTTGTCAATGCGCTCGGGGAAATTGGATGATATGGCAATGATACGACCCGACGATTCCAGCGTGCCGTCAAGCAGGTTGAGCAGGAACGACAGGTCCAGCGGTTCTGCTTCGTCCTCCTCCTCCTTCACCTTGTCCAACCACGGATCACCTCCGGGTGCCTTTTTCTTTTCGGGCACTGGAGTCTTCCACTTGCGTTCCAGCACTGCGTCGCCCATCGCGTCAATGTCCTCAATCACGTACAGGCGTTCGTGGACGGGAATCGTGTAGCGCTCCGTCTTCATGCCGTCGTACACGTGAATCTCGTCGTTGAAAAACAGGTGGCGCAGCTGCTCCTTGGTCTTTATCTGCGACAACTGGACGTTCACCACGTGCCGCCGTGCAGTGTTTGCAATCGCCTTTACCGAACTGGTCTTGCCGCACCCAGGGTCGCCGTGGAACATGAACCCCAGCGTGTACGGAATCCCCTTCTTTTCGTACCAGTCCCGCCGGGTCAAAAAGAAGTTCAGGTGGCTCTTGACGTGCTGCCTCTGCTCGAAAAACACATTGTCAAACGTGCGCGTGGTTTGGAACTTGTGCTTCGTGTAGATTAGGTGCGTAGTGGGCAGTGCGTTCTGCGTGGACCGCTTGTTCTTGGTGGGCGTCACCATGTCGAAAAAGTACAGCGACGTGCCGAGCTTGTTCAACATCTTGCGCTCGTAGTCAATGTTACACCGGTCCACAAACGCCTGTAGGTACTGAATCTCGTGCTCGTAACAGAACAGCTTGAACTTGATGTTTTCAACCTGCCCCTCGGAATGCCGCAGGTCCTCCAACTGGAAGTAAATGTCGGGCTCAATCATCATGGCTTCAAACTCGTACGGTAGGTAGTCGGTGTACGTCATACAGATGAGGTTGCGAACCGCGGGGATCGTGGTCACGCAATGGATGACGGCGTCCATGCGCGTGTGGTTCGTCGTCTGCTGCGTCTTGTTGTTGCTGGTTTGAATGATGATGCGTTCGCACGTTATTTGAGCACTAATCTCCTTGTTGGGCGGGGGGGGCTGCGTCGGATGCCCGCTGTGTCTGCGACAACAAAACGCCTTGACCGTCGGAAACCACCGTGGAAACGACGACACCAAGTGCTCGTACAGGTTCCAAAGCACCATGCTTCGCACCCCTGCACCCCCCGCACCCGTTATACCACCCATCATCAACTGTAGTTTTGCAATGTCATACAGGGACGCAGGAGTTGCCATTATACCTTCAATTTAACGCGCCTTTAAACACATATCCAGCGTCTGGATGTTGGAGTTGACGGGTTTAGACCGCTTGAGTCGGAGCTGCTGCGACGCCCGCTCTACCGTGTCGTAGGAAAGCGACACGTACTTCTTGATGTCGCGAATGGGTCCCTGGATGTTCATGGTGGGAAACACGAGGCGGATGGGAGGGAGGTCGCACGCAATGTGGTTGTTTACAGAGGTGGTGTACCCTCGGAACTGTGCAATGTCAAGGGGGCCTCCAAACAACCGAAGGATGGACCGAGGCGGTGCCATGGACAAGTCGCGGTGCGTGTACATGCGGGCATACATGTCCCGTAGCAGGGTGTGCCGATTCCAGCGAATCGTGTCCGACGTCTGAACCTGCTTGTACAGGAACGACAGGCCGCACTCGGGTGAACAAAAGTGGCCTTCGCACGTGTACACGTTCTTGTAGGCGTCGTATGAAATGGGGAGCACAGCAGGGTCCCAGTCAAACTTGTGGCAGCACCAGAAGCACGCCGTGTCCTGCGAATACGAGTCGCACGTCGTCTTGTCCAAGATGGTCTTTAGCAACTCGCTGTTCATGGGCGATGCATTCTCCATGGACTTTAAAATCTCCGTGTAGGTGATGTTTGTATTGGGCCGCGTAATGTCGGAGTACTCAATGGGCTGCTCGGCGGGAGCAACGTCCTCTGACGGGAATCCCTCTGTTATTCGCAGGAAGAACACAACAGGCGTTTCTTGTATGGAAGCGGGTTGAGCGTCCTTTGCTGAAACCTTCTTGCGAGGAGGCATTTGTAATTATACAACACCGTTCATCAAAACGGTTGTTGTTATTCAACCACCGCCGGAACCTCAGGCACTACTTCCACCGGAACCTCAGGCACTTCGGGCACCACTTCCACCGGAACCTCGGGCACTTCGGGCACTACTTCCACTTCGGCTACTACTTCCACCTCGGGTACCACTTCCACCTCGGGAACTACGATAACCACTTCGTGCACTACCTCGGAAACCACTTCGGGCACAAACTCTACAAAACTAGGAACGGGAACGGTCTGAATCTGTTGACGGATGTGCTTAGTCCACACGGGCATTTTATATAGTGTTAATTTAAAAATGGCAGTTGTGTATGTCGTTATGGAGGTAACTGAATCGGACGGACCCACTATCTACCCCACAACCTATCCGACGTATGCCGCCGCTGTAGCCGCCGTCAAAACCAAGTGGGCGGCGATGTTGGAGGAGGAGGATGCATTGGAAGACGTCAACAAACCCGAGGACTCTAGCGGTGTGACGAACCTCTACATTGAAAAAGGAAACAATATGTACGTGTATAAACTACCCGTCAACACTGTAGGTGGTCGTCGCAAGGCACACCGCCGTACACGCCGTCTGTAATTTACATACAAGGCGCGTTGGAATATCAATGACGCTATACATCTATTCTGCAAACGAGGAACTTAAGACTTTGATTACAACCCAAATCAAGAACCATCGTTGGACGGATTCTGGATTTGACATTCCCATGCTTGGCCAAAATATTGATTTGAGTGAACGGACGCACTGTTTTTCACTTGGCATTCATGTGGCGACTACAAATTCCCATTTTACGTATGCAGAAGGCTGTCGAGTTCCTTCTCTGCTTCTGCCTCGGTCGTCCATCTACAAGACCCCCTTCCGTCTGTGTAATTCCATTGGGCTGATTGACTCGGGATATTGTGGTGAAGTAAAGGCTATGGTGGATAACATTCGGGTGGAGCCTGAAACGGCTATGCGGATTGATACGGGCACGCGGATGTTCCAAATTTGCCAGCATAACTTTCTGCCGTTTGCGCATATTGTTCTAGTGGATTCGCTGGCGGATATGCCCAGGGCACGCGATACTCGTGGATCTGGTGGATTTGGTTCTACTGGAACGACTCTTCAGACAGAGGAGCATTCGCGCACTTAACGCCGGGCAGTTTTGCGCTTACGCGTCTTTCGCCCCAATCCCACCCGCTTGACCTTGCCCTTGGGCGTGTGTGTTTTCTCGTACAGGTACACCTTTTGCTTCTTGTCCGAGTGTAGCACCTCAAACGGGGTGAGTTTTGCAACCTCCTCCTCCTGCTTTGTCAAGGGTCGGTCGTATTTCTTGCCCTTGATGGCGGTCGACATGAACGTTGGTTCCTGCTCGGCCATTTTTTCGGCCCGCCGTTTTTTCATGGCATCCAGCAGACTCATTTTACTTTACCAACGGATAAATTGCCACGAGCGACAGGGCGTCGTGGACAATGGCGGCCCAGTACGCAGCGTACCAACTGGTGTCAAACCCAAACACCATGGACACTATGAGCACAATAGACCGCAGGAAGGTGTTGAGGATAGGGTTCGCGGTCGGCACTAACCATACGTTCATTTATCTTTGGAAAACTTTTTCTCGTGGTATAACATAAACAAAAATGGGTGGTGGTTTAATGCAGCTTGTTTCGTATGGTGCGCAGGACATTTACATCTCGGGTAACCCCCAGATTACCTTTTGGAAGGTGCTGTACAAGCGCCACACCAACTTTGCCGTGGAGTCCATTGAGGTGACGTTCAACGGCCAGGCCGACTTTAACAAGCGCGTGACGGCCGTCATCAACCGCAATGCGGACATGATGTACAAGACGTACGTGCAGGTTGTGCTGCCCCAGATTGACTTGACCCCTGGCAGCACGGGCACGTTCAACGCCTCCAGCTCGACGGCCGGTTTCCGTTGGCTGTCGTACATTGGTCACCGCCTGATCAAGCAGGTTGAGGTGGAGATTGGCGGCCAGCGCATTGACCGCCAGTATGGTGACTGGATGCAGATCTGGACGCAGCTGACCACGGAGGCGGGTAACATTGCGGCCCTGGACGCCATCGTGGGCCAGTCGCACGACCTCACCCTGCTGAAGCGCGGCACGGGTATCGGCCTCGACGCGACGTGCGCGGCGTCTGAGACGACCATCTCGTGCGTGCCCCGCCGTGGTACGCCCGCCAAGACGCTGTACATTCCCCTGCAGTTCTGGTTCTGCCGCAACCCTGGTCTGGCGATCCCGCTGATTGCGCTGCAGTACCACGAGGTGCGCCTGAACGTGGACTTTGAGACGTGGCAGAACTGCACGTACTACGAGTCGTCCATCGGTGCGGCGGCGGCCTCTACGGCGCAGTCCCTGGCGGCCGCGTCGCTGTACGTGGACTACGTGTACCTGGACACCGAGGAGCGCCGCCGCTTCGCGCAGCAGTCGCACGAGTACCTGATTGAGCAGGTGCAGTACACGGGTGCCGAGTCCATCACCTCGTCTTCCAACAAGATCCAGCTGAACTTCAATCACCCCGTGAAGGAGCTCTTCTGGGTGGTGCAGCGCGACTCGTTCGTGGACTGCTCCAACCCGACCTGGATCTCGTCCGTTGCGGGCCCCCAGCCCTTCAACTACTCCGACGACTTCTCCACGGAGGGTCTGATTATGTCGCTGCTGTCGCAGGCGCAGAACCCGACGTCGGGTGCGACAGCCAGCGCGCCTCAGGGTAACCAGGCGACGGCGCTGCTGGGTCAGAACGTGACGCAGGCGTCTTCGCTGGTGGGCGCTGACACCTTCGACTTGACGGGCTCTGCGGAGTTCGAGTCGGGTGTGAACTACCTGCTCGCCCGCGTGATTCTGGATTCCGGCGTGCGCTGCGAGGGTAAGAACCCCATTGAGGTGGCCAAGCTGCAGCTGAACGGACAGGACCGGTTCACGGAGCGTGAGGGTGCCTACTTCGACAAGGTGCAGCCCTACCAGCACCACAGCCGCACGCCTTCCACGGGTATCAACGTGTACTCGTTCGCGCTGCGCCCTGAGGAGCACCAGCCGTCCGGCACGTGCAACTTCTCGCGCATCGACAAGGCGACCCTGCAGCTGACCGTGTCCATCAACACGGTGGTGGGTGCCCGCACGGCGCAGGTCCGCGTGTATGCGCTGAACTACAACGTGCTGCGCGTGATGTCCGGCATGGGCGGCCTAGCGTACTCCAACTAAACACCTAACTAAAACATGAAACGGGGAAACCCACAAAATACAAATAACGGGGAAACCCAAACAAATGAGGCAATAAACGTTCTCTCATTTGTTTGATTACCTACACACCATACAGCACAGGTGGAAGAACATATAGCAGGGCCCGCAGAAGTAGGATAGGCAGCATATTCCGGGAATTTCAAGCAACAGATTTTTGTCTTTTTTCACGACCACATGTTCCACAAATACAACCTGCGGGGCAAACAGCGATAAGGCGATTCATTGTATTTACTCGCTCAAAGCCGTGTCCGAAACAATCCGTTTTCGCTTGGTCGCGAAGTATGCTATGTCGGTCTTTACTGGACATCCAGCCCCTTGTCCACGATCATCCGGAACATTGGATACGCGTTGAACTGACTCGCGCAGTTCCAAGCCGTGTCGCGAACGATCAGGTCAACAGGGGCCTTCGCGATAGGCACGAGGCTCTGTAGCCAGCCCGATAGCACAGGGTTGTTGCCATACCGATTCGTCGGGTCATTTACCCAATTCGCCAGGTGGATGAGCGTCTGCTCCCTTTCTTGGAGGTCCAGCGCGAGAATCATCTTCTTAAACCGGTAGGATGGAATCATTGGCTCAGTCATTTGGTATGGTGTCTGCCCGCTCTCAAAAATGAACAATCCGTTTTCATGATTGAAAAAGTTGTAGTTGATGTTTCCCAGCAGCGCGATTATCCGCAACACTCAGGCGATGCCTTACAGCCACAATCTCGGATCTTACACGCATACGAGCAATACAGCCCAGGGAGTATACCTAGTTTACCATTGCAGTCTATACAGCGTACAATATACCTGGAGATGTTATTGCATCCAAACAGCTCCTCCATGCGTAGTGCGGTATCACCTTCTGTATCATCCAGCGGAAACTTGAACTTGCCGCTCACCTTCTCAAACATCCTCGAATACCATCCATATGGTAGCTTACACATTTGGTCTACGACATCTACTCTGAACCTCACATCAAGATTGATTTGGAAATCAGAACAGTCACCACCGCTCATAAACTTCTCTAGCTTTTGTAGTTCATCTTCATTGCCCGTGTATTGTAGATACGACAGAAACACCTCGCCCTCCTTGTGATTGCGCTCAATAAAGGTAATATACTCCATTCTTATGGAAAAAGGAGTAGATCGAGTATTTAAATCCGTTTTAGACCTTTGCCTGATAAATCGTATATTCAGTAATCGTTTCACGAGTTGCTGGATTTAGCTTAGAAGGCAACACAAACTTCTCAAATGTCTTCTTGCGATAGAACCTACCATAATTAAACTCATTATGGAAATCTACCATGAGTTCTCCATCTACAATAGCAGAATACTCATCATAACCCATTTCTAGCGTATCATACGCCTTCTCTGGCATCTGCTTTGGCTCTTGGTTGTGGATTTTAATCGATATATTGATACCATTCTTGATTAAATATTCAGCAAAATCGGGAATGTCTAATAAATAAGGACGTTCTAATAAAGCAGCGTCAATAAGTTCATCACTTCGTAGATGGCCTGGAACAAATTGAATCGCAAATCCTTCGTTTGTAACGGCTAATAGGCACATTTCATATGTTTTTACATGGTCTGGGACAATCGCAAGGGCATATCCCCAATTTTTAATGGCTGTGAGAATAATTTCATTCGTCGTCAAATGTTGTTCTGGAACATATTGAAGCGCTAACCCATGTTTTTTTACGGCTGCGAGGCAAAGTTCAGGCGTCCTCTTGTCTACTGAAAGATACCGAAGCGCATATCCACGCTGTTGAACGGCTGTGAGGCAAAGTTCAGGCGTCTTCATGGGTTCTGGAACAAATTGAAGCGCAAATCCATGGTGTTGAACGGCAGCGAGGCATCCTTCGTATGTTGTAAAGTCAGTGCTCTCTTCTATGAAGTCCATTCGTGTTGAAAAAGTTGTAGATGATGTTTTTGAATTCGTTTTGTTACAAGCATGCCATATAGACACCCAACACCAGCAGTTCCGCCAGGGTAATCGCCAACACCCACTCAAACATGAACAGTAGAACGTCGTCTAACGGCATATCTGCTTAGACGCATGGCGTTTTTTTCAATACAATGGAACCTGCAATTATGGTTATCCTAGGAGTCATGGCGGTGTGTACAGCGTGTATATTCGTGTGCCTGGCCCGGTTTTTGGTCATCGTACACACGATATACGAATAAAATACAACATCAATACAATGCCAGACCCGGACAAGCTGCTTCCCGTGCGAAGCATGCGTCGGAAAACACCCCGACTCTCCCAACAACGGTCGGACTTGCTCCCCGCCTTCCGACGTAAACTGCTAAAAAAGGTGTCTGAGTACGTGCGGTTTTTCGCTGGAAAAAGCGACTACAACATCTCGGTGATTACACGCAACGGTGTGCCAGAGATAGACGACCACCCCACGTTTGACCAACACGAGATGGTGCTGTCGCCGTATGACGAACTCCCCACTGTGATTCACGCGAGCGTTGCAGATGCCCAGTCGGCGCACGCCGTCCTGTGTATTTACTTTCCCGCCGGAAACACGCTGGACATTGTTTCAACCTACAGAATGGACCCGGTAGACATACGTGGTCTGACATGGTACCTTGAAACAGTGTACAACCTGAAAAACTTGACTGTGAATGACGTTGCGTGCGACGTGGTGTCAACGCACGCTACGCGGAACCGGGTGTGTCTTAACTTACAAGCGGAAGACACGGTGGACATTGGGTGGTGCGTCGCATGGATGCTGTACTTTACATACACACTGAGCCGCCCGGCAAATCATACGTTTTGGAGCAAGGGGTATGCAGAGAGACTGAAGGTGTACGCCGACATGTACCAGACCAACGAGTATAAACTCGTAGGTGGTATTGACAAGGGCAAGGAAGTATGGAACATGCTGATCCGCGTATACAACTCGTCGGACGGTGGGAAGAAGCGAAAGACCAAGAAGAGAAAACGGACTTAAAGCCCTTTACCGAGTACTTGTTAGCACGCAGAATGAATGAGGAGACATTAGCTCTCGAGACTGGACGCTTGTCCCTCGAGAACATTGAATACGACCGGTTGACCTATGAGAAGTGCCTTGCTGCAGTGAGGTATCGTGGAGGTGCGTTGTATTCTGTTCCGGAGCATATGCGCTCCTACGTGATTTGTCTCGAGGCAGTGAAGAACGATGGGTTGGCACTTATATTTGTTCCGCGCGACGTTATAGATAAGGAGCATTGTCTCGCTGCAATCCGACAGAATCCAGACGCGTTTGGGTGTGTTCCCGACCGGTTCATTACAAAGGAAATCGTAGATGCGTTTACACACTGAAACCTTCAAGTAAAATAAATGGATCTACAGAATATTCCGCTCGATGATAGTGGTTATACCACGTGTTTAGAGGCAGTTCAACGCTCTGGACTTGCTCTTCAGTTCGTCCCAGAAGATATGAAAACTCTCAACATGTGCCAGAAAGCAGTTGATCAAAATGGTGATGCGCTTAAGTATGTCCCTGATAGCATCAAGATGATTATGCATTCTCCTGCGTTGAGAGATACAGAAACACTTTTTGATATGCCAGCATATATTTGTTCGTATGGCGTGAAGCACTATAAACACCAATTGGGTTGTGTATGTACTCCACTAAAGCATAAAGTTGAAGTAAAGCCATTTGACGAAGAGGAACCAAACTTGTATGATATTGAAACCCCGGATCCAGCGTTCAAGTCGTCATATTCGAAAGAACATATGGGTGGCATTCTTAAAGAAATGGAGGAGGAACGCCAAGAGGAAATAAATAAGATGCGATATATTGCCCAGTAGGGATTTAACTATTCTAATATAAATGGACCTGATTCAGCATAATCCGTTTGCGATTCGCAGTATCCCCAAAAATGACCTGACGGATGAAATGTGTTATGCTGCAGTGTGTGGAAGCGGACCGGCGATACAGCATATTCCTGAAGTAATGCTTACCCACCGAATGTGTATGGCTGCAGTGAAAAATAGTCCATTCGCTTTGAAGTGGATTCCGGAATACTTGAAGGATTATGACCTGTGTATGTTGGCGGTTAATAACGAGCGCAAGCACGAGGTCCTCGAGTATATTCCGGAGTTTCTTAAGACTTACGATATGTGTTATGCTGCGGTGAGTCTGCGCCCCGAAGAGATTATGTTTGTTCCCGAAAAGTATCGAACACTCCCTATGCTTGCGGCGTCAGTTGCTGGCTTCCTAAAAAGGTCTTACACGCAACCACCACAAAATATACAAATGCCAACGAAGGCTGATTTGCGTAAACTCGCTACCATGAACAAGGACTTTCGAGATGTTTCTCTTACATACTACATCGATACTACAAATGCCGAAATTATTCATAGGGCAACGAAAGGTGAAACTATGTATCGCATGTTCTTATTCGGGTTCATCCACCATGAAGGGCATTGTGAGAAGTTTTTAAATGGCGTAAAGAAGAAGTTTCCTGATATTAATGTTAGTGGTATGGTTGAGCATGATGGGGGGATTGATTATACATTTTCATGGAAGGAGTAATATACAACAAAATGACAACGAAGGCTGAATTGCGTATAGTTGCAGACGGATATGCTGCGAAGGCACGCATGGATTTACTTAATAATATTATTCGCGAAGCAAAAGTTGGTATTCGCGAGCAAGCAGAACTCGGCAAGTATCACTCCTGCTACAATGTATATGTGTATAATACCGATAAGGAGTATTGTAGTGCGTTTTTAACTGGCGTTAAGTCCGAGTTTCCCGATATAGACGTTTCTGTACATCATGTTGATGAAGGTTATACGACGTATAAATTTTCATGGAAGGAGTAAGATACAACAAATGAATCCGCTTTGGAATGTGCCGACTGAAAATCTTACGCCAGAAATATGTATGTCCGCTGTGAAAAAGAGCGGGTGGAGTTTGGCGTATGCTCCTGAGGACATGCAAACGCCAGGCGGAAATAACTAAGATATTACACGCATCCGCAATACTAAACACAAATGACGACGAAGGTGGATTTGCGTAAACTTAGAGAAGGACGTGGTGATAATGATCGTGAGAAATCACTAAATTATGCTATCGGTACTACAATCGAAGACATTCGTCGAAATGCAAGAAAGGGCTTGAGTGGATACATGCACGTAATATTCAGTTATCGTGACGATGAAGAGTATTGTAAATCGTTTTTAACTTCCATAACGGAGGTGTTTCCTGATATAGATGTGACTGTTTCTCGCGATACTACAGCGAAGTATTATGATTTCTCGTGGAAGGAGTAAGATATTAAACGCATCCGCAATACCAAATACAAATGACTTCTGACCTTTGGGGCGTTACAACTAGTGAGCTTACGCCTGAAATATGTATGTCTGCAGTGAAAAAGAGCGGGTGGAGTTTGGCGTATGCTCCTGAGGAGATGCAAACGCCGGAACTCATTGAAGCGGCAATCAGCCAAACCGAGTGGGCGATTGTCTTTGTGAAAAACAGGGAGACACGCAGGGCGTACATTCAAAAGCACGGCAAGTTCTCAAAGGAGGTTCAAAAGGATTTGGAAAACAACAGGCTGCTTTAAAACGGATTTTTGTACACGATTGACCCTAACTGTAAAATGGCATCCAGTAATACCTATCTTCCGATTGTCGCAATACTATGTTGCGTAGCATTCGCTAGCTACATAGCAATCACACGACTCATTTACGAAAACCAATCGGCGAATAATGTTATCACTATGAGTGTTATGACACTTATACTTAACTCTATTAGTTTGTCTGTCCTTCTAATTTGGGTTCGGCGGCAAGTCCGCGATGAGGAGGAAACCCGTAGGACGCTTCTGCCTACATAGGTCTTACTAAATAGGTTATATACTGGGAGATGACTACACGCTTGTTGTGTTCTCTCAGCGTATTTAAAAATTCATAATCCTCAATGCCGGATTGCTTAAACTCGAGACCTTCTTTTTGGAATATACGCGTCTGAAAGCAAAACGAAATACCTACAAAATCTTGCTTAAACGTAGTTTCATGTATAGGAGGAAGTACAGCCCCATTTGAGTATTTCATTCTGAAAATGATTGCGTCTGGGTTATTTCTTGCCTCTATTTGAAACTTTGCCATGTAATTGGGCGTCAATACGTCGTCGTCGTCAAGAAATCCAATCCACTCTGTTTTTACATGTTTCATACCTTCATTCCGAACGTATCCGGCCCATCCATTTCCTTTTTTTTCAATTGTTAAAAATTGAATACGGGGATCGTTATTTGTAATCGTAGGTTGTATACCATCAAACACTACGATTGCATTCCAATGTGGCGATGTTTGGTTTTTTAAAGACAGCAACGACCTTTCCAATGTAGCACGGCCTATAGTTGGAATTATGAATGTGATCGTCGGCGTGGGGGCGTCTTTGTGAATAATATTTTGTATAAAAGATAGTTTCATTACTTCTATGTAAGAATGTTTGGGTTTGTCATTGTACGACATGTAACTGACGAAACTACAAATAAATATTGGGTTGAGTGTGTGCGATGTATTCGGAAGCACTATCCCATACACCCAATAATGATTGTGGACGATGCTAGTGAGTTCGTAAATGAATCCGGCGTCAATATGACCAACATTCGTACGGTTCAATCCGAGTATCCGAAACGAGGCGAGTTATTGGGGTATTACTACTTCCACAAACTCAAACCGTTTGACACTGCAATGATACTTCACGATTCCATGTTCATCCAAAAGAATATTCATATTTTAGGCGTAAATACCGTTGCGTTTTTATGGGAGTTTTCATCAGAACCCGAATTTAATAATGATCCAAATGGTGACATCCAACTTTTGAACACATTGAAAAACAACGACAAGCTTGTGGAAACCTATATGGCTAGGCGGTGGACTGGGTGCTTTGGCACCATGAGCGTTATTTCTCACACATTCTTGGACACGCTCGTCAATAAATATGATTTGTTTCAGTTGCTCGACCATGTGAAATCACGACCATTACGCATGAACCTTGAGCGTGTATTCGGAGTAGTATGTTCACTTGAAACACAAGTTATAACCATATGTGGAAATATTTTCAATCATCCAGGCACGTTTAACTTAACGTTTGACACCTATATGTCTGAAGTGGAACTCGCAAAGAAGGACGAGTACACATTATTAAATATAAATCCGTTGATCAGAACCGCTGGCCGCATCATCACGCCCACTGTAATTTCGCCCAATCGGCATCCAATGTTTAACTGTCCTATTATTAAAGTGTGGACGGGGCGTTGATTTTTATTTGGGTACGCAAGGCAAGGAATGTGGGAGTTTGTGGACAAGGTTGTGTACATCAACTTAGACCATCGGGAAGACAGGCGGACGCTCATGACCAAATTGTTTCACGACGGTGGAGTTCCAGCAGACAAGGTGGAGCGGTTTTCTGCAATCAGGCACCCGGTAGGCATCATCGGGTGTGCAATGGGCCACATTGGGATTCTAAAGCGAGCAAGGCAGCAGGGGTGGAAGAATGTTCTGATTTTTGAAGACGACATGCAGTGGATTGAGTTTGAAACCAACTACAAAAAACTAGAAGAACTGATGAAACTGCCTCATGACGTGTGTATGTTGGGAGGTTGCTATTTGGAAACCACGCCGCCGCAGGTACACATGGCAGTGTGTACCAATGCATACATTGTAGAGGCACACTACTACGACACGCTACTACAAAATTTTGAAACGGGTCTTCGAGTGAAACTGGATAAAACCCCCCCAAGATTTTTTGCAATTAATGAGCACTCATTAAAAAAGTATTACGCCCGCGTTGATGAAGACAACAATCACAACGTAGACACGTACTGGTTTAAACTACAACTGAAAGACAGCTGGATTGGAGTCATGCCTCCTATGTGCGACCAGGCGCCCACATTCAGCGACATTTATAACGCGGTGGTCGTCCATCAAGACTTTGATGACACACATCTGCGCACAAAGTTTGCTCCGCTGATGAGACATTTAATTACTACAGGACAATTGTAAGCAAATGGACGAACTGGGGTGTACGTATGCAGGGTCCTTCGGTCTTCTAAAATCCACGACACATCGGTCTCCCGTGCCTTATCCCGATTACCCAATACTGGACCCTTCCTGGTATGCGAATTTGTACGATGGTGCAGTTCTACATGTGTGTAGCAGTGCCCTCCCTGTATTCGTCGAGCATGTACTTCCCACCATATCCGTCAAGTTCAAGTTGCTGACAAACAACTCGGATGCAACCCTGCCGGACGATTATTCGGTGGAATGTACGGCCATACTCAACCACCCGAACCTGATTCACTGGTTTTCGCAGAACTGGGTGGGCACACATCCGAACGTAATGCAGATTCCAATTGGACTGGATTACCACTCCATGCGAGTCATAAAGACGGCTGCACTGAACGCTGTACGCATGCCGCAACCCAACAAAATGGGATGGGGGGCGAATAAAGAACCGCGGGCACAGGAACATGATCTACTGCGGATTCAAAGGTCGGCCCCACCATTTTGGCAACGGGAAGTAAAAGCGTATGCAAACTTTCAGTTTATGATGTGGACACGCTACGGCAAGGACGACCGGAAGCGTGCGCTTGATGTCGTGCCCAAGCACATGGTGTATTACGAACCCGTCAAAGCACCACGCGACGTGTGCTGGACCAATATGGCAAGGCACGCGTTTGTGATGTCGCCGCAGGGCAACGGACTGGACTGCCATCGCACGTGGGAGGCACTGTGTTTGGGATGTATCCCCGTTGTAAAAAGCAGCGGGTTGAACCCGTTGTTTGACGGGTTGCCAGTGTGGATCGTGGGCGATTGGACAGAGGTAACCGAGGCAAACATGCGCTCGAAAATAGAAGAGTTCCGCCCCCGGCAGTTTGCGTACGAAAAACTGACCCTTTCATACTGGCAATCTAAAATCGCAGCATAGAGTTAAAAGACATGGACGCTCGTAAAACTCAAAAGGCGGGGTCGCGCGCACAGGTAATGCACGGCACGGCGCACCACACCAAGGGTGGCCTGACAAAGACGAACTTGAAGTACAACAAGTACGGCCGCATTGTCTCTAAAAAGAAGAGCATGCGCATGAAGCGCGTTTAAAAACGACTTTCAAGGAAAGAACTTAGACTAGGGAAATGCCAGAGTATCTCGTGGAGGCCAAGACGGTTCAAACTGGGGCGATACGCACGCTGGTAGAGGCGCTCAAGTGTATCCTGGTTGAGATGAGCCTGCTGTTTGACAAGGACGGCATTCGCATGGTGGCCATGGACAACACGCGCACGGTGCTGGTCCACCTTCGCCTGTACTCTGACAAGTTTGAAAAGTACGCGTACAACCACTCGGGACCCAAGTTTGTGATTGGCGTCAACACGGACCACCTGTACCGCATCATCAAGACGGCGACCAACGACGACACCATCACGTTCTACGTGGACCAGGCGGACCCCAACACGCTGGGCATTCTGTTTGAGGACGGTGAGAAGAAGCAGGTGACCCGCTACAAGCTGAACCTGCTGGACCGTGACGAGCCCGACATTCAACTCCCCGAAACAGAGTTCACTACCCACATTACAATGCCGTCTGTGGATTTCCAGAAGATTTGTCGCGACATGACGCTGCTGGGCGCCAAGACGGTGGAAATCAAAAACGTGAGCTCCTCACTGACGCTGAGCTGCAAGGGGCACTTTGCGTCGCGCACCACCATGATGGGCGACGGAGAGAACGAGTTCAGCATTCAGAAAACAGAGAGCGACGATATTGTGACGGGCAACTTTTCGCTGCCACACCTGGTGCTCTTCACAAAGTGTACCAACCTGTGCAACAACCTAGAGGTCCACATGAAGAACGACTGGTTCTTGATGATCCGGTACGTGGTTGCAAACCTGGGCGACATTAAGCTGTGCCTAATGCCCTGTACGGCTTAAACATATATACTTGCTGGGGTTGTTACTTCAACTTGATTATTTCCGTTTGTAGCATAAATTTCACTGGGAGTTCTTACCACCAAATGCCACACGATACCATAGTTTGACCCGTCTGTATATGTCGTAATGATGCCGGATGTATCTATTTTACGTATTCCTCCATTCGAATCTGAAATATACAGATTGTTGGATGAATCTACGTCAATTCCACGGGCATTGCCTAATTGTGCGTTTATAGACGGACCGCCATCCCCACTGTAACCCGCTAGAGATTTAACAAGAACGTAAACCTTTCCAGTTTGAAAGTGAGATACTTCACGTTGATTTAACGATTGTTTCCACTTATCTTGAATAAAAATATGGGTTCGTCCTACTTGTATCCAATGATCTATACCGTTTAATGAACTATCATTAAAATATTTCTTAATATCATTCTCTCTAAAACTATGTGTTAATCCTGGTAAATTAAGTGATTCTTTATACACTAAATCTTCTAATTGAAACCCTTTTTCTGCGGGCGTTAGAGCCCTTGGATCTTCTATTTCTGGAACTTCATCCACTTTTAACTTTTTAATAGATACAATTTTTCTTTTCGGAAGTACACTACATTTAACTTGCTTTTCTTCCATAACTGTTATTATAGTAGTATTCTTACTCTTTAATACTAGTTCCAGTGTTTAACATTTTCCTTGTAGTTATAACATTCGTCACAAAGAGGTTCTTCGATATCATCGCATGATATAAGCTCTTCATTACAATTCGCACACAGTTCTTGAAACTCAACACCAAATTTGCGTAACACCGCTCGCAATTCGCATCGTGAAGTATTATTCCATTCAATAAGTTTATACGCCATATCGTTAAACACTTGATTCTTATGCTCTTCACCGATGCACATGGTTGAATGATATAAATACAGAAAGAGCATGTTATGATCCCAGTCAAGCTTAGAAGTCATTTTTGATACTAAGTATGGGTGGTTATTTTTTCAATTTTTTTGTAAAAAATTATGGGCGCTTCTCTGCTCTGCTCTCAATTTTTGTTATTTAAAGGAAAGGTTTATATATTATCTATATAAAATGTCTTCATCTATTAAAGTTCTTCTTACTGGCGACGAAAATGTTGGAAAGAGTTCTATGATTCTGCGTTTAAATCATAATAAATTTAGTGATACATATGTCCCAACTATTGGAGTTGAGTTCTGTTATACTGATATTAATAAGAATCATCTAAAGATTTGGGATACTGCGGGTCAAGAGCGGTTTCGTATTGACGCTCAAACATACTTGAGAAATAATCCTGGCAAAGTGCATATTAATGTGAATTATGAATACTACTATAGCAATGCTGATGTAGTTCTATACGTATATGATATGACAAATAAAGCATCATTTGATTATCTAGATAAGCATATTGCTGATGTTCAGAAGCTCTGCCCAGCTAACACGGTTCAATATCTAGTTGCAACTAAGAGTGATAAACCGAATCGTGATTGTTTCACGTTCAGTGCTGTTGCGCTAGTCGCAAAGTTTAATCTAAAGGCTTATTATGAAGTGTCTTCTAAATCGGGTGAATCTGTTCAAAATATGTTTCATGATATGGTTGAAAAATATGAACCAGAAACGTCAGTAGTAGATGAACTGCTTGGAAAGCCAGAAATGACACTAGTAGATGAACTGCTTGTAGAACTATCTGAAATTTCTAAGAAAGTTGATTCTATCACTGAACGTCTAAAAACTCTAAAGCAGTAAAGGAATCCACTTAATTCAAACACCCCAGTTCCAGCGACCGGGATAAACTTATAAACTGTAATAAGTGTACCAACAAATGTACTAAGGAGTCTACTACCAAATAAACCTAATACGCTTTTATTGGGAGGCAAAGGAACACTCGAAATTTTCGAACGACGACTCGAACTCGGTATCTGACTAACTCTGTCAGTTTCCAACATTTGAGCACTGATTTTAGCTTTAATCCAATTTGTATAGTCCGACGGGGACAGCATTATAGAACTATGATAAAAAATTATCAAGCATGCATTATACATCGGGACATCAACTCCAATCCCAGAAAACAGGTCATGACCGTGCTGAGCATAACCGTTACACCCATGCGCGATTCAAGGGTTACAGGGATGTTAAACATGCTCAGCAGCGAGTCTGCCATACGCACCACACTGTCTTTGGTAAACTTAATTTCAAGCGACGTCAACACACACGTATTCAGCACGACATGTTGAATCCATGTGAGCAGCACCACCACAAACACGCTAAACTGAAACCAAAAATAGGGAAACACGTGGGACAGAACAATCAGCACAATTAGCGTCCAGAATCCTGTCATGTGGATCACGTACACGATTTTTCCTAGTATTTCATCGTTTTCGGTTAACCACCCGTACAGGTAGCGCACCATGGATTCTAATATGATTACGGTTTGGTCGTGAACCGTCATTGTATCTATTTTGGACGGGATTTGTGAGGCGTGTACGTAACGTCGTCTCCCACCTTGAACCCCTTCATCGTAGGGCAAATGATTGTCTTTTCGCACGCACTGGTAACTGTGTTCCAAATTTTAATGATGGAAAACTGGCCCTTGGGCGACACTGTGATGCCGGCAAGCGTATCGCCCCGCTGGTTCAGCAGTTGGTTGGACACGCAGTGAACCATCATGTCCACATACGTGTTGTACACCTCTGCCGCCTCAATCTTCTTGGACCAAGACCCGCCGTTCTCGTTCTCGGGAGCGTCCCACAACGGTTTGAACCCACGGCACATGAAGAAGAACATGCCTGCCTCCCACGCCTCGCGTGGAATAGACTCTACCACCGTCCAGAACTGCTGGGGGGTCGTCATGTCTGCAATCTTGACATAACTGTCCAGCGAATAGTCCTTGTTCTCGGGGTCATGATACCACAAAATCCAAGAATACTGGAATTTTGTGGTCGCTTCAGACCCCATGTTTACTTACATACGACCATTGATGTTAAAACGGATTCGTTTTTCACAGAAGGAGTGTACGTATTTAATAATGGTGTCGGTAGTTGAAATGTACGCGCTGCGCTCGTGCGATAAACTGGTGCTGCCGCCCGTGGTCCATTCCAACATCTCCAAGTTGCGCATGAAGCCCATGGTGTTCAAACCATTTAACAAACTCCAGGCGCCCAAACCGTACCGCCAGAACACTACACGCACTGAAAACAACTGGCGTGAAAAGGCGCTGGTGGAGTACGTCCGCCGCGTAAAGGAGCGCGAAGACCCAGAGTACTCTGAGGTGTTTGCCATCTTCAACAAGGTGGCCATGTCCAACCTAGAGAAGCTGTCAAAAGAGGCGATTCAGTACATTCAAAAGCGGGACGAGCAGTTCCGTCTGCGGATTGCAATTCTGCTGTTTGACAAGGCGATTGTCCAGCACGCGTACGCAAACGTCATGGCAGAGTGTGCCCGCTGTATTTCCCTGGAGATTCCAGACATTAAGGACGACATTCGGGCGCAGATTTCAATGTTTTCCAGCCTGTACAACATGAGCGACACGCTCACATTCCCGCAGAGTTCTGACCCCGACTTTGACAATAAGATCATTGAGTGCATGAAGCAAAAGGAGAAGCGGCGTGGATATGCAAAGTTTACCATGGAGCTGTGTCTGCGCGGACTTGTGAGTGAGGAGTGCGTCCACGACGGGCTGCGTGACGTTGTGGTAGAGCTCATGGAGACGGCAAAGCAGCCCAAGACGCCCCAGACGGACGAGAATGTCATGCAGTTTGCAGTGTTCCTGTATGAAACCGCAAAGCTGAGCGCGACCCGCCCAACCCTAAAGGCGTTTATGAAGGACGCGATTGGGGGCGTGATTCATGCGGACCGCGCGAGCATGCCGTCGCTGAGCATGAAGGCACGCTTCAAGTTTGATGATGCGTTCAAACTGGTTCAATAAGAGACGTGTAAATAATAAATGGCACTGCCGTCTGCAAGCGTATTGCTGCGTACCGCGCAAGTCGCAATCGAGCAAGACAAACCGATTTACCTAGACTACTACCGTGACTCGGTGGAAAAGACGTGCTGTATCGGGGTACACGACACGGAAAAGATGCTGGTCAAGTCGGCGGATGAGTACACGTCGCCCATCCAGCAGGTGTTCAAGTGCGAGGACTGCTACATTATCATGACGGAAAACTCGCTGTACGTCGTTTCCAAAGACGTGCCCATCAAGAAGATTGTGCCGTCGTCGTCTTCACAGACTTTGCATTAAATACTCAAATGCTGGTGTTTCCGCCTCCGCACTACATACTGTTTGAGCCGCTAAACGACTCACAAACGCTCAAGGTGTGGAACGACTATAAAAAGGCACGCCCGTCATGTGAGTACGACGTGATTGATGCTGCAAAACTAAACTCAATTGACATATTCACGCCGTGGTTTGACAACTGGATGACGCGCAAATCCAGTTCTCGCGTGCGTGTGCTGTTGATTCTTCATTCTGAATTTTTGACGTTTGCGTGCCAGCAGGTGCTGCGG
>Ga0209088_10000857_pt1 | contig 20659 bp, 15 predicted proteins | sample S_140625_EF_Meta_FD_187324 | JGI IMG/M metagenome (GOLD analysis project Ga0209088, IMG submission 187324) | Freshwater microbial communities from Lake Simoncouche, Canada to study carbon cycling - S_140625_EF_MetaG (SPAdes) (version 2) | ecosystem: Environmental > Aquatic > Freshwater > Lake ... | reverse complement strand
CAGGTTTGTTCGATTTGATCGCCAATCGTCAGATGGAGGCCCCGGTGCTTGATTTCACCTCCAATGCCGTTTCCACCCGTGCTGTGTCGGTTGAGTGGAGCTTGTTCCGTGAGGCTGTCTTCTCACCTGTATTTTCCTTGTATCGCGTCCTCAATCAAGAGGGTACGGTTCGCGATCCTCTGACCGGAGCCTTGTTCAATCCTGGGGATGCTGGCTATAAGGATGCGTCGATTCGTGGCCAGGTTGGTGGACTCTCTGGGCTCACTGTTGGCGACCTGAAGGCGGCAAGCGGCCGTGTGACCCTCAATGAGACCACCTTGCTCGCCCCAATGGCACTCGTCAAAACACCCACCAGTGAAGAGACGTTCTATGCCTTTGCCGCGGCAAATTCGGATGGCCTAACCCATTTCCGCAGGCTCGCCGATAATGTCTTTGGCCTCGAGGATGTTAGGGGCGGCGGTGACCTCGACTACGACGACCATATCTTTGCCTTCAAGCCCGTCAGCTTGGTCTGAGTTGCGGCCCCTGCTGGCCTCTCCCTTCGGGCGTTGGGCTGCGCGAGCATCTACTCGGTTGTTGTAACCCTGCGACGCTTGTTTGTTTGATCCAAGTCTCCATCGCTACTGCGCATTCTTGTGCTCTGGGGCTGTGTATCGGCCCCTTCTTTTTGTTTAGACGACAGTTCCATCTTCAGCTTGGTGTTGAGGCAGACATCGGCTGGTTGCGCTTGCCACCCATTGACCTTTTGTTAACTTCTTCTTATTTGAGCCTTGATCCTTTTTGTTTAAATTTTTAATGAACTATCGCCTAAGGAGTGCATTTTCCTGTTTCGATGTCCATCGCGTGACTGCCAACACTGCGTTCTCAGCTTGTCCGTCCAGAATGCGAATGGCAAGACCAATTTCCTCTGGCTGGTTCCAGCTTTTTCGTCCATTTCCGCTGCTTTGACAGGCTTGATTGCGCCAAGCGAGCACCCCATTCCTGCCGCCTACGGCCTCGCTTCCATGCTCATTGCTTGCCACAGCAGCGCCAGCGAGCTTTGTTCTCCCCTGGGGAGAATCCGTCCTCAACACATCAAAGTTGCCCAACCCTCATGACTTCTGCCAAGCTAATCGGCTACGCTTCGTTGTTTGCTGACACCTTTGCCAGCGGGCCTTCGTCTGGATCGGCATTGGTTAATCCCACCAATGGCCGGCCAACTCCTTTCACCGGGCAGCCAGTGCAAGGCTTCAGCGGCGTGCAATTCAGTCGAGGATCTGACGGCAACAGGTTTCTATTCCTGTCTGATAACGGCTTCGGCGCACTCGGTAACAGCGCCGATTATCTGTTGCGTCTTCACGAAGTCGATCCCAGTTTTGCGGGCAGCGAGAGCGGCAACCGTTCGGTTGAGTTGGCGGGCTTTATTCAGCTCTCTGACCCCAACAATAAAGTTCCTTTCGATATTGTTCGCAAGGGAACGCCCGAGCGTTGGCTGACCGGCGCAGACTTTGATGTGGAGTCGGTGGTGATCGCCCCTAATGGCGATCTCTGGATTGGCGAAGAATTTGGGCCCTATCTCCTTCATTTTGATTCCCAGGGCCGCCTGCTGGAGGCTCCCTATGCCACCCCCAATTTCAGCCTTGCCCGCAGCTTTGACACGCTCAAGGACCAGCCACCCATCATCATTGGCCATCGCGGTGCCAGTGGTGAGCTGCCCGAACATACGCTCGAGGCCTATCGCCTAGCCATTCTGCGCGGAGCCGATTTTATTGAGCCCGATCTGGTCTCCACGAAGGATGGTCAGCTGATTGCACGGCATGAGCCGAATCTGATCAACACCACAGATGTGGCATCTCACCCGGAGTTTGCAGCGCGTAAAACCAAGAAAGTCGTTGATGGAGCTGAGGAGGAGGGTTTCTTTGCTTCTGATTTCACACTCGCTGAGATCAAGACCCTGCGCGCCGTGATGCCCCAGGGCTTCCGCACTCAGGTGTTTAACGAAGTCTTTGAGATTCCCACCCTTGCAGAGATCATTTCCTTGGTCAAGGAAATGGAAGTGATCACTGGAAAGGCAGTTGGTATATACCCCGAGACCAAGCATCCCACCTTCCATGATGTCCTTGGGCTTTCCCTGGAAGAAAAGCTCATCGATGTCCTGAAGCAGCAACAGTTCACAAATCCAGAACGTATCTTTATCCAGTCGTTCGAGGTGTCGAACCTCAGGGATCTTCATTCCAAGTTGCTGCCACAGGCTGGGCTTGTTTTCCCGTTGGTCCAGCTTCTGGATGCCTATGACGTTGCTGATGATGGATCTCTAGTTTATGCCGATGTTAATGCTCGTCCCTATGACTTTGCCGTTAAGGGTGACAAGCGTACCTACGCCGATCTGCAGACTCCCTCTGGCTTGGCCGAAATCGCCACCTATGCTGATGGAATTGGCCCCTGGAAGCCGATGATCCAGTCCACAAAGATTGTGGACGCGAACAAGGATGGCCGTGCCGATGATCTGAACGCCGATGGTGTTGTCAACGGGCAGGATCGTGTGCTGGCAACCCCGAGCTCCTTGGTCAGCGATGCCCATGGCAAGGGCTTGTTTGTCCACGCTTATACATTCCGCGATGAGGCGCGCTATCTTGCCAGCAGTTATGCAGGTAATCCGCAGACGGAGTTTTCTAACTTTATCAACCTTGGAGTTGATGGCTTCTTCACGGATTTCCCGGGTACCGGTGATCTAGTGCGCGACCAGTTGGCTGATGCACAGGTGCGCTCACCTCAAAATCCCCTGGTACGCTCTACGCCAACATTTGATACCCTTTCCGGCAAGGCTCCGATCGTCATTGGTCATCGCGGGGCCAGCGGCTCCCGTCCGGAGCACACCCTTGACTCCTATAAAGTTGCTATTGCCCAGGGCGCCGATTTCATCGAGCCGGACCTGGTGGTGACCAAGGATGGCGTGCTAATTGCTAGGCATGAACCCATGCTTGCCGTTGTCCTACTTGATGCCAATGGTGTCATCTTGCGTGATGGCAATGGTGCCCCGTTGCTGAACACCACGGATACAAGCACTGATGTCTACAAACGCCCTGAGTTTGCTAGTCGGCTTACGGTGAAGCGTTTGGATGGTGTGCTCAGGGGTGGCTGGTTCGCAGAGGACTTCACCCTTGCAGAAGTGAAGCAACTCAATGCTATTGAGCGGATTCCTGCCCTGCGTGGAACCGAGTTCGATGGTGACCAACTCAAAGTTCCCACCTTTGCCGAGGTCATCCAACTCGTTAAGGATGTGGAGAAGGATACCGGTCGCAAGATCGGCATTTATCCCGAAACCAAGCACCCTAGCTTCTTTCTTGTCGATGGCAAGCAGTTGGACGGAACAACCCTGATTAACAAAAACACCAGTCAGCTGTTGGTGGATACCCTTAAGGCGAATGGTTTTATTGACCCAGCTCGGGTGATCATCCAGTCCTTCGAGGTCAGCAACCTTCGCCAACTGAACAGCACCATCATGCCGGCCGCAGGCCTTGACCTGCCCTTGGTCCAGTTGTTTGGTGGCAGTGGCAAGCCTTACGATTTTGAACTTGCCAGCGATAGCCGCACCTATTCCAGCCTGGCCACTCCTGCTGGTCTCGCCGCGATTAAGGCCTATGCGGATGGCATTGGTCCCAATAAGGGCCGCATCCTGCCGATGTCCTATCTGGATACCAACGCCGATGGTGTTCGCGATGACCTTAATAAGGACGGTCAGATTAGTGATGCAGATTCCGTGGTCGGCAGCCCCACGACCCTTGTTTCCGATGCCCATGCTGCAGGACTTTATGTTCACCTCTATACCCTGCGCGATGATCCCTTTTTCCTCCCTAGTACCTATAATGGCAATGTGGCTGCCGAGTATCGCGCCTTTATTGATCTCGGTGTGGATGGATTCTTCACCGATTTCCCCGGTACCGGTAACGCTGTGGTGGCCACTCGCTATTTAGAGGGCTTTGGGTCCAGCAGCAGCAGCCAGCATTACGACGACCAAGTGACCGCCAATTTGGGTGGTTCCGGTGGTTTTGAGGGCATGGCCGCAAGTCCCGATGGTAAAACCCTCTATCCGCTGCTGGAGAAGACCGTAAGCGGAGATCCGGCCGGAGCGCTAAGGCTTTATAGCTTTGATGTTGATAGCCGTAGTTTTACTGGTCTGGTCGGTTACTACCGCATGGACCAGCCTGGTCATGCCATTGGCGACCTGACGCCTGTCAATGACCACGAGTTTATTGTGATAGAGCGTGACAGCAGCCAGGCCAGCTCAACCGGATTCAAGAAGCTGTTCAAGATTGATATTGATCATAAAGACGCCCAGGGTTATGTAGCCAAGCAGGAGCTCGCTAATCTCATGGCGATCCAAGATCCAAAGGATCTGAACGCTGATGGCAGCAACATTTATACAATGCCATTCACGACGATTGAAAACGTATTGGTTCTCGACTCGGAGACCGTGTTGGTCGCTAATGATAATAATTACCCCTTTTCTCTGGGTCGCCCCCCTGCCATCGACAACAACGAAATTGTTGTTCTTGAGTTTGATGCACCGTTAGATCTAGACCCCCGCCTCGGCCAGTCGGCCGCCATGGGTCTTGCGCCCAACACCGTGCTCGGAACCAGTGGGGTCGATGATGTGATGCCTGGTCCGCTGTACAGCCCCGGTAACTTTGATGGTCGAGGCGATGTTCTGTTCACCGGAGCCGGCAACGACGTGGTGGATTCGGAACTCGGCAGCGGATACGACAACAGCATCTTCACGGGTTCCGGCGCCGACGTGATCTATGCGGGCAGCCGTGATGTGATCATCGGCGGCAGCGGCGAGGACGTGATCAATGCCACCGGCGGCGACGGCAACCGCCTCAGCGGAATGGCCGGCAACGATGACTTCATCATCGCCAGCGCCTCTAACCGGGCCCTCGGCGGTGTTGGCGATGATCGTTTCATCATCCTTGGAGGAGCCGGCACCAACCATCTCAATGGTGGCGCCGGTGTCGATCAGTTCTGGTTGGTCAGCGAGCCGGGAGATCGGCCCGCCGCTAAGCAGTTCGTGATGGATTTCAGCCCCGGCGAAGACAAGGTTGGCCTGCGTGGCTTGTCGTTCTCTGCCCTCAGCTTCAGCCAGGTGGGTGCTGACACCTTGTTGAGTAGCTCCGGCGCAGCCATTGGCCACTTCAATAACATCTCCGTGGCCATTCTCAACAACCAGGCCAACTTCCTGTTCAGTTGAGATTGCTTTAACAGAAACCTCCTTCCCATGTGTTGGAGGAGGTTTTCCATCTCAGCCCTGAGTAGGAGCCAACCATGATTCATGGTCGCCTCTGCTCGGGGTTTTTCTTGATCAGCCTTCTTCTCCCATCGTCGATCCCATCCATTGCCGTTCACCCTGGGCGAAGGCCCACCGCTCATTCCTCTTCAACGAGCACCCAATCCAGCGTTGTCGCCCCCCTAGCATTCTCTTAGGAGACGCTGATTACGACGATCACACCGTTGCTTTTAAGCCCGCCAGCTTGGTCTGAGCTGCTACCCCTTCTGGCCTCCCCCCTCGGGGCCATTGCCTTCATCCCCCTCTACGCCCTCTGGGTCACCTTGTTGTTGCCGGGGGTCTGGGCTTCGATGCTGGCCGGCGCCCTCTACGGCACCTGGTGGGGCAGTTTGGTGGTGTTCGTGGGGGCTTCGCTGGGGGCCGAGATCGTGTTTCTGCTCGGTCGCGGCTGGCTCCGGGGCTGGGCGCGGCGACGGCTTGAGGCGGCTCCCAAGCTTTTGGCGGTGGAGCAGGCCGTGAGCAGGGAGGGGCTGCGGCTCGTGCTGCTCACCCGGCTCTCACCGGCCTTTCCCTTCAGCCTGCTCAACCTCGCCTACGGCCTCAGTGAGGTGAGCCTGCGGGATTACTCCATTGGACTGATCGGCATCCTGCCTGGCACGGTGCTGTTCTGCGCCCTTGGCGCCCTGGCGGGTGATGTGACGCGCTTCAGTACGGTGCTCGCTGGACAGGCCGATCCCCTCACCTGGGCTGTGCGGATCCTGGGGATCGTGGCCACTGTGGCGGTAACCCTGTTGATCACGCGGGTTGCCCGGCGGGCCCTGGCCAATGATTCAGGTGGCGCGGATCCACCGGCCGCGCCCCCCCGCGTCTAAGAGCCGGCGGACCGGGGCTGGCCCAGATCCCGCAGCGATGCGATCAGCACGAACCAGCCCAGTCGCAGGCGGGCCGGAAACCCGGGCCGCGCCGCCAGAGTTTGGTATTTGGCACGGCCGCAGGGGGTGCGGATCCAGGGGGCCAGGGAGAGAGGAAACCCCTCCGGTATGGCCGGCCCCAGCGGGCAGGCGGGGGCTGACGAATCGCCGGGCGACGCTTGGGGTTCAGCGGTGGGGGATGGGGCCATACCTTGCTCTCGTATCGATCAATCGGGCAGGCCCGCAGGCCAACGCTCAGATCCGCTGCAGGGACTTTGCCTTGTCCTTAAAGTCGCTGAGCAGGAGCTGCAGATACGTCACCTTACGCAGCTTCACGTTGGCCGTGATCGACATGCCCACCTGCAACGGCAAGTTGACGCCGCTCTTGAGCTTGAGCTGCTGGCTGTTGAGGCGGATATCCACCGGGAATCGGTAGAACTGCGTCAGCTGGTCGGGGGGAACGGCATCGGAGCCGATCTTGCGAACCGTGCCCTGCAGCACCCCGAAATCGCTGGCGGGGAAGGAATCAATGCTGATGTCGGCGGCCTTGCCCACCTGCACGAAACCGATGTCCTTGCTCGGCACCTCGACGCGTGCCTCGAGGCGATCGAAGGGAACGATCTTCATCACGGGCTCACTGGTTTGGGCCACGAAGCCCCTGGATTTCGGTTTGAGTTCAAACACCAGGCCCGCCTCCGGAGCGCGGATGGTCTGGTAGCGGATGTTCACGTTCAGCTCGATCAGCTTGCTGCGCAAGTCAGCCAGGTTGCTCTGCAGTTCACGGGCTCCCTGTTCCAGGACCGCCTGCTGGCGAAGCCGTTCAACCTTCGCCTGCTGAAGGCGACCCTCCACCTCCTGCACCTTGTTGCGCTGATTCAGGAACTGCAGCTCGGCCGTTGCTCCCTCCCGGTTGAGCTTGTCGAGGCGGCTGAGCACCTCCTTCTCCAGCACGAGGCTGTCGCGTAGCACCTGCTGTTCGGTGTCATTCACCGCCAGGTAGCGGGTCAGCTCCTCCTCCTTGAGGCTGAGCTGCTGCTCTTTGAACAGGATGGTTTTCTCGACGCTGTCCTTGCGGTCCTGGGTGGCCTCGGTGTCGAGCTTCAGCAGCAGTTGACCTTTTCTCACCTTTTCGCCTTCCTTCACCAGCACCTGATCCACCACGCCACCCACGGGGATCTGCACATCCTTCACGACCCCCAGGGGTTCCAGCTTCCCGGGAGCGGTCACGATTTCTTCGGTCTTGGCAAGGGCCAGCCAGGCCAGGGCGAAGCCGGTGACACCCATCAGGGCCCAGCTGATGCCGCGGGCCCAAAAGCGCGATTGCTGCAGCACCACATCGTCGCTGTCGCTGTGGACCGAGCGCTCGAGGCTGTTCTGGGCCTGGCGGAGGAGGTCGTTCGGGGTTGGAATCCGTGGCGCCATCAGCTGGCCTCCTGTTGGCGATAGAGGGCGTAGTAGCGGCCTTTAAGTTCCATCAATTCCTCGTGGGTTCCAGTTTCAACGATCGCGCCCTGGTGCATCATCACGATCTGATCGGCCCGCCGGATCGTCGAGAGCCGGTGAGTGATGAAGAACACCGTGCTGTCCTTGAGCGAGTCTTTGAGGTTGTCGCAAACCTGGCGTTCGGTGTCGTAATCCAGGGCGCTGGTGGCCTCGTCCATCACCAGGAGCCTCGGATTGCTGAGCAAGGTGCGCGCGATGGCGATCCGCTGCCGCTGGCCCCCGGAGAGGGAGGCTCCCCGTTCACCAACCGCAGTGCTGTAGCCATTGGGCAACTGCATGATGAAATCATGGGCGGCTGCGGTTCGGGCGGCTTGCACGATGGAATCGGAAGGAGCTTCAGGGTTGGTGAGGGCGATGTTCTCGCTGATCGTGCCGGAGAACAACAAAGGATCCTGGGGCACGATGCCGATCTGGCGGCGTAGCGAATAGAGCTCCACCTTGTCGATGTCATAGCGGTCGACCAGAATTCTTCCCTTGTTGGGCGAATAGAGGCGCGGCAGGAGCTTCATCAGCGTGCTCTTGCCGCTGCCGCTCTGGCCTACGACCCCAACGAAGGTGCCCTGGGGGATATGGAGGTCGACGTTCTTGAGAACTTCAGGCGAGCCGGGGGAGAAGCTGAAGCTCACGTTCTCGAACTCAACATCGCCGTGAACCGGAGGCAGGGGAATGTTCGCCTTATCGGCTTCGCTTGACTCCTCCGGAGTATCCACCACATCGGCCAGTCGCTCGAATGAAACCTGCAGCTCCTGGATGTTCTGCCAGATCGATGAAAGCCGCAGCAGGGGCTGGGTCACGTAGCCGCTGATGATCCGGAAGGCGATTAGTTGGCCAAGGGTGAGTTCACCCTTGAGCACCAGGGATGCGCCGACCCAGAGCACCAGCAGCTGGGAGAGCTTCTGAAGGACCTGGCTCGTTTCATTGAGGAAGGTGCCAGTGATCGTTTTTTCGAAGGTGCGCGCGATGTACTTGGAATAGAAGTCCTGCCATTTCCAGCGGCTCACCATCTCCACGTTCTGGGCCTTCACCGTCTGGATACCGGTGAGCACTTCCACCAGGTGGCTTTGGGTGCGGGCGTTTTCCTCGGCCGACTGGCGGTACTGACGTCGGAACAGGGGTGCCCCGAGCAGGGTGAGGGCGATCTGGATGGGCAGCACGCCCAGGGCAATGATCGTGAGCAGCCAGCTGTAGAGGGCCATCACGATGATGTAGATCACCGAGAAGGCCGCATCCAGCAGGGTCATCAGCGCCTGGCCCGTGAGGAAGTTGCGGATCTTCTCCAGCTCGGCGATGCGGGTGCCCAGTTCCCCCACCGGACGTCGGTCGAAATAACCCAGCGGCAACCGCAGGAGGTGATCGATCACTTCGGCACCGAGCCGCAGGTCGATGCGGTTGGTGGTGTCGGTGAACAGGAAGGTCCGCAGCGCGCCGATCACCCCTTCCATCAGGGTCACCACCACCAGGGCCATCCCGAGGATCTGCAGCGTGTCGAGGCTGCGCTGGGAGATCACCTTGTCGATGATCACCTGGATCAGCAGGGGATTGGCGAGGCTGAACAGCTGCACCACGAAGGAGGCCAGCAGCACCTGCAGCAACATGCCGCGGTAGCGCTTCAGGGCAGGCCAGAACCATCCCGGTCCGAACTTCTGGTCTGGCGTGGTCGTGCTGCGCTCAAACAGCAGCAATTCCAGGCCTTCGGGATAAGTCTCGGCAATTTCCGCTGGATTGAGCTGGACCCAGCCTTCGCCGGGGGAGGCCAGCCGCAGCCCCGCGGCATTGCTGGCGGTGACCACCGCGAAGCTGCCCTTCCAGGGAATCAGGCAGGGGGTGATCAGCCGGGTGGCGGAGCCTGCCGTCACCTTGGCGCCGGTCACCAGCAGGCCAAGCATCGCGGCGATCTGGCCGCACAGTTGGAGGTCGGGTTCGTGGCCGCGGCGCAGCTTGTCGCGCAGCACCTTGTCGATCGCGTCGCGCCGGTAGGGCAGTTCGAGCATCTGCCCCAGCATCTGGAAGCAGGCCAGGGTTTCTTCGAGGGTGCCCCGCCCCCGTACCAGCTGTAAACCCCTGGAACGGTCGCTGGCACCGAGATCGAGACTGGTGGGCTGGCTGGGGCCGCTGGCCGGGCCACTTTCGGCGAGGGGGTCTTCCGGGGTCGTCGCGAGCTCCCCGTCAGCCCCGGCACCGAAGGCGGTCTGGGGCTCTTCAGGGTCGGTGGCTCCCTCCCCCACGGCCAGGAGCCGCAGCGGGAGCGGCGGCCGCGGGCGCGGCAGGGGGGAGTTGGCATCGAGGCGGCTGCCGATCGCCAGGTCCGGCACATTGGCGCTGGCGAGCACACAGTGTTCGTCCGCCGCAAGATCCACTTTCTTGGCGCCACTGGGGGCATCCACGGCCCGCACGGCGGCCCGCAGCCGCTCCAGGCGTCCTCGCCAGCGGTTCGGATCGAAGCTCGGAGCGCCGGCGTGGAAGTTGTCCCGCCGGTGCAGGAGGTCATGCAGTTCCGCGGTCCACACCTGGGTGGCGCACCAGCTCCGCAGGCCCGGTTCGCTCTGGAGGAGTTCCAGCATCACGCCATCCGGGATGGCAACCACCAGGAGCTCGGTGGCGGCGCTCACCGGTTCACAGCCCTCGGCTCGCAGCAGGGAGGCGAGGCCGATGATCGCTCCCGACCGCAGCCGTTCCAACGTGAACGGCCTTCCATCGCGCTCGCCCAGCAGGCGCGCCTCGCCTTCGAGCACCACCAAGATCCTGTCCCCGACGCTGTCGCCCGGACTGACCATCTCCCCTTCGCGGAACCGCACCAGGGTTGCGCTCCCTTTAAGGCGCAGCTGGCCTTCGCTGGAGAGGTTGTTGAAGGGAGCGATCGTTGCAATCGCCTCGGGAGATCCCTGTAAAGAGGCGGTCATGCTGTGCGATGGGCGGCCAACAGAAGGCCAACTTCCTCGTCGACCCATTCTTCGAACAGTTCGCGGCCCATGCGATCGCGCATTTCATTGTCAAAGCTTGCCGATCGTAGCGATTCGAGTCGCACCACCAAGCACCATTGTTCGATTCGAAGCGGCGCCTGCACCTGGCCTGGACGGATCGTGCGCAGCAATTCCGCCAGGGCTGGATGGGCCTGGAGCAGGGGCACCGGGCCGACAACGCCCCGGGTCGAACGCTCAGGACCCTGCGAATAGCGGGCCGCTAGTTCTGCGAAGTCGGCCTCCCCTTCGGCGATGCGGAGGTACAGCTCCCTGGCCAGGGCGGGATCATCGACGCGGAGCAGGCTGTAAATCACCTGGTCGAGCTGGTTCTTGCGGGCGAGGAAGCGCTGCTCGGCTCGGTGGGAGAAATGCTCCTCGCAGTGGCGATGGATCCTGCGGGGCAGTTCGGCCTGCCAGAGGGCATCGGCTTCCTGGAGTCCATGGCTCTTCAGGTGCTGCATCACAGCTTCGGTGGAGCCCAGCCGGTTGGCGGAGGCCCAGGCTTTTCGAGACTCCTCACTCTCCTTTTGGTTGATGCTCACATCGGCCACGGCGGCCGCAATCACGTTCTGGCGTAGCAGGGGAACCAGCAGGCCGTCACGGGCCATGGCCCGCCAGAGCTCTGCCGGGATCGTGGGCAAGCGAATCGCGACGGAGCCGGTATCCCCGCTGGGGGTTATGGGCGCCACCGGAGCACCGTTGGGGGTTTGGGGTGCGTGGGTCAAGGCTGGAGGCAGCCACGGGCGAATCCCTTCATCATGCCTGTTTCGTCGCCGCTTTCCCTCGCCTTGGGCTGCTTGGCCAGGCGGTCAGTCCGCGCTGGGGCCTGGGGCCGGTGCGGCTAGGAGCGCCCGCAGACCCGCCTCATCGAGCACCGCCACTCCGAGGCTCTCGGCTTTGGCCAGCTTGCTGCCCGCCTCGTCGCCGGCCACCACCCAGGTGGTTTTGCGACTCACCGAACCGCTCACCTTGCCGCCGGCCGCTTCGATCAGGGCCTGGGCCTGGCTGCGGGAGAGGCTGGCCAGGGTGCCGGTGAGCACGAAGGTTTGACCCTCCAGGGGGCGTTCCCCCGCCGGTGTGGCGGCGGCCTGCCGCTCTCCCTCTCCGGCCGCCAGGGAGAAGCCGAGGCCCTCCAGCTCCGCCAGCAGCGCCTGGTTGGCCGGGGTGGAGAACCACTGCTGCAGCGACTGGGCGATCTCGCCGCCGATCCCGAACACCGCCGTGATCAGCTCCTGGCTCTCCAGCGCCGCCGTGGCCAGTTCGGCGGCGCTCGGGAAGGCCCGGGCCAGGGCCTTGGCGTTCACCTCGCCCACGTGGTGGATGCCGAGGCCGTAGAGCTGGCGGTGCCAGGGCTGGCGGCGGCAGGCCTCCAGGGCTGTGACCAGGTTGGCGGCCGATTTCTCCCCCATCCGCTCCAGGCTGGCCAGCAATGCCCCGTCGAGCCGGTGCAGATCGGCGAGCGAGTGCACCAGGCCCCGGTCCACCAGCTGCTCGATCAGCTTGGTGCCGAGCCCGTCGATGTCGAGGGCGCCCTTGCTTACCCAGTGGCGCAGGGAGCCCCGCAGGATCGCCGGGCAGCTGCTGTTCACGCAGCGGGTGGCCGCTTCCCCCTCCTCCCGCACCAGCTCCGAGCCGCACTCCGGACAGGCGTGGGGCAGGGCCAGGCGCAACGCACCGGCGGGCCGGAGCTCGGACAGCACCCGCACCACCTCGGGGATGATCTCGCCGGCCTTGCGCACCACGATCGTGTCGCCGGCGTGCAGATCGAGCTCGGCGAGGCGGTCGGCGTTGTGGAGGGTGGCGCGGGCCACGCTGGTGCCGGCCAGGGGCACCGGTTCGAATTCGGCCACCGGTGTTACCACGCCGGTGCGGCCCACCTGGCAGGTGAGGCGAAGGAGGCGGCTGGGGGCCTCCTCGGCGGCGTATTTGAGGGCAATGGCCCAGCGGGGTGCTTTTTGGGTGAAGCCGGCGGTGTCCTGCAGGCGGAGGTCGTTGAGCTTCACCACCACGCCGTCGGTGGCGTAGGGCAGGTCCCGACGGGCTTCCTCCCAGCGGGCGCAGAAGGCTTCCACGGCCGCCAGATCGCCGAGGAGTTCGGCGTTGGGATTGACCCGGAAGCCGGCGGCCTCCAGCCAGCGCAGCGCCTCCCACTGGCTCCGGGGCGGTGGCGGATCGCCCGCTTCGGGTCCGTTCCGTGGGCCACGGCCATCGGGCTGGTCCGGTTCAGTGACGGCGCCGCCGGGCCCCTCGCGCCCTTCAGCGGAGCCCTGCAGCCCATCGGCGCCCTCCGGCAGGTGCAGGGTGTAGGCGAAGAAGTCGAGCCGCCGGGCCGCCACCACCTTCGGATCGAGCTGGCGCAGGGTGCCGGCGCAGGCGTTGCGGGGGTTGGCGAAGGCGGCCTCGCCCCGGGCCCCGCGCTCGGCGTTGATGGTGGCGAAGGTGGCATCGGGGATCAGGGCCTCGCCCCGCACCTCCACCCAGGCCGGCGGATCGGCCAGTTGCAGGCGCAGGGGCACGCTTTGGATGGTGCGCACGTTGGCGGTGATCTCCTCACCCCGCTCGCCGTCGCCCCGGGTGGCGGCCCGCACCAGCACGCCCTTCTCGTAGCTGAGGGCCAGGGCGTTGCCATCGATCTTGAGCTCCCCCACCATCGGCAGCGCTGGCAGCGGCTCACCCGGCGCCGGCGTGCGATCCAGAACCTTGAGCAGGCGGGCATACCACGACTCCAGCTCCTCAAGCGTGAAGGCGTTGTCGAGGCTGAGCAGGCCGATGCGGTGCTCCACGCTGCGGAAGCCCTCGGCCGGCTCCCCCCCGACCCGCTGGGTCGGGCTGTCGAGGCTGAGCAGCTCGGGGAAGGTGGCCTCCAGCTCCAGCAGCTCCCGATAGAGCCGGTCGTAGACCGGGTCCTCCATCAGGGGCGCATCGAGCACGTAATAGGCGTGGGCGGCCCGTTGGAGGAGCTGGCGCAGTTCGATCGCCCGCTCCTGCTGGCCGGCGCCGCCCACCACGGAGGAACCTTCAGAGGGGACTGCGGACGGCACGGTGGAAGGAGGCTCCTGTGGACATCAACGGCTCGCAGGCCGATCCTGCGGCTGGGGCAGGACCCTGGCGGTCAGGGTCCTGGGGGCGGGCCGCGATTAAGCCGCGGCGGTCTTCTGAATGCGGTCCACCCGCCAGGCCTCATCCACCTTCACGAAGGTGAAATCAAGCGGTAGCTCCTGCTTGTCATCGGATTTGAGTTTGACCGTGAGGATCACCTGGTCGTCCTGGAGACGGGGGCGGCCGGATTTGAGGTTGCGGTACTTGTTGAGTTGCAGCCCTGCCAGGAAGCGGATGAACTGCTGGCGGTTCACGTGGGAGCGGTAGTTCTTGGTGGTGAGCAGGTAGGCGCCATCCACCTGGCCGGAGGCCACCTGGGTGAAGAACTGCTTGATCAGCGGGTTGATGCCGCGGGCGCTGAGCACCAGCTTCACCGCCGAGATCGTCCAGTAGAGGAGCAGGGCGCCGGCGCCGGCAAACAGGGCCTTGCTGCCGATGCCGCGGGCCAGATCCCAGTCCATGGGGTGTCTCAGGTATTGGGTCCGGGAGAGTCTGACCGACGACCCCGCCCGGCAGTGGCGATACTGCCCGGGCCCCCGGTTCCTGTGGGGCCCGTTTCGGCCACCCGGCCTCAGGCCGCTCCCCTCCCGTCGGTGCCCCCGCCGTGCCCCTGGAACCCCTGCCGCCGCTGTTCCATCGGCTCAACCGCGAGCATTTCGAGGGCGCCCTGCTTCGTGACGGACGCCCCGTGGTTGATCTGCGCTGGAGCGACGGCCGGCTCACCCGCACCGCAGGCCTCTACCGCAGCGGCCGCCGCTCCGATGGCTCCGACCTCTGCGAGATCGTGCTCTCCCGCCCCCTGCTGGAGCCCCTGCCGCGCCAGGCCACCCTCAGCACCCTGTGCCACGAGATGATCCACGCCTGGATCGACCGGGTGCTGGGCCAGCGGGAGGTGCACGGCCCCCACTTCCGCGGCCGGATGGCGGCGATCAACGCCGTTCAAACCGAGTTCGTGGTCAGCGTGCGCCACACCTACCCCTTGCCACTGGAGGCCGCCCGCTGGATCGCCCGCTGCCCGCGCTGCGGCCACACGTCTCCCTATCGCCGCCGCCGCCGGGGGCTGGCCTGCCGGTCCTGCTGCGAGCGCTTCCATGGCGGCCGCTGGGATGCCAGTTGCCTGCTGGTGTTTGAGTCGGGGGCGGCCTGAACGGCAACCGCTCGCGAACCGCAGGCTCCCTTAAGGTCGCCCCAGTGCGAGCCGGCCATGGCCACCTTTCTCTGGACCCTGGAGTGGGGAGGGATCACGATTGCTCTGGTGGGCCTGGGCCGGGAGCGCTGGCTGGCGGGCCGCCGCCGGTAACCTGGAGCCATGGATGAGGCCTGGAATCGTTGGGATGGGCCGTCGAATGGTCGTCCCGAGCAAGCGTCCGATGATGCGGGAAGCCGGTTAAGCAGCCGATCCGGATCGTTCCGGGAGCCCTCGGGCACCGGTGGTTTCCGGAACCGTGGCACTGGCTCCCTCCGGGATGGTCGCCGCCCAGGGCGCGACGCCTATGAACCGCTCGAGCAACGCCTGGACCGCTGGGTGAGCCGGGGTCGGGAGCTGGTGGATGGCGTGGCCGGCGCCAGGCCCGGTTCGCGGATGGCCGGCCCCGAGGGTGCCGGGCTGGGCCATCGGGGCCTGGGAGCGGGTGGTCTCAACCCGGCCCGGCTGGGCCGCTGGGTGGAGGAGCGGTTCGACTGGCTGCTCGATGACGACGGCGAAGACGACTGGCGGGAGCCCTGGCAGGAGCCAGCCCGGGAGATCCGGCGGCGGCCGGTCGGTCCAGCGGCTGTCGGATCTGCCGATGCCCGTCGGCGGGAGCGCCCGAGCGATCCATGGGCCGCTTCCCCGCCGGTGTCCCCCTCCCCGCGGCGGAGCGATCCCCAGCCGCGGCGTGCGGTGGCCTCGGAACGCCGCAGCCTGGAGGCGGTCTCCCGCCGCCCCTCCCCGCCCCAGCCCCCATCTGGGGGCGCCGAGGCGGCCATCGATGGGGCGGAGGCCTGGCCCGATGACGCCAGCTTCACCCTGCAGCGCTGGCAACGCACCCCCCGGTCCCCCGGTCCCGAGCCGCTGGAGTCGGAGCCTGCGGAGCCGCCCGATGCTGCCGCGGGCCGTCGCCTGCCCCGCTCCACCCGCCGCCGCTAGGAGGCTGCGGAACCAGCAGATCTGCTGGTTCCCGCCCGCCCGTCGGGCCCTACGTCCCGGTTTGCTCTCCCTACGGTTCAGGTGTCCGCAGGCGGAGCTGATGACCACCCGACCCCCCAATCGAGCGCCGCATCACGCCATGGGCACCCTGGTGGTGGTGGGTTTTCCCACCGTGGCGGAGGCCGAGCAGGTGCGGCGCGAACTGATGGAGCTCCAGAAGGAGGCCCTGGTTGCCCTGGAGGATGCGGTGGTGGTCGAGCACGACGCCGAGGGCCGCGTGCATCTGCGTCAGGCCCTCAACCTCACCGCCGCTGGCGCCGTGGGGGGTGGTTTCTGGGGCACCCTGGTGGGTCTGCTCTTCCTCAACCCCCTGCTGGGGGCAGCCGTGGGGGCCGGGGTGGGGGCGGCCTCAGGGGCCCTGAGTGATCTCGGCCTCAACGACGACTTCCTGCGGGAAATCGGCGACACCCTGCCGGCCGGCGGTGCGGCCCTTTGTGTGCTGCTGCGGGACTCAGCGCCCGAACGGGTGATTGAGCGCCTCCGCTCCCATGCTCCCCAGGCGCGCCTGCTGCGCACCAACCTCAGCCATGTCGATGAGGATCGCCTGCGCCATCTGTTGGAACATGTGAGCAGGCAGTCGGAGGCATGCCGGACGTCCTGAGGGCTGGCCGGACCTGGAAGCTGCAACCCCGTTCCCTCAGTTCCCGGTTCACCGGTTGCACCAGATCACCGGGGATTTCATCGGCCATCTCCTCCGCCGAGGTGGCGATGTCGGGGGCGCCCTGCTGCAGGGCGGCCAGCAGGTCGGCCCAGAGGCCCACGAGGGTGCGCTCCCGCTGCGGCATCACACCCTGGTCTTCGAGATGGGGGGCGCATTCCTGTCGGTGCCACAGGGCCTGGCGGTGCTGGCCGGAATGCTGCCGCTGGGCCATACCGGCCTCCAGGGCGGCGGGGCTGGGATCGCCATCCGCCAGGCGGAGGCCGGCGGCCACCAACAGTTTGCCGGTGTGTACGGCGGAGATTCCGTAGACGCGTCCGAGGTCCGTGAGGCTCAGCCACTCGGCTGTGAGCGGGGCGTTGCCCGATGGGGTGCCGCGGTGGCTGCGGCCGTTGCTGGTCGGTGGTGCCGGGGAGCGGCCGCTCGGGGCCCGGACGGGGGTGGAGGGGGTGCGGCTCGATTTGGCCATGGTTGGACGGATGGATAGGCGAATCCTGGCCACAACATGAAAGGCGTCAATCCGTCAAGTGGAAACGCCAACGCGCCGTTACCCAGTTGATGAATTGTTGTGAACCTGGGCCGCCGCTGGGCCCAGCCAGGCCTCCAAGGCGGGGGAGAACACCTCCCGGATCACGGTGAGCTCGCGGCCTTGGCGGAAGAAGCGGTAGTGGCGGCTCCAAAAGGGTCCGGGCTGCCCGAAGCGGCGCTCCAGCCAGGGGGCCTGCACCTGGCCCAGCCCATCCACCTCCCGGAACAGCTCGGTGCGGCCCTCCGTGAGGCTGCGCCAGATCGGTTGGCGGCGATCCCGCAGATGGGATTCCGCCGCGCTGCGGTTCCACCAGCTCTCGGCCCAGCCCAGGGTGAGGCCGCCGCAGGCCAGCCACACTTGCCGCCGCATCAGGGGCTCCTCCAGTTCCGCGACCTCCGGCGGCACCTGCGGGTCGTCCCCCGGCTCCGGGGCCATGGCGATCAGTTCCACCTCCAGCGGCTGGCCGGTGAGCAGTTGCAGGTGGCGGGTGGGGCTGCCATCCCCCAGCAGCAGCAGCTTCCAGGCCCCGCTCAGCCCCTGCCCCGCCCGGGCCGCCACCACATCGCCCACCGGGGCCTGCCAGAGGGGCGCAGGGGAGGGCAGCAGGGTGCCTGGATCGGCGTCGGGGCTCGGTGGGGCGGACTCAGCCACCGCTACCGATCGCGATGCGACGGACGTCCCCGTTGTGTTCGATCAGCACGCTGTCGCCATCGGTGGAGCGCAGCCGCCAGCCACTGCTGCCGATGGGCTCGCTCACCGACACCGTGCTGGTGCTGCCGCCCATCTGGAAGATGGCGGAGCCCGCTTTGCCCGGGGCACCCACCACCCCCACGAGCAGGGGGAGGGGACCGGGCGGTTGGCTGGGGCGCGTCGGTGCGGCCGCGGCGGCCAGCTTCGGGCTCACCGGCACCCGCAGGATCGGCGCGCTGCGCTGGGGCCGGGGCAAGTCGCCCAGCTGCTCGATCCAGGGTTCCTGGGGCGGCGGTGGCGGCAGATCGTTTTCTGGGGAACCGGCTGCCTGGCTATGGGCCTGGGTCAGGGGCTTGAGGTCGCTCTGGGGGGAGTTGGCCACGGCGGCCATGCCGGTCGGAGGGGCCAGGGCTGGGGCTGGTGGGGTGGCCGGGGCGGCAGGGCCGAAATTGCGGAGACGCTCCACCAGCAGCAGGCTGCGTTCCTGTTGGAGGGAATCCTGGAAACGGTTCCACTGGCTCAGGGCCAGCACCCCACTGCTGGCGCTCACCAGGCCGGCGGCTGCAAAGGCTCCGATCAGCATCAGGGGCTGTTGGTGGGCCGCGAGGGTTGCCAGGGTTACCTGAAGGCCCCCCTGCGGAGCAGGGGTGGCCGCCGCCGTGTCCACGGGGGCCGGGCTGGCTGCGGCGGGTTTGGGAGGATCGTTCTGCGGGCTGGCCTGGGGCCGGCGGGCCCGTTGCCAGCGGGGGGATTTGGCGGACGGAACCGCAGCGGGGTTGGGGTTGGATTCCTCAGCCGATGCCGGCAGCACGTCGAGGTCGCTCCGCTCGGCGTCGGTGGGCAGGTCGATGGTGTCGACCGGATCGAAGATCCGGTTCATGAGCTTCTCGGCCTGCAAATCCCAATAGGCCCGGGAAGTCGGGATGCCCCGCGGTGCGCTCACCTGCCCCTCAGCCTTTTGGATGGACCAATGTAGCGGGACTGGCCCGGCGTTTCTCCAGTTCGAGCCAAAGCAGCAGGGCAGTCACATCGGCCGGACTAACCCCCGGCACCCTGGAGGCCTGGCCGAGGGTGGTGGGGCGCACGGTGTTGAGCTTCTCGCGGGCCTCCGCGGAGAGGGTGGCGATGCCGCCGTAGTCGAGGCCGGGGGGCAGGGGACGCCCTTGGGCGCGGCGCACCTGCTCGATCTGCTGCTGTTGGCGGGCCAGGTAGCCGCTGTATTTGATATCGATCTCAGCCCCCTCCCGCACGGGGACGGGCAGATCGGCTGAGGCCAGGCCGTGGCGCACGAGATCGCCGCTGTGGAAGCCGGGTCGCCGCAGCAGGTCGGCCAGGGTGATCGAGCCCTTGATGGGGGCGCCGGTTTCCGCTCCTACCGCCGCCCCCGCTGGATCGGTGGCCTTGAGGCGCACCGTCTCCAGCCGGCGGCTTTCGGCGAGGATCGCCGCTTGCTTGGCCTCGAACAGCTGCCAGCGGCGCTCGTCGATGAGACCCAGCTCCCGGCCGAGCGGCGTGAGGCGCCGGTCGGCGTTGTCGCCTCGTAATACCAGGCGGTACTCGCTGCGGCTGGTGAGCACCCGATAGGGCTCGCGCAGGTCCTTGGTGATCAGGTCATCGATCAGGGTGCCGATGTAGCTGCCTTCCCGCGGGAAGTGGATGGGCTCCTGGCCCCGCAGCTGCCGGGCGGCGTTGAGGCCCGCCACCAGCCCCTGGGCGGCGGCCTCCTCGTAGCCGGTGGTGCCGTTGAGCTGGCCGGCGCTGAACAGCCCCGCCACCCGCTTGGTTTCGAGGCTGGCCTTGAGCTGGGTGGCGGGCAGGTAGTCGTAGTCCACCGAGTAGGCGGGACGCAGCATCACGCAGCGCTCCAGCCCGGGCAGGGTGCGCAGCAGCTCAAGTTGGAGCCGCTCGGGCAGCCCGGTGGAAAAGCCCTGCACGTAGAGCTCGGGGGTGTCGCGGCCTTCGGGCTCCAGGAAAATCTGGTGGCTCTCCTTATCGGCGAAGCGCACGATCTTGTCCTCGATCGAGGGGCAGTAGCGCGGTCCCTTGCTGTCCACAAAGCCGCCGTAGATCGGCGTGAGGTGGAGGTTGTCCCGAATCAGGCGGTGGGTGGCGGCGGTGGTGCGGGTGAGGTGGCAGCTCATCGACGCACCGCTCACCCAGGCGGCCGGATCGAAGGAGAAGAAGCGGTCGTGTGCGTCGCTGGGCTGTTCCTCGAGTTGGGCCGTGTCCACGCTGCGCCGGTCCACCCGGGCCGGTGTGCCGGTCTTGAGGCGGCCGGTGCTGAAGCCCAGGGCCACCAAGGCCTCGGTGAGCCCCTCGGCGGCCTGCTCGCCGGCCCGGCCGGCGGCCATCGAGCGATCGCCCACCCAGATGCGGCCGCCCAGGAAGGTGCCGGTGGTGAGGATCACGGCCCCGGCGCCGTAGACGCTGCCGAAGTAGGTGCGCACGCCCAACACCCGACCGAGGGGGCCACGGGCTGGATCCGGGCCGTTGGCCCCCTCGGCCGCCTCGGAGGGATCGTTCAGGTTCGCCAGTTCCGTCCAGGCTGATCCGGGCGCGCTACCCGTACTTGCGGAGCGGGGAGCTTCGTCCGGCATGGGCGCGCCGCTACAGGCGAAGGCCCCTTCCACCACCAGGCCCGTCACCATCGCCTCGCGCAGGTGGAGGTTGGGGGTGTGCTGCAGCAGCTGCAGCATCTGGCGGGCGTATTGGCGTTTGTCGGTCTGGGCCCGCAGGGCCCACACGGCCGGCCCGCGGCTGGCATTCAGGATGCGCTTTTGGAGGGCGGTGGCATCGGCGAGGCGGCCGATCACCCCGCCAAGGGCATCCACCTCATGCACCAGTTGGCTCTTGGCCGG
>Ga0209088_10000854_pt1 | contig 20674 bp, 20 predicted proteins | sample S_140625_EF_Meta_FD_187324 | JGI IMG/M metagenome (GOLD analysis project Ga0209088, IMG submission 187324) | Freshwater microbial communities from Lake Simoncouche, Canada to study carbon cycling - S_140625_EF_MetaG (SPAdes) (version 2) | ecosystem: Environmental > Aquatic > Freshwater > Lake ... | reverse complement strand
AGATATAGCTCCCGAACATAGAGCTGCTGCTTTTATTTGCACCATCGCACTTGTTACAGACGATGTTCAAACCAGCTTCACGGGTATCTGGTTAGGTTCGATTGCCACTGAAGAACGTGGCACCAATGGCCATGGTTATGACCCAGTGTTTATTCCTGAAGGGTTTGCTGTCACCGCTGCTGAATTAGAGCCAGAAGTGAAGAATGCCTTATCTCACAGAGGTCAAGCTGTGTCGGCACTAATTGACTACTTTCGTAGTTAGTGCTTTTTAGATCTTGCTTTTATTAGTTCTAAAATCACTGGGATAAAAGATAGCCCAATCATTACTAGGGTCACAACAATTACGTGCTCTCTGATGAAAGCGATATTCCCTAGGAAGTAACCGATAAGTGGAACGCTGATTCCCCAGGTGAATGCACCGATGATGTTATTACGGGTGTAGTAGCTGTATTTCATCTTGCCGACACCTGCTGCTACTGGAATGAAAGTTCTCATGATTGGCACGAAGTGAGCAAAGATAACTGCTTTGCTTCCATACTTCACAAAGAAAGCTTCTGCTCGTTCAGCGTTCTTGGAACTAAATAGCTTTGAATCTGGTCGCTTGAAGATAGCAGGACCAGCACTCTTACCAATGAAGTAACCAATCTGATCACCGAGTATTGCCGATAGTGCAATTGAGAGACAGGCTAACCAGATTGGTGAATCAATAACTCCACCACCAATCATCAATCCGACGGTGAAAAGTAGGGAATCACCTGGCAGGAAAAAGCCCAGCAGTAAGCCTGTTTCGGCAACTACTATCAGGCAGGCCACTATCAGAGCTAGTGGCCCAAGGCTGGCAAGGATATCTTCAGGGTGCAGTATGTCGTTTATATTCACGCGCCCCCAGCAGGAATCGAACCTGCGCTCCCGCCTCCGGAGGGCGGTGCTCTATCCCCTGAGCTATGGGGGCTCAAAGATATTCCCAGACTACCAGCGGGTAAAATTAGTACCAGAAGGCTGGTGTTCGAATGGCGTTGAAGTTACCTGGGCAATGGGTTTGGGATTCTTGGTTTGTTAGAGACGGAGAGGATGTTCACGTTTTCTATCTGCAGGCCAGCAAAGGTCTTCTCGATCCTGAGAGGAGGCACCGGAATGTTTCCGTCGGGCACGCAGTCTCCCAAGACCTAAGTAACTGGAAAGTCTTACCTGATGCTCTAACTCCTTCTGAGCCTGGTAAAGAAGCTCTGGTATTCGATTCTTGGACAACCTGGACAGGATCAGTGGTCAAGGACGGAGATCTTTGGCACATGTTTTACACCGGCACCAGTAGGGAAGACAATGGGGTTGTTCAGTCCGTAGGGCATGCCATTTCCAATGATCTCCTCACTTGGACTAAACAATCCCAGCGAGCCATATTGAAGGCCTCAGCGGGCTTTTATTCAGTCCTTGAGGACTCAATTTGGCCCGATGAAGCTTTTAGAGACCCCTGGGTATTCAAACTTCCTAGCGACCCGAACAACTGGCATATGCTCATAACCGCGAGGGGTAGGGGTGGCGATTATGGGCAAAGTGGTGTTGCCGGTCACGCAATCAGCAAGGACTTGAAGAGCTGGGAGTTACTAAAGCCGCTAAATAGAATCAACCAAGGTTTTGGCGAAGTTGAGGTTCTCCAGTTTGAAATTGTCGATGGAGTGCCTATCATTCTTTTCTGCTGTGGGCCACAGTGGCTTGATGGCAAAAGAAAAGGCAACGAACCAGGTGGAGTCTATTCCTTGGTAGTTGACGCAAATTTAGAAGACGTTGATTTCAGCAAAGCCGTTTGGTTCAACCAACCAGGTTTATACGCATCACGCCTAATCCAAGACTCAAGTGGTGTTTGGAACCTAATTGGTTTCTGGGACAAAGTTGATGGAAAATTCGTTGGAGAACTGAGTGATCCAATACCGGTAACAGCGGATCCAAAAATAGGGCTTGTAGGGATCTAGCCTTTGATGGCAGAAGCTGCAACGCTTTGGATAAACCACCTTTGGAAAAGCAGGAACACAGCTAAAACTGGCAAGACCAAAATCACACCGAAGGCAAAAATCGGTCCCCAGTCAGTCGGTGGTTGAGAGAAATAAACCTGAATTTCTAAGGGCAGTGGAACATAAAGCGGGTTATCCACCATCATCAACGGGAATAAGAAAGATGACCAAGCGCCGAGGAAAGACAAGATCGTAACTGATGCAAAAACTGGCTTGGACATCGGAATAATAATGGCTCGGAAAATTCTCCAAGGACTTGCTCCATCAAGTCGAGCGGATTCCTGAATTTCTAATGGAAGCCCGATGAAGAATGTATAGAAAAGATAAATCGAGAATGCGCTTGCAATAAATGGCAAGAACTGAACGAAGTAGGTATTTCTGTAATCTCTAAGCAAAAAGAACAATGGAATTGCGATAGCTTCAAATGGGAGAATCACTAGAAGAATTACCATCACCTGAATAGCGTCTCTACCTCGCCAACGCAACCTCGCCAACGCGTAAGCGATCATGGAATTTACAATCAGGCCACCAAAAACTATTACGAAGCTGACCAAAATCGAGTTGGCATAAAAACGCCAAAGGAATCCCATAGATTCATCATTGAAAGTAGCAAAGACTTGTAGGTAGTTGTTAAACGACAGGTTTTTTGGTACGAAACCATTGATGCCGTCCAAAACTTCTGCTGTTGGTTTGAAAGATCCAATCAACATGTAGGCAATAGGTGCAAAAAAGATTGCTGTGACAGCAGTTAGAAACACGTAGTGAAAGAAAGTCTTAATAACTTTCTTAGGTGACCGACTGCGTCTAATGCGACGCATAACTTCTTTCTTCGCGGCTTCTGTTGAAATACTCATTTCACTTCTCGATTCTGTCTAAGCACGAGCCTTTGAAGCAACGTGATAGCAATAATGATCAAAACGAAAATCACAGTTATAGCAGAAGCTCTGCCTACGTTGCCCTCAACGAAAGCTGATGTAACTGCTTGGAACATAACTGTTTGAGTCGCATCGATAGGACCACCTTTAGTCAGGATGAAGACCTGGTCAAAAAGCCTTAGCGAGAAAATTGTTGTGATGATAACCACGAAGATAAGAGTGTTTCGCAGACCAGGAATTGTGACATTCCAGAATCTCTGCCAGCGATTAGCTCGGTCAAGGCTTGCTGCTTCATACAGCTCTACTGGGATTTCTTGCAAACCTGCAAGAACGATAACCATCTGGAAGCCAACACCAGCCCAAACCGATAGCAAAGCTATTGAAAGCAAGGCTATGTTTGGATCTCCCAGCCAGTCAATTGGTTGGATGTAGCCAAAAGAAAACAGATTTAGTAAGCCATTTAGCATTCCCAAGGAATCACGGCTAAACATAAGAGCCCAGATGATGGCCACTAGTGACATTGGAAATACAACGGGCATGAAAAAGAAAGTTCTAAAGAAGGCGATACCTTTTAGTTTTGTATTGAGCATCACGGCCAACAGGACTGCCAATCCAGTCTGGGCAGGAACAACAATCAATGCGAATGTCAAGTTGTTCATTAGTGCTTTATAGAAAACAGGGCTCGTAATCGGATCCACAAGGATTCGGCGGTATTGCTCTAACCCCCAGAATTGTGGTCCTTCAACCATATTGAAATCAACATTGAAAAAAGATAAATATATCGCGGTAACGAAAGGAACAATCACAAAGAGCGTCAACAGGATTAGTCCGGGTAAAGACATTAGAAGACCCGCTAAATTGTCTTGACCAAATTTGCTCTTCTTGGTTTTAGCCATGGTTCACTTTCCTGTTGAGGCTTCCTGAAAAAGATAATAGCGGGGTCGGGCCTTGCCCGACCCCGCTACCTTTATCGATTGGTTTAGTAACCGTTGTGGTCAGCGTAATCCTGGTCGATGGTTAGAGCTGCAGTGTGAAGTGCAGTCTGTGCGTTACCACCATTCCAGATTGTTTGAACCGCTGTACCGAACGCAGTGTTGATAACTGGCCATGCAGCACTGATTGTGCGAGGAACAGTTACACACTTGGTGGTTGGCTTTGCAGTTCCACAAGAAGCAGCTAGCTGGTCACCGTAAAGCTGAAGTGCTCCACCCTTTCGGTAGTTAACGCTCTTGTTCAAAGCTGTCTTGGTTGCCGGAACAGCACCATTCTGGTCTGTTACGTTCAAGATCCACTTGTCCTGCATGATGTATTGCAAGAATACGTTTGCAGCAGCAAGTTCTGAACCAGCAGTGTTCTTGCTGATACCCCAGCTGTGTGAACCCTGACCTGACTTAGTTCCAGCACCGAAGTTTGGCAATGGAAGAACAACTAGGTCCTTTCCAAGAGCTTTGCTGAAAGCTGGGTACTGCCAGTGACCAACCCAGGCCAAACCAACACGGCCGTTTTCGAATGCCTTGTCGTCTGCGCTTGGGTCAACATACTTCTTCCAAGATGCAAAGGTCTTGAAAGCAGATACAACCTTTGCATTGTCAAGAGAGCCAACGGCTTTACCGTTTGTCACAAGCTGGAAACCTGCAGAGTTGACAATCGGAGTGAATGCGTAGCCAGGCCAGCCTGGACCCATTCCGTAGTTTTCCTTGATGTCGATAGCCTTTTTGCCAGGAGCTTTAGCCGCTAGAGCAGCAAGCACCTGAGTGAAACGAGAAGATGTCCAAGCCTTGCTCCAAGTGGTTGGAACGTCCTTGATACCTGCAGCAGCAAGCTTCTTCTTGCTTCCGTATAGACCCAAACCTGAGTCGTACTGTGAAACAGAGTAAGAGTGTCCGTCCTTGTAAGTTCCTTCTGCACGAATTGAAACAAGTTCGTTGTTGAAAACAGACGCAGGAACTAGTCCGTCAAGTTGCTTTAGCTTTTGAGCGTATACGTAAGCTGCAAGGTTTTCACCATCGAACTCAAATACGCTTGGGAGAGCATCAGCTGAAGTTGACTTGATCGCAGTGCCCATGTCTGCCTTACAGCTAAGTGTGGCGTGGTAGTCGCCTTCGTAGTAACCATTGAAACCTGCAACTTGCTCGCGAGCCGCTGCAATTTCACCGGCTTCTGAACACATTGCCCAGACGGTGATCTCTTGGGCTCCGCTAGCTTGTGCCGGAGCTACAACGCCTAGTCCAAGAGTTAATGCGGCGATAGCACCAGCAACTGCTGAAATTTGCTTTAACTTCAACCTAATAACCTTTCGTAGTTTCACAATTCTGTGAATTTTTTGTTTGCAAACTGTTGTTTGCAAATTGAGTGTTAGTTATTGCGTTTTTTGTTGACACGCGTAAACTACAAAATAGAATAAACCTAGTTTCAGGAAAAACTATGTTTGTGAGATTACATTTAGATAACAACCGAAATGGAATTCATGATGGCAACACGTGCAGAAGTAGCAAAGCTTGCTGGCGTCTCTGAAGCCACTGTTTCGTATGTAATTACAGGCAACAGAAAGATCTCGCTTCCAGTTCAAAAGCGTGTTCAGAAAGCCATGGACAAACTCGGGTACAGGCCAAACAGAATGGCTCAAGCTTTAGCTGGGGGTAAATCGAGAGTAATCGCATTACTTTTCCCAACTGCAGCAAGAGGTGTGGCTCACGTTGATCTCGAATATGGTTTAGGTGCAGCACAAGCCGCTCAAGATCTTGGCTACCACTTGGTTATGTGGCCTACATTGGATCGCAGCGTTGAGGAAGTTATTGCAACCGCTAAATCCGGACTACTGGATGGCGTAATTCTCATGGAGGTTGCACTCCACGACGAGAGAGTTCAACAGCTCAAGGATGTCGGAATTGCAGTTGGTCTTATTGGAAGAACAGCAGCGGAGTTTGGTGATGGAGTTTTTGCAGACCGAGATTTTGATACAGCAGCTCACGCTGCTTTGAAGTACATCGCAGGACTTGGTCATAAGCAAGTTGCTTTTCTTACCGAGAAAACTAGAGGAAAGCCATTTGTTGTAGCGGCGCTTACTAGAACAAGAGAAGCCATGAAAGCGGCAGGGAAACTTTACGGCGTCAATGTCAAGAACTTTGAATCAACCACAGATCCAGATGATGGAGCAAAATTGTTGGCACCACTTCTGGATGAAATGCCAAAAATTACAGCCGTCATCAGTTTGAACCCAGGCGCTATGGTTGGGCTATTACAGGAAACTAACTCAAAAGGCATCGCCGTACCAGGCCGACTTTCGTTGCTTTCGATGGCCACTCCTGAGAGCTTTGTATCAGCGACCTCACCAAGGTTGACTACTATAAGTCCGCCCGCTTACGAAATGGGCGATTCGGCAGCAAGGCGCTTAATAGCCCACCTAGAAGGTACCGGGGTTGAAAACCTGCCTCCACAGCTTTGGGCTGGTGACCTGATTGTCAGGGAGACAACAGGCCCAGCGCAGGTCTAAACAAAGCTTCTTTTAGGAATCGGCCTTGCCTTAGGTAAACTTGGAGACAGTAGCCTTAAGCAGTGCAGCACGGCTGACCCCCACCAAATTAAAGGCAATCTCATGACCCCTGCAGACCTATCCAGTCAGATTCTGCACATTCTTGCTGCTTTGCAGTCGGAGGGTAAGTTGCCTGCGCTCGAATTGCCGGCTGAGGTTGTTGTTGAAAGACCTAAGAATCGTGATCACGGGGATTGGGCGACAAATGTTGCCATGCAGTTCGCACCCAAGTTTGGTTTGGTCCCAAGAGATCTAGCCAACCTTTTAGTGAATGAACTAACCAAAGTCTCTGGCGTTGAAAAAGTAGATGTTGCTGGCCCTGGGTTTATCAACATCACCCTGAGCGCAGCAGCTGCTGGAGAGCTGGCAAAGCAGATCGTTCTTGCCGGTGACTCTTATGGAACTGGCTCTGCTCTAGCTGGTATCAAGATGAACCTGGAGTTTGTTTCAGCTAACCCAACCGGTCCTATTCATATTGGCGGAACACGTTGGGCCGCTGTCGGTGATTCCCTGGCTCGTATCTTTGAAGCTCAAGGAGCAACTGTTACCCGTGAGTATTACTTCAACGACCATGGTGCGCAGATTGATCGTTTTGCCAGATCTCTTCTAGCTGCGGCTAAAGGTGAGCCAGCTCCTGAAGATGGCTATGCAGGTGAATACATCAACCAGATTGCTAAAAGTGTCTTAGCAACTCATCCGGACGCTGCAACACTTCCTGTGGCTGAAGCAACTGAGACTTTTAGAGCTCAAGGAGTTGAGCTAATGTTTGGCGAGATTCGTCAATCACTAGAAGACTTTGGAGTTCACTTCGATGTTTTCTTCCATGAGAACTCTCTTTATGAAACCGGTGCAGTTCAGAAGGCGATAGAGAGACTTAGAACACTCGGACACATCTATGACCAAGACGGTGCTGTCTGGTTACGTTCAACAACCTTCGGTGATGATAGAGATCGTGTGGTTATCAAGAGTGATGGTGAAGCAGCTTACATCGCAGGAGATCTTGCTTATTACTTAGATAAGCGTGAACGTGGCTTTGATAGAGCACTCTATATGCTTGGCGCTGACCACCACGGCTATGTCCAACGAATGATGGCTATGTGTGCTGCCTTTGGTGATGAGCCAGGTGTGAATCTTGAAATTCTTATTGGTCAACTAGTGAACCTAGTTAAAGATGGTGAACCAGTTCGTATGTCCAAGCGTGCTGGAACAGTTGTCACCATGGAAGATTTAGTTGATGCAGTTGGCGTTGACGCAGCACGATATGCGCTGACTCGTTCTTCAATCAACTCAATGGTTGACATAGACCTTGATCAACTAACAAAGAAGACCAACGACAACCCTGTCTTCTATGTTCAATACGCTCACGCTAGAACCAAGCAGGTCGCTAACAACGCTGTGTCTTTGTCTGTTGATGACAGTGAATTTGACCCGAGCTTGTTGACTCATCCGAGTGAATCTGACTTGCTTGCAAAACTTGCTCAACTGCCAGCCATCATGGCGCACTCATCTTTTGAACGTGCACCTCACCTTGTTGCTAGATACCTTGAGGAAGTTGCCGGTGTTTATCACCGCTGGTATGACGCATGTCGTGTTACTCCGCTTTCTGGTAACCCAGTTGAGAGTGTTCACAGAACTAGATTGTGGTTGAACAATGCTGCTGCTGTTGTTTTAGCTAATGGCCTTCGGGTTATTGGTGTTTCTGCACCGGAGCGGATGTAATCATGAATTCAAATCTTGCTCCTAACTGGTTGGCAAAGCCAAACGATGTTAACGCAGTTGATAGTGCTCTATGGCCAGCTAGTTTCACCCGTGATGTTGAAGGACAGATTTCTGTCGGCGGGGTAGCCGTAGGAGATCTAGCCGCTGAATTTGGAACACCGCTATATGTTTTAGACAAAGATGAATTCTTCGCAAGAGCTATGAGAATAAAGGCTGCTTTCAATGCTGCAGCTGGAAGGCATGGCACTACTGCCAAGATTTACTACGCCGGTAAGGCTTTACTTTGTACTGAAGTTGTTCGTTGGGTTGATGAACTTGGGCTTTATCTCGATGCATCTAGTGGTGGGGAAATGGCCGTTGCATTAGCCGGTGGCATTGATCCAAAACGAGTTGGCTTACACGGTAACAACAAATCACACAGTGAAATCGGCAGAGCGGTAACCGCTGGACTTGGTGTGATTGTTATTGATAGCGAAATTGAAGTTGAGAGAATTGCTTCGGCTGCTGGAGCCCAAGATGTTATTCAACCTGTTCGACTAAGAGTCAACACCGGTGTTCACGCTCACACCCATGAGTATCTAGCTACCGCTCGCGAAGATCAGAAGTTCGGTATTGCTATAGCTGATGTGCCAAGTGTGGTTGCCAAGATTCGTTCACACAAACACTTGAAATTCTTAGGTTTACACTCACACATCGGTTCACAGATTTTTGCTGTTGAGGGATTTATTGAAGCAGCCAAGCGACTAGTTGCTTTGCATGCTGAACTTTCTAAAGATGGTCTACTTCCAGAACTGAACCTAGGTGGTGGCTTTGGTGTTGCATACACGCCAGCTGATAAGCCGATGGATATCGAAGAGATTGCTTTTGCAATCGTTGAAACTGTTGCGGAAGAATGCAAGAAGCTTGGGGTTGAGATTCCAGTGCTTTGTTTTGAACCAGGTCGAGCAATCGTGGGTCCTGCTGGAATCACTTTGTATAACGTTGGAACTACCAAGGATGTTTTGGTCGGTGAAAATGCCGATGTTAGAAAATATGTCAGCATCGATGGCGGTATGAGTGATAACGCAAGACCAGCTCTCTATGAAGCTGAATACTCGGCAGTTCTTGCATCAAGAGAATCTGCTGCTGCTGCTGCTTTGGCTCGTGTCGTTGGTAAGCACTGCGAGTCTGGGGATATCGTCGTTAGAGATACTTATTTGCCAGAAGATATTTCACCAAATGATTTGCTTGCTGTTGCAACTACCGGTGCATACTGTTTCTCATTAGCTAGCAATTACAACTACTTGGCTCGTCCTGCAGTTGTTGCTGTATCTAATGGCAAAGCTGATCTGATAGTCAGAGCAGAAACTGAAGTTGATTTACTTTCAAGAGATGTAAAGGTTTCAAAATGATTGATTATCGCCCGCTAAGAATTGCCCTACTAGGAGCAGGATCTGTTGGCTCACAGGTGGCAAGGCTAATTCTTGAGAACAAGGATGAGCTAGCAGCTCGTGTTGGTGCTGAATTACAACTAGCTGGAGTTCTGGTTAGAGATAAGCGTGCTGCTCGTGCAACCAACATCCCTCAAGAGCTAATCACAACTGAAGCGGATGCTCTAATTCTTGGTGCAGATATTGTGATTGAAGTTATGGGTGGTATTGAACCAGCTAGGACTCTAATCTTGCAGGCATTGAACTCGGGTAGCGATGTTATTACCGCTAACAAAGCTCTATTGGCTACCCACGGTGCAGAGTTATTCGATGCTGCTGAACAAGTTGGCGCGCAGTTGTATTTTGAAGCTGCTGTTGCCGGTGCTATTCCTATCATTCGTCCGCTAAGAGAATCTCTTGCGGGGGATAAGGTCAAGCGCATCATGGGAATAGTCAACGGTTCAACCAACTACATTCTTGATCGTATGGACACCACTGGCATTAGCTTGGAGCAGGCCATGGCAGAGGCAACCAAGCTTGGTTACCTTGAAGCAGATCCATCTTTGGATGTTGAAGGCTATGACGCAGCACAAAAAGCTGCTATTTTGGCATCTCTTGCTTTTCACACTGAAGTGCCACTGGACAAGGTTTACCGTGAAGGTATTACCAAGATCACTTCAGAACAAATGGCTGCAGCGAAACGTGATGGCTATGTAATCAAGTTGTTGGCTATCTGTGAATCAATTGCAGCCGATGAAGAGTATGCCGAAGGCGGTATCTCAGTTCGTGTATATCCAGCAATGGTTCCAATTGAGCATCCGTTGGCTTCTGTTCATGGTGCATACAACGCGGTATTCGTTGAGGCAGAAGCTGCTGGTTCTTTGATGTTCTATGGTGCAGGTGCCGGTGGAATTCAAACAGCATCAGCAGTGATGGGTGATTTAGTTTCTGCTGCCAAGCGTCACGTTGCAGGAGGACCTGGACTTGCTGATTCAGTGCATGCTGATTTAGAGGTATTGGCAATTAGCAGAATCCAAACTCGTTATCAGATCACATTGGAAGTAACTGACCAACCTGGTGTCTTGGCTCAAGTAGCTAACATCTTTGCGGATCACAATGTTTCAATCGAAACAGTTGAACAGTCAGCGAAGATGATTGAAGCTGAATCAACTGCTTGGTTGGAAATTGGAACACATCAAGCTAGCGATAAGTCACTGGCTGCTGTTGTTGCAGCCCTTCGTGAAAGCGCTGCTGTCGAACAAATCACATCTGTAATCAGAGTTGAGGGAGTCTAAAACATGGCACAGCAATGGCGTGGAGTCATCAACGAATACTTCGATCGACTTGATATTGAAAAAGGCACCAAGGTTATTACCTTGGGTGAAGGTGGAACTCCTCTAGTTCACGCTCCCGCACTAGCAAAGCTAGTAGGAGCTGCTGAAGTTTGGCTAAAGGTTGAAGGAATGAACCCAACCGGTTCATTCAAAGACCGTGGTATGACCATGGCTGTTACTAAAGCGGTGGCACATGGAGCTCAAGCTGTTATCTGTGCATCTACTGGTAACACTTCGGCTAGTGCTGCTGCATACGCAGCTGCTGCTGGTATCAAATCAGTTGTGCTTATTCCTGAAGGCAAAATCACTTTAGGAAAACTAGGTCAAGCTATCGCCCACAAGGCGTCAATCTTGCAGGTCAAGGGTAACTTTGATGACTGTTTGGTATTAGCTCGTGATTTGAGTGAAAACTATGCGGTTCACCTTGTGAACTCGGTAAACCCTGACCGTATTGAAGGTCAGAAGACTGCATCTTTTGAAGTTGTTGAGTCTTTAGGGTTTGCTCCTGATTTTCATGTTATGCCAGTTGGTAACGCTGGAAACTACTCTGCTTACTTCAAGGGCTACCTAGAAGAGTTCAACGAAGGAATAATCAAGGAGGTTCCTAAGCTTTGGGGTTTCCAGGCTGAAGGATCTGCACCATTTGTCCTAGGACACCCGGTCGCTAACCCTGAAACTATTGCTACTGCTATTCGTATTGGTAACCCAGCTTCTTGGGATCTCGCTCTAAGTGCTCAGGAATGTTCACTAGGTGAATTCGGTGCAGTAAGCGATGCCGAGATTCTTTGGATGCACAGATACCTATCTAACGAAGTTGGCGTTTTTGTTGAGCCATCTTCGGCTACCGGTGCTGCTGGTCTATTCAAGAATTCAAAACTAGGCAAGGTGCCATCTGACGCCAAGATTGTTGTCACCGTTACCGGCCATGGTTTGAAGGATGTTGGCTGGGCTCTAAAGGATGAGCAGGGTAATGAAGTATCACCGACATCATGTTCAAATAGTGCCGCTGAAGTAGCGGAGCTACTTGGCTTGGAGAAAAACTGATGCGTTTAGATCAAGCTAACGAAATGATTGGACGTAAAGTCCTGGTCAAAGTCCCGGCGACCTCAGCAAACCTAGGTCCTGGTTTTGACACTTTGGGTATGGCCTTATCTTTCTATGATGAATTAGAAGTAGAAGCTACTGATTCAACTCATGCAGTTGTTGAAGTGATTGGTGAAGGCCAGGGTGAAGTTCCAACTGGGGACGATAACTTAGTTGTGAAATCTATTGCTTACACATTTGCTTACTTTAGACAACCACTACCGGGGCTTCGACTAAAAGCTCATAACTATATTCCACACGGTAGGGGAATGGGTTCATCAGGTGCTGCAGTTGTTGCTGGAATTATGGCAGCCAAGGGTTTGCTTGAAGGTTTTGTTGAGATGACTGCAACTGATTTGTTAGTTATCGCAACTGAACTTGAAGGGCATCCGGATAACGTAGCTCCTGCTCTCTTTGGTGGTCTAACTATTGCTTGGCAAGATGAAAAAGGGCCTAAGCACAAGAAGTTATTTGTGCATAGAGGTGTCTCACCACTAGTGCTTGTGCCAAAGAACAAGATGTCTACTGAACTAGCCAGATCTTTGCAGCCTGAGTCAGTGCCTCACGATGATGCTGTATTCAACGTTTCTAGATCAGCACTTCTTATTGCTGCACTTACCCAGAGCCCTGAGCTTCTATTAGCTGCGACCGAAGACCGATTACACCAGAATTACCGGGCTAAGGCCATTCCTGAGACGGATGCTCTAATCACGGCGCTTAGGGCTGCGGGCCACGCCGCAGTTGTTTCAGGGGCTGGCCCTTCGGTACTGGTTTTGGCCAGTGACCCAGCAGAACGCTTGGCTGCAGCCAAGCTGGCAGCTAAAGCGTTCCCACAATGGGTCCCTTTAATGTTGGCTTTGATTTCAAAGGTGCTACAGTAACTATGTACCGAAATAAAGACGCTAATTCATAGCAGTCTGGTACCAAATCCCGTAAAAACATTACGGATAGAGCATGACAAGAGTCGTGCATCAAGACAATCCACCTCACAAGAAACCGATTGTCAAACAAGAAAGAGCTAAACCACATGGGTGAAAACCAAAATGAAGACTTACCAAAGAAGTCGCGTCGCGTAAGCGCTGTTCCTTCAACGGATGCTCCAGCTGAAGCTAAGAAGCCAGCCAGAGCTAAGAAGACTCAAGATGCACCGGCAGCTGAAGTGAAAACTGATGCCCCAGAGCGCAACAACCGTAACCGCAATCGTTCAGCTGCTCCTGCAACTGATGCACCTGCTGCAGCGGCAACAGAAGCACCAGCAGAGCGTCCACAGCGTGATCGCGAATACGACAGTGAAAGACCTGAGCGTAGTAATGACCGCCAGGGCAATAACCGTAACCGTAACCGCAACCGTAGCCGTAACAGCAACGATCGTTTCCAGAACCGTGGACCTCGTCGTGGACCTAACAACGACAGAGAAGAAATTGAGCCAGAGATCTCTCCGGATGATGTATTAGTACCAGTAGCTGGAATCCTAGACATATTGGATAACTACGCATTCGTTCGCACCACAGGTTACCTTGCTGGTCCTAACGATGTTTATGTTTCCCTAGGTCAGGTAAAGAAGTATTCACTTCGTAAAGGTGACGCTGTTGTTGGAGCAATTCGTCAACCGCGCGAAAACGATCAACCGGGTCGTCAGAAGTTCAACGCGCTAGTTCGTATTGATTCAATCAACGGTCAGACTTCAGAAGAAGCCGCTAACCGTGTTGAATTTGGTAAATTGACTCCGCTTTATCCTCAGACTCGTCTGCGTTTAGAGACTGAGCCAAACAAGCTGTCAACTCGAATCATTGATCTTGTTGCTCCTATTGGTAAGGGTCAACGTGGCCTTATCGTTTCTCCTCCAAAAGCTGGTAAGACTTTGGTCCTTCAGGCAATTGCTAATTCAATTGCAGTGAACAACCCAGAGGTTCACCTAATGGTTGTGCTAGTGGATGAGCGTCCTGAAGAAGTTACCGACATGCAGAGAACTGTTAAGGGTGAAGTTATTGCTTCTACTTTTGACCGTCCAGCAGAAGATCACACCACTGTTGCGGAACTTGCAATCGAAAGAGCTAAGCGTTTGGTTGAACTAGGTCACGATGTTGTTGTGTTGCTTGACTCGATTACTCGTCTTGGTCGTGCATACAACCTTTCAGCTCCAGCATCTGGTCGTATTCTTTCCGGTGGTGTTGATTCATCAGCACTTTACCCACCTAAGCGTTTCTTCGGTGCGGCTCGTAACATCGAAGACGGTGGATCGCTAACGATTCTTGCAACGGCTCTAGTTGAGACTGGTTCAAAGATGGATGAAGTTATCTTCGAAGAGTTCAAGGGAACTGGAAACATGGAACTTCGTCTTTCACGATCCCTTGCAGATAAGAGAATCTTCCCTGCAGTTGATGTGAACGCATCAGGTACTCGTCGTGAAGAAATGTTGATGAGCCCAGATGAGACCAAGATTGTTTGGAAGCTTCGTCGTGCTCTTGCAGGACTTGAACAGCAGCAGGCTCTTGAGCTAGTGCTTAACCGCTTGAAGGAAACTAAGAGCAACGTTGAGTTCCTAATGATGGTTCAGAAGTCGATGCCAGTTCCTTCAGGGTCAGACGGCGAATAATGCTCTCTTCAGTCCAGGCACTTCTGGCTGAACACCAAGAGCTACAGAACCAGCTCTCTGAGGCTTCAGTTCACGCCAATCCAACACTTGCTAAGAAGTTAAACCGCAGATACGCGGAACTTAACGCAATCGTTGTCGCCTACCACGGTGTCAACGAAATGCAAGGTGATCTTGATGCTGCCAAAGACATGGCTAAAGAAGATGAGAGTTTTGCAGCTGAAGTTCCAGCGATGGAAGACAAGTTGCACGAGGCAACTGAAAAACTTAGAAGACTACTAATTCCAAGAGATCCTGATGATGGCAGAGATGTCATTATGGAAATCAAAGCTGGTGAAGGTGGAGCTGAATCAGCGCTATTCGCAGCTGACCTTCTCAGAATGTATATCCAGTATGCAAACAGCAAGAACTGGAAGACAGAGATTCTCGATAAGAACGAATCTGACCTTGGTGGATATAAAGATGTTCAGTTAGCTATCAAAGGCAACTCAGCAGATCCTGCCGAAGGAGTTTGGGCTCACCTGAAGTATGAAGGTGGAGTGCACCGAGTTCAGCGAGTTCCAATCACTGAAACTCAGGGTCGTATTCATACCTCAGCTGCGGGTGTTCTAGTTTTCCCAGAAGTTGATGCTCCAGAAGAAGTTGAAATCAGCCAGAACGAAATTCGCGTTGATGTGTTCCGTTCATCTGGACCTGGTGGTCAGTCGGTTAACACCACAGACTCAGCTGTTCGAATCACACACCTTCCAACTGGAATCGTTGTGTCGATGCAAAACGAAAAGTCTCAGCTACAAAACCGAGAAGCCGCGATGCGTGTTCTTCGTGCTCGTATCCTCGCAGCACAGCAGGAAGCACTTGAAGCTGAATTATCTGCTGCTCGTAAATCACAGGTAAAGAGCGTTGACCGTTCAGAGCGAATTAGAACCTATAACTTCCCTGAGAACCGTATTGCAGATCACCGCACTGGATACAAGGCATACAACCTTGACCAGGTTATGGATGGAGCTCTAGAGCCTGTTGTTCAATCTGCTATTCAAACCGATGAAGAGGCCAGACTGGCTGCTCTTGGTGAGTCTTCGTAATGAAGCTTTCAGTTGCTATTGAATCTGCAACTAAAAGATTTGAAGAAGCAGGAATCGAATCAGCGGGGGCTGATGCTGATATACTTGCCAGTTTCGTTCTTGGAGTAAATCGAGGCGAATTACTATCTAAAGCAATCACAGCTGAATCTTTTAGCGAAGAGGATTCCCTGAAGTTCGATGAACTAGTTGCTAAGCGTGCTGAACGATTCCCACTGCAACATCTAACTGGTTTTGCGTACTTTAGAGCGTTAGAGCTAAAGGTAGGTCCTGGCGTCTTTGTTCCTAGGTTTGAAACTGAAGTTGTAACTCAATTGGCAGTTGATGCTTTGAAAGCTATTCCGTCACAAGAACCAATAGCAGTTGATCTTGCTACCGGGTCTGGTGCCATTGCCTTATCCCTTGCTACCGAAGTTCCTAATGCAAAGATCTATGCTGTTGAACTCAGCGATGATGCTTTGAAATACACCAGAGAGAATTTCGCCAGGTATGCACCTAATGCAGATCTTCGTCAGGGCGATTTAGCTGATGCATTCCAAGATCTAAATGGTCAAGTAGATGTTTTGATTTCTAATCCGCCATACATTCCAGATGAGATGATTCCTATTTATCCAGAGGTTCATCTTCATGACCCAAGCCTTGCTCTCTATGGCGGAACTGACGGGCTTGACCTTATTCGTAAAGTCGATGCATCCGCTCGAAGACTGCTAAGACCTGGTGGATCTTTGATTATTGAGCATGCCGACATGCAGGGTAAGGCAGTTCAAGAACTACTATTGGCATCAGGGTGGCGGAATGTCGCAACCCATAAAGATTTGGCTGGCAGAGATCGTGCCACCACAGGTACCAGGTAGTTCAAGGAGGAAATCGTGCAGAAGAGTTTTGACTGCTCAGTTGATACTGAACTATTAACCGGTATGAGACTTGCCAAGGTTTCTCTTGGTAGAACTGAACTTGTGGTTATTCCAACAGACACGGTTTATGGAATAGCTGCTAATGCTTTCTCAGCCGAAGCTGTGCAAGGTTTACTCGATGCAAAAGGCAGAGGAAGACAATCACCGCCTCCTGTCTTGATTGCAAACATGAGTATGGCTCGAGCATTAGTTGAATCATTTCCCGATGCTGCGGTGAAGTTGGCTCAGACATTCTGGCCAGGTGCCCTAACTATGATTTTCAAAGCACAGGCTTCACTTGATTGGGATTTAGGGGAGACCAAAGGAACAGTTGCTCTTAGAGTTCCAGATCACAAAATTGCTTTAGCCCTAATTGAAGAAACCGGACCACTTGCAGTATCAAGCGCTAACCTCACCGGTGAACCAGCTGCAACAACTTGCCAGCAGGCAGTGGATTACCTTGAATCTTCAGTTTCAGTATTTCTCGACGGTGGACCAAGCCCTAAAGGTGAAGCATCAACCATTCTTGATCTCACCGGTCTTGTTGACATTTATGACGAGGCTGGAACACTTTCAACCGCAGGAACCATAAAGATTGTTCGACTTGGCGCACTTAGTGCAGCCAAGATTCGCTCAGTCGTTGGAGCCCTTCTTGAGGTGAACGCCGACTAATGCGCGCATATTTGCTTTTGATGGCTATCGCTGCTGTTGTTACTTACTTAGCCACCTTTGCGGTTAGAAAACTTGCTGACAAGTATGAGATTTATCCAAAAGCAATTCGTTCAAGGGATATGCACACCAAGCCAACTGCCCGTATCGGTGGCGTTGCAATGTTTATCGGTTTCTTGGTGTCCATTGGTATAGCTGCACCTATCGGCTGGTTCGAAGTGGTCTTTGCAGATCCGGGACCCATCATTGCTATCTCAATTGCAGCAATCATTGTTATGGCCATTGGTTTTCTCGATGACCTTTATGACCTTGACTGGACCATAAAGCTTGCCGGTCAGTTCCTAGCTGCTGGCGTTCTTGCTTGGAATGGTGTTCAGATAGTTTCTTTGCCAATCTTTGGTATCACTGTTGGCTCTTTCGGAGTTTCATTTGTTGTAACGGTGTTCTTGGCAGTGCTGATTATGAACGCAGTGAACTTTATTGATGGATTAGATGGTTTAGTTGCTGGAGTTGTTCTTATTGGAACAGTGGTCTTCTTTATCTATTCCTATTTACTAGCACAGCAGATTTCGCCAACCAACTACTTCAACTTAGCTACCATGCTTTCGGCAATCGTTATTGGTATGTGTGTTGGCTTCTTGCCACATAACTGGCATGTTGCCAAGATATTCATGGGCGATGGGGGAGCACTACTACTTGGTTTGTTGATGACAACCTCAGCTCTAACAGTTACCGGCCAGATTGACCCTGCTTCTTTGAAGCGCGATGATCTAGTGCCAGCAATCCTGCCGCTTATCCTTCCTATTTCAATCCTGGTTCTCCCACTATTGGACTTTGCTCTTGCGGTAGTTAGAAGAGTTTCAGCTGGTAAGTCGCCTTTTGCTGCCGATAGAAAGCATTTGCATCACCGATTACAAGACTTTGGTCATTCTCATCTTGGTTCTGTTCTGGTGTTCTATTTCTGGAGCGCATCGGTATCGGTTAGCGCTTTGCTGTTATTCCTTACCAATATTGTCTGGGTAGCCGTCTTCTCAGTCCTTTCCATTTCTGCTTCCTTGTTATTTACCATTTGGCCTGCAGTTATCAAGGCCCGAAAGAAGGTCCAACATGTTTGATGATCTATCCAGCGTCATGAAGCGAGTCCTAAAATTTGGTACTTTGCTTGTCTTGGTAATAGTCGTTCTCGGCTCTCTGATCGGCTACTTTGTGGCCGCTTTGCCAGGGGTGTTGGCTGCTCTGGTTGGCGGTTTGGCGGCTTTGGCATTTACCGGATTGACCGCTTTGAGCGTCCTAGTTGGAGCAAGGCTGAACTTGGCTGGGTTCCTAGGTGCTGTTTTAGGCGGATGGCTCTTGAAAATGCTGCTCTTTTTAGTAGCTTTCACTGTTTTGAACAGGGCTGAGTGGCTTACTCGGGAAGCCCGCCCAATAGTTTTCTTCACGATTGTCACAGCGGTTATCGGGGGTTTGATTCTGGATACTCGTATCGTCTCGAAAGCCCGTTTGAGCGCGGATGTAAAACTGCCTTAACTTTCACTGAATTTGGCTGATTTAGGGGATTTCAGCCCCTTTCAACCTGATAACATTTAGACATCGCCTGCACTTAGTTGTAGCGAAAAAGCACTGTAAATCGCCGCAAGGTTAACTTACGCCCTGCCCCGAAACAGGAGTACAAACTGTTGATTCACTCGTTGTCACTGCTTAGCTCAGTGCTTAGACCCGTCGCGGAAGCTGACGGCGGCTTCGAGGCGCCAACTATTGACGAGTTTTATCCTGAAGTAGTCCTTTTTGAAGGAACCCTTTTTGAACTAAACCGAATCATGTTGATTCGTCTTCTAGTTACAACATTGCTCATTATTCTTTTCACTCTTTGGTCAAACCGTTTCCGTAAGAGCACAATGGAAGGCCAGTTTGTTCCTGGACGTTTCCAAATGTTTGGTGAAATGGCTTTGAACTTTGTTCGTAAGTCAATCGCTCACGAACAGCTAGGGGAGAAGGACGGCGATCGCTTCCTCCCGCTACTGACAACAATCTTCTTCATTGTTCTCGGTATGAACATCACCGGAATCATTCCAGGACTAAACATTGCCGGAACTTCTGTAATCGGTTTGCCTTTGATCTTGGCACTAGCCGCTTACGTAACTTTTATTTATGCCGGTGTGAAAAAGCACGGGCTGGGCTTTTTCAAGAGCGCTTTGTTCCCTGCCGGTGTTCCACCAGCTTTCTATATCTTGGTAACCCCGATTGAGTTGCTATCAACTTTTATTCTTCGTCCAGTTACTCTTGCGCTTCGTCTAATGATGAACATGATCGCTGGACACTTGCTGCTAGTTCTTTGTTTTAGCGCGACACAGTTCTTTTTCTTCAACTCAGAAGGCATCTTCAAGGCTTTCGGAGTTGGAACATTTACCTTCGGGTTTGTCTTCACTCTCTTCGAGATGTTGGTGGCATTCCTGCAGGCATACGTCTTCACACTGCTAACGACTGTTTACATTCAGCTGTCGCTAGCGGATGAACACTAAGAAACAAGTGGATTAGCAACCGCTAATTCAAACCATGGAAGGAAAATAAAGTGCAGATTATTCACTTGGCAGCGGAAGTTGCAACTCAGGTATCACAGGTATCAGGTAACCTCGGCGTTCTAGGCTACGGTCTTGCCGCGATTGGCCCAGGCATCGGCGTAGGTCTAGTTGTTTCAAAGACCATCGAATCGATCGCTCGTCAGCCAGAACTTGCAGCACGTTTGCAGGTAACAATGTGGCTAGGTATCGCGTTCACCGAAGCTCTAGCCCTAATTGGTCTAGCTACCCCATTCATCTTCGTCTAGGACTAAAACTAAATGACTCCAGTTATTCACGAAATTATGCGCACCTCAGGGTCAGCAAACCCGCTGGTGCCAGCTCCTGCTGACCTTATTTGGTCTGCGGTAGTTTTCGCGATTCTGCTGGTCTTCTTCTGGTTCAAGGTGCTACCTAACTTCAAAAAGAATATTGATGCAAGAACCGAAGCGATCGAAGGTCGTCTAGCTCTTGCTGAGAAGGCTCAAGCTGAAGCGGCAGCTAAGACTGCAAATATTGAAACTGAACAAGCCGAGGCTCGCGCTGAAGCTGCTCAGATTCGCGAATCAGCTCGTGCAGAAGGTGCAGCAATTCTTGCTGAACTGAAAGAGCAGGCATCTTTGGAAGCCGCTCGTATGACTGAAACAGCGAAGAAGCAAATCGAAGCAGAGCGTCAATCAGCAATCATTTCTTTGCGTGCTGAAGTTGGCAGTCTTGCAATTGATTTGGCTTCATCTGTTGTGCAGAACAACCTAAAAGAAGACAAGAGTGCATCAGCAATCGTTGATGGCTTCTTGGCAGATCTAGAAAAGAACAGCAAGTAAAACAAATGGCATCCTCAACTCGACAAGCTCTCGCCCAAGCTAAGGCAGATATTTCTGCATACCTTGGGTCAGATTTAAGCTTTGCGACTGACCTATTTGTTGC
>Ga0209088_10000850_pt1 | contig 20701 bp, 20 predicted proteins | sample S_140625_EF_Meta_FD_187324 | JGI IMG/M metagenome (GOLD analysis project Ga0209088, IMG submission 187324) | Freshwater microbial communities from Lake Simoncouche, Canada to study carbon cycling - S_140625_EF_MetaG (SPAdes) (version 2) | ecosystem: Environmental > Aquatic > Freshwater > Lake ... | reverse complement strand
GCGCCTAATTGGATTTCACCCGCTTTTAAATAACTAACTAATTTCATTGATTATCAATTGTTTATAATGTAATTCATTCAAAAAATTCGACTTTTTTGGCCGGCTTTATCTAAGTAAAACAAAGTTAAAAATAAATATTTTATAACTTGCTAATAATTGTTAGTATTGTACTCCTTCAAAAACTAAATTATGCCAATATACCACAGTTTGGGAGAGATTCCCCATAAAAGACATACCGCATTCAGACAGCCCAATGGAAAACTATATGCCGAAGAACTTGTATCGACAGAAGGTTTCTCTGGTATGTATTCTTTAGTGTACCATACGCATCCGCCTACTTTTGTAAAAGCATTAGGGGAACCTTATTCGGTGGAGCCAAAAATTGCAAGAGAAAAACATTTACGCCATACAAGCTTATTAGGTTTTAATATTAAACCGGAGGATGATTATTTAAAAAGTAGAAAACCAGTTTTAGTGAATGCTGATTTACAAATTTCTTTAGCAGCGCCAAGACATTCTATGACAGATTATTTTTATAAAAATAGTCAAGCAGACGAAGTTATTTTTATTCATAAAGGATCAGGCACTTTACAAACAGGATTTGGTAAAATTAAATTTTCGTATGGTGATTACCTGGTTGTACCAAGAGGCACTATTTATCAAATTAAATTTGATGACGAAAACAATCGTCTATTCATCACTGAAAGCTATAGCCCTATTCGTTTTCCTAAGAGGTATCAAAATCAGTTTGGTCAGTTGATGGAACATGCTCCTTACTGTGAAAGAGATATTAGAAGACCAAGTGATTTAGAAACTTTTGATCAAGAGGGTGATTTTAAAGTATTGATCAAAAAACAAGGATTAATTTATCCATATACTTATGGCACGCATCCTTTTGATTTTATTGGATGGGATGGCTACCATTATCCATGGGCATTTTCTATTCATGATTTTGAACCCATTACAGGAAGGGTGCATCAGCCACCACCGGTGCATCAAACTTTTGAAGCGAAAAATTTTGTGATCTGTTCCTTTGTGCCTCGTAAATACGATTATCATCCACAAGCCATACCTGCACCCTATAATCACAGCAATGTAGACAGCGATGAAGTGTTGTATTATGTAGATGGCGATTTTATGAGTAGAAAGTCTGTCGTGCAAGGTCAGATTACATTGCATCCTGGCGGTATACCACATGGTCCACATCCGGGTAGCGTTGAAAAATCAATTGGCAAAGAAAAGACAGACGAGTTGGCCGTGATGATAGATCCTTTTAGACCATTAATGATTACAGAAGAGGCATTGTTAATTGAAGATGAGAACTATCATAAGAGCTGGCAACATAATATCGAGTAAGATATAAAAAATAAAAATTTAAAAATATAAAATGGAAAGCAATTCGAATGATCAAGATTTTTTACCCTTACTTGGCACAGATTATGTAGAGTTCTATGTGGGGAATGCTAAGCAAGCGGCACATTATTATAAAACAGCATTTGGATACCAAGATTTTGCATACAGTGGACCAGAGACAGGTGATAAAGAAAAAGTTTCTTATGTTTTAATGCAGGATAAAGTAAGACTTATTTTAACGACGCCTTTACATCCAACTTCCATGATTGCGGAGCATATACATCAACATGGAGATGGGGTCAAAGCCATTGCATTGACCGTGAACGACGCATATGATGCATTTGAACAAACTGTGAAAAGAGGTGCGAAGCCTTATATGCAACCAAAAACAATGCAGGACGAAGATGGTGAAATTAAAATGAGTGGTATTCATATTTATGGAGACACAGTGCATTTATTCATTGAGCGAAAAAATTATAAAGGTGTTTTTATGCCTGGCTTTAGAAAGCATGAAAGCAATTATAAACCAAGTTCAGTTGGACTTAAGTATATCGACCATTGTGTGGGCAATGTAGGTTGGAATCAAATGAATACCTGGGTAAGTTTTTATGAAGATGTCATGGGCTTTAAAAATATTTTGACATTTGACGACAAACAAATTTCAACAGAGTACTCTGCACTTATGAGTAAGGTAATGAGCAATGGTAATGGATTTGTAAAGTTTCCTATCAATGAACCAGCAGAAGGAAAAAAGAAATCACAGGTAGAGGAGTATTTAGATTTTTATAAAGATGCAGGCGTACAACATATTGCCATTGCTACAGACAATATTGTGGATACAGTGACGCAGCTAAGTGTTCGTGGCGTTGAGTTTTTAAATATACCATCCACCTATTATGATGATTTATTAGATCGCATAGGACCTATTGACGAAGATGTAGCGCCACTAAAGCAATTAGGAATTTTAGTAGACAGAGATGATGAGGGTTATTTATTGCAAATTTTTACCAAGCCAGTAGAAGATAGACCAACGCTATTTTTTGAAATCATACAAAGAAAAGGTGCAAAATCTTTTGGTGCTGGAAATTTCAAAGCTTTATTTGAAGCACTTGAAAGAGAACAAGACCTAAGAGGAAATTTATAGTAAGTTCGGATTAATCAAAAGCCATTTCTGGGATCTCACCTTCAATGATGAGTTTTCCCAGCGTGGCTTTTTTAATGTCTTCAACAGAAACGCCTGGCGCTCTTTCTAGTAATTTAAAACCACCTTCTGGTAAAACAGCAAGGACTGCCAATTCTGTCACAATTTTTTTAACGCAACGAATGCCTGTAAGGGGCAGGGTACAATTAGGTAATAATTTACTTTCCCCATTTTTATTGACATGTTGCATGGCAACAATAATATTTTTTGCAGAAGCTACCAAGTCCATTGCGCCGCCCATGCCTTTCACCATTTTCCCTGGAATTTTCCAGTTGGCGATATCGCCATTTTCTGACACTTCCATTGCACCTAAAATAGTTAAATCAATTTTTTGCGCATGAATCATACCAAAGCTCATCGCAGAATCAAATAAAGCAGCACCTGGTAACATCGTGATGGTTTGTTTACCCGCGTTGATTAAGTCAGCATCTATATCTGCTTCTGTTGGGAAGGGTCCCATGCCTAAGAGTCCATTCTCTGATTGAAAACAAACTGCAATATTTTTTGGAATATAATTGGCTACAAGTGTAGGGATGCCAATGCCTAAATTCACATAAGAATTATGTTGTATCTCTTTCGCAATTCTTTTTGCAATGGCTTCTTTATCTAACATAAAATATACATTTGATACATCAATTATTTTGAAACGGTTTTCTGTTCAATGCGCTTTTCGTAATGACTACCCTGAAAAATTCGATGGATATAAACGCCTGGCACATGGATTTGATTGGGGTCTAGTTGGCCTGGCTCTACTAACTCTTCTACTTCGGCAATGGTTATTTTACCAGCCATCGCCATGACCGTATTAAAATTTCTAGAGGTTGCTTTAAAGATTAAGTTACCAGCTGTATCGCCCTTCCATGCTTTTACAATTGCAAAATCTGCATTGAAAGCAGTTTCTAATAAATAATCTTTGCCATTAAAATTTCTTACTTCTTTTCCAATCGCCACTTCTGTTCCAATACCAGCAGGTGTGAATATGGCAGGCATGCCATATCCCGCAGCCATGCATCTAAATGCCAGGGTACCTTGAGGAATGAGTTCCACATCCAGTTCGCCAGATAGTAATTGTCTTTCGAATTCTGCATTCTCTCCCACATAGGAAGCGATCATTTTTTTTACCTGTCTTTGTTGAAGCATTAAACCAATACCAAAATCATCTACCCCTGCATTATTAGAAATACAAGTAAGATTTGTCACGCCTTTTTTTACAAGGGCAGCAATACAATTTTCCGGAATGCCACATAATCCGAATCCGCCTAACATAATGGTTTGACCATCATTTAAATCGGCGATCGCTTCTTCTGCATTTTTGACCTGCTTATTAATCATCATAATCGTAGTAAATAATGAGATAAAGATAACATTTGTTAATTCCTATTTAATTAACTCAAAATAAGTCACAAGGAATCTTTCGCCAACAACTGACCCTTGCACTTTTGCTTTTTTAATAGCATTGCAAAAACCTTCTTTATCGTGTGCATCACCATGATCATCTAAACCAGTTCCATCAACAAAATAATTCTTTCCTTTAAATTTAACCGCTAAAAGGCAACCCTTCCCTTCCATTTTAAACATACAAGTGCCACAGGTTGCGGCTACTTCATACACTGGATTTTTAGGGTTAAAGACTAATTTTTTATTGGTGCTGTCTTGCGCATTTGCAGTAGTAAATAAAAACAATGTCATTAAGCCGAATAAGAAACTTTTCATAAGGTTTAACTTTAAAATTAAAGCCTAAGTTACTATTTAATAAGTACAAAAATGGCTAATTTTACCTATTAAAAGATCCACTTTAAAAGGTAACCTACATGAAGCAAATAGTATTTATCGCATTTCTATTGATGCACTTGAATTCATTTTCTCAAGAGCTTTTTGTATTCACGGAGCCTGCAAGTAATATGCCAGCAAAGTCTTTGGGTATTAGAGATATGAATGGGTTTTTTCTAGAGAAGGATGATAAGTTGAACTACCATAATATGCCAGAACTCATGTGGGGGATCAATAAAGAATGGATGGTACACGCCCAGGGGTTCATTAGTAATCGTCAGGATGGTGGCTTTGAAACAGAAGGAGGAAGTGTATATGCTAAGTATCGTTTCTTTAGTAAAGATGCGCTAAAAAAGCATTTTAGAATGGCCTTATATGGAAGGTATAGTTTTAATAAGGCAGATATACACCAACAGGAAATTGAAACAATGGGACACAACTCAGGGTATGAGGCTGGGTTGATTGCTACCCAATTATTGCATAAAGTGGCTATTAGTAGTTCGATTAGTTATGAAAGGGCACTGGATAATCAACCGAATTATACATTTCCTAGCACAGAAAGCAATAGTGCGATGAATTATACTTTGTCTGCGGGTAAATTAATGCTACCTAAAGTGTATACCAGTTATAAGCAGGTGAATATGAACTTAATGCTTGAATTCATTGGACAACGATTGAATGACAATCAAAAATCGTTTTTAGATATTGCACCTTCGATACAATTTATATTTAACAGCCAGGCAAGGATTGATATTGGCTACCGTAAGCAATTATATTCAACCATGGAACGTACAGCACCCAATGGGATGGTATTAAAATTTGAGTATTTGCTTTTTAATGTTTTTAGGTAGGCAATAAATACTTGTGCATCTCATCTGCTTTATTATTCAATTTTTTTGTTCCTCTTTACGATTTTGGAACATTATTTCCTGTTTTTGGTGCATATTTTTAAGGGTTACAATATAAATTTATTGTTCATTTTAAAACCCAAAATATGAAAAAAGTATTTCTAGGATTACTTGTTGCAGCATCATTCGCTGCTTGTACCAGCACTGAAACAAAGACAACCGAGACTGTTGAAGCTACAGCAGAAAAAGTTGAACACCTTTACAAGCCAACTTATACCGACAACTTTAAGATGGGAGATCAAAAGAATGTATTAATGGCTGAACAATTTCACAAATCAATATTTGAGAAAGACTTTAAAGCTGTTGCAGAGATGATGTCAGATACAGCAACTTACAACGTTGAAGATGGATCAGTATTAAAAGGGAAGGCTGCAATCATGGAATTCGTGGAAAAGAGCTTAGGTGCTGTGACTATCACAAACTACCAAATTACTGCAATTTTCCCTGTAGTTGGAGAAAATGGACATCAGTGGGTAGATATTTGGGATGAGGCTGATGTAGTAATGCCTGATGGTAAAACACAAAAATTTCAGTGGATGGATGCGTTTAGATTTGAAGGCGGAAAAGTTGTACACTTTGTAGGATTCAGCAAGGCTGTTAAATAATACTGACTTTTAAGTTGAGTTTAAGTTTAGAAAAATACGAAAAAGGCCCCTGTAATAGGGGCCTTTTTTTATGATTTAAATTAATCTTCTACCTCAACAATCATCTCAATTTCTACAGCCATATTCAAGGGTAGTGCAGCCATCCCAACTGCCGATCTAGCATGTTTGCCTTTTTCTCCAAATACCGCCACCATTAAGTCAGAAAAACCATTCATTACTTTTGGCTGATCTGTAAAGCTTTCGGTACTGTTGACCATGCCTAATACTTTCACTATTCTTTTTACTTTATTCAAATCGCCAACAGCATTCTTTAAATTTGCAATCATATTGATCCCTGTAATTCTTGCTGCTTCTCGGCCTTGTTCAATCGTCATGTCTTTGCCTAATTTTCCTCTAACATATCCTCCATCCTCTACCGCTGGACCTGAACCAGAAAAATAAATCAGGTTCCCTGTTTTCACATAAGTTACATAGTTCGCAATAGGAGCCGATAGCTTGGGAAGAACAATGCCAAGTGCTTTTAAATTTTCTTCTGGGCTTTGTGCTTGACTGTAGATATTCAAGAAAAGGAAAGCGAATAGGATGTAATATTTTTTCATTTATTATTTAAAAGTTTATTAATTTCTTGATACATTAAATGAATTCCGGGAAGGTTCATACTACCATGAGTAAAACCTTGCAATTCGTATAGTGAAATATTTTTGTTGCCTGCCAATTTCATCATTCTAACGAAATAGGCATTCTCTTCATACCTACCTAGTAGTTCTAGCTCTCGATCACCTGTGATGTCAATAATGATTGGGGTATTTGATTTAATAAAATTCATTGGTGCATAAGCGTCTATTGATGGCTGAATGTCTTTGATATTCTTTTCTGCTCTTATAGTGAAATGCGTGATTACTTGAGGACTTAGAGGAATGCATGCTTTAATTCTGTTGTTAGCAATATTTTGCTTTAACAACCATGATTCATCCATCGTTAACATCATAGCTAAATAGCCACCTGCGGAATGACCCGATAAAAAAATCTTACTCGTATCTCCACCGAATTGCTGAATATTATTGAACACCCATGCTACTGCAGCAGCTGCATCTTCAATATATGCAGGGGACTGTACTTTTGGACTTAACCTGTATCCTGCAGAGACAACTATAAATTTATCATTTTTTAATTCCTCAGGAATTGCTTTCGTCCCACCTGTTAAACCTCCCCCATGAAACCAAACAATTACAGGCAATCCTTTACTATTATCAGGGATATAAAGATCCAATTTGCATTGACTTTGCTTATAAGCGTCGTTGTCATTTTGAATATAATAGGCAGTATTTAAAACTTCCCTTTTTTGAGCAATTGATACATTGCTATATAAAACGACTAGTGCAACTAAAATGTATTTCATAATTATTCTTTAAAATATTTTCTTAATAAAATTAATAATTCATGGCATTGCTTTTGCGCAGGCTCAACCCTCAATTCATTAGAACGTTTAATAACATTATTCATTCCCCCCGTAATGTTAATAAATGATGATTCGCTAAATGTATTTTCTTCTAATAGAAAGATACGTTTTGGCATTGTTTTTAATGGCTTTGTATATATTGAATCTCCTATAACATAAGCTTCATCGTAATTTAGATTAAAAAGAATGGTTTGCTCAAAAAATTTAAACCTAATTGGGTCTATAAATTGGCTTAAAAAATTTTCTTCTCGAAGTTCTCTTGATTCTAATATTTTAGTAAAGTGGCTATAGTTCTGAATTGCATTAATTAATTTATCGTCTTCTATAAAATTAAGTCTTCCTGTATTTTTAACTTCATCAAGTGCCATATTATTGATACTTGGCATTGAACGATTTGAAATTTGACCTATTAATGTGTAACTCTCAAGTAAATGATTTTTTAAGTCCCCTTTTCCATAATACTTTAATATTACTTCGTATAAGCTATCAATTTTTTTTCTTTTTGGAATTGCTGTAGAAAAAAGGATTGAATCTTTCTGAATATTAAGGTATAAAGTTTTTAAACTCTTTTCAGTTTTATGAATTTCTACCTGATGCTCTCTTAAGTTTTCTGCAAAAAACCCTAATGTTACAGCCGTAAATAAAAGGAAAAATTCAAGAATGTATTCAGACCATTTCTTTTTATGTGTTGGGTGGTGTGGGTGATGTACTTCCATAATTTTTTATTATAGTTGAAAATAAGATAATGTTTGCAATTACCCTCCTTTTGCCCCGTTTTTGGTGAAAACCTATCCTGGAATTTTCATCCTAAGGCCTAAAAACACATCTATTTAATTACTATATTTGAATCAACAATTAATGCATTTATTATGAAAGCTATTACATCCATTTTTGTCTTACTACTTTGTATCAATTTAGCGTCAGCTCAAAATCTTAAAATTGCTACACCAGCTGAGGTCAAGGCATTGGGTTTTGACCAAAAGGTTTTTGACGCTTTTCAAAGTGAAATCGAAAAAAGCATTCAAAAAAAAGAAATTGCAGGAGCTGTCACGCTAATTGCACGAAAAGGTAAAATTGTACATTTTGAATCTAAAGGCGAGGCACAATTAGAAACACATATCCCTATGAAGAATGATGCTATTTTCCGTTTAGCATCTATGACTAAGCCCATTGCTACTTTAGCCTTATTATTATTAATGGAGGATGGAAAATGTTTACCTACTGACCCATTGAGTAAATACTTGCCTGAGTTTGCATCCCAACAAATTATGATTTCGAAGGATAGCATAGAAGGTATGTGGATTTATAAGACAAAAGAGGCAACTAAACCGATGTTGATTAGTCACGCATTAACGCATACCACGGGTCAGCCTAGCGCTTATGGCGGAAACATGCCGGAAGCATTTAATGCCATTAATAAAAACGCGAATAAAAGTGATATAGAAAATTTTGTAAAGAATTTAGCCAGATTACCATTGACGCATGAGCCGGGCGAAGGTTGGATTTATGGTCCTGGCTTGGTCATAGCGGGTCGACTAGTGGAGGTGATCAGTGGCATGTCGTTCCAAGATTTTGTGCAGCAACGAATTTTGGATCCGATGGAAATGAAGGATACGCATTTCTTTTTAGAGCCAAAGGATGCGCCCCGATTTACTTCCTATTATCAACCCGATGGAAAAGGAACATTGTCTTTAATTGATCCAGGTTCAGAAAAAAGTATTCGGATAAGCGGCCCTAAAACTTTTTATTCTGGTGGCGGAGGATTGCATGCTACTGCAATGGATTATTTTAAATTTTGCCAAATGGTGATTCAGGATGGAATGTATAATGGCGTTCGCATTGCGAAACCGTCTACCATTGCTTTAATGAAAACAGATCAATTACCTCTGAATTTGGAGGGTTCGATCAAACCAAAAGATGATTTGAAGAATCATGGCTGGACCTTTGGCTATATGATTAAGCGAAGAGATGGAGGGGATGATCCAGTGCCTGTGGGAACAATTTCATGGGGTGGTGCTACAGGCCCCGTATTTTTTATAGATCTAAAAAACGAAGTGGTTGCGATGGTATTGTGTCAAACCCCATCCACTTATCCGCTTGAATTTCGAAATGATTTTAGAAAGTGGGTGATGAAGAGTTTGGTGAAGTAGGTTTGCCTCTTTACAACTTGTGGTGCAAATTTTGGTGCATATTATTTCTGGGATTATCCTAAAGAAAAAGGGCCTATGAAAATGACTTCATAAACCCTTGATAATAGTGCCTTTCGGCTGTGGGCCCACCAGGGCATGATCCTGGGACCCCCTGATTATGAGGATTTAAAGTGTTATTCTATTCCCTTTCTTTTATTGATAATCAATAGGATACAAGATTGAAATAGATTTATATTTCTCATATTTCACCTCTTTTAACCCCTTTTTGGTGAAAACCTGGCACGGAACCTGGCCTGGCCTTTTATTTAGTTATTAGTATTTTTCTTAAATACATTTTTTAATTTCTCATATCTAAGAACAATTAATAATCCAACTAAAGGAGAAAAACAAATAGACCAAACTAAAGCTAGGGTGAATCCAACTTTATTTTTATAGCCTAATAATCCTACGAATAGTGAAAAAATAATCCATACTAAAATAAAAATTTCAGTATACTTAAATGAAATTACATTTTCTTCCATAATATTTTATTTTATGAATAAGTTATTCCAATATAGATTAAAAGTGAATTTATTAAAAGAAAAAATGAAAACATAGTTATATTTATTAATCTATTCATTTTTTTCTCAAAAGAATCAACAATCCCGTCTTTAAAAATTACGGATGGGAGTACTGCCAATAGCCCCATCATAATAATTATAATAACAACACATAAAGTATTAATAATTTCGGCTAATGAATAAATATTAGTTGCTGGAAGTTTAGAAGCTAATATATAGTTTGCACCGGCTGTAGTAAATAAGGCACCAGTTGTATATCTACTAGGATCGGTTGAAAATGGTGCAATAAAAGTTACCAAAACTGCTATATATAAAATTAAAAATAATTTTAAAATAACCGAGAGGCCTCCTTTATATATCCTAATTGCCATTCTAAATTGAGAAAAATCCACTTTATAACCAGATGAATATTTTGGATTTCCTCTAGCTGATTTATAAGCATGTGTTTTTTCTATAACTTTTATATCATTACTTTTTTCGTAACCATTTACCATTACTCTGGAACTTACTTTAGAGTCAATTGTATCAGGTTGAAAATATAATTGATTTTTATCTAACCATTTGTGTTCAATAGGAATTATTAAATCATGTTTGTCAATTGGATAGAGTGAAACATCAAAAAATTGAGTATTTTTTGCTTTAACAAAATATTGAATGTACTCAATATTATTTACACTATCATAGTATTGATTAACTATATCACATTTTATTACATCACCATTAATAATTGAAAAAGGCAATTCATTTTTATGATTTTTATCTCTTTTCCCTAAAAAATCGATTTCACTTGATTTCCACTTAAACCATAAATAAAATTCATAACTCCAACTTGATTCCTTAACATTTAAATCTTCAACTCTTTCTAGATAACTCCCAATTATAACCTTTTTTGAAGTACTTGGAATAACCAAATTTTCTGATTGAGTTTTTCCTGGATCAGGAGCTTTTGGATCCATTGTATTTTTCATATTCCTTGAAACAGAAGATGCAATTTCCATGACATTATTGGAAACCTTCATCGTAAAAATTGAACCAGTAATTAATATTACAAGAAAAATGATAATTAAAATTATATGTGATTTAGGTCTATTCTTAAACATGCACTTAATTCATTTGAGATTCTATCAATTTTATTAATTCTATCGCTTTATTTTTCAGTAACAACATTTGATTTTTATTAAGTGTCTGATTTCCATTGTCACTTGAGATCCAATAAACTAAATTATTAATTTTCGTTTTATCATATGAAAATAATTCTTCATCTTTTTCTAATGGTTTAATATAATATTTATAATTTTTATTAATTTCCGAGTTTAACATTTGACTAAATATTTCTGCTTTAACAACTTGAGATACCGAATTTCTCAATTGCAGTAAAATATTTTCTTCAGTTGTATTATAATCGTAAATTGTTTTTCTTATATGTAAATATTCATTAACCTCAGTAATTATTTTTTTATCCTCAATCAAACTAAATCCGCCTGAGCGTAATTGATTAAAAGTTCCATCAACTCCTTCAAATGCCTCCACTCTAGTCATAAGTCTAGTTAAATAATAAATATCTTTTGTGTTTGAAATCACAGGTTGGCTTAATAGCGATATTAATTTTTTTGCATTTGTATTTTTTTCAATTCGAGATTCAATACAAGTATTTAATCTTGATGTGTCTTGGCGTAAATCATAAATTAAAGAACTTAAATATTCATGTTCTTTGTTTCTTTCAATATAGTTTTCACGATAATTTTCTGCAAGTGCACCAAAAAGAACTGCTAAAAAAAGCATTAAAAAATGAACGAAATGATCTTTAATATTTGATCCTACTTTGTGCGGAGGGTGAATGTGCATATATTCTAATATTTGTTTTTCGAATATATTTTTTTTTAAAACATTACAAACAAATTGTAAAGACACATAACAATTTGTTAATATATTGAATTAATTTATTTATAAAACATTGTATCCTAATTTTTTATATTAAATTTTATATTTTTTTCTTATTCAAGACTTGGCCGAGAGTTCCCACAAACAAAAAGGGTCTACGCTTTTGACAGCATAAACCCTTGAAAATCTTGCCTTTCGGCTGTGGGCCCACCAGGGCATGATCCTGGGACCCCCTGATTATGAGTCAGGTGCTCTAACCAACTGAGCTATAGGCCCGCATCTTTCGATGACAGGCTGCAAAAATAGTAAAATTGACCCTGTTATTGAACTTAAAGTACCAATATTTTAACCTTTTTTAAAGTGTTCTACCCTTTTTTTCGATTATTTTTGCCAAATGAAGAAAGTAATTTTATCCCTCCTTACTATTTTGTTATTCAGCGGATTAGTAAATGCACAAACACCTACTACCGAAAAGAAAATGGCCGACCTATCTAGCCGTCCTGCCGATCATTTAATGATTCAATTTGGAGCTGATAGTTGGACTGGAGGTCCTGATAGTGTAAAGACATCTGGTACTGGCCGTCATTTTAATATTTATTTCATGTTGGACAAGCCTTTTAGAACCAACAATAAATATAGTTTGGCTTATGGATTAGGCTTTGGTACTAACAATCAATATATCGACAAAGGCACTTATGTAGATCTTGCGCAAGTAGCTAATTCAATACGTTTCAAAAAATTAGATTCTTTGTCAAATCGTTTTGACAAACAAAAAGTAGCAACAGTCTATTTACAAGTGCCTGCCGAATTAAGATACTATTCCAATCCTGCTAATCCAGCTAAGTCTTGGAAATTTGCTGCAGGTGTTAAAGTGGGTTTATTGTTTAAGGGTTTTACCAAATCAAAGGATTTCCAAACATTTAATGGTACATCCCTTTACGGTAAAACATATGTTCAAAAAATTAGCAATAAAAGATTCTTCACTAGTAATGATATTGCCTTGACTGCAAGAGCTGGATACGGCATCATTTCATTGAATCTTGGTTACTCAGTGACCCCTGTGCTTCGTGACGGATACGGTCCTTCATTCAATAAATTATCTGTTGGATTGAGCATTAGCGGTTTATAGTTGTTTAAAAAATAGTTAGAACCCTCCTTTAGATTAAGGGAGGGTTTTTTTATTCTACATAGGTATTGAGTTATCTTTGTATAAATTCAGTTTCATTTTGATAGAGAAAAAGCAAATCATAAAGGAAGAAGAGAAGGCGGTCTTAGTGGGCGTGATTCTACAAGAGCATACCGAGGAACAGGTCAATGAATATTTAGCGGAGTTGGCTTTTTTAGCTGAAACTGCAGGGGCCATAGCGATTAAAGTTTTCAAACAAAGACTACCGCATCCAGATAGTAAAACATTTGTTGGAAAGGGTAAGCTAGAGGAGATCAAGCAATATGTTGCGGCCAAAGATATTGATGTAGTGATATTTGACGATGAGTTAACAGGTTCTCAAATACAAAATATCGAAAAGGAAGCTAAGTGCAGGGTGATTGACCGAAGCGATTTAATCTTAGACATTTTTGCACGTCGTGCAAGAACAGCACAAGCAAAAGTACAAGTAGAGTTAGCGCAATACCAATACATTTTACCAAGACTTAAAGGGATGTGGTCGCATTTGGAAAGACAAGGTGCGGGGATTGGATCACGTGGTCCGGGTGAAACAGAAATTGAAACAGATAGACGTATTGTGAAAGATAAAATTAATTTACTACGCAAGCGTTTACAAGAAATAGACAAACAAGCATTCACACAACGTAAAGACCGTGGGGAGTTCATACGTGTGGCACTAGTGGGTTACACCAATGTGGGCAAGAGCACCATCATGAACTTAATTAGTAAAAGCGAAGTGTTTGCAGAAAATAAATTGTTCGCTACTTTAGACACCACTACCCGTAAAGTTGTTTTTGAAAACACCCCATTTTTATTAAGTGACACGGTGGGATTCATTCGTAAACTACCGCATCATTTAGTAGAGAGTTTTAAAAGCACTTTGGATGAAGTGCGTGAGGCAGATGTATTATTACATGTGGTAGATATCTCGCATCCAAAATACGAAGACCAAATTGCGGTGGTCAACAAAACCTTACAAGAATTAAAAGCGTTCAATAAACCGGTACTAACTATTTTTAATAAAATGGATTTATACCGCGATCGTTATTTTGATGAATGGGTTTCTGACGAAGTGAAACAAGATTTAGAGAAAGACCTTAAAGAAAGATGGACCAATGCAACCGATAACAATTGTGTTTTTGTATCGGCTATAGAAAAGCAAAACATCGAAGAATTAAGAACCATTATTTTACATAATGTGAGAGATATGTATCAAATTAAATATCCTTACAAGACCGTATTCTATTAGTTATGTCAGCCACTGAAATGCATTGGGTTTTAGTCACAGATGCGCCAGTGAGTTTAGACTGGCCTGGCAATCAATTATTAGATTTGGAAGTGGACGGCAAAAAAATCACCCTAGCTAAATTCAAGGATGGATATTTTGCTTTTGCTCAAAAATGTCCCCATGCAAGTGGGAGGATGGCACAGGGCTACATTAACCCTTTAGGTCAAGTGGTTTGTCCTTTACACCGATACGCTTTTGACATGAAAAATGGCCGAAACACAACGGGAGAGGGCTATTTCTTAAAAACCTACCCAGTAGAACTCCGTCCTAATGGACTTTTTATTGGTTTTAAGCCTAATTCTTTCTTTTAAACTTTTGTACTTAGCTAAATTTCATTATTTTTGCAACCCATTAAAGGGAACACTCCTCCTTAGCTCAGTTGGTTAGAGCATCTGACTGTTAATCAGAGGGTCTCAGGTTCAAGTCCTGAAGGGGGAGCTAAATACAGAAAGGGTTTCAAGAAATTGAAGCCCTTTTTTATTTTCTATTCCGACACATTTCCGACAATATTAAGAAATTAGCCCATTAAAGAGCTATCTAAATCACAAGACCTTTTTTATTTAAAAAAGCTAACCTACCCGGTTTTATATATTCAATAACCCCAATAATAACAGGTGTCTCAGAACATAGGGGGAGGTTTAAATAGGCAATTACATTAGAAATCAGATGAGGAATGATTTCTAATGTAATTTGTATGATAACATTTCACATTGTAAAGTGAAGATTGTAAAGACAATTTTTGATAAACAAGGATCTCATTCCTCCTGACATCGTCATTCTATCCTTGTTTATCAAAGTTTTAAGCAAGAAAATGAAGCAATATATATTTTCTTAAATACATTTAAATCTTCTATGAAGTCAGCATAAAGTCTACTTTATCTTGACGACAGGGAAACTGCACTAACAAGCATCAAGGATTTTACCTTAATTATTAATGCCTCAGCCCATAATTGTATAGTTTAATAATTAATTTTTGATTGTAATTATAAATATATATTAAATAATATTAATATATAAATATTATTTCTATTCCTATTTTTTATTTATAGCTTTGCTATATTATAAATATTTTATATAATTAAAAATATGAATAAATAATGAAATTATTTTTTACACTTCTTGTGCTGTTCTTTAATCTTACTAGTAATGGCCAAAGCTTAAATAAATACCAGTTTACACAAAGAGTGAATTTAAGGATTGGTGGAGGCTTTGATTTTCAAAACGGGGCTAGTTATGATCAAATACTTGAATCTACAAAATCAGGCCTTTATGGGGAAGGTTTTATTGGATACAGGTTTGATGAAAACAATGAAAGAGCAAATTACTTTGGTTTATTTGGTTATGTTGGGGCAGTTAATTCCGGCTCACTGAATACAATGAATATGGAAGAAGTGATTAATATACAATCTAAGTATATTGGTAATAAATCTTATGCATATGAAATTGAAGGTGGTTTTATACTTAATGATTGGTTCAGAATATCAGCTGGGAAGGGTTTATATACTTTAACAAATAACGATTTTAATAAAAATATAAACTACTTTTCTGCCACAAGTTCTATCATTTTTGGTAAGAAGGTTTTAAATTTTAGTATAAAAAATTCAATCCAATTTGGAGGCGATCTACAAAAATCAAGCTACAGATTAGGAGCTAGCTTAACATTGAATTTCATTTTTTTAAAAACACACAAGTTATATAACTAATGAAAAAGACACTCCTTACATTTTCGTTAATTTTATTAATTAATTTGTGTTTTGCACAAAAAATTGAAAGAGCTATTAATGCATTAGATGAAAATAAGGCAGATAAAGCAATAGAGCTATTTGAAGAATTAATTAAAAAAGATAATCTTGATATCGCTGCGATTATAGGATTATCAAAGGCTCGCGACTTAAGAAATCCTAGCAGAGATAATAAAATAGAGTTAAATGAAACCATAGATATGCTTATAAAAGCTGCTCCTGTTTATGATAAATTAACCCCTTCTGATAAAATGTTCTTTAATCTTAGGTTAAAGATAATAAATAGAGGGTATATAAATTTAATTATCAAAAACTTACTAGATGAACTTTGGCTTAAACATTTGGTAAATACAAATAGTATTAATGAAGTTGAGAGTTATATTTCAAATTATAGTAATTACTATTCAATTAATTTAACTTCAACCATCACTGAAAAATTAATTGACTTGAACTATTCCAAAGCAAAGACAGCAAATACAATCCAATATTATCAAAGATTTTTATACTCTTATCCTGTATCAAAATATACTGAAATCGTTATGACTGAGATTGATAATTTAACATTTAAAATTGCTTCAGAGTCTAATAATATTTTAGTTCTTGAAAATTATATTAAATCACATAAAACCTCAAGCAACTATGGGTCAGCCTCAGAGCAACTATTAATCTTATATTTAAATTCATTGGGAGATATGAAAGACCCAAAATTAATTGAAAGTTTTTTAGTGAAAATAGAACTTCTAAAAAATACTACAATTGTTCAAAATACAAGATCAAAATTAGAATCTGCTCTAGCAAACCTTTATTTTAACAATACAATTAAATCATCAGATTTAAATGAATTAGAATCTTTAAAAATAAAACTTTTAGATCTTAAATATGCTGATTCGGTAAATTTAAAAATACAATTAATCAACGAAAAGATTTATAAATTAGAATTCAATAACATAACAACAAATAACAATCATCTCGACATAAATGAATTCTTATTAAAATACGAGCATTTAAGTAATACGCATCTTTCTATTTATGATAGAAGAGACTCATTATGGTTTTTAAGTTTAGGTGTATTTTCTCCAAATAAAATAAATGAATATGCTGATTTTTTTAAAACTGCAACATTTAATAATACATACACGCCCTTACTTGAGAATGTAAAAAATTATTGGATTAATAAAGTAATAGTTGAAATTAGTAAAACATTTGATGATTTTTTAAAATCAGAAAATAGTAATTTAAGTAGTATTGAAAATATAAAGAATATAATTACTTCTAGTAATAACCTCATAACTGTCAATTTAGATATTGATTATGTTTTATATTTTTTAAAAACTAAAAAAGAAAAAAAACTATTAAATCAACTATTGAATGATAATAGAATAATTGGAAATATTTTATTTTACGATTATAACAGTTACTCTAATATTGTTACGACATACACCCTAAATAATGGTTTAATTAATAAAAAAATCTACTTCTTAAAAAACAACCTACTTTATCAATCACCGGACTTCTCTAGTAATCATCAAATTTTTAATGCAATTAAAACTAGGTACGGTATTGTTAAATTTACAAACTTAACAATTGATGAATTTAATGCTACTAATGACGAGTTTAAAGTAAATCTATATGGATATACAGAAATGAATTTAAAGGCAGGAACATGTTGCCCATCATACAAAATACAAGTACTATTTACAAGAGTTGGAAACGGGTATATTCCAAAAACCGCATTGTCCATTTCAAATAATTATTCAAGTATTGAAGGAGAAGTAAATCTAAATTATTTGACCAAATTTGATATTGTTGAAATAGTTAAGAAACAAATTAGTTCAAGTAGATCTGAAGATTACGATAAAGAAGTTGAAAATGATGAAGGAGAGCAAGTTACTACAAGTAATGTTGCTGTTGAAGCTCAAAAAGCCGAAGAATATGATCAGATATATACCAATGTTCAAATCCCTGCTGAGTTTCCTGGTGGACAAAGCGGATGGGTTAGATACTTGGAGCGTACTTTGAATAGAGACTTACCTGTTGAAAATGGCGCGCCATTTGGAAAATATACTGTGTTTGTTTCATTCATAGTGGATAAAGAAGGTAATGTTAGCAATGTAAAGGCGGACAATAACCCAGGATATGGCACAAAAGAGGAAGCTGAACGTGTCATAAGTAGGGGTCCTAAATGGAAGCCGGCACAACAAAATGGCAGGAATGTACTTTACAGGCATTTTCTATCTATTGATTTTAAAGTTGTTCAGGATTAATTTCCTAAAGAGTAAAAAGAAAATAATTTAGATTAAATAATTTTATAATATAAAACACAGAAATATGAAACAACCAAAAAAAATAGTATTTGCTGCGCTAATGATGTTCATTATTAGTTCTTGTGGCGTCAAACAAAAAGAATTTTTATTTGACTACATTCCAGTAAAAGTAAAAAAAGATGATAAAAAAATCAGTTTGATTGATTATGATGGCAATATAGTTGTAGAAGATGAATTTGATTATACATCTGTCATTTATCCAACCGATGATGTTATCACCGAAACTAAAAGCGATGGAAAAGTTAAATACTGGCAAATAGTAGATAAAAAGATTAAGCCGCTTATTGATAACGAATATGCAGGAGGTACACCGTTTTTTGAAGATGTAGCTGTTGTTCGTGATGACAAAGGTTTATTATCACTAATCGACAAAAAAGGTGAGAATTTAATTGACAACCTTTCAATAGTTGGTGAATATCAAGTTACAAGAACTGGTGTAATGTCTGATGGATTAATCAGATTTAAAACATCAGAAGGTTTATGGGGCTATCTTAATAAAAAAGGTGAAGTCGTTATTAAGCCGTCATTTTTACAATGTGAAAATTTTGTTGATGGTGTTGCTAGGGTATCTAAGTCATCAAATACTTTTAGCATAATCAATAAAAAGGGAGAGGAAATCTACAAAGGCGATGAGGATATCTCTTATTTTCCTGTCACTGAAAATTTAATGCCTTTCCGTAAAAAAACAGGAGATGATTATTTCTTTGGATTGATTGATATCACATCAAAAGAAAAACTAATTAAAGACTCTAAGTACCAAAATATGAAAGTTGCATATAACGGGTATATTAGTGCTGCAAATAAAGATTCAGAATGGGGTATGATTGATAAAAAAGGAGAAGTAATTGGTGATTTAAGATTAAAATATTCATTTGCGCCTATTTATTCTAAATCTGGCATCATAGTAGCAAAAGATGATAAGAAAGTAAAGATGTTTGATGCTAAAGGAGAATTAATAAAAAGCTTTGACGAATATTCTATCATTTACCCAGTGGGGAAAAATAGATTTCTTGCTCTTAGAGATAATGACAAATTTGATATTTTAGATAAAGAGGGTAAAGAAATTTCTAAAGAGTCTTACATTCTTGCTAGTGGTATTGAACTTGATTGGAGTAGAGATTTTAATATTTTTGAGCAAACCGGTATAACAAAAAACTTTTTTGGAATTGAATCTAAATATTTTGAATTTGAGAAAACCTTTACAACAATATTTAAAAATGTAACTGTAAATGGTATTGGTGATGTGAATCAGAACTTTAATATAGAAAAAGTTTTAGCTAAATTTCCATACAAGGAAAATATTTATTCAAGTGTTTCATCTAATAGTTATGATAACTATAGAATCGCATTTGACATAGTAGGGTTAAACCCTTTAAATTCCTCTAGTTCCGATGTAGCAATAGTTGATGGAGCAACAGTTGATACAGCAGCAGTCGCTGTGGATGGGCCCTATCAAAATAGTCAACCAGCATCAACAATTGTTGATAAATATACCTTCTTGAGCGAATATAGTAGTTCTTATAATACTTATTTGAATTTACCTAATGGAGTAAATGTTACTTATACATTTAATTTTGATCAGTATTTAAAAACACCTGTTTATGGTAAAGATCCAATTTTCACAGATCAAATCACAACGGTGGGTTATGACATCAATAGAGCTGCGAAATTAAATTCTTTATCAATTAGCTATAGCTTAGGTGAGATTGATCAGAAGATATTTTTAGAAAATATGGTAAAGAAAATCACTGCAGCTGGGTGGTCAAAAGATGCTAATTCTAGTTATTATTTTAATGCTATGAATAAGCTTAAATTAAGTATTAACAATTATAGTATTACACTATATTTTCAGAACAATGATGGATATAACAGCTATAATTATAACTATAGCACTGATTCAGCAGCAACAAAATAATTTCACACTTTTCAATAAAAAAGCTCATATAATTGTGGGCTTTTTTATTGAGAATACCTATTCTTTAGTGATTCACTATTGAGATACATAAACCAAGATGTTTTTGTTAAATGTTTATGCTTCAAACTTAATAAGATTCGCTTGAAAGATGACTTAATGGAATAATCAACATTAACTCTCTGATTTTCAGTAGTTCTTGAACAATAGTGTTCGAAAAGTGTAAATTAAGGGGAGCACTAAAGAAAAGCCTTGCATTTTGCAGGGCTTTTTTATTGGCTATCAGTTTCCTGCGTATAAATACGCTGATTTCACATCATTATATGCTTGATATTTGAATCTGCTATTGATTTGTGCTTATATGTACATATATTTGTACATAA
>Ga0209088_10000849_pt1 | contig 20709 bp, 20 predicted proteins | sample S_140625_EF_Meta_FD_187324 | JGI IMG/M metagenome (GOLD analysis project Ga0209088, IMG submission 187324) | Freshwater microbial communities from Lake Simoncouche, Canada to study carbon cycling - S_140625_EF_MetaG (SPAdes) (version 2) | ecosystem: Environmental > Aquatic > Freshwater > Lake ... | reverse complement strand
ATGTGCTTGCAGTCGTCCCATTGGGTACAGCTAAGGCAGCAGTTGAACAGTTCACCACCAGTATGCGTAACCGCGCTGGTACTTATACCGGCTCACGCATTGCTGAACTCGGCCCCGTACAAGCGCGCATCGCTGAAGCCGCTGCCTGTGTCGAGTTTGCAGAGACAGTGATTCGCCGCGACTGGACTGATTTAGAAGAATCTGTAGAACGTAATGAGTTTCCAACTATGGAAACCAAGCTGCGCTGGAAACGCAATGCTGCGTTTGCAACTAGTTTGGCTGTTCGCAGTATCGATACGCTCATGCCTGCAGCTGGTGCCGCAGGTCTTTCTTTGCAGCTACCGCTTCAAAGGCAATTCAGAGATATCCATGCAGCGTCTTCGCACATCGGCCTGACCTGGGATGTGCACGGAGCGGCATATGGACAAAGCGCCTTGGGCTTACAACCACAAGGTGGCTTGTTGCTTTAATCAGGCCTCTAGTCTTGCGAATGGATTAACTGCAAAAGGCGGTCTGGCGTCAAAGGCAAATGACGCGGCCGAACACCTAAGGCGTGGTGGGCAGCATTTGCAATCGCTGCAGCAAGAGGCCCTGCTGCCACTTCACCTGCACCAATACTGGGCTGGTCCATAGCATCCACCAAATCAATATGGAGTTGCGGAATTTCGTCAAACCCTAATATCGAATAGGTGTCCCAGCAATTGCTTGTGATGCCTGCAGGCCCCCATGTCACTGATTCTTTCAATGTCCAACTGATGGCTTGCAACAAACCACCTTCAATTTGGTTGAGCAATCCATCGCGATGCACGATACGACCGGCGTCTACCGTGCACCATACCTGTTGCACACGGATGCTCTCACCCACCTCTATTTGCACTACCACCGCGCAATACCCTGCATGGTTTTTGTAACGGCCGAAGGCTATTCCATAGCCATGGCCGTTTAGCCCTTCACCACGTGAATTCCAGTTCGCCGCATCCGCTGTGGCTTGTAAAACATGCTTGGCCCTTGTATCGGTTAGATGGCGAAGCCTAAATTCAAGAGGGTCTACTGTTGCGCTTTCGGCCAGTTCATCCATGAAAGATTCAATGGCAAACGTATTCGCAAAGCCTCCTAAGGATCGCAGGGCTGACACACGCAGAGGTCCCTCAGGAACAAAGTGGTGCATGACGTCGAGTGCTGGCAAATCGTAATAAGGAATGATGTTGCGCAATCCACCGCCCGTTGGTAGCACTTGGTCTTTCTGAACAGGTCTTGGAGCTTTGGGGTCTAAGGCCCATGCACCGAGTAGATTGTTACCAGGTAACCAACCAGGCCGATTTAAATGGCTATGGCTCCAAACCTGCGCTTGCCAATCTGCGATGCGCCCTTGGTCGTTTACTCCTGCGCTCAACTCTATCAAACTAGCAGAACCTAACGGAGACACACTCATTTCATCTTGACGTGTCCATTGCACACGCACTGGCACTTGCAAGTGGTGGGCTAGAAACGCAGCGTCTAACGCCACATCGTCTGCTCCGTTGTGTCCATAGCAACCCGCACCTGGGCTATGCACAACATCCAACATATCTACAGATATGCCAAGGGCAGCGGCAATCTCCTGCCTAAGCTTGAAAACGCCTTGCGAATGGGTGTACACCGTCAGTCCTGCTTTGTTAGCAGAGTGACGCATTGGTTCCGCTAAGGCACATGCCAAACCTATCGATGCATGTGCAATATAAGGTTTGGAATACCGTCGCGTGAGACGCTGTGAAGAAGGTAATGCCTTCCCTTGGGCGACTACCTTTTCATCTACAGAAGGCAAACTGGTGAGTAGGGTTTCAATCTCTTGGAATGCAGGTAAGTTTGGTAATTGCCATTCAATCGTTGCATAGGCTTTTTCATATGCGCGCAAAAGCATTCCTTCATCTGGCCCCAACAGCGCAATGAAATCACCTTGAATGACTAATTTGGTAACTCCCTCAAATGATCGTAAGTGCGCAGCATCGACAAGACGTGCTCGGGCTTCAGCATGGGGGCCTCGCAAAATGCGGGCGTGCAACATATTGCTGCGAACCATGTCGTGTACAAAGCCTGCTCCAGTGAATTTACCTTTCAGATCAAAGCGGATGAATTCCTCATCCGGTTGTTGTATTAGCTTTTTGACATCACGGCTTTGGTCTAATGGTGTGTCAACGCGAATAAGCGCGTAATTGGTGTCTTTAGCTAGCGCATGAAACCCAATTTTTTCTTTTGACTGCAACGCACCAAACATACCTTGGTCGAGCGTTAAGTCTTCCAAGTTAACAGCAAGGTGCTCTGCTGCTTGTATGGCAAACAACAGACGCATATAGATACAGGCGTGCCTGAGTGCAGTCGCACCTGCTTCAATAGAAAGACTACCAGCGGTGTAGCCTTCATCTGGGCTCAATGCGGTATGCCCTGCTACTAAATCAACCTGCCCAGGATGAATGCAGAGCTCTTCACAAGCCACTTTGACCAAGGCCGCTGAAATACCCTGTCCAAGTTCAACTTTACCGCTATAAATTTGAAAGCGGCCATCCGCTAATAATTGAACCCATTGTTTCAACAAAGGTGCTGTCTGTATGCTGGTTGGTATACCTGTTGCCATATTCAACCTTTGGCTTGCAGGCGATGCATCGCAAGTTCTGTGGCTCGCAAAATACGGGCATGTGCACCACAGCGGCATAGATGCCGATTCAAGGTCTCTATGATTTTTTCTTTGGAAGGATTTAGCTCGCGTTTTAACAATGCAGTCAAAGACATCAAGATGCCATTGATGCAGTAACCGCATTGCGCAGCTTGCTCATCTAAAAAAGCTTGCAAAACAACTGCGCCAATAGGATCACTTTGTAAGGCGGCAGGTGTGAACACGTCGCACCCCTCTATCGACTCGGTAGATAAACCGCAAGACTGCTGCGCAACGCCGTCGACTATGACAGTACATGCTCCACAGTTACCCGCACCACAACCGAAGCGCACATCTTTGGTATCGCATGGGTTTCGCAAGACATGGACCAAGGGCAACTTACCATCGACCGCAGTCGAAGTTGTTGCACCGTTCAATTGAAATACTGTCACTTCTTTCCCGAATTAGCGATCCACCATGCGGCGAGCTGCGTTCCGTCACCATCACCAAGGCCTGAGGCGGCAGCTTGGTCAAATACCCCCATGGTGGCACTTGCCGTAGGCAACTCGTAGCCCATGGCCTTAGCCTCTGCCATCATGGCGCGCAGGTCTTTGCGAATAGAGTCAATATTGAAATGCGCAGGACCTTGGTCAATGCCATTTAAAGACGCAACCACAGCAGAACCGCGAAACTTGATAACGCCAGGTGCACCAGGCGTGTCAGCCAAAATATCCATCAATCTCTCAGCTGAAAGTCCTGCCGGTTTGGCCATCAAAATGGCTTCGCCCAATGCCTGCCAGTACACCAACAACGGTAGATTCACGGCTAACTTCAAGCTGGCCCCTGCACCAATGGCACCCACATGTTCCACGCGGCGACAGAGTTTTTCCAACAAAGGCTTGGCACGAAGAAAATCAGAAGCCTCCCCTCCCACAAAACCAAATAACTGACCTTGCTTGGCAGGACCGACCGTACCGCCAACTGGGCACTCTAAAAGTGCGGCCCCAACAGCCACCACTTTGGAATTGAGATGGATAGATGTTTCTGGACGCACAGTGCTCATGTCCACAAACAACTTACCCTTCACATCCCCTGTCAGCGCGCCGTTCACTCCAGAATAGGTATTTTCAATAGCGGCGGCGTCTGTCAACATAGACAAAGTTAACTCTGCTTGAGAAACTGCTTCTTGTTGAGTTGCAGCCCAAACGGCGCCACGATCAAGTAGCGCTTGGGCTTTGCCAGCAGATCGATTCCAAACCACGAGCGAATGGCCTGTGTCTAACAACCGCTCAGCTATCGCACTGCCCATTCGGCCTAGGCCCAGTATGGCGACTTTCATATGTAGCTTTTACTTTTTAAGATTTGATCTTGAACAGTTTTTTAGCGTTTCCACCAGTGATCAAGTCTCTGTCGTCTTTGTTCAAACGCTTGACTGCAGAGACAAGACCTAATGGATCCACCTCTGCCATGTCGTAGGGATAGTCAGTTCCCAACATCACATGGCCAGCACCAAAACGCTCAATCATGTTGCGAAGCATGCCTGGGTCGAATGTGATGGTGTCGAAATAAAAGCGCTCGAGGTAGGTAGAAGGCTTACGCTTGATGACGGAGCGACCATCAGGACGCGCGCCATACACATGGTCCATACGCGCCCAATAATGTGCCAGATAGCCACCAGCATGTGCCAACAACACTTTCAGTTTAGGGTTGCGCTCCATGACACCATCAAAAATCAAATGGCTCACAGCAATGGTGGTATCCAAGGGATTACCAATCACGTTATTGAAATAATGGTTTTCAAGACGACTGGCTTCGGTGAATCCGTTGGGGTGAATGAACAAAGGAACACCCAACTCACTCACGGCAGCAAAGAATTTTTCTAATTTGAGCGATGGATCAGTCAGGTTTTTGCCGTTGACGTGTGTATTGATCTCAATACCTTTCAAACCTAAATTCTTGACTGCGTGCTTGAGTTCTTTGACGGCTAAACCAGCGTCCTGCAAAGGAACGGTGCCTAAGCCAATCAAACGATCGGGGTGCTGGGCCACCAGTTTGGCCATGCCTTCATTCACGTCACGCGCTAACTCCGCGCCAAAAGCAGGTTCTGCGAAGTAGTAATACTGGAATGGTGCGGGTGAGACAGCTTGAATATCCACGCCCATACGGTCCATATCTTTCAGGCGAACAGCAACGTCTGACAACATGGGCGCTCTGTCACGCATTTGTTTGGCATTGGTATCGCGCGTTAACTGGTTGGCAAAAATATGGCCAACCTCTTGCTCAATAGGTTTGAGAACTGATGCTTTTTGCCCAACAGCCGGATTGAAGTAATGGCAATGGACATCGATATTCAAATGGCCGTCTTTACGCTTGGCTAATTTTTTAGTGGCTAGCGACGTGAACATACCAGCGGCACCTTTGGTCGTTTTTCCGTGTTGGTGGTATGGGTGTTTGCAGGTAGGGGCACAAGTAAAAATCATTGAAATATCTCCTAAGGTTTGTTGAAAATAAAGATTAATTCTGTGTTTTGGTTAAGTACGCAAACTAGTTGAACTAATTTTGCTGTGGCGCATCGGACTGTCGCTTCGGCATAGAAGCAGAGAAGGCAGGCAAAGTCATGAGTTCTTTGAAAATATCCATTACGCGTGGGATACGGACTAATTCGCATCCAAATAATTCTGCTCCAACAACTTGGGAAGCAAGACATAAATCAGCAACTGACACTTGATCCCCATGACTGAATCTTCCGCCACGCGGGTCTTGAGTCAAAACACGTTCATAGGCATTCAATGCTTCGAATGTCCAATGCTGTAGCCATTGGTTTCGAGCCGTTTCTTCTAATTTCAAAGTATTTTGTAGATAGTTTCTAACACGAGGAACCACTAGGGGATGTCCATCACTTGCACAAAGGTGCGCAAGCGCAAGCACCCTTGCTCTATCCGCCGGCAGGGAAGGCATTAGTGACGGGATTGGGTGGGCATATTCCAAATAATCCAAAATTGCAAGGGATTGAAATAAGGGTTTTGAAAGCCCCTCAATAACGAGTGCTGGCACTGCGCCTTGAGGGTTAATTGCCAAGTAGGCGGAATCGTGCTGCTCACCTGCTAATAAATTAACTGGAATTTCTTCATAGGCTAACCCTTTGAGCTTGAGCGAAACTCGAACGCGGTATGCGGCCAGCGAACGCCAGAATCCGTAAAACTTGATAGACATGATTGATCTTTATATTTTTAATTGATCGACAAAATATTTTGTCAAAAAACTCCCAGATGCCGGGTTGCCAGATCAGGATTGGCTTGAACAGCTTCATGCGTTCCACTGAAAGCCACTTGCCCCGTGTTGAGCACCACCACATCGTCTGCAAGACGCATCGCCAAATCAAAATTTTGTTCAACCAAAATAATCGACAGTCCTTCGGACTTGAGTTTGGCAATTCCACGTGAGACTTCAGCGACGATCAAAGGCGCTAATCCTTCAGAGGGCTCATCGAGTAGCAGCACATCTGGATTTCCCATCAGTGCACGCCCAATGACGAGCATCTGCTGCTCGCCACCAGACAAGGTGCCAGCACGTTGCTTGTGACGGGGTTCCAGTTGGGGGAACAGGTCATACACGCGTTCAATATTCCAAGGGTGAGAAGTTTCACGTTTTTGCTGCGCAACGATGAGGTTTTCTTCCACGCTCAAACTCGCAAAAACACGCCGCCCTTGCGGCACCAATCGAATGCCGCGCTTAGCGATGGCCTCAGGCACCATGCTTCCAATGGCTTGTCCGTCCAGATAAATTTGTCCGCCAGTGCATGCAAGCAAGCCAGACAGCGTTAGCAAGGTCGTCGTTTTTCCCGCTCCGTTGCGTCCCAGCAAGGCAAGCACATGGCCTTTTTGGAGCCCAAATGAAATTCCGTGCAGCACATGGCTTTCGCCATAGTGTGCGTGTATGGCATCGAGGTGTAATAGATCAGTGGCCAAGATAGACCTCCCGAGTACGGGGGTGATTGACAACTGTTTCGCGGTCCCCTTCAACAATCAAACTGCCATAGTGAAGCACAGCAATTTGTTCAGCAAATGCTAAGGCGACGTCCATGTCGTGTTCAATCATGACAATCGTGGTTGTTTTAGGTAAGGCCGCTACCAAATCACGCACGATGATGCGCTCATCTTGCGACAAACCCGCCAAGGGCTCATCCAATAAGAGCAGTCGAGGCGATTGGGCCATAGCAACTGCAATCTCTACCCGACGCTGCTCTCCATACGATATTTCTCCAGCGGCCAAATGGCCGGAACCCGTCAATCCCACAGAATCCAATATTGATTCGGCCTTTTCGAACAACTCGTCATTCACAGTCAACGGACTGAAAGCTTGAAAACGACGATTGCTAACGCCCAACAAAGACAACACAACGTTGTGTAACAACGTGTCTTTGGGAAACAACGTGATGATTTGATAGGTACGACTTACACCAGCATGGGCACGTCTGTGAACAGGCTGGAAAGTTAAATCTTCACCAAATACTTTGATGCTGCCTGAGTCAGGTTTTAGCTCACCAGAGATTTGGTTAAAAAGGGTTGTTTTACCAGCGCCATTGGGTCCGATGATCAAACGTCGCTCGCCAGGCTTGACTGAAAAAGAAACGTCTTGCGTGACCTTGATGCCACCAAAACTTTTACACAGGTTTTTTATTTCAAGCGCGAAGGTCATGTCTTACTTCCGCTTTTGAAACGATCTTTCCATACGGCAACAGCAGACACCAATCCTGCAGGCATGAAGATCACAATAAATAAAAATACCAATCCGAGCAACATGTTCCAGCGCTCAACATACGCGGACGCATAGTTCTTAAGCACCACTACAACAAACGCTCCAAGCAGTGGTCCTACCAAAGTGCCTGAGCCCCCAGCAATCACGCATAACAAGGCCTCTGCAGAAACAGTAATCGCCATCACGCTAGGGTGAATGTATTTATGGAAGTACACGTACATCAGCCCTGCAACAGCACCTATGAAACTCGCGATGACAAACGTAGTCCAGCGAATCGCCCAGACGTTGAAGCCAAGTGCACTCATACGCCGAGCTTGGTCTCGCGTTCCACGAATCGAGGCACCAAAAGGCGAACGAATCATCACATGAATCATATAAATGCACGCGCAGGTAATGATCAAGACAAACCAATAAAAATTATTGCTGATGTCTAAATCAATACCAAATGGGTGAGGACGCGTAAGACCTGACAAACCGTTGTCACCATTCGTCACAGATACCCAGCGATAACCCAAGCCCCACACGATTTGCGACAAGGCTAAGGTCAGCATCAAAAAACCCAAGCCTGTTGCGCGTAAGGCGATCCAGCCAAACACCATTCCAATCAATGTTGTCAGCAGCAAGGCAGCAGGTGCTGTGACCGAGTGGTCCAATCCCATCTTGATAGATAACCATGCTGAAATGTAAGCAGATAAACCTAGGTAGGAGGCATGACCCAAAGATGTCAACCCAGCGTATCCCACCAACAGATTCAAGCTAGACGCAAAAATCACGGCAATCAAAATTTGACTGCCCAAGTTGACAAAGTATTCACCAGAGACCAATGGCAGGAGCGCCAAAAACACCAAACCCAGCAATATACCGATTCGGTTCATGTTGTGACTCTTCCAAATAAACCTTGTGGCTTAAAGGCGATCACCACAACCATCGGTAAAAACAAAATCACATAGGCCAAATCTGGCACAAGTGCAATGCCAAAGGTATAAATAAATCCAACAATAAAGCTAGCGACAAAAGTACCAACCAAGCTACCTACCCCACCCAATATCACCACAATGAGTGCGAGCGGCAACATATCAGCATCTAGCCCCGGATAGGCATTGAAGATAGGGCCACCTAAAGCGCCACCCAATCCAGCCAATGCAGCACCCAAACAAAATACGGTCGTGAATAAAAGAGATGCTGGAATACCGACCGCGCGCGCCATCGGCATGTCGTCCACACCCGCGCGAATCATGGCGCCTAATCGGGTTCTCTCCATCAACAAGTACAGCAATATGCCCACCACAATGGAAAAACCTAAAACAACCAAACGGTAAGTGGGAAAACGCAATCCGTAAAATTCCATCGGCGCAATAAACATGGCGGGCGTTTGAATGGGTAGTGGATCACCGCCCCAGATCATCAAACACAAATCAGCCACCACAAAGGATAGTCCCAAAGTAGCCAAAACTTGACCTTGGGCATTGTTGGTTAAGCGACGCAAAATAAATCGCTCAATCAAACCACCCACTACAGCCATGGTGATCATGGAGGCACAAGCTGCCAAAATTAATCCATGGCCACCTCGAATCATCGAAGCAGCCACGTAAGCGCCCAGCATAAACAAGGACCCATGCGTCAAATTGGCAATGCGCATCAATCCAAAGATGAGCGCAAAACCGGAGGACAGCATAAATAGCAGTCCTCCAAAAGCCAAACTGTTGAGAGTTTGGATCACCCAGATTTGCATAAGCGGCTTAAGACTCTATGTTCTTGGCTGGCGGCCAATCACGCGAATACACAGGGTTTGCTAAGAATTGCTTAGGGTCATACGTCCAATACTGGCTAATGTTGGAATAAGTCTTGATCACGGAATTGACCAGGCGACCTTCTTTACGGGCGACTTGTCGGATGTAGACATCGCCGACCACATTGCCGAGGTCATCGAATTTCACATAACCGCGTGCGGTAGGCACACTGGTTTTCTTGAGGGCTGCCATGAACGCATCTTTATTGTTCACTTTGCCGCCAACAGCACTGACTGCAGCTTCCAACACAGCACCGCTCACATAAGTGGCAGCTGCATAAAAGCCTGGGTCATAGTTGTATAACTTGCGGAAAGCAGGTGCAAACTTGGCATTGATAGGGTTACTCAATTCAGGCGAATACCAGCAAACAGTTTGAATACCCAAGGCTTCATCGCCCATGTTACGAAGCACAGATTCATCCAGTGCAGTCATACCGCCAACCACGGTCATCTTGCTACTCAGGCCGTATTCATTAAATTGACGCAAAAATCTAAAGCCGTTGGAGCCAGCGAATCCTAAAAAGATACCGTCCACATTGGTTTTTAGCTGGGCCAGAAAACTACCGTAATCGGGTGCAGTCAACGGCGGGAACATTTTTTGAACGATCTTGCCGCCGTTTTCTTCGAACACGCGTTGAAAGCCAGCATTCATTTCGTGTCCATATGCGATGTCATCAGCAATCAAGACCATACGTTTGAACTTCAAAGTTTTTGCGCAATGGTCTGCCATGACGTGTGCGCACTGCGCCGATGTTGAGGTAGCTCGCACAAACCAAGGATTAGGTTTACGTTGGGTCATATCCTCGGCTGCTGCAACTGACAAGGTGGGAATTTTTTGCGCCTTGATGTAGTCGTCAATCGCGAGGGCCTCGAATGCGGCCAAGGGGCCCATCAAGACGTGTACTTTATTGAGCTCCACCAACTCTTGCACTTTGGACTTGGCATTCGCAGGAACACCGCCAGTATCCGCAACGATGAGTTGCACTTTTTGCCCAGCAATCATATTGTTGCGCTCGTTCAAATACATGAGCAAGGCGCGCTCCATGTCAATGCCGCCAGATGCCAATGGACCTGTTTTAACCGTCAATAGTCCAATACGAATAGCGTCGCCCGATTGCGCATGCAATGCTGTGGGCAAAGCCATGGTCATACCAGTGGCTGCAGTGGTTTGTAGAAAGTCGCGTCTTGTTGTCATGGTGTCTCCTAAATAGTTGCTCGGTTGAAATTCAAACTTGCTGTCATACCTCCTTCTGTGGGAGGTTATTGTTGACTCCCTCGCGGGATAACGGGCAGCAGCAAGAAAGGCTGCGCGTCAGAATCGAAATGTAAGGTGGTTTCGCCATTAAAAATAGCCCTAGGACGGTCACGTGGGTCATTGTGCAGAAACGGTCCGCATCCCAGTAGTTCATTCTTGAAGTTAGACAGTTTCAACCCCGTCTTCTCAGCATAGGTGTAATCCCGACCACGCACTGACAGCGCGAGCCGATGCCCCGCTGGAATAACGATGGAGGTAGGCCACAGTTCCACGTCTAATTCAACCGGCTTACCAGGAACTAAGGGCTGTGGATCCGTATGGGTGTGGTACGGACGATAGGGCTTGGTCAGTTGGGTGTCGAGCGCTCTGTGTGAGGCACGCAACCACCCTTGCGCCACTGGCGTATGGGGATCAATTGCACCAGCGAATGTAACTTCACGCATATCTGGCGTCAAAACACGCAAGACTAAAAACAAGTCTGCATCTGCGGTGGATGAGGAAATTTTTAACTTCGCAGCAACTGGCCCAGTCAACTCCATCTCTTGCGACATAGGAGCAGATACGAAAGTTAGTCCATCACCGATGGCTTGAAAACTCAAAGATCCAGTGTCGCCTGAGGGGTGTGATGACAAGGCTTGGTCTTTTGCACCCAAAAACATCTTGGTCCACTGCGTTTGCGGCAAGGGCCAATTGCTCTCGGTGCGCTCCTCAAAGTGCTTGACGTGGCGCACTTGTAAACGTACAGGTGGTTCTTTATCCCAGCCGTTGTCTTCACCTTTTAGAAAATGCGCAAAAAATCTCTTTTGAATTTGAACGCCGTAATCTGTGTAGAAGTGAGTCCAATGCTCGAGTCCGTGCATCTCAAGCCATTTTTGTTTGGAGGCAGCACGCATGAAGCTTTCAGAGTTGCCACGTAAGTGCAAACCTTGACCACCCCAGTTGCCTGCCGATAAAAATGGCACAGTGATCTTGTCCCATTGGGCAGATCGTTCTTGGTGGTAGGCGTCATCTGTTGGATGCGCAAGAATGTCTTGGCCAAATTGGCAGCGGTTCGCGGCCAACTCTTGGTCAGACAAGGTGACATCGCCACACACTAAAGCGCCAGTTGCCTTACTTTTAGGCCCACGCTCTCCCAGTCCGTATTGCACCGTTTTCACTTGCATGTCGTACCAGTTATCCCAAAAGGTCGACACAATTCCACCATGGTGGGTCATATCGCGGTACCAATCTGCGGCACCTTCCCAAATACACATAGCAGCCAAATACTTGGGGTTACGGCTAGCAACTTGCCATTGGTTGATACCGAAGTAAGACACCCCGGAGAGTCCGACCTTACCGCACGACCATGCTTGTTCACCTGCCCATTCAATGCAGTTCACAAAGTCTTGGGTTTCACGCGGCGAGAAGTGGTCTACATACCCAGGCGAGCGACCACATCCACGCGAATCTACGCGTACACAAACATATCCATCCGGCACCCATTTTTCTGGATCTACAACTTCCCAGTTTTGAAATAAATTGCTAGAGCCATAAGGCACATCAGGATGTTCGCTCACCATTTTTTGCCATGCACTGGGATACCCCTCTTGGAAGGACAAGCCCTTTGCATAAGGTCCATAGCTCAACAAGACGGGATAACGCCCGCTTGCAATTGGGCGAAACACATCTGCACGCAACGTTAAGCCGTCTTCCATCAGGATGGGCACATCCCAATCGATGGTCATGCCTGCGCGGGTTTCAGTAAAAGCTGAGCCTTGGTCTTGTTTCACTGATATCTCCTGATTTAGGCCCGGTTACTTTTTAATGGCCTATGGCTGCATTGACGCGGGGCATCACTTCTGTTGCAAATAGCTCCATGGAACGTTTAGCAAGCTTGGGGTCCATCCAATCATGGCCAGCATACAAAAGATTACCAAAGTCGCCAACATATTCTCGGAAAGCAAGGATTTGATCTACCACTGAATTCACCGTGCCGGCGAATACCAATTTGTTGGCTACATATTCAGGTGTGACCAATGCATCATCCATGTTCGGATCTGTTTTGAACAAATTACTGCGCCCTCCGTTGACCAACTTACGAACCAATTGCTTGAAATAGAAGTGGTGTGGTCCGCCCTCCTCTAGGCCATAGCGCTTGGCAGTCGCTTCATCGTCCGCCACAAAAATACTTTTTGCAATTCGCCACTCGTTTGGATGTGCCACAGCACCTACCTCTTCGCGACCTTCTACATACTTAGGCCAGTGAGACTTGACCCACTCTGGCATCAAGAAATTGGCGGAAATAGGTTGCCAGCCACGCTTGGCCATTTCTGTCACGCCTTTAGAGAAAGGCGCTACAGCAGTACCGACAATTAACGGATGGGGCCGCTGGTAAGGCTTCATGATGAAGCCTTGCCCAATCTCTGGGATCATGGTTTTACCCACAGTGACATTAAAGAACTCGCCCTCTAAGTTGTAAGGTGGGTCAGACTCCCAAATCTTCAGCACCATGTTGATGCCTTCTACAAACATCGCATTGCGGTCTTTGCCAAAGTTACCAAAGACTTCAGCGTCCGACATCAAACCTCCGGGGCTAATGCCCATGATGAATCGGCCTTTGAGCATATGGTCCATCATCGCGGCTTGGGCAGCGATAGCGGCTGGGTGTGAATTGGGAACATTGATCGTGCCCGTTCCCAGCATGATGTTTTTGGTATCACTAATCAAGCTAGCTAAGAAAATCATCGAAGACGTTACGGTTTCTGCTGCATCGGTGACGTGCTCGCCGACATAGGCCTCACTAAAACCAAGTTGATCTGCCAAGATCACAGCTTCACGGTCTTCTTGTAGGGTTTGCGTAATGTTGCGACCTGGCGGATGCAAGGGCATCATGAACGTGCTGTATTTCAAATCGTTCTCCTCAATATTAAAAAGAATATGCGTTAAGACGTTTCATACTCGACGCCTTGCAGGTAATTTCCTTGACAAAACAGCAATGTAGGTTTGCGCTCGTACAAATATTTTTCAACCTGTCCTAAGAAAAGCACATGGTCGCCAACCACCGTACGTTGTATCGTTTTGCATTCGATCGTAGCAACACAATCGTTTAAGACAGGCAATCCGCCCAATCCTTCACTGAAGTCAACGCCTTCAAACTTATCTGACAGATTGCTAGAGAACCGCTTAGACAAATCCACTTGATGTAGAGCCAAAATATTGATCACAAAACGGCCTGATGCATCAAAGATGTCCAAGCTAGGTGACGTACTGCCCAAGCTCCATAAAACAATGGGCGGGTCTAGCGAAACAGAACTAAACGAGTTGGCCGTTACGCCAACGAGCCGTGTTTGCTTGGTTCCGGAAGTGACCACCGTCACACCGGTTCCAAAGCTGCCCAAAGCGTTGCGTAAATCGCGTTTATCGAAAGAAGGGGATGACTTGGTGTTCATGTGATCACTATAAGGTGATCAAGTGATCATTAGGACTGGGGTTTCCCCTAAAGTTGCACCCTAATTCGACTTTTTTGTTATTGCGTTTTGAGGATTTTTGGCAACAAGACTCTTGCACCCGCCATAAAGTGCGCAATCGTCAATCGGATCATCTCGTCGACATCGTCTTCGATGGGTACATCGAAGATCCAACGTCGTTGTCCGAAGTAAAAAATACGTGCATTGATACTCCAGACCAACTCAATTTCTGACGTCTTCAATGGCATAGATTTGATATCTGGCAAACCCAGCTCTTGACGCAGCTCAATCGCTACGGGCTCAAGAATACGGCTGCGGAGCATTTCCAAATATTTCTTGTTGATGCTTTCTCCACGCAACCCTGAGAACATAAAAATACGCACCCAGTCGCGCGTCAATGCGGCTTTTGAATACTCGATGTAGAGACTCACTAATCGCTCTTCGAGAGGAATCGAGCGGTCTTGGATAACCGCTTCCCAAAATGGATTCCAACGTCCTACATAGACTTCCTCGTAAACCTTATCGATGAGCGCATCTTTGGTGGGAAAGTACTTGTAGATCAAAGACTGCGTAACCCCTAAACGCCGCGCCAATTGCCGCGTGTCTCCGCTAAAGCCCACCTCAGCGAAAAATTCAACCGCCGCCAAGACGATTTGCTTTTCCCGTTCTTGGCTAGTGAGTCGTTTTTTTTCTAAGGGCGGTTTTCTCAAAATCATGGTGTATTGAGAAAAGCTCAAACGGGAGCAGCAATAGGTTCTATTTGTTTGGAGACCACAGATTTCATGATGGCCTCAAGTGCTGCGACATTGGCCAGCATTTCTTTGTGGGTAACTGGGTAGGCCTGCACGCCTCGAATAGCCATTGCAAAAGCTTCAAGATTCGCCAATACAGTAGGAGACTGGTCTGCGAAACTTGCCACAGGCTCTTGACCTTGCATGACACGCTTGATGTCCCATCCAGCAGGATTTTCAGGGTGCTTGCGGTCGCGAATTTCAAACCAACCCTTAGACCCATAAACCGCAAAACGGCCTTCAAAAGGTGTCGCCAAGATAGCGGTGATAAGCGCATTGGCACCGTCAGGGAAAGCCAACATGATGCCAAGCGTGTCCCCGTTTTCAAAATAAGAACCACGTGTGGCCAAGCGCGCCCAAACTGACTCTGCAGGCCCCAACACAGCAATCGCCAAATCGACCAAATGGATACCGGTTGCCGTTAATGGACCGACAGGCGCATGTTTGTTTGAAAGGCGCCAATTGTCTTTGGGCAGAGCAAAGAACTTGTCTTGGCTGAAGTTAGCCTCAATTTGCAAAATAGTGCCAAAGACTCCTGCTTCGATCTCTTTGCGCAAAGCAATGACCGAAGGCTCAAATCTGCGCTCATGGCCGATCCCTAAAACGCGCTTGTGTTGCACACAACTTTGGATGGCACGCTGGGCATCGCTAAAGGTTAAACACAGTGGTTTTTCGCAGAAAACATGCTTGCCCGCTTGCGCTGCATTGACAATTTGATCTGCATGTTGCAAGTGCGGCGTGCAAAGAATGACGGCCTCAAGTTCAGTGATTTTTAGAAACGCGTCAAAACTGGATAAAACCTGAACACCCTTTAGAAAAGGATCAGATGCCATTTGCTGGCGAAGACTCTCGTCAACCTCTACTATTGCCAACAGTTTTAAACGCGTTGAGGTGGCAATTTGCTTAGCAATAATCTTGCCCCACCAGCCATAACCAACCAATCCAATTTGTACAGGGGAAATACTATTTGAAGTGTTGTTTGTAGAACTCACTGATGGCCTGCCTTGCTATTGTTGTGACATATTGTCGTAAATTAAACCAGAAAGAAATAGGCAACTTCTTCATTAGCATTGGCTCTGAATGCCCCTGATGCTGATGAAAACCCCATTGCTTTATGAAAAATTTTGAACGATCCTACACCCAATTAATTTAATTTCTGACCAACTAGCATACGTAACTTTAGGAGAAAAAATGGGCCTGCGCTTTCTTGAACACCTACTCATACTGACCGACGATCCGGAAGGAACAAGGGATTGGTTTTGTACCAATTTAGGCTTTCGCAACGGTTACCACCCCGAATTTGGATTTCCCGTTTATTGGCTCTATATTGGTGAACAGGATGTCATCCACATCGGAAAAGCGCGCCATTCTGAGCACCAAGATACTTATTTAAAAACACCTTCTGACAAAGCTGGGATGGACTACTCGGCGGCTGGTGCCCCTGGCTCTGGACGCATCGACCATCTATGTCTCAATTGCGATGGAATGGAAGAGTTCGTGGACCGACTTACAAAAAACGGCGTTGAATTTAGTGAGAGAAAAGCCCACAACTCGAACCTCTACCAACTTTTTATGCGCGAACCCATAAATGGCATCAAAGTGGAACTCAATTTTGCTTGGGAAGAAGCCGCACGCATGGGGCGGGTACCTGCTTGGACGGATAGTGGTTCTAATGAAAAAACTGCCGCTGACGTCATGGTTTCCAAATAATCTTCCACCACCGCATCAACATTTAACCAAAGAGAAATATGAAAGCTGTTCGCATCCATTCCACAGGAGGGCCTGAGGTCCTCCAAATTGAAAACCTAGAGCTGCCTGAGCCCGCGGCGGGTGAAGTGCGCATCCGACACACCGCCATAGGATTCAACTTTCAAGACATCTACACCCGCTCAGGCCAATATGCCGCACCACTTCCTACTGGGTTGGGAACAGAAGCAGTGGGTATTGTTGAAAGTGTTGGGTCGGAAGTAAAAGACTTCAAAGTTGGAGATCGCGTTTGCTATGCCAGTGGTCCAGCACTTGGTGCATGCGCCACGCATCGCAACTACCCCGCAACTCGCCTACTGCATGCCCCTGCACATATGCAGGATGAACAAATTGCTGCGGCCCTCCTCAAAGGAATGACGGTCGAATATCTCATGCACCGTTGCTATCCCGTTCAAAAAGGGCAATATGTGCTGATGCATGCAGCGGCAGGCGGGGTTGGATTATTGGCTGGCCAATGGGGTAAGTACCTCGGTGCACACATGATTGGAGTTGCAGCAGGGCCAGATAAAGTCAAACTCGCGCTAGCCAACGGTTATGAATATTGTTTAGACAGATTGAAAGACGATATCCCTGCCCGTGTCAAAGAAATTACCAAGGGCGCTGGCGTACCCGTTGTGTATGACTCGGTTGGAAAAAATTCATTTGACCAATCTCTCAACAGCTTGGCGCCAAGGGGTTATTTCGTTTCATTTGGAACGACCACTGGAGCACCTCCACCCATTCCAGCCAGCACATTGCAAAAAATGGGTTCTTTGTATTTCACACGCCCCACCTTAGTCACTTACACAGCATCTACTGAGGAACTGAGGCATTCAGCCCAAGCAGTATTTGATTTGTTTGCAAAAGGCGCTTTGAAAATCACTATCAACCAACGCTACGCATTGCAAGATATCGCCAAAGCCCATGCTGAACTTGAATCTGGGAAAACCAGTGGTTCTAGCGTCATCATTCCGTAATTTTCAACCCACGTTTAATAGGAGACAAACATGATTCTTAAAAAATTTAAAGTCACATTGATAGCTGCTGCTTTATCAGCTATCTGTGCAACTACTGCACAAGCTGAAAACATCAAACTTCGAATTGCATCCGGACACCCTAATGCAAATACTTACGTTAATTTGATGCAAAACTTCTTTGTTCCAGAAGTCACTAAACGCGTTGCAGAAAAAACGCAACACAAAATTGAGTTTGTTGAAGGATATGGCGGCTCCATGGTGAAAGTCGCCGACACCTTGGAAGGGGTCCAATCAGGCATCATCGATATCGGTGGATATTGCTTTTGCTTTGAGCCATCCAACCTACCGCTCCACGCTTTTCAGGTGATGTTGCCCTTTGGCACCATGAGCCCTGAAAAAAGTGTCAAGCTGGCTCGTACTGTCTACAACAAAGTGCCATACATGTCTCAGGTATTTGAAGACAAGTTCAACCAAAAGTTACTCTCCCTGATTGCTGACAATGGTTACAACCTTGGCACCACATTCGAGTGGAACAATGTTGGCGACCTGAAAGGTAAAAAAATAGCGGGTGCAGGTCTTAACTTGAAATGGCTTGAATATGCTGGCGCCGTTCCGGTCCAGTCCTCATTGCCAGAGGCTTACACCTCGATGCAAACAGGCGTGTATTTTGGCTGGATCATGTTCCCCTCTGGCTGGGTTAACTTCAAACTCAATGAAGTAGCCAAAAATTACACTGAAGTAGGTTTTGGTTCTATTTCTTGGCACGGTTTGACAATCAACAAAAATAAATTTAACCGTTTGCCCAAAGAAGTCCAAGACATTATTTTGGAAGTTGGCAAAGAATATGAAGCAAAAACTGGCTCAGTCAACGAAGAAAACTATCCAAAACAACTCGCCCAACTTAAAAGTCTTGGCGTAAACGTTAAGTCTGTGCCTGATAGTGTTCGCACCGAATGGGCTAACTCCTTAAAAGAATGGCCTCAAATCCAAGCACAAGACTTAGATAAGCAAGGATTACCTGCTACGTTAGTCTTAAAAACAACCCTCGAAGAAGCTGAAAAACTTGGGCACAAATGGCCGGTTCGTTACGGCATTAAATAAATTTAAAAACTACGCTTCCACTGAATAGGCCAACATGCAAAATATCCAAAAATTTAATGAACAAATCACAAGAATACTTCTTGTGGTGGCCGCCATTCTTGCTTTTTTGCTTTGCTTTTTAGTAGTCGCTGACGTCATTGGACGCGTAGTCTTTAATAGCCCAGTCAAAGGCACAACTGAAATTGTGTCTTTGTCCATTGTGATAATTTGCTATTTGCAAGCAGGATTTGCAATCCGATCTGGTGGAATGCTGCATGTAGACATGTTTGTTAGCAAGGCCGGTCCGAGAGGCCAAAGCGTAATGTCTGCAATTGCCGCTCTAGCGGGTTTGGCTTTCTTTTCATTCGTCTGCTTTGGAAGTTTTGAAGGCGCAGTTCACGCATGGGTATCAAATGAATTTGAAGGCGAAGGGGCTCTTCGCGTTCCTGTTTGGCCTGCTCGATTTGTTCTCGTTTTGGGCACCATGCTTGCTTCATTTAGCTATGCACTAATGTTTGTTGTTGAAGCCGGTCATGCCATACGTGGCGAGGCGCCCTCGTACACCTCTGCTACGCATTAAAGGACTTATATGTACGACGCTACCGACATGATGTTATTGGTCGGCACTTTGCTGACCCTCGTATTTTCAGGAATTCATATTGCTGTTGCACTTGGATTGGCAAGCATGCTGGGCATTTATTTACTCACGCAAGATTTCTCAACCATGCTGAGTTTTGTTTCCAATACTGGCTACGAGGCCTTGCGGGATTATGTTTTTGCTGTTATTCCACTTTTTATGCTAATGGGTGAATTCTTAGCTAAATGTGGCGCAGCCAGTGATTTATTTACCTTAATTAATCGATCAACTCAAAGAATACCTGGACGTTTAGGTGTTGCCACGGTATTGGCTAACGCAGTATTTGCTTTTGTAACCGGCGTATCCATTGCTGCTGCTGCTGCTTTTTCTAAAATAGCCTACCCAGAAATGCGTCGCTACGGTTATGAAAGGCAATTTTCACTTGGATGCATTGCTGGAAGCGCATGCTTAGGAATGCTAATTCCTCCCTCTGTTCTGATGATTGTCTGGGGAGTCCTCACAGAATTAGCCATTGGCAAACTATTCATTGCAGGCATCATTCCAGGTTTCATTGTTGTAACGCTCTACATCATCTACATCATTTGGGTTGCTAAAACGCAACCACACAGAGTAGGAGAAGGTGACAACTTACCACCCGCACAAAAAGCAGCGCGCGATTTACAAGCCCAGCAACCCGAGCAAGATTTAAGCACTATCTTGTGGAGTACTTTAGGGATCATCGTCCTTGTTGTATTGGTGCTAGGTGGTATCTGGCTTGGGGCTTTTACTCCAACCGAGGGGGCTGGTGTTGGAGCTACGTTAGCTTTGATACTTGCCTTGATGCGTGGAATGCGTATGAAGGAAATGCTTGAGGCAGTTATCTCCGTGGGTAGAACATCAGCGCCTTTATTACTACTTCTTGTCACTGCCCAGTTGTACTCGCGTGTGTTGTCAATGACTGGCGTCACTGGCGCTGCCAAAGAATACTTTTTGGCCTCTGGTTTATCACCTTATGCAATATTAGCTTTGATGATTTTGGTATGGTTTGTTTTAGGCGCCTTGATTGACTCCATATCTATCATCTTATTGACGGTTCCTGTTTTTGCTCCTATTGCAGTTGCCCTTGGTTTCGATCCTATTGCGTTTGCCATCATTGGAATTTTGGCGATTGAAACAGGATTGCTAACCCCACCTTTTGGGATATTGGTGTTCACTGTCAAAGCTGCCATAACGGACGAAAAAGACCTTAAAAATGGTGAGATTTTCCGCGGAAGCGTTCCTTACTGGATTGCCCTGCTGAGTGCCATTCTCTTCATCATTGCTTTCCCACAAGTAGCCACTTGGCTACCTAATCTCGGAAATGCTGTTGCAGTTTCTTAACCCAACAAAGATATTCGTAACAATCGCCATATAAAGGGGCCATATGAAACGCCGTAATTTTCTTCCCTTTGCGGCTTTGCCCTTGGTAAGTCCATTTTCATGGGCGCAAAAATATCCAAGTAGCGCATCCACCATCATCATGCCTTTGCAAGCGGGCAGCGCATCCGACGTCGCTATTCGGCACATGGCCGAACGATTGACCCAAAAACTTGGTCAAGGTTTTGCTGTCGAAAACGTTGCTGCCGCGGCTGGTCTTGTTGGCTTAGACCGCTTAAGTAAAG
>Ga0209088_10000847_pt1 | contig 20726 bp, 22 predicted proteins | sample S_140625_EF_Meta_FD_187324 | JGI IMG/M metagenome (GOLD analysis project Ga0209088, IMG submission 187324) | Freshwater microbial communities from Lake Simoncouche, Canada to study carbon cycling - S_140625_EF_MetaG (SPAdes) (version 2) | ecosystem: Environmental > Aquatic > Freshwater > Lake ... | reverse complement strand
CTGGATGTATACATCAACGGGCTCCTCTACCGCCATGTAACCATGAAGAGACTCCCGCTACAGAACCAGCAGCCTCTTTACGTTGCTGGCGGCGGAGGGTGGAACGGCCAGATTGGAAGTTTAGTCTACTACAATTACGCCCTGACCCCCGACGCCGTGCGCAGCCTTGCAAACACTCGGCCATCTGTCAGCGCCGATACACTGCAATACTACCCCTCGTATCTTTCCACCGACTGGTGGATCGGAGTCCATCATTGATCACATAAGCCCGTTCATGGCCGCCTTCCCTGCCCCAGCATTAATAGCATCCTGGAGTTTCTCCTGCTTCTTCTGAATAATGGAAAGACGGATATTTGGATCTACAAGTTCCTTTGCAAATGCCGGATCTACATCAAACCGCTCTCGTTCTCGTTGCTGTCGTGTGATACATATCACACCGACAATTGCGAGTATTACAAATCCTACGAGGACATAGGACTTCATTCGTTGGTTATTATTCTTAGCGGAGGGTTGAATTAATCGTGCCGTCACTCTCCGACCGTTTCCTATCGGACTCTGCGATCTTGAATTCCATCTTGCTTAGACGCTGGTTAATATCAGGAACACTCGTAATGCCAAACAGGTGTTCCCGCCGATTCTGAGATAGCATACAGACAACTAACATGGCCAGGACTACAAACCCTACGAGGACGTAAGCTTTCATTGTTGTTTGCGAGTGAAAACATTTGCTAGTCGTCTTTCTCATCTTCCTTAGCTGCCAGGTCTTCCATTTTTTGAATCTGGGCATCGAATAGTTTCAACGTTCCTTGTCGCCCATATTTCTCGAGGACTGCTGTGACTACCTCCAAACTTTTCTCCCTGCTCATAGGCGGTGGTTCTTTCTTCTTTCTCATATGTTCCCTCTCCTGTGTCATTCCCACAGTTGCGACGAGTAGAACTATGACTAGGAAAAGCAGAATGAGGTCTTCCATATCTTTATTCTTAGCCATCAATAAAGATACAATGTCTACATGTTCTATTGCGTATGGTATTGGCAAGGATACGAGTGCAAACTTTGTGATTCAACTTCGTGATGCCTCGGACGTGACTCGTCTTCTTCGCCAGCAGGGTGCGAAGCGCAATTATCAGGTATTAAGTTCGACGGGAAAGAATCAACAGCCGGTCGGAGGTATTTCGCACACAGATTTCCTGGATATGGCGTATACTACTCAGTCGTATGGCCCGTCAAATGCGCTGATGTCGACTCGTGGATACCAGGTCCCCCAGTGCTCCCCCTGCGGCACGGGATCGCTCACTCCGTTCAGCACCGTGCGAGTTTCAGCTAGTCTGATCCGTTACTAGATCTTGATCTTCATTCTGGGTTGCCTTTGACGTTTTCCGAAGAACAAATTTGATCCTGTTCTTCTGTGTTTTGTTCAGTGTCCCTGGTTTATACGCAAAAAAGAGCCTCAAGAATTCGTTTGATTTTTTGGGAGTCTTTTCGAAGAGATCGCTCTTGTTCTTCTTGATTTCCGTGAGTGTATCCTGATGTCCCAGGCAATCTAGAGGGGTCAAGAGCTCAAACCGACGTTTGGTGGAAGCCGCAAGATCCATCAGGCGCTGGCAAATACAGATCACACGGTCCTGGTCGTATCCCCCCTCGATAAAATGGGCGTCAGCATAGACGAAGGCAAAGAAGAATTGGAGAAGGGTGGGAATAGAGGCTACACGCAGTCCGTTCTGGAGGAGATGGTAACTGTGGCACGCAAATGTCTTGAATACACGCACAACCAGGTCGCCTTTCTTGTCCAGAATATCAACGTGGGCAGGAAGGAGTTCGGCGTAGGCTGGACGTTCCTTGACAGCTATATCATCGCCCAGAATGTTCATGAACTGGTTGATTGCCTCTGACATATCATCGGCAAGAACATCGATGGGTGTTTGCCAAGTATTGTTTCGTAATTTTGAGTGAAGATCAAGGGCGTGGATTCCCAGGAGAACGATATTCTTGGTCATGAGGAGCTTTTCAATCCCGTTTCGTTCGGCGTCTCCCAGCGTAATATATCCCCGTTCTGGGTTAGGCTTGCATCCTACAGGGTAATGTTTGTTGAGGAGCATCAGGCGCTTGTACACCTTTTCCCAGCGAGACACGTCGCCACGGGGGCGGGACAGTTCGAGATACATTGACATCCGCAGGAAGTTTGGAGACACATAATGAATCCCGCCCTTGATGATTTCCTCATCCCACAGATGCTTGAACACCGGGGTCTCGAGGTATGTGATATCAGCCATACCAGTGTAATCCACAAACACCTTGAAGGTCATCAAGTGTGCACCCGGCTTGACTTCAATATTTCTGAATCCACGAGAATAGAAAATGTCTGCGAGTTCTAGGGCATGAATCTGGGGTCTCTCACTGTAAAAATCGTAGTCTGGAACGTCGTAGTTTGGATCGTAGATCTTGTCTTCTTTCGGGAGGAGGTTGTTGATCGCTGTTCCGCCGTAACATAGGACACGCTTGGACTGAATAAATTCTTTGACGATCTGAAGGACTTCACGAACCTTTGGATCATGCGCAACTTCGTAATCTACGATGTTTTGTGCCTTCTTTATTAAGACGGCGTCCATTCCTTATACATATCCGACAAAATGGATTGTCCTGCCAAACTTTCTTCTGGCGGACAAGAGTAATATGTCCGAAATTAAGACCGCACGCCGTCGTCGTACAAAGAGCGGGGAGGCTGCTCCTCCTCCCCCGCCGGACCAGAAGTCGCCCAAGAAGAATAACCGATACCCTTTACGCAGCAAGGACAAGCCGATAGAGAGCGTGCGGTGGGTAGATGACGATACGCTCTTCGACGACGAAGAAGATTCGGAGTTTGAAGAGTCGGAGTCAGAAACGAAGACGAAGACGAAACCGACACCGAAGCTTGCCCTGAAGCTGGACGAGTCGGAGGAGGAGGACGAGGAGGACCAGATCATCCATGGAATCAAGGTTCCGTTCAATATGCCGGTCTCCGTCAAGATCCATCTCCATGCAAACGTAGACGCAGAAGCCGAGTATGACGATGAAGATGGATACGAAGATGAAGATGAAGACGAAGACGAAGACGAAGATGGATACGGAGACGAGGACGACGAGATCCCTCACGCATTCATCCAAAGTCTGTTTGCCAGCAAACTCAAGAATCATCCGATGTTCACCATTGCCGGGGACAGTGAGAAGAAGAGGGAGAAGGAGAAGAAGAGCGAGAAAGATGAACCGGCGATCCGTCTTTCCCGCCGTGAAAGCGACTACTTCCAAGGACTCACGAAACAGGCAAAGAAAGGTGCACTCAAGAAGATGAAGACTGTATCTGATCTTCTCGGCGAATCCGAGATCCCGTATAAATTTCGTGTTCTGGATATTGATATGCCTGCGAAAGTCCAGTGTGAAATCATCCGCAAGGTAGATGCCATGAACCGTATGGGCTCCGAGAACGGCGAGTCGCAGAAACTCCGCAACTGGATTGACGGTGTGCTCCGTGTCCCGTTCGGTAAGAATGTGCCCCTGCCTGTAACCATCAAGGACGGGCCAGAGAAGTGCTCGTTGTTCCTGAAAGATGCTCGGTCAAAGATGGACAAGGCGACCTACGGAATGGTGTCTGCCAAGACCCAGATTCTACAGATCCTCGCACAGTGGATTTCCAATCCTACCTCCGTCGGCAATGTGATTGCGATGCGTGGCTCAATGGGTGTAGGCAAAACCTCCTTCGCCCGCAACGGAATCGCCGAAGTTCTGGGTCGGCCGTTCATCTTCACATCCCTGGGCGGCGCATCGGATATCGCCCATTACTCTGGTCATTCGTATACCTACGAGGGGTCCATGTGGGGTCGGATTGTTGACTCGATTATCCAGGCAGGGTGCATGAACCCCGTGCTCTACTTTGACGAGCTCGATAAGGTCAGCGGCACTCCCCACGGCGAGGAAATCATCTCTATGCTGATCCATCTTACGGATCGCTCACAGAACTCACAGTATCATGACCGTTACTTTGCTGGAATTGACTTTGATCTGTCCCAATGTCTCTTCGTGTTCTCATTCAACGACGAGGAGCGGGTCCATCCTGTGCTCAAGGATCGTATGCGAGTCATCAATATCCCAGGATACAAGGATTCCGAAAAGAAGGTCATTGTCGCCAACTATATCTGGCCCGATATCCTTCGTCACGCTGGGATTTCCCGTGAAGATCTGTCGGCCGACGAAGAGGCCGCAGAATACATCATCAAGGAATACTCCAACAACGAGGCGGGAATGCGCAATCTCATCCGTGTCGTGGAAGCTGTTGTTGCTCGTGTCAACCTTATCCGGATCTCGGACGAGGAGAGTGCCAAGGCATACAAGTTCTGGATCCCTGTGAAATTCCCCATGAAACTCACCCGCAGCATGGTGGAGACGGTGTTGACCGATTTCAATACGACTCTGCCCGAACACTGGCGTTCATTATACACGTAAAGTTCTGAACCAACAATACAAATGTCACTCAAGGAAGAGGCACAATTCGCCAAGCGCCATATCCGCAATCGTTTTTCGCTTATGGTTCTTCCCCATGTCGCCGAGGGAATCTGGTCGGTCTACGAGAACGCCAAGACCATATGCGAAAAGAACAACCAGACAGATCAGATTCTGAAGACGTTTCAGAATCTCCTCACACGTATTCCCGTCTGGACTGAGGATGTTCTCCAGACGGAAGTTAAGCGTATTATTGTGGCCTCCAAGTGCTCTTACCTGGAGGAGCTTCTTACCGGAGTTCTCCTAACCTACCTCCGTGCGTTTGCTGCGATCCAGTATCGTTCGACCCAGGACAGCATTGATGTAGAATTTGAACGCCCGCCGCTGCCCAAGTTCGTGCACGAATACTACAAGGAAGTCGCTCGCCGTGCATGGGAACACGCCTACCTGTTTCGCACGGTCGGTGTATCCACCGAGCAGCAGGCACGTAATCGCAAGGAGATTGATGTGATTCTCGATACGGCGTTCGATACAGTTCTGGACTCCTTCCTCCCGTGGCAGTCCATTGTGAACACGTATTTCTCCGTGGAGGATGCGCCTCAGAAGGCCGAGGACGTGATTCAACCTACCGAGATTGCGTCCACCCCTGCCCCGCCCCCTACCCCTACCCCTGCCCCTGCTGCCGACGAGAAGAAGGTGGCGTTCGAAGTAGAAGAATCCGAGGACGACGACGATGACGATGTTGGAACCGACGACGAGGATCATCCTAAGCTCCAGCTGTCCGATGAGACTGCTGAGATCGATCTGGGAATCGAAGAGGAATCCGAGAAGAAGAAGAAGGAGGAGGAGAACGATGATAAGGACGTGAAGCTAGAAGCCAAGGATGGGGAGCTCGTTCTAAAGCTGTAAACAAATCCACCTGAACCTATCAAATAGAACAATGCTGGACACGAATCTTCTGATTGTCATTGTTCTCGTAGCCCTTGCAGGAATCGCAGTGTATGCTGCCGAGCGGTATACTAAGAAGCAGCCGGTCGATTGGACGGATGCGTCTAAGATTGGTCTGTTGTCCGGCGCCGGTGCGGGTGGACTTCTGTTTGCGATGGGAGGAGATACTGAGACTGTTGTAGCCACGGCATCCGTTGCGTCCACAGCTGTTCAGGATATGTTCGTTGGTAAGCCTTCGTTCTAAATGAAATATACGATATATACAAATCAAAATGCAGTGGCTCATGCTTGCCTTTGTCGCTCTCCTTTTCGCCGCCCTGACCCCCGGTGTCCTGGTGACCCTACCCCCTCGTTCGTCGAAGCTGGTGGTTGCCCTCACCCACGGTGTGGTGTTTGCCCTAGTCTACCACCTCACCCGCAACACGGCCCGTGCGATGCTCGGTGGACGTGAGGGCGTTGATGAGACGCTGAAGAAGGGTGATAAGAAGGAGGAGGACAAGAAGTCCGAGAAGCCCTAAACGAACTCACTCAATCACCAAGCACGTCTCACCTCGAGGCACTTTGTCCGTAATGTACACTGAGCCGAATTTCTCAATCTGCTTGCGAGGCACCGCCGTATCACGGCAGTACCTGGCAATCGCCTTATACAGGTGGAATCCCCGGTAACGTTCACTGAAATCTCCGTTCTCCGGATCACGGAACAGAATAGACTTGCCATCTGGAAGTGTGAGCCATGTCATGAACATCTTGAACAGCGGGTTCGACACATACTTGTCGTCGACTCCGTCTGGAAAACAGTCCCAGAACAGGGACGTAGCAAGACGGACTAGATCAAACGACGGATTCGGCTTGATTTCGGGATACTTGGGATTGTAGAACGGAGCGACGTTGTATTGTCCCCCCGCCTCTTCATCCTGGTGAAACTGGTCAGACATGAAGAACTTCGACTCTTTCATCTTTGGGACTTTCACGGAAAATGAAGCCCGATCGAAATCAATGATCTTAATCAGTTTGCCATACGTGGGAACACGATAACTCTTGCCACCCACGTTGTAGTAGAAAAACTCGGCGGTCGTGGGGACGTGCATCACGTTCATGACATGGAGATCGTTGTGGACAAACGCAAACGTCCGCTGAGCATACGCCAGCGCAAAGATCACTTGGGCAATCCACGCACATCGCTTCGAAACATCATGGTTCTCTTTGAACAGGGTATACAGTGTCCCCTCGCACTTCTCCATCACCGTGATCTGAATAGGAGCATCCTTGAATACGGCGTGAGCAAACGCTTCGTCATGCTCCTCCTGCGAAAACCCAGATCCAGTTTCTTCGCTTTCGTCGTCGTCATCCTCCTCATCCTCACTATCGCTCGCACAGGACCGAACGCCGAAAATGTAGTCCGTAGAACAGCTATCTGACTCACCCATTTCTTCGGGCGTCTCTTCGGCATCACCGTCGAACGCAGGAGGAAGAACTGGAGGGGTAGGGATATTCATGGGCTCCAGATCTACAGCTCCCAAATCAATATCCTCAGAAGACTCGGCAAGTTCAAGAACAGGGACCTCGGGTTTGCGTAGACGCAAATCAAAGAAGTGCCCGATGTTCTGGGAGAACCACGGGCGATCACACAGATCCTCGTAATCATCGGAAATATCCAGGACATGTCGCTCAGAGATTCCAGAGAAGACGCCGTAGACACGTGGAAAATGCTGGCATTCCGATTCCGAAAGAACAAGGGATGCGAGAGATCCTACATACGCTGCATTGTAAGGGTTCTGGATACGCAGGGGTTCGGCAGAGACATCGTCCGTATTGGGAAGACCGGTCCCCGCATACTCTCCGTGCATCACATGGTAGGGAGAATACAACATCGTCTTCTTCAGATGAATCGGGACTTCACGACCAGAGACGTAGACTGCAGCGTCACTACTGATTGTCTGGATCGGCAAACGGAGTTTCAGGCCGTAATGGTAGGGCATCCGAACATTCTCCAGCTTGAACAGTTTCTGGATGGAAGGGAAGTAAGGCTGGATGCGGCGAAGACCCCAGAATTTCTGAGCCTGTTCCTGAAGTCCCTGGAGATTCGAACACTTCTGAACATCCAAATGGATATTGGATGTTCGTAAGTCGGGCGTTGGCTTTGGCATTCGGTTTCCCGTTATGTATACTTCCCTGCTTTTTGCTTCTCGCTATACCGCAGGGATCCGTCGATGATCGACCCTTCAGCAGGAAACACCTTGTCAAAGACGTTCCCAAGAAAGTGCTTGAACAAATACTTCATTTTATTTGAAAAGTCCTCGAGGAATATGAAGATAGCAAACATGAAGAACAGGCCGGAGGTATACGAGTCCACGAAATCTTCTAGCCCTTTCCTGATTGGGATAATGGGGGTCGAGACGTTGATGAAGTAGACTAGCCAGAATGCCACTAGACCAATGATCGAAATTTCAAGAGCAATATCGGTAAATTGGAAGGCAAGTCCCTTGGTCTCCCACTCGGTAGATTCTGGAGGATCATAGGTGTCGAACAGATAGTAGAGGACAAACGAGAGGAATCCCCCTGCTAATGCATACATAATTGAAAAAACTATAATGTTAGCCGTCACACGCAGGGAATCACCCGACGATAAATGGACGTTGTGGATATTGTAGGCGTATGCGTGTTTCGCCATCTTATTATCTTCTGAGAAATGAGTATAGGGTAGAATGAACTTCAACATTCGTCAATTCAATATGGAAACGATCAAGCAGAGATGTTCTATGGACTCCCATAAATCTCCTATGATCGTGATTATCGGCAAGAAAGATACCGGCAAATCGTTCTTGGTTCGTGATATTCTGTTTCACAACCAGGATGCGTTCCCGATTGGAACTGTGATTTCCGGAACAGAGGTAGCCAACCGCTTTTTCCAGGATATGGTGCCCTCCAAACTCATTCATGACAAATACAAACCTGAAATTATCATGAACGTCATTCGCCGTCAGTTGGCGCTCAAACAGCAGCGTGGGAATGGAACAGGGTCCAACGTAGATCCTCGTGCGTTTCTCATTCTTGACGATTGTTTGTTCGATAACACATGGATTCAGCAGGAGTCTACACGCTACGTATTCATGAACGGTCGCCACGTCGATTTATCCACCATGATTACTATGCAGTATCCCCTCGGTATTCCTCCCTCTCTCCGCACGAACGTAGACTTTGTCTTCATTCTGCGTGAGAACATCATTGGAAATCGCAAACGTATCTACGAAAACTACGCAGGTATGTTTCCCTCCTTTGAGATGTTCTGTCAATTCATGGACCAGTGCACGGAGAATTACGAATGTATTGTGATCTGTAACTCGTCTGTTTCGAACAAGTTGGAAGACCAGGTGTTCTGGTATAAGGCCAGCGACCACCCGCAGTTTCATATGTGTGCGGATTCCCTGTGGGCCGACAACAAACCGTTCATGTCTACCATGCTGGCCGCCAATGATTACAACGCTGAACTTGCGTCCAGTCGCCGGGGTCCTTCAGTATGGGTAAAAAAACAGGGCACGTGAACCGTTTACTCCCGCATTCCACCCTCCGCCGGGTGAACGGGTGCCTCCAGCGCCTTCAGCTGAGCCTGCTCCGCCCGGCGCTTGGCGTTCTCCTCACGCTGCGCCTTCATCGCACCCTCACGCTCCTCCGCAAAGAACAGCTCACGGTTCGACTCGTTCTCCTTGTACTTCCGCATGATCTCATTGAGCTGGGAGTTGGCATACTCCACGTTCTCCATGAGGTGCTCAGACGGCTCCCACGGCAGCCAGCATCCCATGCGCCCAATCATGAGATTGTCCTTGGGATACTTGCGCTGGAGAACCTTGCACCACAGCTGCGCCTCCTCATACGACGGGAACGCACGACGGACCTTGACACCACGGATATTGCACTGGAAGCTATTGGCCTTGTCGAAGGCCTCCTGTACCTCCTTCTCGTGTTTGAGGAGGAACACCTGATACTGCTCAGGGACATCCGTCTTCTTGATCTCATCACGATGGGTCTTCTCGAACTCGTGGATATCCTTCATGATATCGTCCACCTTGAGCGAATACTTCTGGGCGATATAGGCCGCAAAGTGCTCGAGGCCCTTGACCTTCCAGTCATAGTCCATCCACTGAATGAACTTCTGGAAGAAGAAATCGTTCTTCTTCTCAATGACCTTCTCGGGCGAGATGAAGGATACAATGCAGTAGCGCTGGTTAGGGAGCTCGGGGTCTTCCTCGAGGTAATCCACCAGCTCGCCGTCCTCATGCGTAGGGAGTTCAACCTTCTGGCGAGACGAGCTCATTTATACTCTCTAACCCTACACGTTAAAATGCCTTTTTCCCGCATTCTACTCGGTGAATTTCAAGATCAGGACGCCGCCGCCGATCATCGCAATCGCAAGGTAATCGTGGATGTGCAGCCGTTCCTTGAAGTAGAGGACTCCGACCGTCGTCGTCGCCATAACCGACAGGCCCGACCACAGTGCGTTCGTGAACGCCATCCCAGTGAGCTTGAACGTCTGAACTAGCATCACTCCGACCATGGAATAAAAGAAGACGCCGAGGAGGAAGAACCGCCAGTCTTCAATCGACGACTTGAAGCAGCTCATCGCACAGACTTCCAGGGACACGATCGCTAGAACATATAGAATAATAATCACATACGGTGAGAACATTCCTTGCTTATCCCAAGTCACCCGAATTTTTCTCCTTCATCAAGTATAAACAAATGTCCGATTCCTCTGCCAAGGCCGCCCCCGCCCCGTCTATGGGAATTGACGTCGCCGACCTCGTCAAGCGCCTGGTCAAGTACGCCCTGGAGGGCCTCGCCGTCGCCGTGGCGTGCTACCTGCTCCCGGGCAAGAAGCTCCGTGTCGATGAGATCGGCACGATCGCCCTGACTGCCCTCGCCGTGTTCGCCATCCTCGATATCTATGCCCCCTCGGTCGGCTCGTCGGCCCGCACGGGTGCCGGCTTCGGTATTGGCGCCAACCTGGTCGGCTTCCCCGCCCGCTTCTAAGAAGTTTTAAGGGAGCGACTCCATACATCTAAATGTTCCGGTATAACGGAAAGTGGTATACCGTGAAACCCAAACTAGGTGAACCCGAGCGCCAAACACATGCACTCATGTGGACACTGGCCCCTGGTACTCCTCAGCAACATGCATATCGAGAATGGTATGCTCGTGAACGGAAAATAACGTCTATTCTCTATCCTAATAAATAGATAGATGGACGTCCTCAAGACTGGATTAATCGCAAGTGGCGTCACGTTGGTCGCCCTGTTCGTCTTTATTGGCATTTACTGGGCTATTCGTGGATACCCACCCGCCAGCCGCATGCTAGTCGAAGAAGTCAAAGAAATCGGGATCCCCGATGACAAGGCTAATTTTATGTTTTTCTATACCAAGTGGTGCCCGTATTCTGAGGAGGCTCAGCCGATCGTCAAGAGTCTGGAAACAATCCTCAAGGATCGGACGTATGGCGGAAAGACTATTACTGTTCAGTATGTCAACTGTGAAACTGATAAGAAGTGTTCGGAGTATCGAGTCACGTCTTATCCGTCGTATAAACTCAAGACATCCTCTCGGACATTTGAATACCTGGGTCCTCCGAAAGTCACGGTCTTACGTGAGTTTCTCGTGGAGGCTCTCGGTCCAGAACTCATGGTATCCGGTGCGACCGACACGGAGTAGATGCCGAACAATATCCACCGAATCCCAGAACGTGAACATCTGTGCGCTGTTTTCTATCAGCAGACACGTGTTTAGGGGATACATATCTTTCATGGAATGCGTGTCCTTGATGTTTCGGCTGAAAGGGACCGCCGACATATAATTATCGATTGTAATCTCCTTTGTTTGGGCTGTCATGAGAAACAAGGTCTTTTCCCGATCTTTCTGGGGCACAACGTCAAGGATACGACGACACAGAATTGCTCCGTCTACAAACAGTTTATTTTCAATCGTGTGAGGCGTAAAGATGTATGGAATAGAGAACGAGGCACGCAAGGCATCCCATACCTTGATTGTCTGGCCAAACACCGCAACTTTCAGGGTTGAAAGATCCGAGGCAATGATGTGGAGTGGAATGGCTGCATCTCCAATCCGCAGTTCTCCAAAGTCAAGTCCCCTCTTCTTGAACTCTGTGTCTAGAAGCGTATAGATCTTAGACCCATCATCAATTCCGTTTGTCTGGGTCAAGCCCAAGAGAGCCTGGAGACGCAGGGGCTGGAACGCATCCTGCATGTTTCCAAGCAGTTCTGTCAGCACACTTAGATCGTCCACTGAAAACTCAAACGCAATCAACGTGGCAATGAGCGCACCCATGGAAATACCGTAGACTCCGTCGGTAAAGATATTGTGAAGCAACTTCTCGTTCGTTTCTTCTGCTATTGCCTGAAGTGCTCCAATCTGAAGAACTCCTCGCATTCCTCCACCATTTAAAGCCAGACCCGTGTATTTCATTGGTGCTTCTTTTCTGCGTGTATGAAAATGCTTCGGGCCAAGGACCTGTGGAAGCAGGAAGAAGAACGCAAGACATCCAAGATGCAAGCGATGCGTCCAGTTCTTTCGAATTTATCCAGCCAATTGAAAACCTATGCTATTCACAACCCTGCTGCCCCCTATTTTGTCTACGATGTTCCTTCCTTTGTATTCGGGTATCCTCTTTATGATCACCGTGAAGCTATAGAGTATGTTAGGGATGCTCTCGTAGAACAGGGGTTCCACGTATGGATCACGCCCACTCTGACTCTCGTGATTTCGTGGATTAAACCTCAGACCCAATCTAGCAGGCTGCGTGCTCCTCCGAAATCAGGGGCGGATTACCGACCGTTTGTCTACGATGACTCAGCCATGGATTTCCTGCGTCATTCTATGAACAGATAAAAACGAACGTTGAGATACTTAGATGTCTTGGAGCACAAACACAGCCATGTGTGACGAACACTCTGAGAAGGATATTCGGGTTGAAGAAGGTCAGAGAGTGTGCACAGCATGTGGAACGATTATGGAGCAAACGATTGATGAGGGTGCGGAGTGGAGATATTACGGAGCCGAAGACCGGAATGAAGATCCTACTCGTGTCGGTCTAACCATCAACCAATTGCTTCCCGATTCATCGTATGGATCTATGGCCATGAACAAGAAAACGTCGTCCCCGGCATTCAAGAGCATTCAGCGCTTATCGGCATGGTCCCTCGCCTCCCATTCTGAGAGATCTTGGCTCGCTGCTCTGGAAACTCTGAACCAGTACGCTTACCGCAACGGATTCACCAAAGCTATTCTCCAGGAAGCCTGTGCCCTGTTTCGTGGTCAGGAAGACGCCCTGAAACTCAGAGGGGAGACGAGAAGGGCTCTGATGGGTGCAGTGTTCTTTGTAGCTTGTCGCCGTATGGGTGTATCTCGAACCCACGAGGAAATTGCGGCTATCGTCAACGTCTCCACTCGTGCTCTTTCCAAGGCCATCCAGACATTCGGGATCCACGCCGAAGAGAACCCCCTCTTGAAGACCCAGCTGTCCCTCGCCGAGAGGATGATGAACGGACTGTCAATCCAGGAACACCAGCGCACTGAGATCTTGGCAACTATTCAGCATATCTTCAAATCCCCCGACGAGGAATTGGAACATACACCGAAAGTCATGGTCTCGGGAATGATTGCCCGAGTCTTGTGTGAAGGGCTCTCGAAAGCAGAGATCAGAGCAATGCTGAAAGACTTCTCCAAGCATTCGGGAGTATCAGTTGTTTCCATCCAAAAAGTCATGAATGGAGTATAACAAGAAGCAGGAGGATGTCAACGTCTCTCATAAACAAAGAACGATTCAATCCGTCTCGCCTGTCGAACTTGGCAGTATGGTTGGATGCCGCAGATTCAACTACGATCGGATTGTCTGGAAATACTACCGAAGTCCTTTCGTGGAACGACAAGTCCAGTTACTCCAACCATTTTTCCGTTCAGCCAGTTCCGATCTCTCCTCCAACGAGAGACGTAGTAAATAGATTGGTACCAGGTACCTACTCATACCTAACATTGCAAAATTATTTTTCAGTAATTACCATCAATTTAAGCGGGGCAGGCGGAGGATCAACACCTACTGGCGGGCCGGGAGGCAGTGGAGGATTTGCGGGGTATACATTCGCAAACATCCCTCCAAATACAAGGATTGACTATACGGTAGGAGCTGCTGGAACGTCAGGAAATGGAACTGGAGGAGGTGGAGGTGCCACAACGATGACAATTGGTGATAATACTATTTTAGCCGGCGGCGGTGGAAGCGCTGTCAAAAATTCAGCAGGACTCCCTGCTACGCAGCCATTTGGAGGTGCTATAAGTTCGGATGGTAGTGCAGGGTTTGTTTATAATACTACTGGTATCACGGCACCACCGCCAGCTGGATTTGTATTTACTGTTGGGGGTGGAGGGGGAACAATGAGAAACGGAAGTATAAGCATAGCTCCATCACCTTCAAATTATTTACCCGGAAGTGGGACATTTGATGTGCCCGCCGCCGTCAATAATGCAAAAATTACTATATATGGTGCTAGGGGCGGTGTAATCAGTGGTGGAGGCCAACCTGGTCCAGGAGGTAAAGTTGAGTATACCGGAAACCTGCCGGCGGGTACGTATTCATGGTATGTAGGAAATCGAGGAAACGGTCCGTTGGGAGGGTCTGGGTATAAGCCTGGTATCAATGGAATAATTGTCAGCCCAGCTACACAACCGTTTGGAGGTGTAGGCACCACTCTCGCCAGTGCTGGACTTGTATTTACTAACGGCAGCACATCTACAACACGAGCTGGACTCACCATTACTCCTGGAGGAGGCTCTGCGCTAGGCACGGACGGGCGTGTAAGTATAGAGTTACTGCCTCCTGTGGAGGACACTTATACGTCTGGAGACACTACGTGGGTATCGCCAGATTATCTGTCTACTTTAATAATTGAATTAATTGGCGGCGGCGGCGGCGGAGGCTCTTCTGGCACGGGCTCTGGTGGTAATAGAGGTGGAGGGGGAGGAAAGGGTACCTTAACGTTGACCGGTGTACCTCCCAAAACGTCGTTTAGTGTGGGAGTTGGGAATGGTGGGAAAGGTAGTCAGGCTTCGGGGCCAAGAACAAACGATACTATCACTTATGGAAGTGGTGGAACGCTTTACGGTGTTAATGGCGTTGGAAACGGTGCTGGTGGGGGGGGAATTTCTATAGTATCGTACTATGACCCTGTAGCTGGACGTTATGTAATTATAGTTGCGAGTGGTGGAGGTGGTGGAGCCGGGTGGCCCTATTGGTCGGGAGGACGGATAGTCGATGGAGGTCCTGGTGGTAATGGAGGTGGGGTGGGGGATGTGAGGGGGGGCGAAGGTGGGGGAATAGACGTGCCGACTGGATTTCCACTCATTGGTCAAGATGGTAGTTTTGGTTGGGATACACCCGGACAAGCGTGGAATCCAATTATTCAGAACACTGGAGGAACCCTTGGCGGCGCCGCTGGAGATCCAACTACAGGAACGAACAGTGGTGGTGACGGGCCAACCGGTCGTATAAGATTTACTGCTACTCCTCTAGGAAACACTGCAAATTATACAACTCCCGGAACGATCAATTTCACCCCTACAGCAACATCAACGTATATTATCACTGTGTATGGTCCGGGAGGTGGTGGAGGCGATGGAGGACGAGGGCAATACACGACAACCCTCACACAGAATATACCATATCCCGTTACTGTCGGTGCGAAAGGTAGTGGAGGTTCGGGAGGGGGGGCATCCACATTCGGAAATCTTACCGTCGATGGGAACACCGGTGTTATTCTTCGAGGAGGGGGTGGCAAACCTGATGGGGCAACTGGTAGTGGAGGCGGAGGATCGTCGGCACTGGTATTTCCAGGTGGGTATGTAATTGGCGGTGGTGGCGGTGGGGGTGGAATAAATCAGCTTGGAAATTTCACAAACTCTGGTCGGGGCGGAGGCAGTGATGACAACGGGACAAACGGTGGAACAGGAAGTGGGGGTTACGGCAGTGGATTTGCTATCGGTTCCCCACCGCCATCTTCCTCTGTATCGACAGTTGGGGATGGCAATACTGAAGGTATTACTATCGAGTATGATCCCACGAACATTAATACTCCTGGTTCAGGTTCATTTATAACTCAAGTTTCTGGTGCTTACATAATCACTGTGATTGGGGCTGGGGTGGAAGGAAAAGGTGGAAAGGGAGTATACTCTACACCTCCTATTCCTTCTGGAACAAATCTTATATATTCCGTAGGTTCTGTAGTAAATGCGGGATTTCCTGGTGGACCAACATACATATCACAATTTGCCTTAGCAGGGGGGGCTGCTACCCTTCGGGCTGGCGGCGGCGGCTCGTATACGAACCAGCCGGTCGAAGGAGCCCCTGGCGGCGGAGGTATCTACGGAGGACTCGGAGGAAACCCAACATCGAGTATCACCACCGGATTCCCGGGAACTGGAGGATCTGCGACTCTCCCCGGTGTTACGTCTGTTCTTGGAGGAGGGGCACGAACAGAAAGCAACGGCTCTATATATTTCACAGTATCATATACTACACCCTTCTCTTCGCCGTCGTTGACAACATATTCCAATTCGGGCGTGCTATTTCCTTCAACATACATGGCAGTGTCCTCTAAACTGTCAAAATTAGGTTTGGCAAAATCAATCATGCTTGTCTATCAGTGCCCAAGTGCTAACACATCTATAAATATAGGAGTCGGACTACCCAATGTGATTGGTGGATCATTCGGAATATGCCAGACAGGAGGAACCCTGTATTCCCCTTATCAGTACGGAAGCGGATACGATCTCACGTTTACACCTTCAAACTATACTGCCAAGAGGTATGCGTTTGCATCATACAATACGGAGGAGTATGCAATCACTGGAATGCCAGGATTCAATGACACATCTATGAACGCAGTCGCATTTAAGAACTTGATTACAGATACATCGTTGATACTAGGTCGGCAATTGACGGGATATCCGTCGGGGGATTTTATTCTCAATGAACTCATAGCTACTTCCAACGCTCTAACCTCGTCTGATCGTCAGGATGTAGAAGGATACCTTGCTGCCAAGTGGGGATTGTCGGCGCAGCTTCCATCTTCTCATCCTTACAAGAACTTTGAACCATCGGGAGATAAGTGGATTCCGCCAAACCTTCCCATCACGATTTCAGGACTTGTATCCTGGCTGGATATGACGTATCCAGGACAGACCACAGCGAGCATTGTCGATCGTGTTGGTGGGTCGTTTACAGTAAACGTCGGATCTGGAAACCAGTTCCAGCTGTCCAATATCAACAATCTTCCATCGCTCTATTATCCCGGGAACACTAGTAACTTTCTGTACAAAACCAGTATGCCTGCTAGAGCCGAAGGATCTGTCCTCTTCGTGTTCGATACCACAGATACTCGTGCCAATCTCCCTATTCTTTCATGGAGAGCTTTCAGTGGAACTCCTCCGTGGGGACCCCTTCTTTTGTATACACCGCCATCTCTATTACTGATAAACAATTATACCGGGACAGCTCTGGGTGATACAACCATATTAACCTTAGGAATGACTCCAGGAACAAATCTTGTATTTTTCGCATGGGATAATAGCAATTTCTACCTTTCTGTCAACGGTGGAATTCCTGTAATCGGATCTAATGCGATACCGGGAAGTGCAACTACCATGTATATCGGAGCGAATAGTACGTCAGGCAGAACTCCGATCATGAACTTCGGGGAACTTGTAGTCTATAACCAATACTTTGAGCGGTCAGAGCGCCAACTTCTCGAAGGATACCTTGCGTGGAAATGGGCTCTCCAGGGTAAGCTGCCTCCCAACCATCCATTTTCTAAGGAATCACCGACCGGAGCTACCGTATCGGAAACGGGTGCACTCAACATCCCCGCACAAATTGCGAGTTTAACGACATGGCTGGATGCGGCGGATTCGACTACCATCATACTGAAAGACGGTGTCCTCGTCCAACAATGGTATGATAAATCTGCGACCTCCGATATCTTCACCGGAACCGACCTCCCTACATATACCAATACTCCTACCGGAAGTTATTCCTTACCCGGAGTCTACTTTTCAACGTCTAACTCCCTCCGTGGAACTGTGAATGCTGCGATTGGAAGTGGAGTTGGAACGTGTTTCATGGTTGCGACAGTTGGAGTTAATGCCCAAGTCTTTACGGGGGGATATGTGAATAGCACTCCCAGGAATGGAGATTCGTTCGGGTTAATGTCTGTTGATGAAGTAGTTACGTCTCCTATCCAAGGCATCGACAGAGTGAACAGAAATCTATTACTTGGAGCTCTGTACGAGCCGAACCCCACCACTGTTCTTTTCGCTCGAATGAATGCGACTATTGATCCACCAACGGGCGACGGAAGCTACAGCTTCAAAACTCCTGTCAATCAAACGGAGGTTATCAACAACGTCCAAAAGGTGTGGCAACCGTCGGTTCCATCGCCCTCCCCGTGGAATCTCGGGTTTATTTCAACAAATCCAGCACCGCAGGATTCCTACATCCACGAATTCCTGTGTTTCTCCGAGTATTTCACGGACACTCAGAGATTCGTGGTAGAAGGGTATCTCGCATGGAAATGGGGGATTCAGAGCAAGCTTCCAGTGGATCATCCATACAAGAACGCTAGACCTCAGAGTTATAGTGCGTAGTAGTTACTTGGGGTTCCAGTGTAGACGATACTCAGGAGGACGTTCGAATTCATTACAAATGATGGGGAGGGCATATTCAGAATACTTCCTCCTGCCGGAGTAATATTCATACTTCCAGACGATACATTCTTGATCGTCCAATACATCCCCATGGATGCGTTTGCCCCAGGAAGGACGAGCTCGGAGGTATTCGTCGTCAATATGAACGTCGTAGACTGCTTCGCCGCAGTCAATGTAAGATTAGAGCTGCTTATGAGCGAAATATTGAGTCGTGATGTGACATAGAAGTCCTGTAGTTGAACTCCGCCGATGAAGCTCGAGAGTGTGGAAGTTGTAGTTATTAGCGCACAGCAGGTTACGACATTGCTCTGTAGTTGAACTCCGCCTATAGAGTGGGACAGGTTCGTAACCGTCGTTATGAACCGACCTCTTAGCAGGGTGAAATCTCCACCCACACTAATTTGTGCAGCATCTGTTGGCGCTGCGTTTCCTGTGCAGAAGATTAGGTTTGTGGCCCCACCCCTTGCACCCATTAGTACATTAGAATCTTGTCCAGAGCCAGTCGAAATAGTCACGAAGAACGCATTTCCCTCACTATTGACGGGATCCTTAGCAACCACAATGTTCGACAAAAACATAGACCCCCCGCTCACGTTCAGTGAATATCCTGAGAAACCAACGGTTGTTCCAATACTGAGGGATCCCGATGCTGTGATACGCACCTTTTCTCCAAAAGCATTGGAGAAGGCAAGCGCATTGGATGCTGGGCTCAGGAGTGTTCCGCCGGAGGATAAGGAGATAGATCCGACGCCCGAAATGGAGTTGGTATTCATATTCACGTTGGAGATCGCAGGGTATGCAGACCATGCAGGAAGACCCCCCGACAGTGTGAGTGCCACACCTTTCAGCCAATATTGGGAGACATTGATCGTTCCAGTTGTCGCGTCAATCGTGTAAGGACTGGTGAGACTTCCTCCCAAAAACTTTAGACTTGATGCATTGTAGATTAGATTGGAATTCATATTGAGACTCGTAGAAGCATACCAGATTGCCCACGTCTGGACATCCGACAACGTTGTCACACGAGCCCCGTTCAGCGTAATCGCAAAGTTTGTCGTTGTATCTCCAACGGTCACGTTTCCGGGTAGTTGGCTATTGACTGACGCATGATAATACCCGTTGCTGAGCTTGTATTGAGGGACAAAAATGTTCTTCAAGATATTCAAATCATTGGTCGCAGTATAGGTTGCGGGAGGCGGTGCTACGCTCATCGTCTCGTATTGTTTTTAATAGACGGAAAGGATTTAACTACTTTCTGCGTCCTATATACATCATAATGACAACCCTCGGCGACCGGTATACGCTATTTCCCATCAAGTCTGACGAGACGAAGCTGTATCATCTCTACAAACAGTCGGTGGCGTCTTTTTGGACGCCCGAGGAAATAGATTTTTCCAAGGATGAGAATGATTGGGATAGTCTCACCCAGAACGAGCAGTTTTTTGTGAAGCAGGTTCTAGCATTCTTTGCGGGAGCCGACGGGATCGTCCAGGAGAACTTGGCGACTCGGTTCCAGCGGGATGTCCAGAGCCCGGTTGCCCGGCTATTCTATGCGTTCCAGAATGCGATGGAGGGTGTGCACTCGGAGACCTACTCCCTCCTCATCGACAAGTACGTCAAGGACAAGGATGAACAGCTTCATCTATTTCGGGCCATTGATACCATCCCGTGTATTCGTCAGAAAGGTGAGTGGGCACTCAAGTGGATCGATAGTCAGGAATCGTTTGCGACCCGTCTCGTGGGATTTGCGTGCGTCGAAGGCATCTTTTTCAGCGGAGCGTTCTGTGCGATCTACTGGCTGAAGAAGCGTGGTCTTCTCCCTGGCCTCACTTTTTCCAACGAACTCATTTCTCGAGATGAAGGATTACATACCGTGTTTGCGGTGGAAATGTATCGCCTTGAATCCCAAATTCCCGCTGAACGGATCCAGGAAATCATCACATCTGCCGTGGAGATTGAAACTGAATTCATCTGTCAGTCTCTGCCGTGCTCCCTGATTGGAATGAATTCGAAATTGATGACGCAATATATTCGCTTTGTAGCCGACCGTCTCGCCGTGCAGCTGGGTATCTCCAAGATTTACAATGCCCAGAATCCTTTTGATTTCATGGAGATGATCTCGATGGAGGGGAAGGGCAACTTCTTTGAGCGGAAGGTGTCGGATTATTCCAAGGCAGGGGTGGGCGCCAAGAAAGAGGACATGACGATCAAGTTTGATTCGGAGGATTTTTAAGTGTCCAACAAGGTAAACTAGCATGGAATTCTTTCATGGTGTCGTAGCCCTCGTTGCTGGTATTGTTCTGATTCTGACGGGTCTGGTTGCGTGGATGTATGTCCAGCAGTCCCGCATGGCCCAGGCGATCAATGCTCTGGCCATTGCTATTACGGCCCCGCCTCCCTCCTTTGCCCAGTCTCAGCCGGAGCATGAACGGGAACCGGAAGTCTCCCATGAAGACGAACTGCACGCTCCTGCCCCCGAGTCCCAGGCCCAGGTCCAGGCTCAGACGGAGACGGAGACCCCTGCTCCTAAGGAGGACGATGACCG
>Ga0209088_10000843_pt1 | contig 20793 bp, 27 predicted proteins | sample S_140625_EF_Meta_FD_187324 | JGI IMG/M metagenome (GOLD analysis project Ga0209088, IMG submission 187324) | Freshwater microbial communities from Lake Simoncouche, Canada to study carbon cycling - S_140625_EF_MetaG (SPAdes) (version 2) | ecosystem: Environmental > Aquatic > Freshwater > Lake ... | reverse complement strand
GGTGGTGGTGGTGGTGGTGGTGGTTATGCTGGTGCTGTGTTTGGTAACCAACTTGCCAATATAGTTTCAGGGGGAATAATCAACGGGTTTGAGATTGGTGTTACCCTTCTGAAAAAACCTTTCGAGTATTTTGCAAATGCTCTGCAAGAACGCATTCAAGATGAACTAGGAGATATTCAGGCGGCTGGGGGACTATTCGCAATATCAAAAAGACAAAAAGAGCCCTTTGTTAGAGACTTTGATCAAGCCATTCAACTCCAGCAGGAAATGAATCTGTCGATGGCGAAGATGGCAAACTCACTGCCGGGTTCAACAGAAGACTTTGTTAACGTTCAAAAACGGGTAACAGACACCATTGCAAGAGTTGTCACAGGAAATCTTAAAGGATCAACCGCAGTTTCAAATAAAATTCTGGCTACAGAGGAAGGACAAAAATTCTATGGCGGGAAACAACTTAATGCTAATGCCGCCACAAAAGAAGATCGTGCTCAACTAACTCGTGAAAATATAAATGTTATTAGTGGGGAGTTAACAAAATTAACGGTTTTAGCTGGTCTGTCGGGTGGGGGAAAAGGAGGGGGTGGTGCAAGAGGGGCTATGGGTCCTTATGGTTTGCCCGGGCTATCTGAAAGAATGATATCGGATACATCCATCACAATGGGGTCGATGCAACGGTATGCCGCAATTTTTCGTGACCCGGCAATTAAAGATGCCCTAGAACGTAATATTCCAAAATTAAATGCTGAGATGGCGGGAACGCCAGAACGGATTACTGCTTTCTTCAACATGATGAAGGAAATTGTGACCCCGGAATTAATAGCAAAACTCCGTAGGAGCATATCTGGCATTAACGAAGCCCTTCGTAGCACATTCTTTACTCCTGAGTCAGGGATTTTAGGGTTGGGACGCAAACTTAAAGACATTGGAGTAGTCTACAACGACTTTGGGCAGGCAGTTGATAAAAATGGCAAAGTAGTTAAAGGGATGGCAGAGGCGGCAAAGGCAAATCTCAGCCTTTTTGAAATTTTGCGGGATATATACGCCAATACGGCTGTAGCTTTGATGCCAATTATTGAAAATCTGGGTGCAGTTTTTAACCCTCTTCAGGAGATTGGAAATGTTCTGAAAGGTTCCAGAGCCTACATGGCAAAGTTTTTAGAAAACTTCTATTACTATCGAAATTCGCTTGAGAAATATGCCAAGGACCTTGGGGGAATGAGTGGCAAGCAATTACTAGAAGGATTAGATTTGCGAGCTGCTTTACTTAACATTAACAACCTCTTCAGGGGTCTCGGTATTTTTTCAAAGGAAAAGTTTAAGAGCACGGCTTATGCTCTAATAGACCCTTCGTTCAACCCAACGGACTTAATCTCCAAAATGATTAAGGACTTTTTCTCTTCTGAAGCAGCCACTAAACTCGGGGAAAAAATCGGAGAAGTCATCGGTACAGTGTTTAAGCAAGTTTCTGACTTAATGTCTTCAATTACAAGCAACATTGGAACCGAAGCGGCACCGGGTTTCGCTAAAGGGTTCAAAAAAGCTGGTGGATATGGATCAATACAGAATATATTTGTACAGCTGATAAAGATGTTTTTTACAGCTTTTGCAATTGCTATCAAAGAAATGCCTTTGGCCACTCTTATAGCCGGTGCAATAATTCTATCTCCAGCCGTGATTGGCTTCGCAGTCACAAGTCTATTGGAAGGTCTGTTGATGGGTGCAGTGGCTGGAGGTGCCTTGAAAGGGGCTGCTGCTGATGCCGCTGAAGGAGCCGCCGCGTCTGCCGGACGAAGAGGTATTGGAGGAATGCTGGCGGGAATGTTTAGTCCTACCCCCGCCATGCAGGGGGCTCGATCTGCTGTCGGTGCCGCTGCTGGCGCCGCCATTGCCCCGGTCGCCCAAGGGGCCAGAATGATTGCGGCAGTAACGAAGGGTGCGTTATTGTCTGTACCGGTTTTGGGGAAAGTGCTTCAGGTAGCAAACGCAGCCCGAAAGTTCATCCCAGGGGGTGCGTTGGTTGGCGGCGCAGTTGATTTTGCTTTGGCTAAAGCGTCGGGCCAAAGTACAGGAAAAGCGATAGCAGGTGCGGTAGGATCAGTGCTTGGTGGAACCTTGGGATCTTTTTTTGGACCCTGGGGTACGGCTGCTGGGTCAGTGCTCGGGAGTATGGCAGGAGACGCTATTTACTCAAACTTCATTCCCGCAGGGAAAGCGCAAGAAGAAGCCGCCAGGTTACAAAAACAATCTGCTGATTTGCAACTGCAAGCTGCTAAAAGAAATGAGTTAGGAAATACGTTCGGGATTGGTGATATAAACTATAGTTTTGGAAACTCTGCTGAAGTAAACAAAAGGTTTGAGGCTTTAGGTTACGCTGCCAACCCGCTTGTAAAAACTTTTGAAAAAGAGTACCTTGAGAGAAATATTGCTATAGAAAACCTCAAAGACGCAAAAAAAGCTCTCGACGCCGCAAACAAAGAATACAGAGATGCACAAAACCTTGATCCCGCGACCCTAGCTAGGAAGCTCAAACCGCTTGAAGATGCGGCAAAAGCAGCAGCAGAGAAAGTTAAAAAAGAACAAGCTGAGCTGAATGTTGCAACGTCAAAGCTGCCAATAAAAATACAAGATGCCTTTATGGACAATATAAAAAAAGTTAGTTTTCAAGTAGTCGTCAATGCTCTTGCTGAAAAAGTACGTCAAATCCAGGTAAACGCAGGTCAAGACTCGTTAAACGCCGCCGCCGCCGGTTATCGCGTGGGGGGCCCGCCAAAACCAGGAGATCCAGACTTCATAGGACCATTGCCATCTTGGCTACGGTATAATGGCGGACTTGGTGACGCAATATCTTCCGAGTTAAAACATAAACCATCCGGGTCTCATCTCCTTATTGCCAACAGCAGTGAGACCGTAATCCCTGCCGCCGGTGGTAACGGTGTAGGAGAACTTATAGATGTTTTCCGCACTGGTTTCTCCGCTATGGTGACAACTCTCAAAAAGAATCACGATTCAGAAATTGCCAGCCTAAACAAAATTGACACAACAATAAATCAGAAAATGACCACTCCTTCTATGGGGGGGCTTGGAGGAGGTTCCATTGGCGGCGGCGTAGATGCTTTTACCGGAATGGCATCCAGATACGGTTTACAGATGACCAGTGGATATCGCCCAGGAGACCCGGGGTGGCACGGGGCTAACCGAGCTAGGGACTACAGTAACAGTACTGGGCCAACACAGCAAATGATGAATTTTGCACAGTTCTTGGCAGGTACTTACGGGGCTAACCTAAAAGAGTTGATTTATTCTCCCTTAGGGTTTAGTATCAAAAACGGTCAAAGAGTGGCCCCATACGCAGTGGGCTCACACTACAACCACGTTCACGTTGCCTATGCCGGAGGCATTGGAAACGGTGTGGCCTTCAGTGATATGTCCGGTGCTCAACGTTTTGAACGGGCGATGACGCCTGGGTCAGTAAAAGTAGGTTCCATAACCGCAAACTCTGGAGAAGGTTTCGGAGGGGGTTACAGCATCAACAATAACATTACAATAACACAGCAACCCGGACAAGATGCCGACCATTTAGCATCCATCGTTGTGCAGAAAATGGGCGAGTGGGTTGCAGACGCTCGGGCCTCAAGTATCTTTGTATAAACTATGACAGGCAATCTAATCCAAGCTCGCGTTCGCGTTCTCTGGGGTGGAACAAACCTAACCAGTTGGGATGGAAAAGTAGATTTTCCAACAGGCGAACCTGTTGTGTACGACGTAGAAGTAAATCTATCGGCAGAAACAGAAGGTCCCACCGCGACTATGAAGTGGAACCCGACCGGCCCCGGAATGGCTGTGTATGAATATTTCATAAGTGACAAAGGGTCATTAGGTACTCAAATAACCATCGAGTACTTTTATCCCGGCGGAAAAAAGATTGTTTTTGTCTTCATATGGACTGGGCAGACCATTAGTTATGGTAACGATATGACAGTCATAGTGAAGATGAAATCAGAACTGGCCGGATTAATAAATGGCAACTTACGCAATATTGCCCACGCAGATACAACAAACACAGGAATTTCTGCAATTTCTGCGATAGACTATGTAACCAAACAGTTTGCATTGGAAGAGTTCAAAGATTTGATTAGATATAGTAGTGTTGCTAAAAAAGACATGGAGAAAGCAAAACTTGCTACCAACTATGCCAACGACACTACTTACGGGGCGCAAATATCGAATATTGCTCAACAAACGGGCAATATGGCGTTTGCTAACAACATTGGTAAAGCAAATATAGTTTTATTTGCCCCCTTCTCTTGGGATAAGAAAACTCCGGTAAAGAATGGTGTCACCGACATAAAACCAGGCAATATGCCCGACCCTGCAATACGTTACGGTTATTTACTTGGTCCGTCCCTTATAAACACAATAACCAGAACTTCTGAGTGGAAACCTCCTCAACAAACAAACCAATATACCCCGAGCACACAAGTAAAGGCAAAACCCCCCGAAAACAAAACTGGTGAGGCAACAAAACAAGTCCCCTCTAAACCTCAAACAAACGTCACCAAGACACAAAAACCCACCAAAGCACCCATAGGTACAAGTAACGGACGTTCCACCCCGGGCATTGGAAATAAAGATAACCCCGACCAAGTGGAAAAACAAAATGCACTAAACTTGGAAAAAGACTCAACACTCAGCGTATCGACTTATCTTGTTCCTGCACTAGTTGGGGTGAAACCCCACGACATACTGTATATCCCTTCCTTGAAAGGAGACTTTATAGAAGATTGGATTATTCAAAGCGTTGATTACAACCAGAATGACGGTAAAGTCGAAGTAAACATTCAAGCCTCACGGGTTTATGGTCAGGGTTCTCCTATGAACCCCTTGGCCGCAGACAAATTCAAAGATTATGCTACCAGTAACGGCCTAATCGGAAAAAACGCAACGTTGTCTAAATGGGAAGAATACGCTTGGAGCTGGCCCCTAGGTCAATCCCCCTCCGCTGCCGCCAACCCACAAAGTTCTCGCGGATACGGCGACGTTGTAGATTATTGAGTTTACTGGGTGCCTGAACGGGTATAATACACTCGAACGCACCGGGCAACAGGGTCCGGGTCGATGCGTTCTTGACCTAACTCTAAACTGACAATGGCTCTCTCTACTTACAAGATCTCTCCCGCACTGGACGACCGCAATCGTGCCCGCCTGGAGAGCAAAACCTACAATCGTGCTTACACTGACATTCCTAACCGGGCCCTCCCTGAAACATATCAGAGGGGTCTCAGCGTAATCTTCAATGCCCTTACCGGCGAAGATTTCGATGGCGAATCCTCAACCTTCACCGTCCGTGCTGATGCGAATGGAGTGTTCAAACGTCTCTATTCCCCAACCGTATTCTCCACAGAGGAGAAGGGTTTGGTGGTTCGCTGGGGCGACCGTGATATTCCACTCCAGATTACAACCGGAAAGATCGGCGTAGTTAATGCTGCCAAGGGCACCAAGTTTGCATTCAAGGAAGAAACAATCGGTAAATACACCGAACCTGTTCTCTCCGTGTCGGCCTCGGCTGACGGTACTCTTTACTCTTTGCCTATTCCTATCCGGTCTGCTGATTACGAAGATAAGGTGTCTGCGGACCTCCTTGACTTACTGCTTGACGAGAACCCAGAAGCTATTGCCGAAAAAGTGCAAGTTGCTTCCGATCTGTCCAAGCGTGGCGAAAGCGCCAACACTGGGGAGCGTCTACAAGGACCCTTCGTTAAAGTTGCTCACCTGCCAATCGGCGAGTATGCCATCACTACCTATCGCGTAAAGGAAGGCGGTGCATACGGAACTGACTATTTCTTGCAAGCCAAGGTTGACGAACCCTTCACTGCTCCTGTTCGTACTCAGGTTGATGGTGAATGGTTGGACGTTGAAACTGAGGTGTCTGACTGGGCCATAGTGAAACCTAATAACGCCCTCAAGAAAACATTGGCTGCTGAGCCTGTGATTGACCGGGATAATCCTGCAACTCTACGTGTTATTGAGCATGGTGAGTATAACGGATTCCCAACCGCAAAGGTGCTCCTGAAGTGCACCACTTTTGCTGAAGATCCTGAGGCTTTCGATCTGGACTTCTAAACACATAATCAAACATTAAGGGACCGGGTTTACGCTCGGTCCTTTTTTGCTATGATTAGTCGTCAAACTCTAAACAACCGGAGAAACAACATTGGCAGATCCCTTTTCAGGCACCACAGGAACCACCAAACAAGAGGTGGAAATCCTAGGTAAGGCAGCAGAGAGGCGCAAAGCACGGTCCTTCGGCTCCTCTAACAAAAAAGATAAAGAAGAAGATAAAGCTCCTACCAGAGTTAGCGAACTCTACAATACCGGCATCGAGTTATTGAAAGCTCGTGGATTCACCATTGAGCTAGATGAAACTGGTGATCACGTAAGTCACAGGATACTCACACCTCAGGCACCTCCGGAGGTAAAGGGTATTACCTATCACCATACTTTCAAACCTCTCCAAGATATTCATACACCAGAGCATTTCCGTGATGTGGAAGCTGTGTTTATGGCTTGTGATGATGAAAAGGTGAAAGAATTTTGGGCACCGTTATATCGACCAAAGGGAGGAGACAATGACCTCCTTAGTTTCACTGAGCGTATGCTCAAGATGAAGAAAATCAACCAAGCAAAAAACATCCACCAAGTACTAGATTATGGACACACATTTGACCCCGCTGGTAAGTGGGGTGGTGAAATTGTTCTTAACCCTCGCATCTGGGTTCCTGACCGGGATTGGTTTGACCCTATCCTCCATCAGGTCACTTTTGCAGATATTTTTACAATCTTCCCCGATGCCGAGCAAGAAATGCTCCGGCTCATCCTCGGAAGAGTTGGTGTTGGGAGAGCTAATCACTTGCCGCCAGGACGAACCGAGCCCGTGGACCATACCGCCCGAATGGCAGGAGTCATTGTCGGGAAAGACGCTGGCCTTGGGAAGTCTACACTGTTCAACGGACTTACTGCTGCACTCCAACGGTGCGGATTCGTCACTCACACTTTCAAATCCACCGAAGACCGATTCGGACTTAAAACCGCAGCCCTCAGTGACATCGCCTACAAAGACGACACGTCGCTCACCTCGCTCAAAAAGTTTCTAGCTGCGGAAGAAACTAAGATTCTAATTACCAACGGTCTATTGCAAACGGAGGAAAAGTTTCAAAATGCCGAACAAATCTGGCCTAAATGCGTTATCCTCGTTAACAGCAACGACTGGAATAGCAAGTTTGCGTATGACCTCGACCCCGGTATCATCGACCGCATCAAAATCATTAGCACCTACCGAGAGTACGAGGTTGCTAAGAACCGTGAGCACCTGGAGGGAACTGTCTCGGAAGGCTCGCCTGATCTTCGTCCACGGGCACATATCCCGTATCTGGCAAACAAGCTCGGAGTCAGTTCGGAGGCACTGTATCTGTGGTGCTTACGGCTTGGGACTGAACGGTTTTGGGAAGTTATCAACGATACTCGTGACCCATCAATTAACCGCCTCCAGGTCGAGGTTAGGTATTGGACGACACGCCAGCGCATCCGCTTCAAGGCTGATGTTACGCAGGCGCTTGTTAACGCTATGTCATTCTCCTGGATGCTCAGGACGGGCGATTCGGAAATCCCAGAGTTCACGCCGGAAATTCTCCAAGAGTGCTTAGATCACTTCTATTTTGTAGGAGTTGACCCTTCCGGTTTACGTATAATGACCCGTATGAAAGAAAAGTGGGAGGAGGCTGGGAGACCCTCCACTCATTACTATCAGGGATTCCGGGAAGTTAGGTGGGAGTCCATCAAGAAGGCTGTAACTTACTTTGAACAGTTCGGCAAGAACCCGGGAAGCAACACCGCAGCAGAGGTCATAAAAGATATGATGGAAAAACTTATGATGCGGGATGGATTCAAGATTGGCGGTAGTGCCAACTATGTGATTGAAAACTGGGAAAATATGCGTCATGCTTGCGAAGAGCTACAGGCAGAAGGTGAGGATCTAAAGGAAGACCTTGATGATAAAGACTTGAAGAGACTGCTAAATCCAGACCAGGAAGTCTATGACAAATGGATTGAGGATAAGCATTACTCCCCAGACAGAGCGGAGAAATTCCGTGCTGCGGCCCGAGTAAAGCTGTATAAGCAACTTGACGGGAAAGGGGTATAAGTATGTTTGACACAAACTTTTCCGATCAAACTTCAATGGACGCCTTCTCGTATGAATGCCAGAAGCAAGCGAGATTAAAAGAACAACTGGAATCGGAAGGTTTTCAGTGTATTGATGATCCCGCTGACTTATATGGTAAAATAGGTACGGTTCAAGAGATTGAAACTCTTTGCCAACTATACACTCCCCGACTTCTCTTGAAACTTTACGCTAAGGGTTGTGAAGACCTTGAGCACTCGTTTTACCTGGTGCCATTATGGCAGGTCGTAAAGTTCGGGTATGTCGTCCCCCAGCCGGGGGAATACTTTACAACAAAGTACGTTGTGGGCATCCGCCGTGTCGGGGAGAATGCTTTTGTACCCTCACTGAGATTGCCATTAACATAAAATGGACGAGTTCCTCAACAGCAACGTGCAAGATGCCGCCACTCCTATAAATAGCGCCGGTAATCCAACTCAAAGTTATCGCAATGCTGCTGGGGACTTTAATCTCCATAACAAGTATGGCAGTCGAAAAGTGAAGTCAAGGGATGACCTTGACCAACCAAAAGAAGGCGAAGAGCCAATGCGGGACAACACTGCATCAATGTATCAAGAGGGTCCCCTTAGTACTGGGGGCTCTCAGAACGATAACGCAAACGACCGTTACTTCGGTAGCTTCAGTATAGAGGCCAAACGAAATGTTTTTGATCTTCTCAAAAACCACCCGGAGTTTGCTCGCAAGGGACCTATGAATATGGGCCGAGTTGATAACAATACCCGAGAAGTTATGCCCAATGACCCTACCATTACGCAGGAGAATGGGGGGTATCGTATAACCCAGCAGCAACCACAAGCTAGCCAGAAAAAGTACTAAAATGTCACCCAAAATCACTGACCCAAACACCTTCCTTCAAAACCTAGTTGCCAAGAAAGGCAAAAGCGAACTGTATGGTATTTACCTAACCAGTGTAAATATTTTGGCAGAAGCCACGACCGACTACGGTTACACAGTCAATGAGAATATAGAACGCACGGTAGAGTCTCTATTATCAGTGGAACAAGATGACTGGAACCGCCTTCTTGTCGAGGTTAGGCGAAAAGGAGATGAGATAATCTTCCCTATCTCGTTTATACATCGGTCTGAACCGGTAACGGTTTATTTTGCAGCAGAAGGAACGGAAATGTCGTGTATGGTGTTTATTCCAACACTTGCAATCAATGATTTTGTATATGAAGTTATTTTCTTTCAGCACTTACTGAAAGAAGTAGCCCAGTTTGCGGGTAAAATCCCCACATCCCTTCGGTTTACCATCGGTGCCGTATATATGGACTGGGATGAAGCAGTGGATAAAGGGCTAGCCAAGGAAGTTGAAATGAGTTGGTAGTTTACCGCACCGACCTTCTCGCTATACTACTTCTGACTGCTCTTTAAACCATGTGGCACATCGTTTACCTCTCGTATGAGTCTACCCTCAAGGGCAGAGGGTACATAGGTAAACACTCTACCAAACTGCTTGAGGACGGGTACTTTGGTTCCTACACAGACTCAGACTTTCAACCCGACTCAAGGATAATCCTCGGATACTTCAAAACTTCGGAGGCAGCAGTGGCTGCCGAAATTCAATGGCAGAAAGTATTTCAAGTTGCAACTGACCCGGAGTTTGCTAACCGGTCTTATCAAACCTCAAAAAAGTTTGAGTGTGTCGGGCACAGCAAAGAGACCAGACAAAAAATGTCTTTCAAACAAAAAGGAAACAACAACCCGATGTTTGGGAGAACAGGGGAACTCGCCCCGGCAACCTACATGCACTGGTTTCATAACCCGTCCACAGGGGAAGAACTTTATTCCCACGATTGCCCTTCCGGTTGGGAACCCGGGAGACCCTCTATAGGGTTAGCGTCAAAGGGAAGAGAAGTTTCACAGCAAACACGAGATAAGATAAGTCGGCATCAACTTGGTATTCCAACTGAGGAGAGATACTGGTTTGGAAAAGAGGGTAATGCCTCTAAGACTAACTGGTGGAAAAACCCGGAAACGGGAGAAACAAAAAGAAGTAAATCACAACCAGGGCCAACCTGGATCAAAGGAAGAAAATGACTCTATCCGCAAACGATTACCAAACCGCTGCACTTCAGACTGCGATTTACCCCAATCAGGGTAACAACTATATCTATCCGACCCTGGGCCTTGTAGGGGAAGCCGGAGAGGTTGCTGAAAAAGTTAAGAAATTAATTCGAGACGGAGACGGGATTCTTACCAAACCGGACCGTGAAAAAATCGCACTCGAAGTTTCCGACACCTGCTGGTATCTTGCCGTTCTTGCCCACGAACTTGACTACACTTTGGAAGAAATCATGCAAATGAACCTAGACAAACTTGCGTCACGTCAACAGCGCGGTGTTATCTCAGGATCTGGAGACAATCGCTAAATGCTTGCCTCTACTTGCTCATTCAATCAAATGATGAGGGTAGCCACCTATATGCCAGAACTGGCCAAAGCTACTAGCTTCTTTCAAGTTGAATTCGGTATGGACGAACTACACGCTTGTTGGGATGGTTTTGTTCACACCTCAGACCATTACGAACAACAGTTCTCCTCAAAAACCGCAATCTGCAAAGAATTTACTAATGCCCTCAAGGACTACCGGGAATACCTCGACTCAACTGACGAAGTGGGACTTTCGATTCATTAGAATTGCTCAAGAAGTTCAGTCCTGGAGTAAAGACCCTAGTACTAAGTGCGGTTGCGTCCTAGTAAAGGAACGCCGCATTATAGCCACTGGGTATAATGGTCTCCCTGCTTCTTTATCTGACTCTCTAGATAGATACCAAAATAGAGAGTTCAAACTAGCTGCCATTATCCACGCAGAAAAAAACGCACTGTTCAATGCCGCAAAAAACGGTACAACCGTAGAAGGTTGCTCAGCATACATTACTTGGCCTCCTTGCTCTCAGTGCTCTTCCGCACTTATACAGGCAGGGATATCCCGAGTAATATGCCCTCATCCCTTGTCCGGTCCTGAACGTTGGCGTGATAACTTCATTTTGGCAAATAACCTGCTAAATGAGGCAGGTGTGGAAATACTTTATTACGAGGAAGACCAATGTCCTGCCGAACCTGTGAAGTCTGTGGTGCCAAATGGCTAAACGATCAATTATATTGGTCAACCGGAAAGCAAGGTAAAGACATTGACTTAGCCGCCTTAGTTTGCAATAAACTACCCAAAGATAAATACGCAAAATGTGCAAATCCTTGCAAAGGGCAAGAAGGGGGAATAGGGTGGAACGAAAGGTTGAAAATCATAGAGCAAGGGTTAGACGGCATATGATTCGGTTTACCGAACCTTCCGGTTCGGTTTCCTGGTCTTCCATTTTCCTGCGAACCATTGTATAGTACAAAGAGTTGAGAAACAAAATGTCAAGCATCGAAATCCTCCAGAAAGCCATCAAAGGTGATTCTCAGTCCATCACCCGTATTATCGAGCAGTATACTCCCCTTGTCCATAAAATTGTAAACAAATATGCGTGGATGTCCCCCACCCATAGTCGTGAGGACCTGGTTCAAGAGGGTCTTCTCGGTATCATTAAGGCCATTGAAACTTTTGACTTGCAACGTGGATTCCGTTTTATGACTTGGGTCTATCCTCAAGTTCGTGGTGCCGTTCAAGGTGTTGCTCGCAAAGAAAACAGGATTCCCAAGTATTCTATCTCCCTGGAACAAAGTGACTGGGGTCATAACTTGGAGGATACCCACCATTTTGAAGTTACCGATGATTACTCCGTCACCTTTATCAAGGATATCATCATAGCTGGTTGTGGTTCTCTAAACAGTAAACGGGCGCAAATCGTCATCGACCGATATGGTTTACTCGGTAAGCAACCCCTACGCCAAGGTGAAGTTGCTAACAAATACGGTATGACCAAGCAAGCAGTAAACTCACACATTGCCCGTTTCTCTAAGATTATTCGTGAGAAGCACCCTGAACTGGAGGCGCTCATAAAGTGAAACCTGAAAGCACCTCGGGTAAAACCCTTATTGTCACCAAAGTTTTTGACAAAAACTGTGACATCTGCAATCATATGAGCAAACACGACCGGGTAACCTTTGAAAGTTATCCCGAAATCGGGTACCAGGAAGTGTTGCTAGATGATGTAATCAACCCTGAAAATAATGCACGACCGATTACTCTCCAGAGAATCTATCAGTGCTTGGAGCGCTATGCTCTGAATCCGGATTACACTCTGGATCTCCCTGCCTATGTGATGCTAAGTATCAAAGGCAAGTACGTAAATCACCACATTGGTGCAGCTACAATTGCACAATTGCGTGATATAATCACACAGTGTCTTGAAGACACACCTGAATAATTGAGGATTTTATGAATTGCTCGGAGTACACGCTTTGGTTCACCTGAGAGAAGGCTCCTTTGCCGCTCTCAATGACTTCACTGGTCTTGTTAATGCTTTCAACAGGACCATAAATCACTTTGATTTAGACAATCTTTACGACCCCCAAGTTCATCAGTTTGAGCCCCAAGGTCTTACAGGTATCGTCCTCTTGGCCGAATCGCACATTTCGATTCACACCTGGCCAGAAAGAGGAGAAGCGGCAATAGATGTTTTCACTTGCGGGGAAAGAAATTCCAAAGAAATTGCCGAGTTTTTTTGTAAAGCAATTGACAACGAATGCGATTACAACGCTGAGATGGTGTTCCGATGAAAAAAGCAAAACTCGTAAAGCAAGCGTTGAACACCCCACATTTATACTCCCCCGAGGAACTGGCCTACTTCCGTCTTTGGCTAAGAGCCAGAAAGCTCCGGAAGCAGGAACAAAAAACCAGGACCCTTGAAAGCTTAGAAAAGCTTTACTTATCCTAACCTTTTGCTATAATCAAACTGAAATTCAAACAAAACATGACGGTAACTACAGAAGATGGCGGACGACAAAATCTGTTTGCCCGCGAACCTAAAATGATCATTGAGGAGAATTACGTGCCACACAATGAACGGGCAGAAAAGTTGAACGGAAGATTAAGCATGTTGGGCATTATTGCAGCTCTAGGCGCCTATGCTGTAACCGGACAAATCATTCCCGGAGTATGGTAGTGGCAGCCCCAATCTTCACTATTACCGCTATCGCATTCTTCGTGCTTTTGTCTCATGCAATCAACCAGCTCTCCGAAACCTACTGATTTTTGGTGGCCTCACCCCGACTCCTTCTCTGAAATTGTAATTGAAGACACCGAGGAAGGGTTCACTTTTAGTGCCCCCAACGAAAGCGAAGCAGGGCAATGGCTCGCATACTACAACTCAACTGAAGAACTTCAAGCTCAGTTCGACGAAGAGTTTAAAAAAGCTCTTATGGACCGTGTAAAACATTACGACACTCAAGAGGAAATCAATGGCTAAGATCAACAAGTCCGCAACTGGGGCAACAATGATCCAGTCAAAACCTAAAATGTCAGCTCAAGGTTGTTCTCGCAATACCAACTTGGCAGCAACACCTAATAGGGCTAAGAAAAAACGGTATCGAGGTCAGGGGAAGTAGGCCAATGTTCCTCATAATTTTTGGAGCAGCGCTCTTAGCCACATTAGCAGGAAACCTTCTAACTTTTTACGTATTCGGAAAAATTGCACAAAGAACAGAGAGGAAGCGAGTAGAACAAATGCAGACCCAGTTGCTGGAGCTCCAACGGCTAGCTGAGAAAGAGCAAGAGCGTATGAAGAAATACGCCGCAATGGAGGGATAATCGATTTATTTCCGATTTTCCATGCTATACTGAACTCATGACCTTACGCATCTTCACTTACAAAATAACCTTTGAAGAAGTTCCTAATTATTATTGGGGATGGCACAAAGAAAACAAACCAAATGACGGGTATCTGGGGTCATCTGTTACCCACAAATGGATGTGGGATTTTTACACTCCTCACCTCCAAGTTCTCCAACTTTTTGACTACACTGATGAAGGTTTCTCACAAGCCAGAATAAATGAAGATAAACTAATAAAGTATTCCTGGAAAGACCCCTTATGTTTGAATGAACAAGTAGGTGGTTATTTCTCCCGAGCTTCTTCGGTTTTAGGTGGAAAAAATAGTGCTCTTTACTTGACGGAAGAGCAAAAGAAAGAACGTAACACCAGAGTGAAAGCATCTTGGGATTTGCTTGAGGAATTAGAAGAAAGACGAGAGAGAACAGGTTGGAGAGGGGGTATGGAAGCAAGAGCAAAAAAAGCAAAACAACTTGCTGAAAAAAGCGCAGAAAAAACCAGAACCCCAGTTAGAATAACCTCCCCTCTGGGTGAAATCTTTAATTTTATTGGATTGAATGAGGCAGCCAGAAGTTTAGGTTTGAGCCCAGGAAATCTGTGCTCGGTCCTAAGGGGAAACCGAAAACACACCAAAGGATTTACAGCAACTTACCTTTGACTATAATAAACTTGCCGTTCAAACAACTATGAACCTTTTTGTAACTGATGAATGTCCCCATCAAGCCGCCAAAAACCTCCCAGACAAACTCGTTGTAAAAATGGCACTTGAGAATGCTCAAGTATTAGCAACAAACTTCAGCGATGAATTTCTAGGGTTTGGCCCTTTGCCTAAGAAAGACGGCACACCTTACAAAGCCACTCATAAAAATCACCCTTGCACCAAATGGGGACGGGAGTCCCTGGAAAATGTTGCTTGGATAATCGCACACGGTGTTGCAATCTGCGCCGAATACACTCGCAGATATGGCAAACTTCACAGTTGTGTAACAGCTCACGCTACCGCACTAACACTTTTTATGGATAACGGTGGTATTTTTGAAAACTACCGTAACCACACACCATTCGTCCGTGCAATGCCCGACGAATTTAAACTAGATACGACAATTAGTACTGTCGAAGCGTATCGACGGTACATGCATACAAAACATTACGCTAAATGGAAGCACGGAAATGAGCCAGAGTGGTGGAGCCCCGAAGAGCATCAGAGATTACAGAGAAGCCTATAAAGTAGGGGGTGAGTTCGAATATCCTCAGTTTTTCAAAGCATATCAAGATTGCCTATCAGCACAGTGGCGCCCTCAAGAGGTTTCTTTTGAGAGCGACATTCGTGATTGGCAGAGTGCTACGCAAAACGAAAAAGAAATCGTTGGGGGAATCCTGCGTGGATTCACACAACTAGAGTGTCATGTTAGTGATTATTGGTCAGGGATTCCTAACTGGTTCCCAAAGCATGAAATTGCAGCCGTCGCAAGAGCATTCTCTCTTTCGGAGATTGTTCATGCGGAGGCATATAACTTGTTGTCTGATACCCTCGGACTTGACGAATTTGAGGCATTTCTAGGTGACCCAGTCGCACAACAAAAGATCGGATTTTTTCTTAATAATCGACCGGTTAAAGAGTCTTTGGCAGTGTTTAGTGGTGCTGGTGAGGGTGTTTCTCTTTTCAGTAGTTTTTCTGTTCTCCTCTCTCTTAACCTCACCGGTAGGTTCAAAGGAATCGCCCAAATCATCAGCTGGTCAATCAACGACGAGCAACAACACTCCAACACCGGAATCGCACTCTTCAACGAGTTAGTAAAAGAAGAACCACTCACTCACGATGAAGAGGAGTCAATCTACGAGGGGTTTGACACAGTGATTGAGAACGAGTTTGCTTTCATTAGCAAAATATTTAATAATAAAACCCTCGACACTATAAAACAAGAAGATTTACGTGCATTTATTGCATACCGTGCAAACGACCGGTTAGAAAAGTTGGGACTACGCCCCAAGTACATTTATAAACATGAACGGGCCGAACGCATAAAGCAATGGTTCAATCCTTTGGCTTCCGGTATGACAAGCACCGACTTCTTTGCCCAATCCAAAGACGGTAGCAACTACATCTCTAAGCCCACTCAAGATTTCTCGGGTGTAAATCTCAAAACGCTCAACCTCTCCCTTGTATGATTGAACCTATCGCACCAGAATGGCTCTCAGAAGAGGGTACACAAACTTTAGCGGCAGGTTATCTGCTACCGGAAGAAACTCCCCGTAAAATGTTCGAGCGTGTTGCTCGTGCTGCTTCACAAATCAATGATGACCGAGACCTCTACGAAGACGTATTTGAGAGCCTGTGGAATGGTTGGATTGGCCTTGCTAGTCCTGTTGCCGCTAATTTCGGGACCTCTCGTGCCCTCCCTATCAGCTGCTATTCTGTTCATCTCGGTGATAGCGTTAGCAGCATCTATTCTCATTTGAAGGAGGTAGCTCAACTGAGCAAGAATGGTGGAGGTGTTGGCGTCTACTTTGGCGATGTTCGCCCTGCGGGTGCTCCTATTTCTGGAGGTGGAAAGTCCACCGGAATTGTTCCCTGGTGTCAACAATATGACCTCGCAGCAAGGGTTGTTTCGCAAGGTGGGGTACGCCGAGGTTCGTTCGCAATTTATCTTCCAATCTCGCATCCGGATGTACCGGAACTCCTTCGTGCGAAGGATCATACTAAGGGAGATCCGCGCAAGTTTGTGGACAGCAATGTTGCTCTCACTATTAGTGATGAGTGGATTGAATCAATGATTGCTGGCGATGAGAAGAAGCAAGAGTTGTTTGGCGAAGTATTGAAAACCCGAATGATTTCGGGGTCTCCTTACCTGGTATTTATCGATAACGCTAACAACCAGAACCCACAGTGCTATGTGGATCGAGGACTTAAAGTTGCCACCTCAAACCTTTGTTCCGAGATCTTCCTACACACTGACGAACATCATACATTCGTCTGTGTTCTCAGCAGTATGAACCTTGCTCGTTACGATGAGTACCGGGATTGGAAATCTCCACGCTCGGGGCGTTCCGTACCTGAAATTGCAATTCACTTACTTGATGCCGTTGTTTCCGAATTTATTCGTAAAGGTGAAAATAAAGTTGGTCTTGGTCGTGCTGTAAGGTTCGCTGAGAAAAGCCGTGCCCTAGGGCTTGGTACTATGGGCCTTCACACTCTCTATCAAAAACGTGGACTACCATTCAAATCCAATGACGCCAGAACCCTTAATATTGAATCCCACCGATGGATTTGTGAAGAGGCAGAGAAAGCGTCTCGTGTATTGGCTATTCGATTCGGGGAGCCAGATTGGTGCGGGGGTAGCGGCCTCCGTCACACTCATCTTACTGCTATTGCTCCAACTCGGACTAACTCGGTTATCAGTGGAGCTTTCTCGCAGGGTATCGAACCTATTGACTCCAACTACTTCGTTGCAAAACAAGCTAAAGGTACCTTTGTCCGTAAAAACCCCGTACTAGAACAGTTGTTTTGTGACCGAGGGGTACCTGATTCAGTATGGGATGAAATTCTTCAAGCTAAAGGCTCCGTACAAGAACTTGATTGTCTAACTGAATCGGAAAAGGAAGTATTCCTCACTGCTCGGGAAATTGATCAGTTTGAACTCATTAAGCAAGCAGCAGACCGTCAACAATTCATTTGTCAGGGGCAATCCCTAAACTTGTTTGTAGACCCTGAGAGTGACGCTGCTTACATCTTCCGCTTACACCTGACTGCCTGGAAGAACGGTTTAAAATCTCTTTATTACTTGAAGTCCTCATCCCTTCTTGCAAAGAAGAACGTTGTCCCCGCCCTCCTGGTAACCAAACCTGACTGTCCCTGGTGTGAAAAACTAAAGAAGGTCCTTCAAGCAGAAGGTGTAACTTACGAAGAAATAACTAAGAAGGAGGCAGAGGATAAAGGTTATTGGAACCCTGAGTGGACTACTGTACCTCAAATGTGGCTTTACAAGAAGCACATTGGTGGTTATACAGAGTATGTTAGACACACTAACGCTCAATCTCAGGTAACAGAAAATTATGCCGACTGTCTCTCCTGTGAGGCGTAAAATGACACGCCGACGATTTAAACAATACCCAACTCTAACCAGAGAACAACAACGATTGGTTGCTGAACATAGTTGGATATCGGGAAGATTAGCTCACGGTGCTAAATGCTTAACAGGGGGGCATACCGGTTCTCTTACTCGGGATGATCTTGAGTCAATCGCTAACTTTGCGCTTTGCGTTGCGGCTACCCGCTACCGGGAAGATATGAATGTAAAATATAGCACCTATGCTTGGAATACAGCAAGAGGGTACATACAACACGCTCTCCGAGACTATTCACGAATGGTCCGTACTCCTCGATGGATTGCTAACTATAAAGTTCGTATAAACGCTTTGCTCAGTGATGGTAAAAGTTACCGTGAAGTGGCAGACCTTCTTGGGTTGGATGAGATAAAAGTAATGCACTGTGAGATGTCAGCCAATAACTATCACGTTTCTTACGATAGTTCTCCCGAAGATTGGGTCACTCCCGAGTTTGTTTACGACTTCGACGAGCATAAAGCCACATTGCTTTCATCAGATTTGATTGGAGAAATAAAAAATCTTACAGACGCAGAGATGAAAATGCTCATGCAATATGTAGAGGGAGCGGACATTAGTGAGGAAGAATATGAGTGGGCAGCAGACAAGTTTCACGACCTTCGCACAGTAGCTTATGGACTCCGAGCAGAATTTTCATCTGACTCCTTTACCGATTGAAAAAGAGTTTAGAGTTTTATCAATTCGACGAAGATTGAAGGAATTGTCTCGCGAGGAGTTGGAAGAATTCCTCACTGAGTCCCTCTCTATAACAACAAAGTTGGCGCATCAAGTTACGCAACTACGAAACTACGTTGATAAGATGAAGGGTAAAAATCCATAGTTATCTGATTGTCGTAAACGTTCGCGGAATCGACGATTTCAAGGGTAGATTTCAATGCCAGTGAACCCTAACTCCCCTAATTGTGTGGGAGATGAACTCAAACGATTCAAGAGTGGAAATCTTCACTCAGGTAAAGGCGGTAAAATAGTTACTGACCCCAGGCAGGCAAAGGCAATCGCTCTATCTGCTTGTGGACAAAGCAAGTATGCAGAGATGCTGCAAAGTATGGGTTACACAGAGGAAACTGCGAACGCAATTACCTCAATATTTGCTGAAATTGACTGGCAAAAACAGTTTGAAACTGGCAAAGGTCCCGGACCTCGTGTAGCAGGCAACTACGAAAAAGATAAATCATTTGGTAAACCGGCACCCAGTATTGTTCCCTCCAAAGCACAACGCAAAAACAACCCGAAACAAGATGAACCCGAGATGCTATCTGGTCCTGCACTTGAAAAAGGACCTGGAAACCCGATGGGAGGAAGCAGCAAAGAAGTTTTTGGTCTTCGCATGTTAGGATGATGAACGTACCCGGTTTCACCAAAGAAGCACTAACGGAAGTTAATGATTTGCTCTACTCTGAGAATAAGTTTCTCGGACAATGCGGGCAGAAAAAGTTGCGAGAACAAGCAAAAGGTCCACGAACTCCGTTACAAGAACAAGCCGACCAAGCCCGTTCCCAAGCATTGGGTGGAAGACCTGTCAGTTCAAGTGCAAATAGGTCAGAAGCTGCAAAAAAAGCGGCAGAAACTCGGGCACGGTGCAAAGGGATTAGTGGCTCTGCACCTTCAACGAACAATACCGGTACCGTATAGGTTTATAAGTTATCCGGGTAAAACCATTTAGTTACAGTTAAAGAAATGACCTGCGTAAGTATTTTGGCATTTCTAAGTGCCAACAAAGTCAGTCTCCTAGCCGCTTGGGTTGTCCTGGAGCAATACCTTGCTGCAAATAAAAATATCCGAGCTAACTCCTCACTCCAGTTAATTCTCAATATGGTTAATGCTTTTGTTTCTGCCAATAAATCCCAAACAGGAAGGTAATCATGACAATTTCCTTACTCGATGTTTGCAAGTACTATAAAAATACTCCGGAGCAAAATGCTGCTTTGGATTACTTACAGAAAAATACCTCCTCGGAAGTTCTCTCAGAGTTTGAAACCCTGTGGAGAAAGCAACCGCCAACGCCTAAATACCTGGTAACTAAAGACGACCTTGCCTACATCTGGGGATGCTCGCCCGACCTAATAAAAGATTGGGAGATTGCCGAACTAAATAAATGTCTTACCACTTTTCATATTACCACTCCAGTGCGTATTCGCCACTTTCTGGCACAAACTGCTCACGAGTCAGGCGGGGGTCGTTACACTAAGGAATTGGCGTCAGGTTGGGATTACGAAGGTAGGACTGACTTAGGTAATACTCAACCCGGGGATGGCCCTAAATATAAAGGAGCTGGCTATATTCAAATGACTGGAAGAGCTAACTACCAGGACTTTGCCAACTACATTCATGACCCCCGAGTAATGGAAGGCGTGGATTATGTTGCGGGGCATTACCCTTTCTCTTCTGCCGGGTTTTGGTGGATGAATAATGGAATGAATGAGCTATGTGATACTAATCCCACTGTGGCTCAAGTTACACGCCGAGTTAACGGTGGATACAATGGTCTTTCGGATAGGGAAGATTACTACAATAAAACACTAAAAGTTATATAGGGGGGCAAGTAATGAGGGTAGGTCCTGTTACACCCAACGAAGTTCGTCGAGCTAAAGATCAAGCGGTGGGCGGCGGACGGAAACGTTGCCGACGGGGCAAAAACTGCTCTGCTACTTGCATATCTGGCAATAAATGGTGTCTGGTTGATTTACCGGAACCTGCTCAGATTGCTACAACTAAAAT
>Ga0209088_10000841_pt1 | contig 20814 bp, 26 predicted proteins | sample S_140625_EF_Meta_FD_187324 | JGI IMG/M metagenome (GOLD analysis project Ga0209088, IMG submission 187324) | Freshwater microbial communities from Lake Simoncouche, Canada to study carbon cycling - S_140625_EF_MetaG (SPAdes) (version 2) | ecosystem: Environmental > Aquatic > Freshwater > Lake ... | reverse complement strand
TACTATTAGTTGAAGAAAATCTAACCCCTTGGATAAAGTTTATGTTATAAGCACAGTCTAAAGGTAAAAGTAAAGCATAAAAGCAGTATAAATAACAAAATAAACTCAAAACACAGGGATTCTTTCTTCCTTTTCTGATTCAGCTAAAGCTGATAGAATTTTCTCTTCATTTGAAGTTATAATCTGTGTTTTTTGCTTAAAGTTTTCTTCATTACTTAAAAATTCTTTTAAGAATGAAATGATTCCCTTTTCTTGAATTAAAAGTTCCTGCTGAAACAAGATATCATTTTGCAGATAAACAATGAAAAAGCAAAGAGAAAATAGAATGAATAAAATGAAAAAGTAAATAAAAAAAATACTGTTTTCTTTAACAAAATATGTATAATCGAGGAAAATCTGTTTTAATTTTAGTAACTTCATAAGCGTTTCGCCTTTTTTTATACCGGAAAAGGGAGTTGAACCCTTATTCTAAAAAGAACTAGTTTCTAAGACTAGCGTGTCTACCATTTTCACCATCCCGGTTGTATTTAAACAAGGAAAGTTTTATTTCTTCATATACTAAATTTTGTTAACTACAATGAAAACAAAATTTAAATTTACTAATTTTTAACAAAAAAGAAAATAATAAAATATACATTTGTTTTTTCAAAAACCACGTGTTTAATTGGGTTTATGCAAAAATGTCCAAAAAGATGAAAAAAAGCAAAGGGGGTACCCTTTACGATTTTCAAACCCATATGGCATATAGGTTTTTTTAAAAGCTAAACCCTTATCCCATATAGGTTTTTTTGAACTATTTACAAATTTGTGAAAAAAATCAAAAAAAATGAAAATAAATAATTATGCTTTAAAATCGAATGAATTTATAATTTAATTATTCAAAAAAAGATAGATATTTTGGATCAAAAAAATCGGAGATATCAGAAGGTTTATTTTCTTCAAGTTGCTTTTGAACAGCATCTTCCGTATTTGTTATGACAACCATAGGTATATCCTCTTTTTCAATCTTAGACTCGTAACCCCTTTGTACAACAGGAATTCCGTGTTTATTATAACACACATTGTCGTTTTTACCCTGCGTTTTAATATCTAATTTCTCAAGAAAATCAGCAGAATAATAGTAAATAGCAGTAAATATTCCAAACACAGTAACAAGGAACATATAATGTACGGGGTCGTTAATGCTGCCTTCAATAAAGTGTACCACGTCGAGAGGCGTTACAGTTATTTTGAGTATATCAGGAAATGGATTTGTGACAATAGGTTTTGAAACTTCCGCAGACATTCTGTATATATTGCTTTTGAGTATATGCACTTCAGTTTCAAGCATGTTTATTTTGTTTAAATATTCGACATTAAGAATAAGTACTTCATGAAATTGCTTAGCTAAGTCACTGTAATTGTTTTGTAATAATAGAACTTCGTCTTTAATAACTTCAATTGCGTGAACAGACTGATTGTCATTACTTAAAAAATACTTAAAAAATGAACCCGAATTAGAAAATAACCATAGGGGAAAAAAAAGTGGCACTAAATAAGTGCGATAAAAGTTTAAATAATCTCCAAACTTTTGTAAAATAATAGTAACGAATTTATTTAAATTGTTTCTAATCACGAATAGTTTTTATGTCTTTAGGTAATAATAAAAAATAAATACATTATTGTTGTATAAAGCAGAAACAATTAACATATCTTGATTTTGATTGGTTAGTTTTTTTAAACTTATAAACATAATCAGAGTAAAAGCATAAATGAAAATAGTTCTTCTTAAACTGAATTATTACAATTTCTTTATTTTTAAAAGTAAGGTTTTATAAAGGATTTTTTTATTCTTACTTTTTTCGATTTTTTTCATAAATTTGTAAATATTAGAAAAAAACCCTTATTCCATATGGATTTGTTAAGAAAATAAACCTATATGGCATATGGGTCTACGAAAACCATAGGGTACCCCCTTTACTTTTTTTCATAATTTTTGATATTTTTATGTACAACCAATCAAACACGAATTAATGTCAAAATTCAGCATTGTTATGAGGCGACTTTATAGGAATCGAACCTATTCGGGCACTATTGATATTCGTACCATCTACCGTTAGAAAAGTCGCTTTTTTCTAAATATAGAAAAATAATTACCCGTTGCCAGATGAATTATTAATGAAATTCACAACCAGTACTGTTAGTTGCTTAACTTGAGCAGATAGTTCAGCATGGTTAGAGTCAAGCCTCTCAACTACTAAATCCATCGCGGCCGAATTACTATTATCTACAACAGTCGACAGACTCTTAGAGAGTTGAGCGTTATTATCAGCCAATTGCCGAGAAATACTAGACGATAGAAAATTAAAGCCACTACTAATAAAGCTTTCAGACGCATTATTACTGGTCTTTGCGACGATGGTAGATACGATTTCGCGAGCTTTTTCATCAACTTTGTTGACAATTGCGTCCTCTAATCCTTTAGTATTAAAGGGAGGTAGTTGGGGGGGGGTTCCGTTACCTCCCGACGTGTAGTGAAAATATAGAAGAACCCCACAAACAACGACAGAACCAATAAAGAAAGCATAAGGCAAAGCGCTATTTAAAATGCTAATTTCTGGGGTACTGATCATGGTTTGTGCTGGCGCTTCTGATATTTTAGTAAGAATTTGCTCCTTAGGTGCTGAAAGTAAATCGATAATCCTTGCATTTTGAACTACGATGGTACTGTAAACGTTCGAAATGAAGGCTATATTCACGACAGCTAATACTGATGGGATAAACAAATTAATCGTAGATATCACCTTTATAAGGTGTTGTAATATAACAGTCAAATTCATATATTGTTTTTTAATAGGATATTTTTTATCATTCTCCTCATAAAGTAAATTTTGTAAAACGATAAAATTAAATAAAGTGAAAACGTACAATTACATCATAGTTAAACCCACATTAGCTTAGATGGTTATATATGATATAAGCAAAAACAAATAAATATGTTATTTTTAAAATAAGAAAGAGATAAATCAATTAAATTTGTTTATATTTAATTAAAAGTTCAATCTTTAGTATAAGAATAATAAATTGACCTGTTTTTGTATAAATCTCGAGTACAAATAAAATTCAAATATGAATATAACAAAAGAGTAGATTCTTGATATTTTACCCATGCTAGCTCCATACTCAACTTTTTATCGTTTTCAATATACTCAAAAAAAGATCGATAATCAAGAGCTAAACTATTTTTTTTACAGAAAACCAGGTATTCTGCTTTATAAAAATCATATGGATTTGTCAACATTAGGGTAGATTTTTCAATGTCATTTACAGGTTCAAAATAGTTTACATCCCTGTGGTTAATGTATAAACCTTTCTTTACAGTTAAAGATGGAAAAGAGAAATTTTTTGTACCATTTAAATGATTTCTTGCAAAATTTTTAGCCTTAACGCTAATGAAATAGTATGATCCAACTTGACCCTCAAGCATACCAATAGTTTTTAATAAATGAACAAAATCACGGGTAGTTTCTTCTTTTTTTTGTAGATAATATTTTCTGATATAAGTTCACTCAAAATAATTTGTATTGCAAAGATAATAATCAATAGTATCTAATGCACAATATTTTTCATGTTCAATATCTATCAAATTATCATCAAAAAATGTTTGTACTCCCAAATAAATCAAAAAGTATTGTTCTAACAATGAGCTAGGAATTTTGTTATCCAATGCTAAACAATTTAAATTTTGATACGTGTACAAAAAACAAAAAAAGAAATCGATCATACGTACGTCCTCTTCCTGATTGTAGACTGTATTTGTAAATTCAGTTAAGGGTAGATTATGAAAAAATTTTGTGGGCCCTGTTAAAGTCATATTTCGGGTTAAACAAAACTTTAAAATTGAATCTGATATTAGTTTATCCTTTCGAGAATTAGGCATATTACTACTAAGTATATTAGAGGCCTCATGGAATCCAGACTTAGTCTCGAAGTACAGTTTATTAAACCTGTCAGACTCCTTTTCGGGATGATAATTAATCCTTTCTACATTCCAAACGCTAGAAGGACTTTTTTGCATCGCGAAGTGGGTTGGAATAGCTTGTAATGCTTGGACATCTATAGTATTTATAGCATGTTTTTGACTAGTTCTTTTTTTTTGAAAAGCCATAATTTTTATTTTTAAAAGGGTTAAACCCTAGTGGAAAAGGACTGAAGGGATTCGAACCCTTAACGTGCGCATATTTTTGCACATTTTACCTAAAATACTTTTAATTTTATGAAAAACATTAACCATTTGAGCTTAAAGAATCAATAACTAATTGTTTTAGTTCAGCAAATTGATCAGTTAAATCAGCTTGATTTTTTAAAACCGACTCTTGCGTATTTTTTAAAGCTTGAATTTCAGTACTATTTGTTTTTAATACATCAGAATTAATTTTAATGAGATCTTGGATTACTAAGTTATCTTTATGATTTTCTTTAGTACCTTTAACGACATTAGACATTAAATTCGAGATCGTTCTGATAGAATCTTCGTTTTTAATAGAATTATCCAACTTTTCTGATAAAGAGCTCATTTTATGATTTAGTTGAACTCCAAAGTCTTTAGTGACTTGACTGCTTTGAATATCGTTTCTAAGAACAATAATATTGCCAGCATTAGTTTTATTTTGCTTTTGAAGCTCCAAAATCTGGTCAAAATTTTTGTTTACAGCCCTTACAGTATTATCAACTACCTTTTGTGTAAGCTTAATCCCGCTGTCTAAATCTGTATCATTTTGCAAACAATCTTGTTTGATTTCAACTAAAGTATTCTTAACATCAGAAATGTTTGTATTACTAATTTCCACTTTTTCTGATACTCTGGACACGTTTTCAAGAATATAATCAAAACTGGCCTGCACAAAACGGTTATAAGATGCGTTCTCATTAACTTTTTCAGTAATTGTTGTTATAATTTGAGTAGATTTTTCTTCTACCTTGCTCACGATTGCATCTTCCAACCTTTTCGTGTCAATAGGAGGAAATGCTGGTGCTGGTCCGTTACTTCCAGACGTAAAATGAAAATATAAAAGAATTCCAAAAACAGTGATCGTACCAATATAGAAAGCATACGGGGCAATAGCATTTAAAATATTAAGTTCCGTTGAATTGATAATAGTATCTGCAGGCAATTGTACTGTTTTTACAGCTGTTTCTTGTTTTAAAGCTGCAATGGACTGGATAATAATTAAATTTTGTGCTATTATCGTGTTACACATTTTGGATATAAATAATATATTGACTACTGCTAATACAGAAGGCAAAACGCTGTTAAATAGTGAAAAGAAATTCTTGAATTGCTGAAACATAATTTTAATTTTTAAAAAGTAGTATTGTTTTAAGTTTTTCATTGTATTTAAAACGAGTGTACTTTGGAGGACTTGAACCTACAACTTACAGCTTAGAAAGCAGTTACTCTAGCCTGATTGAGTTAAAAGTACTTATGATTTGTTATTAATAAACTAAATGTATTGGGAATTGAACCCAAAACCAAAAGATTAAAAGTCTTCTGCTCCACCATTGAGCTACACATTTAGACTAACTTTTTTATTTCTATTTTTTTAGTATGAGAAAATAATAGTTTAGTGTTAATAGACTTTGGTTTATTAGATAGTAAAAATCTAATGGAATCTGCTCTAGGTAAAGTCAAGAAAGAAACAACAGCTGAGTAGGTTCTTATTTCAAAATGTTCTTTTGCTTTTTTATAGACGTGCGGCGACTTTAACAGAGTACATCTTTTAATCTTGTAAGGTAAATGGAAGATTGAATGAGATACTTTGGTTTTTTTGAAAAGAGTTTTTAAGAAAAAAGTATACAAATCCAAAGATTTTTTTGAGCTAGATTTAATGAATAGTTTGTACATAATTAATAAGGTAATAAATTAAAACAAATTAAAACACTATATGTTAGCATCAAATAAGAAAGTGAAATAGGTAGAAAAGCTTTTCATCCTAATCCCATTAATTGATCATATCTATATCTAGGAAGAGCTGCTCTCATTCATACGAACAAGATAACAAAAAAGCATATTTTTAGTCCAAATCAAAAAGATCCAGGAAGAATGTATAAATATTCAAAAGGAGGAAGTCACCCTCCAAAAAACAGAATAACATTAATAGAACTCATCATTAACATATTTGCATATTCTCCTAAAGAAAATAAAGCAAAACCCATTGCAGAGTACTCAACATTATACCCAGAAACTAATTCGGCTTCAGCTTCTGGCAAATCAAAGGGGTGACGATTTGTTTCCGCTAATGCAGAGGTAAAAAACATTAGAAATAAAGGAAAAAATGGAATAACAAATCAAATATTTTTTTGGTGTTCTACAATATGTTGCAAATTAAATGATCCACAACAAATCACGATAGTAATCATTATAAAACCGATAGAGACTTCATACGATACCATTTGGGCAGTAGAACGTAAGGCTCCTAAAAAAGCATATTTTGAATTACTAGATCATCCAGACATAATAATTCCATAAACTCCTAAAGAAGACATTGCAAATAAATAAAGTACTCCTATATTCATTTCCGCTAGAATAGCATATTTATCATACGGTATTACGGCTCACCCCATTAGACTGATAATAAAAGTAAGAACGGGAGATATAATAAAAATGGATGTGTTAGCGCTACTAGGAAAAACAGTTTCTTTTACAAAAAGCTTAAAACCATCGGATAATGGTTGCAAAAGACCGTATACTCCTACAACATTAGGTCCTCTTCTTCGTTGAATAGCTCCTAGTATTTTTCTTTCTGCTAAAGTGAAATATGCGACAGCAATTAATAAAGGGATAATGACAATTAAAATTTTAATTAGCGTATTAAAAATAAAAAACATGTTTTATTTGTTAGTCGTTTTGATTTGCAAAAAAGAAGATTTTATTGTATTATTAAATCTTTACGTAACGAAAGTTGGATTTGAACCAACGACAGATAGATTATGAGCCTATCGAGCTACCAGACTGCTCTATTTCGCTAAAAGTGTAATGGGTAAATAATACACATATTTTAATAATACTTATTTTTTCTTAACTCCGTATCTAGATCGAGCGGTCTTTCTATTTTTAACACCTTGGAAATCTAATTTTCCACGAATACATTTATATTTAACTCCTGGTAAATCAGGTACTCTACCTCCTCTTATTAAAACCACAGAATATTGTCGCAAATTGTGCCCTTCACCAGGAATATAAGCTTCTACAACTTTTTTAGTAGAAAGTTTTATTTTAGCAACTTTTCTTATAGCAGAATTAGGTTTTTTAGGAGTACGGGTGAAAATCTTACTACAAACTCCTTTTACTTGAGGGTTATAGAATAACGCAGGTGTTTTATTCTTTTTTCTTTTTTTGGTTCGTATGTTTTTAGTTAATTGATTAGAAGTTACCATAATTGAATGTATTTGTAAATTTAAATATGTATTAAATATTGATATGTGTTTGCAAGTTGATTTGTAAGCATACGTTACTTTAGCTACACTTTACTTAAACATAAAAAGTAGGATAAAAAATAGAAATGAATGTTTTCTCTTATACTAAATTTTAAGAATTACTCGTAAATAAATTTATTTATATTCACTTTTAAAACTACGGTTTTACAAAGGATTTTTTATTCTTACTTTTTTTCGATTTTTTTGATAAATTTGTAAATAATTCAAAAAACCCCATATGCCATATGGATTTGTTAATTAAGAAAACCCATATGGCATATGGGTTTAAAAATCGTAAAGGGTACCCCCTTTGCTTTTTTTCATAATTTTTAATATTTTTACATGAACCCAATTAAACACGTGATTTTTAAAAATAAAAATGTTAAATAAATATTTATTTTTTCTCTTATGCTAAGTTTGCTAAATGTAGCTAAAATATACTTGTTAGAGTTTTTAGTTTGACACATTAAATAAGGACAATATTATAAAAATACATCCTTAGGTAGGAATTGAACCTACGGCCAAATGATTAACAGTCACTTGCTCTACCACTGAGCTACTAAAGAACACCGATAACAAAGACGTTACTTATATAACCTTAGTCGCGGTTGTCTTTTTTTTCGGATTTTTTTTGGGGGCCGGCAACCATTAAAACATTTTTTTGAAATTGCATTTACAATACATCAATTCTGTTTAAAAGAATGTAATATTGTTTTAACAACTTTCTTTCTTATTTTAATAGGACTAATAACTTCAAAAATAACACCTCTTTTTTTGACTATTTTTTTCAAGTTATAATAGAATTGGTTTAAAACAAGAGAATACACGTGTTTCAATTTTTTTTTAGAAACTCCAACTTTGTACGTTCCTGCTGTTTCTGAAATATATGTCCTTTTCTTTCCTCGTAATCCCGATGCATTAACAAATATATTATGGGGACCAATTCTTATATTTACTTGATAGGAAAACTTAGCTACTTTTCTTATTCCTCTTTTACTTTTAGAAAGTTTCTGATTATAAAGACCCAACTCTTTTCTAAAATAACGTTTACTACGAATCAGACTACGCATCTTGCGTTTAGCAAGGTTGGCAAAAAAAGCTTTTTTATCTTTTTTGTTAAGAAACTCCTTTTTTCAATGAGGTTTGTAAGGCTTTTGCGAAAAATTAGGACTTTTTTTACCTACAGGAATAAAAGTTTCTTTTTTAGGCGGTAATTTATTCACTGTCACTGTCGTTAGTTTCTTCTAGATCGTCAAAGTCGAAATCCTCCTCTACGACTTCTTCTATCTGTTTGCTTTTTCTAATCCTAATTTTTTTAGGCTTAGTTTGTTTCGGATTCTCAGAAAGTAACATTCTAAGAGAACGAGCATAAGATTTTTGAATCGAGAGAGTAGTAACTTTGTTTTTTCTCAACTTGTTTTTCAAATCTTTGATCTCTTCGTTCACTTTCTTGATAGAATCAAAATAAATAGAAGAGGCTTTATAAAGATCTAAAAATTCAAGTTTTGTATTTTCAGAAGTTACAAGAATTTCAGGGGCATCGATAAAATTCTTGATGTTAGATTTTATCGAGTCCTTTTCTCGTTTAATCCTGTTAAAATCAACGTTACTCTCAACGCTAAACGACTCTTCAGTTCTAAAATAATCAACAAGTGACCTTGCTTTATCAGAAGGATATAATAAACTTAAAGAAAACATGAATTCATCGCGAATCTTACTTGACCCAATTACGGATTTTAATCGCGTATAAGTTCCTGTAATAAGTGACTCTAAATCGCTTATTACTTGCGAAGATTCAGTCCCCTTTAAGGTAGTAATATACTGTAGTTCTAACTTTACTACGGTCCTAAGCATGTCGATTAAAAAATCAACGCGAGGAACTGTTAAACCTAACACTTTAGAATTCTCTAAGACATGCCTTAGAATAGTATTAGAACTAAGACTTTCTTGATCCAATGTACAGATTGCCTCATTAATTATATTAGAAATAGGCAATTCAGTAGACTGGGTATCCTTATAAGAGAGATATTTGCTCTCTAATCTAACGATACATTCTAATGCATTCAGAAGTTCCATGCCTCGATTGTAATTGCCAGCTTCTGTAATATAAGTATTAGCTGTATTACTATTTGGTGAAGAAACAGATCTATAACTGTTTTTTTGAATAAAATAGGTTTGAGATAGGAAATTATTTGACACTTTATTGCGATCTTTTTTTTTTAACAGCATAATTAAAATTTTTTTTGTTCTTGATGTTTTACCAAGAGTCATCACACTCTATTCGTACCGTCGACGCTTAAAAATCTTTTTAGAAGCGTTAGTATGAGTTCGCTGTCCACGAACAGGAAGTCTAGCTTTGTGCCTCATTCCTCTGTAACATTTTACGGATTTTAAAAAATCTATGTTTGAATTTTTAAATTCAAAAAGTTTTCTTTCGGTTAACAACCGTCGGTTATTATCCTTAAACATATCAAAAATTCTTTCAGTTATATTTAATTCTTTCAATCTTAAGTTTAAACGATTTTTTTGTCTAAAACTTTTCTCAGCTACTTGATCAGTTCCATAACGCTTTAATTTTAGTGGTTTCATAAATTGTTTTAAAGTAAGTTCTAATTTATTCTTATATACTGAATTTTATGTATCAGTACAAAAAAAGTATAAAAATAAATATTAAGAGATAAGGCACAAATGCCTGATAAGATTTTTTATGTTTGTTTTCGAGGGTATGTTATCAAAAATAACCGATGCAAATACGTTTACTTGTTTTAAATCGGTATTTTTAATTTTAGAAAGAAACAATTCATTTGCATCAAAAAAGTAATGACCTGGTATTACGAAATTATAACTAGCACATGACTCCTTAGCAACAAATGATCGTTCTAACGTTTTGTTTTGAGATCTTTGAGAAAACGAAGCAGTTTCAGAAAAAAGTCTAATTAAGAAATTATTTATTTGTTCTTTATCCGTTAAACTCATTCGTAATAAAAAATCACCTTCTACTTTATTACGATTGTATTTTGTCATTTTAACCTCTTGAAATTGAATAATCGGAAAAGAATTTAACAAAGTATATCAAAAAAAAATACCTTTTAATTGACAATTGTCGTCCATGATTGTGGCGTTATAGTATTCATTATAGAAAGGTAAAAATGATTTTAATGGAAATTCGAGAACAATTTTATTTGCTACAGGAATTTTTTCTATAGTTCTTAAGTTAAATTTGCTGGTTAAATCACAACAAGTTAAATAATTTGAATTAGATTTCATGATTGTATTTTTATTTAGCTAACTAGAAGTGTAAGATTTAAACATGCAACGTTTATGTAATAAGAGAACGAAGATGGATAAAGTCCCATAATGAAAATAAGTAAAAATAAAGGAGCTAATACTAATACTTCTCTGTGTATAATATCTGCGAATTGAAGTGTATAATCGATTCTTAAGTTTCCAAAAATTACACGATTATATAATCAAAGAGAATAAGTTCCGCATAGAATGACCCCTAATGCAGCAATAACACATGTAATTATACTTGTTTTATAAATACCTGCAAGCAACAAAAACTCACCAACGAAGCTACTAGTTCCTGGAAGTGCAATGTTAGCTAAAGTAAAGATTAAAAAAAGGATCGCGTAAATAGGCATCATATGAACAAGTCCACCATAATAATATAAAAATCTAGAATGATATCTATCATATAAGATTCCAATAAGCAAGAACATACCTCCAGAAACAAAACCGTGACTAATACTTTGAAGAACTGCACCTTCTAATCCTAATATATCAAAGCTGAAAATACCGATAGTAACTAAATTCATGTGAGCAATAGATGAATACGCAATTATTCTTTTTAAATCACTTTGACGAATTGCGCTTAGTGAAGCGTATAATACCCCAATTGTAGATAAAAGGTAGATTAACGGAGAATAATTTATTGAGGCATCAGGAAATAAAGTGATACTGAATCTAATAAAACCATAAACTCCTAATTTTAAAAGGATTCCGGCAAGCAAAACAGATCCAACTGTTGGTGCTTCAACGTGCGCTTCTGGAAGTCAAATGTGAAAAGGAAACATTGGGATTTTTGAGGCAAAAGAAACGAAAAAAAATAACCACAAGGCAGTTTGCTCAACCTCACCAAATGGAAAACAGAACAGATACTCTATATTCAAAGTACCAGCGATAAAATATACGTACAGAATACCAAGCAACATGAGTATAGAACCGCACAAAGTATAAAAGAAGAATAAATATACGGCTCTAATTTTTCTTTCTCTAGAACCTCAAAGACCAATCAGCAAATACATTGGCACTAATATAGCTTCAAAGAAGATATAGAATAAGAACAAATCCAGTACTGAAAATATAATAAGTAGGAAAAGTTGGATTAAAAATAAGTTTATCGCGTATTCTTTGAAGTTTTTTTCGTTTCATATAAATAGTGTACAAGAAAAAACTAGTAGACTACTTAGAAGAAAAAAAAGTACAGACATATTATCTATTCCAAATGAATATAACATGTTTAAGGATTCAGACCCAATAGAATAAGTAGTATGAAATTGAAAATAGAACGAATCGGGGTCAAAACGGATAAATAGTATACACGAAAGAAGTAAAGCAAGACCGGAAAGAAATGTTGAGATGACTTTAATAAAAAAAGGGTCTCTAATGTTTGTTAACGCTAATCCTGCTATGGCACTAACAAGTGTTGTAAATATACTAAGGAATAACATAAATGCACTATTTTAACGTGTTATGAAATTTATCTATCGATTTCTCCAAAAACAATATCCTGGGTTCCTATGATAGTAACAACGTCGGCAATCATATGCCCTTTCGACATATCATTTAAAGCTTGTAAATGACCAAAACCAGGGGCTTTTATTTTACATCGATAAGGCTTTTCTTTATTATCAGAAATCAAATACACACCGAATTCTCCTTTAGGTGCTTCTGTTGCGGTATAAGTTTCTCCAAAAGGTAAAACAACTCCTTCACTAAAAAACTTAAAATGATGTATAACATTTTCCATATTATTTTTCATTTCAGAACGTAAAGAAGGCCCTGCTTTATAATCGTCAGTTTTAATTGGACCAAATTCTAGTAAATCTATCGCTTGTTGAAGAATTACTAATGACTGACGCATTTCTTCTACACGAACTAAATAGCGATCAAAACAATCTCCACTATTACCAACTGGAATTGAAAAGTCTATCTCTGAATAAATTTCGTATGGTTGACTTTTTCTTAAGTCTCAAGGAATACCGGATCCTCTTAACATTACTCCGCTAAAACCTCAATTAATTGCACTTTCTAGGCTTACTACTCCGATGTCAACTAGACGTTCCTTTCAAATTCGGTTACCTGTAAGCATTTCTTCAATTTCGTCTACTCTTAAATTGAACTGATCGATAAATAAGTGTAGATCATCTAAAAACCCCAGAGAAATATCAGTTGCAACTCCTCCAGGGCGAATATAAGACGAGTGCATTCTAGCTCCAGACACTCGCTCATAAAATTCCATAAGTTTTTCGCGTTCCTCAAATGCTCATAAAAATGGAGTCATTGCACCAACATCCATAGCGTGACAACCAACTGCTAATAAATGATTTAGGATTCTTGTAATCTCTGCAAATATAACTCGAATAACTTGAGCACGTCGAGGAACACTAATTTTGCCTATTTTCTCAACAGCAAGTGAGTAGGTATGTTCTTGTACCATCATAGATACGTAATCTAAACGGTCAAAATAGGGCAATGCTTGTAAATAATTTTTATGTTCTATTAGTTTTTCTGTGCCTCTATGAAGTAAACCAATATGAGGATCTGCTCGTTTTACGATTTCTCCATCTAGCTCTAAAATAAGCCTTAACACTCCGTGTGCCGCCGGGTGCTGAGGTCCAAAATTAATTGTAAAGTTTTTTAGTTCTTTATTAAGCTCTTTTTTTTTTAATAGCATGAGTAATTTTTATTGTTTTATCAAAGGATTTCAAATGTAAACGAACGGAATTCTTGTGAAAGTTGCAGCGGCTCAACTACAATTCTCTTTTTATTGTGATCGTATTTTAGTTCAACGTGTCCAGATAAAGGAAAATCCTTTCTCATTGGATATCCTTCAAAACCATAATCAGTCAGTATTCTTCTTAGATCTGGATGATTGTTAAAATAAATACCATACAAATCTCAGATTTCTCTCTCTCATCAATCGCTATTAATATAAAGATCAACAAGAGAATCTACTGAAGTAATCTCATTAACGAATACTTTTGCTCGTAATCGAGAATTATGAGTCAAACTCAGCAGATCGTAAACTACGCAAAAACGATACGAACACTCAATTAAATCTACTCCCGATATGCAACTAAGTAATTTGTATTGGTTATGTATATGGTATTTAAGACAGTTTAGAGAAAGTAAGAGATAATTGTGACCTATAACTACTATTTTTTCACTATTTAGTAGTGTAGTAGGAAAGATGCATAAGAAAGGATAAACTTCCTTAACAATTTGCGGTTTAATTATCTGGTTCATTTGATATACTTTGGTTTTAAAAATAAAAAGCAAAAATAATGATTCTTTTTACAATTGTCTTTTTAACCAAACAAAAATGAGCCCAAAAATTGCCAGTACATGAAATTAAAGATTTGATATACTTAAAATGATATATTGACAACAAAGTAAAAAATTTGTTGGAATAAAAAAAGTAATTAGTAAGAAAGTAAGCAGTAATGATATAATTAGATAAATACTATCTAAAGATGGGTAATAAAATACTGTTTGAAACTGTTCATAATAATTTTCTAGCTTAGTAGGTTCAAAAAACATTACTTTAACAATTCGAATGTAATAGAAAACTGAAATAGAACTAACTACAATCAAACAAAGAGCACTAAAATAGTGTAAATTATTAACAACTTCTGACAAAATAAAGATTTTGGAAAGAAACCCTGTAAGAGGTGGAATACCTCCGACAGAAAAGAAAATAATAACAAAAGAAAGTGCTCATAGTTTATTTGCACTAAATAAGTTAGTTAAACTCGATAAAAAAAGCGTACTAGATTCTTTACCAAAGAAACAATTTGTATTATATTGAAAAAGATAAAATAGTGAAAAATGACTTCAAATTAAAATTGATGTTGCAATATAAATACACAAAAAGAATAACACAGAAATGTAACCATTTAGTGTATTTAATGACAACCCTACCACTAGAAAACCAATTTGAGCAATAGAACTGTAAATAATAAGCTTTTTTAATCTGTTTTGACTTAATGCGTAAAATGTACCTATAATGGTAGAAAGTACGCCACAATATAATAAGAAAATATTGACAGAACTTAACAAACTAATCAAAGAAATTCACTTAATGGAGAAGTGTATAAGGGAAATCTTTGGTATTATTGAAAATAAAACGGTAGAACTTAAAGGCGAACCTTCGTACACATCTGGTGATCAAAAGTGAAAAGGTGCGCAAGCTATCTTAAACAGTAGTGTAATAGTAATAAACATTGCTGCTAATAGAACGGCTGCTTTAAGTTCGTAATCAAAATTAGCAAAAGAAAAGCTAAAAATTAGATTTAATGCATTTAAATTCAAAGTACCTAAACATCCGTATAAAATAGAACATCCAAATAAGAAAAGACCTGAAATAAAAGCACCTGAAATAAAATATTTCAATCCAGCTTCGGTCGAAAATGAAGAATCTCTTTTAAAACTCGCCAATACGTAAAAACATAACGATTGTAATTCAATAATTAGATAAAAGGAAATAAGGTCTGATGAACTAATTAGTAATAATAATGACAACAATGCTATTAAAAAAATAGTGAAAAACTCAAAAAAGTTTAGCTTCTCTAAAGAAAATGTTTCTTGTACTATTCCTAGAATAAAGATACAAATAGTTACGAGCGCAATTTTTAAAGTTCTAGTACTTTCGTCATTAATAAATAAAAAATTAGAGATATAACCTTCGATTCTTAATTGAGAGATTATGAACAATAATCCTACAAGTACAATTATTGTTTGATAAAAAACCTCCTTTTCGATAATAGGATAATTGTACTCTAATTTTGTAACTAATCGAATATTTCATACAAGTTGAGATAAAATAGACACCGAAAGAAAAAATTCGGGAAAAAATGACTTTAAAAAGACAACGTCCATAACTTAATTTTTGTGTTTGTAGCGGTAGATTTTAATTCTACCTCTATAACTAAATTTTGTAAAACAATATTTTAGTTTTAAAAAGCTAATTTTAGCTAGAATAATATATTAATACACCCCCTAAGAGAATCGAACTCATGTTTCTGTCGTGAAAAGACAATGTCCTAACCATTAGACGAAGAAGGTAAAATAAAAACCTATGAAATTAAAAAAATTAAACCCAATAACAAACGGATCTCGACACGTTATTAGACTTCAAAAGAATCTTTTAGCAAAAAATAGCAGACTCGTTCGCTCAATCTTTAAAAAGAAACAAAAAAGAAATGGAAGAAGTTCTACGGATGGTCATATAACCAGCTGACAAAAGGGAGGTGGAGTAAAAGGTTTATACAAAAATGTAAACTTTTCAAACAGCAAAACAAACGCAGTGGTTATCTCAACCTGTTATGATCCGTATCGAAATGGATTCGTAACCTTTAATTTTGAATTAAACACAAAGAAGTTCTTTTTTGATGCAGCAACAAATTCGACTTTTCCTGGAAGTTTAATTAAAAACTCTCCAGATATTAATGAATTAAAACTTGGCTATAGAACCAAAATAAAGAACATTCCCGCTGGGTCAGTTATTCATAGTTTAACCATAAATGATAGCTTAAAGACTCAATATATTCGATCTGCTGGAACGTTCGGACAAATAGTTCAACGTGGGTTAACCAAAGCAAAAGTTAAACTTCCATCAAAGAAAATTATAGAAGTTTCTGTTCATAACTATGCAACAATCGGCGTTATGTCAAACTTAGTTGACAATCAAAGATACATAGGAAAAGCGGGAACTAATAGATTGCTAGGAAAACGCCCAACCGTTCGAGGTATTGCAATGAATCCCGTAGATCACCCCCATGGAGGACGTTCAAACGGAGGAATTCCTTCCGTAACTCCTTGAGGACTGCCAACTAAATGCGGATTTTATTTAAGAAAAAAAAAGAATAAATAATTATGACCAATTTTGCATGAAAACCAAATTATATTGACCCCAATCTTTTATCTGCTGAATTTAAAAAAACGAGAAAAAAGATTGTTTGATCTAGAGATAGCACAGTTCCCGAATCTTTGATAGGACAGGCTGTTTTTATTCATAATGGTAAAGATTTTATTAAATCTTATATTACTCGTGAAAAAGTAGGTTTTAAATTCGGTGATTTTGCGTATACAAGAAGATTTACCAGAAAAATAGATAAAAAAGTAAAAAAAAAAGAACAAGCAAAAAAGAAAAAATAGATGGGACAAAAAGCAAATACTTTAACTTTAAGAAAGAATAATGAAAGTCTTAATTTTGTATCTTTAAATCCTAAAGAATTTACAAACGCCTTAGAGTTTATAAAAATATTCAAAAGAAGTTTAGATAAAAAAGGAATTACAATAACAAAAAGTGACTTTAATTGCGTTGCAAATACTTCATACTTAACACTGAATTTATTCTATAAAACGCAAAAACTAGCAAAATATAGAAAAAAGACTGCTAATAGTAAGCTTTCTCTGTTTCGTTTGCAAAACAAGAAGGACTCTTTTTTATATAATACAGAAAAAACAAAAGTTTCATCTAGAAAACTACGCTGATTTAATATTAAAAAGTTAAAAAAGAATAATGTTTATCTAAATTATATGAAACTAAAAAGAAGTGTTTTAGTCGAAAAAAGACTAGCGTTTTTATTCAAGAATCTTGTTCAGAGCGAAAAAGTTGTATTAAAAACTTTTATAATAAACAAAGAACTTAAACAAGAACGTAATAAGTTAAAACAGTTATATTTAAAGTTTAGAGAATATAAAAATAAACTTTTCTCTAGAAGATTTAATCTATACGTAGATTTTATAAAACTAACTTGTTTAATTCAACAGAAAAAAATTACAGCGTCAACACTTTTATCTACTCTTGGAACCATTTTTAAAATTCTACCTAAAAGGCTACACAACAGTTATTTTAGACTTTTAAAATCATTGATTCAAGAAGTTCTGCTTGAACAAAAAGAACAGATTAAAACAACTAAAATTATTGGTGTTAGGCTATTAATTAATGGAAAGTTAAGAGGAAAACTAAGAGCTAGTTCGCTTACTATCAATCAAGGGAGAATAGGAGCCCAAAATCTCTCAAATAGTATGGAATTCGCAAAAGTGCACGTTAATACAATGTACGGATGTTTTGGATTTCAACTTTGAGTAACGTATGAACAAATCAAGAAAGAAGAAATTAAGAAAAATATATGTTATTTACCCCTAAAAAAACAAAATTTAAGAAAAGACAAAAAGGTAAAAGGCTAAACACTATAACAAAAGTTTGTTCTTTATACAGACTTTCCTTTGGTAGATTAGGACTAAAAGCAATGGATTGCGGTCATCTTAATTCTAAACAAATAAACGCTATAAGGCAAACTATCAATAAAATGATAAAAAAGAAAGGAAAACTTAAAGTTAATATTTTTCCCAATACTCAAATAAGTAAAAAACCGCTAGAGGTTAGAATGGGTAAAGGGAAAGGAGCAGTTAATCGTTGAGTTTTTAAAGTAAGAACTGGAACTATCTTATTTGAAATAGAAACATTTGCATTAGAGGTTGGAATAAATGCTTTAAAGCTAGCACAATATAAAATACCAATTAAAACTAGGATAGTAATTTACAAATAAAAACTATTATGTCACAAAAAACATTTTACACCCATTTAAACAATCTGGAATTACCAGAAATGAAGACAGTAAGTACAAAAATATATAATAAAGGTTTAGTCAGAAAGGAGAAAGAAAATAAGATTAGATTGGTAGATAACAATTCTATTATTTCAAACATCTTTGTAAGAAGGAAAAAATTTGTTCGTGGGAGTTCTCTGAAGCTTTTCAAGACGAGATTACAACACAGACGAGACGACTTTTATACAGGAAACTTTCTTTTAGCAACTGCGAAAATACGTTTTAAAAACGCGGCGCCTGACCTTTTACAAAAGCTACAAAACATGAGACGAAGAAAAAAGGTAATATCTGTTCCTCGTACTAAAATCTCTCGTTTACATCGTTTAAAACAAAATAGACTAGATTTATCTCTTGAACATCGACTACGTAGATTTTCACCTAAATTAAGACAAGGACTAATGAAAAGAGCGCGTTCAATGCTAACTAAATCAATCAGAAGTAGAGAAAAAAAAAGGATAAAATCTTGATTTGTTAATCCTATTTCAAATAAGAGTTTAGACAAAGCAGAAGAAATGAAGCTTAAAAAAGCTATAGAGTTTTTGTCGGTTAAATTGAAAAAGAAACTGTTCAAAGATAAAATTTTGCCAATAAAAAAGCAAATAAATTCTAAAGAAAACAAATTGAGAAAAGTAAAACGCTTTTCGAAAAAGTTTCCTGTAATAGTGACAGGATCTCGTCTATGAGCTGGTGGAAAGGCCTACGGTTGTGGAATGAAAAAGTTTGTACCCAAAAGCAGCTTTATACTTGCAAAAAAAAGAATTCTCTCGCATTTTCAAGAAAAAACTGAACTAGGTGCTGAAAACTGACAACAATTGAAAAGACTGAAATCTGTCATTCCGTTTAGAGTACTACCCGCTGTGTTAGCAAAAACAGTAGAAATAGCTCCTCTTTGATTTAAACACAATTACTCTCAGGTTTCAATGAAAAAATGAAAAAGAAACAGAGCTATTGGGACTAAAGGTAGAAGAAGAAACCCTATTTCTATTAAAAGCGTTTTTATTAGTACTAACAAAAAACTTAAACGAAGAAAGTTAACAAAAGTATTACCGGAACTGTCAAAACAAAAAACAATAGCAAAACCGGCGCACGTAAATAAACTGCCGGCAAAAGAATTAGGATATTTAAAAAATGAAAATAACGCCAAATCAGATAAAAAAGCAAATCGATATTTCCCTAACAAATCAAATAATGAAAGCGCAAACGCACTTCCTGTTAGAAGCTCAGATCAACACAAAAAAAAACAAATCTACAACATCCACAACAGCTACTCCCTCTACAAAAAAGATTGAGATAGAAGGCAAGGTAAGAAAGATACTACAATCCAGTCTAAGCAAAAACCAAAACCTCAAAGATAATCCAAACTTCTCATATTCTATAAACGTGGTTTTGTTTAATAACGATGAAGAATTAGTTAGTTATTACAAAAATTCCGATTTAGGTAAAAAATTACGTAATTTTATCAAACTGAGTAGTTTTTTTTTCCAAGACGAAGAATTATACCAAAATTGTTGTTTCGAGTACAATTCTACATCAGCTGCATTAAAAAATACTACTGATGATCTTGATGCCAATTTAGAAATAATAGAAATAGAAAATATATATGCTTTATTCAAAAGAATCTCAATTCATGCACAACAATTGTATTAACTTATTTTATACGAACAAAATTAAAAACGCAATCATTAAAGCAAATAGTGCAATTGCTTCAGTTAACGCAAACCCTAAGATAGCAAAACGAAACATGTCGTCTTTTAAAGTAGGGTTTCTAGAAGTTCCTAAAATTAATGATCCAAAAATAAATCCAATTCCGATACCAGCTCCTGCTAGTCCAGAGGTCGATAATCCTGCTCCGATTTTTTGTGCTGCTTGTAATAACATAAACAAAAATAAGAAAGAAGATCTTTATCTATATCAATTAATATGGTTTTTATTTTTCTGTAGTAAATACAGAAAAAAAGGGAATTGAACCCCTAAATTCGGTTTTGAAAACCGAGGTTTTACCATTAAACTATTTTTCTATTGCTTACGTGACCCAATTAAGCATCAAGTAAGCAACAGCGGATTCGAACCACTAACTTTCTCGTTGTAAGCGAGATGCTCTACCATTGAACTAGTTGCCTTTCGTTAGTACTAAGTTTGAAAGATAATTGTCATACTCGATCCCATCGATTAAATATGCGCGGCCGTCATTACAGGTCTTATATATCATGTTAAGAATACTGTAATCAAGATATTGTTCTAAAAGATACTCAGAATTGAGATAAGTATTAATATCCCGTAGCATCTGATGGGTATCTTTATTGATTCCATTTTCTTGTTGATCATTAAGATAATGAATAAAATCCTTGTATTCTAGCCAATCAGTTTGAAATTTGCAAAAAGACGCGTATTTGTCAAATTCTAATTGAAATATCTCATCATTCAAAGAGTCAAAGTCTACCTCCTGAAAAGAATATAA
>Ga0209088_10000839_pt1 | contig 20843 bp, 24 predicted proteins | sample S_140625_EF_Meta_FD_187324 | JGI IMG/M metagenome (GOLD analysis project Ga0209088, IMG submission 187324) | Freshwater microbial communities from Lake Simoncouche, Canada to study carbon cycling - S_140625_EF_MetaG (SPAdes) (version 2) | ecosystem: Environmental > Aquatic > Freshwater > Lake ... | reverse complement strand
ATGGACCGGATCCGCCAAAGGGATGCCGAACACCCCATTGAGCAGGTGGGTACGGGGCTGCGTTCCATGTTCAGCTGGCTGCGGGCCTCCTGAACCGGCCACTTCTGCGCCGCTGATGGCGGCCTGGTTGCCCTGGCCCCACCAGATTCTTGCCTTGGTGGCCGTTGCCTGCCTACTCGATCGGCTGGTGGGCGATCCGCTCTCCTGGCTCCATCCGGTGCAGGTAATGGGCTGGGTCATCGCACGGCTGCGCCGGCCGGCCGAGGCCTGGTCTGGCGATCAGCCGGCCCGGCTGCGGCTGATGGGACTTGTAATCACCATGGTGCTGGTGTTGGGCAGCGCCCTTGCGGGCTGGAGTCTGGAGCGACTGGCAGGACGCTGGCCCCTGGTGGGTCTGCCCCTGCTGCTGCTCGGCATGGCCAGTGCCCTGGCCGGCCGCAGCCTGGAACAGGCGGTGCGACGGGTCCTGGGGGCCCTGCCCGACCTGGATTTAGCAAGGTCGAGACTGGCCTGGATCGTGGGGCGCCAGGTCCAGGATCTCAATGAAGGCGAGATTCTGCGGGCTGCGGCCGAAACCGCCAGTGAGAATGCCGTCGATGGCCTTTTTGCACCCCTGTTCTGGATGATCGTGGGCGCGATCTTGCTGGGCTGGCCCCAGGCGACACTGACCCCCATGCCAGGCCCCCTGGCCCTGGCATGGGCTTTCAAAGCGGCCAGCACCCTTGATTCGATGCTGGGATACAAAATGGGCCGCCTGCGTTGGCTGGGTACGGCAGGAGCCCGGCTCGATGATGGACTCACCTGGGTACCCGCCCGGCTGGTGGCCCTTAGCTTGCCCTTGGCCGCCGGTCGCCCCGATCAGTTACTGGCTTGGTTCAGCGCCGCCTTGAGGCAGGGTGCGGCGGATCCTTCCCCCAACGCGGGGGTTTCCCAGGCTGCCTATGCCATGGCAGCCCAGGTGCGCCTGGGCGGCGTCAACCGCTATGCGGACGGTGTCAAGGTCAAACCGGTGCTTGCGGCCTTCGCCCCCCCGCCGGATCCGGCCGCCATTGAGAGAATCTTGGGCCTGACCCTGAAGTTGGAATTGCTTTGGCTGGTTTTAGCCCAACTGGGGCTGGCGGGGTTTGGGCTAATGCAAGCGGTCCGGTAATCAGGCCCTTTGGGGAAGGCAGCCTTCAGTAGGCACCCCGGTCGCGGGGGTCGAGCACCACCCGAATAGTGCGCCACAAAATGCGCATGTCCATCTTCAAGCTGCGATAGCGGGCGTAATGGAGATCGAGTTGGACGCGTTTGCGATAACTGAGGTTGTTGCGCCCTGAGACCTGCCATAAACCTGTCAATCCAGGCCGCACAGCCAGCACTTCTTCCATGCGCTTGCCATAACGGGGTAATTCCTGGGAGACGATCGGGCGGGGGCCAACTACACTCATCTCACCGCGAAGCACATTCACAAACTGCGGCAGTTCATCTAAACTAGATCGACGCAAAAAGCGGCCCAACCGGGTGATGCGCGGATCGTTGCGCAGCTTGAAATCATTACGAAACTCCTCCTGCAGATCAGGCGATGCCGCCAGCACGGCCGAAAGGATGCGGTCAGCATCGCGGCGCATCGTGCGGAATTTGATGCAGCCAAACTGTCCGTAGCCGCGGCCCACCCGCTGCTGAACGTAGAAAACGGGGCCCTTGGATGTGATTTTCACCAGCAGCACCAACAGCACCAACAGGGGAGAACAGAGGCTGAGCATGGCCAGGGAAAACACGATGTCGCCCGTGCGCTTCAGCACCCGTGAATGGCGGGGTTGGCGCTCGATCAGCTCTTGAACCTTGAGCGTCACGCCCGGCTCGCCCAGGGCAGACTCGCCAGAACCGGGGGAGCCGCTCGCATCAAATGGGAAGACAGTGGCAGCCAATGGCACAACAAGGCAGGCAGAAGATTTAGCCTCCACGGATCGACCGAATCGAAACTCTGAAGATCCGGGCAAGACAACCATGGAGCCAGCCAGCGATAAATGAATCTAAGGATCAGTCGCGAAGTGACTCCAGTTGCCAGGGTCACTCAGGCCAGAGGCACAGCGAGCTCTGGGGCGAGAGCGGGGGCTGAGCGGCCAGAGTCCAGGCGGTGGCGATGTTGATCCCAGCTGTGCAATAGCAGCGCCTGGAAGCGTTCGCGGAAGCGCTCCGGCCCAAAACCCTCGGCCCATTCACGCTGGTCGCTGGCAGGTAGTTGACGCCAAAGCTGGCCGTGGTGGAAATGCTCCAGGGCCGCCGCCAGGCTGGTGGGGGTCTGTTCGGGGAACAGCAGTCCGGTAGGCCAGCGGTCGCCCCGATCCAGGCAGCGCACGCTGTCGCACAGTCCCCCAACGCCATAAGCGATCACCGGGGCCCCCGCAGCCATCGCCTCGACGGGCGCGATGCCGAAATCCTCAAGACCAGCGTAAACGTAGGCGCGGCAGCGCTCCAGCCAGTGATTGGCCTCAGCCTGGCTACAACGACCCAGGAAGCGAATTTGGGGGCCTGCCATGGCCTGGAGTCGGCGCCGTTCGGGGCCATCGCCGATGACCACCAAAGGCAGGCCGGTGCGATTGAAGGCTTCCACCACCACATCCACCCGCTTGTTGGGCACGAGCCGGCAGAGGCTCAGGTATGTGTCGTCGCGGCATTGGTTCCAGCGGAAGCGTTGCACCGAGACTGGCGGATGCAGAACCTGGGCCTCACGGCCCCAGTAACGGCGAATGCGACTGGCGGTGAAACGGGAATTGGCCACCAGCACATCGGGACGGCCCGCGCTGGCCACGTCCCATTGACGCAGCCAATGGAGCTGCCATCTCACCAGGGGGCCCAGGGGGCCACGGGCCAAGGTGGAATGGCGCAGGTAGGCCCCCATCTGATCCCAGGCATAACGAACCGGGGTATGCACGTAACTGACATGCAACTGGTCTGGGCCCGTGAGCACCCCTTTGGCCACCAGATGGCTGCTGCTGAGCACCAAGGGGTAGCGGCTGAGATCAAACTGCTCGATCGCTAGCGGCAGCAGGGGCAGGTATTGCTGGACATGGCTGGCCCCCCAGGGCAAATGCTGGACAAAACTGGTCCGGATGGCCCTTCCCGCCAGCCAAGGGTCCAAGTGTGGGCTCGCCCCTGCCACAAGGGCAAAAAGATCAGGCCGTTGGCCCGCCGCCGCGAGAAAATCGTCTATCTGTTGCACCACCAGCTCGGATCCCCCGAAGGAACGGGGGCTGAACCATTCGTGGACGAGGGCGACAGGGCCTGGCAGGGGCGTGAGGGCGGTCACAGGAGCCGGGCTTTCCATCACGAAAATTCTCAGCTGATTGCATTGGGGACGGACCCTGCCGAAGCTAGGGGCACGATCGAGGGGGCATCAGCCAAACCGGCATGGCGATCCAAGAGCTCCTCGAAGATGAGTTGAAGGAACCATCGATTGGCTCCACGGCACGGTTCCGCTGGCACGCCACCTCGGTGGGGATCGCCGCCCTGTGGAGCGACAAGGAGGCCCCAGCCTCACCCCCCTATGAGATGGCCCTGAAGGAGGGGTTGGAAGTGGGATTGGATTTGAGTCGCGAAGAAAGGGAGTTTCATCAGATCGAATCGGGCTTGGTGCTGTTGTTCCATTCCTGAGGAGAGCTCCTGAGGAGAGCTCCTGAGGTGAGCTCCTGAGGTCGGCAAAATTTATGGCTGACTAGAGCGACAAGCCGCAGAAAGGGTTCTATCCTAATTTGACCATCTCTGTCTCGGGTTCCTGTTTGTTGCCTCCCGCATTGGTAAGCCTAGACATTCTGCGGGTCAGTGGTCGTCCGTTCTGGGCTGATGCCTGCCTTGCTTTTGCGATCATTCTGGTCCGCTACCTGTTGGTGGCAGGTATCAGCGGCTGGTTGCTCAATCTGGTGGCCGCCCCTACTGATGATCAACGCCAGCAAGGATTCGGCCATGACTTGGCCCTATCTGTTTGTTCCGCCGTGATCTTCGCCCTGACCACGGCGCTGATCATTCAGTGGCATGGGTCCGGTGGCACCCTTCTTTATGGAGATCCGGCTCGCTATGGCCTCTGGTACCTGGGCTTCAGTTACTTCCTAGTGCTGTTGCTTCAGGATGCCTGCTTCTACGTTACCCATAGACTGTTTCACCTACCATTCTTTTATCGATGGTGCCATCTTGGCCACCATCGCTCCAAGCGACCCACCCCTTGGACCTCATTTGCGTTTGATCCGATCGAGGCGGCAATCCAAGGACTTTTTCTGATCGCGATTGTATTGTTAGTGCCGCTGCATTACATCACTTTACTCGCTGTACTCACTACTATGAGTATCTGGGCTGTGGTAAATCATCTCGGACTCGAACGCTTGCCTGCCAAATTTCCGCATCACTGGCTAGGCCGTTGGCTGATTGGTCCAGCCCATCATGGTCTGCACCACCAACGCCAATCCCTGCATTTCGGCTTATATTTCACTTTCTGGGATCGCCTCTGCGGCACCGAAGCCCCCAGTTATCCGGGTCTGAACTGGCCGGCCACCCCTGGGACTGAACCCTCACCTTGAAAGGCGGGGGATGGCTGGATCCTGTTACCTAGCGCGGTCCTGGTTAATCGGACCTCAACCACGCTTTTCAGGTTCAGTCCCGCAGATGACGGGTCCAGGAGGCTGGCGAGAAGTGGTGACCTTCCGCTTCGGCAATCACGGTGACAGCAGCCGCATCAGTGGCCGCATCTACCTTGGCCTTGAGAGCCGGGTCGGCATTGACCTTGAGCAGAAAGGCCTGGAGCTGGGGCTTCGACATCGGGACTCATGGGTGGGGCCCTCCAGTCCTAACCAGGCTGGCGAACAACGGTGAAGGCGACGTAGGGTGTAGGCTGATACAGGTTCAAAGATTTCTCTTCAGGGAGCTGACAACTTTCTTCAGGGCTTTCGGCGGATCGGGTTCATAGTTTCTTTTCCAGGTTCATGACAATTTACGTGGGCAACCTCTCCTTTGACGCCGAGGAGCAGGACGTCCAGCAGCTCTTCGGCGAGTACGGCAAAGTCAACAAATGCAGCCTTCCCCTTGACCGTGAAACCGGTCGCAAGCGGGGCTTCGCCTTTGTCGAAATGGCCAGCGAAGCTGAAGAAGCCAAGGCCATCGCCGATTTACAGAACGTCGAATGGATGGGTCGCGCCATCCGTGTCAACAAGGCTGAGCCCCGTCCCGAACGGGGCGGTGGTGGTGGTGGCTACGGTGGTGGTGGTGGCGGTGGCTACGGCGGTGGTGGTGGTGGTGGTGGCGGCAACCGCAACCGCTGGTGATATCTTGGAGGGATTGGCTCCTTGACAGCCCTCCATTAGCATCTTTCAAGTTAACGACCCTTCCCTACCCATAGGTAGGGAAATTGAATTTCGACTCAACCGTCTCCGATTTTGCCGCCGGGGCGGTTTTCTTATGTTTGGTATTTTTTAACCATTGCGCCCTTGATCGCTCCGGCAATGGGCGATATAACCGCTTGAAACAAAGCCATTATGTAAAGCAAACTTTACCTAAAACTAACAAGGAGTTGTCGCAATCCGGGCGAAAACGAGAGAAAACAAGCAGAATTTCCCAGCCACACCAGTCTTGGGCCAAAGTTGTTACATGAACGCGCAGACAGTGAACGGCCCCTACCGAGTCCGCGAAGCGGTACGCAACGAGAAGATCGTTCCAGCGGACGTTCCTGCCTTCCACTTCCGTACCAGTGTCGCCGCCCACAGCTATGCTCGCCAACTGGCTTCGGAGCAGGGGCGCCAGATGGTAATCGAGAAACTGGCCCCCAGTGGCTGCTGGTTGCAGCTGACCACCTTGGGCTGAGGATGATTGATCAACCAAACTGAGGTCATGTCAAGCTTGGTCCATCTCAGGGACTTGTTTTTGCTGTTCGCATTCGCGCCGGAACAACCAAAAAAGATATTCCGGAGACTTATAACGTCTCGGCAAACTGTGGTGCAAAATCGCCAATCGATCCCAACAGACGGTACGTTCAATTTGTTTCTGCGTACAGCCTTCGCGCAATAGCAGCCTCAGGGCCTTGCAATACATCGGATATTTGGCTTCGAGTTCACCGATCGTTAAAACCGGCGCCGAATCATTGGTCATAGGTGGCTTGCGGGGAGGGTAAGCACGTGGCGCAACCCTGCAGGCGAAGGTCAAGTCGCCGCAGGGATCTAGTCATTCGCCGTGGTGCCTCCTGGGCCACGAGGTTGGGGGGCGGATGGGATGGCCGAGATCAAGCACTTCTGCCAGCTCCGCAACTCCACCCTAGGCCCGCCCAGCGTTGGATTGCAAAAGTGAGGCAGCAAGATCCTCCCCATCGCTTGAAGAGAGGGCCGGGTTCACCAATCGGCAGGCCCTGCGGGCCACGGCGGCGGCAAGACCCCGCTCGATTGGACCCTGCTGGGGACTGATCTCCCCATGGCGACAATCAACGACGATCCGTTCACGCTGACCGCGCTGATCTTCGATGCGCAGGTGCAATTGCCAATCCATCTGGCTGCTGCGGCTAAACAAATCACCGCATACGGGACCCACACACAGCCCCGGGGCTGCCTGGGCAGCGGCAACGCCCAGTACCCAGGCAGTGACCACAGCCATCAACACCAGCACGATCCCCACCCGGTGGGCACGCTTCGCGGCGGGACTCAAGGCTTGGCCTCCAAGGTTACGGGGGGAACCGGCGCCTCCAGGGAACTAGCGCCTGGGTTGGAATCGGCACCATCCTCGTGGAGCTCCTGCGGGTGGAACCATTCCCATACCTGGCGTGCCAGGGCAGGACCAAGCCCAGGGGCCAGGGCAAGGGTCTCGGGACTGGCGAGTTGGATGGCATCCACCGAATGGAAGTGGGCCAAAAGATCCTTGACCCGTTTGGGGCCAAGGCCGGGGATGTCGCCAAGGCGTGAGCGACGCATCCGCTCGCCCCGCTGCTGGCGGTGGAAGCTAACAGCAAAACGGTGGGCCTCATCCCTGAGGCGCCGCAACAACATCACCCCCAGCTGCTCCGGCTCACTGTCCAGGGGCTGGCTGGCGCCGGGCAGAAAAATTTCTTCGCGCTGCTTGGCCAGGGAACACACCACCAGGTCTTCCTGCAGGTTGAGTTCGCGCAGGGCTTCCATCACGGCGGAGAGCTGGCCCTTGCCGCCGTCGATCATGACCACATCCGGCCAGTCATTGAGGCCGCCCGTGTGCAAGGTGCTGTTGGCAGCCCGGCGTAGGGCTATCAGATCCGCCCCCTCGGCCTTGGCCTGGGCCCAGCGCCGGAAACGGCGCCGCATGATCTCGGCCATCGCCATGAAGTCATCGGAGTGACCCGAGCGGATGCTGCTGCTCTGAATCTTGTATTTGCGGTAGTGCTGCTTGGCCGGCAGGCCATCAATAAAGACCACCTGGGAGGCGACGGCGTCACTGCCCTGGATATGGCTGATGTCAAAGCCCTCAATACGACGGGGGGGTACCGCCAGTTCCAGTAACTGGGCGAGGTCCTCGGTTGCCAACAGTTGCTGTTCGGCGCCGCGCTGGGCGCGCACCAGCTCAAAACCGGCATTGCGTTCCACCAGCTCCACCAAGTCCGCCTTTTGCTGGCGCTGGGGCACCGTCAACTTCACCTTGCGGCCACGCCTCTCCCCCAGCCACTCCTGAATCAGGGTCTGCTGGGGCAGGGGGTATTGCAAAAGCAGTTCGGGCGGTATTTCCACTGGCTCCACCTGGCTGTAGTGCTCTTCGATCACCCGCTGCAGGATGCGGCCCCGATCTGCCAGCTCGCCGCTGTCAGCAGCGGCATCGGCTGTATATCCAAGACGGCCTACCAGCCGCCCGGCCCGCATCTGGAACAACTGGACTGCCGCCAGCCTGTCATCGGCGGCCAGGGCCACCACGTCATGGCTGACTGAACTGTCCCCCAGGCTCATCTTTTGGTCGGCGGTGAGGGCATCAAGGCCCTGTAACTGGTCCCGCAGTCCGGCGGCCGATTCGAAATCAAGCCGGTCGGCACAGCGCTGCATTTGTTCCTGCAATAAGGTGAGTAATTCGTCATTGCGGCCCTGAAAGACCATCGCCACTTTGCGCAGGCTTTGGTGATAATCCTCAGAAGAAATCTTCTGCTGGCAAACCCCGGGGCAACGGCCGATGTCGTAGTTAAGACAGGTGCGGTCGCGATAGAGGGGCTGGGGGCGCTGCCGCAGGGGAAACACCCGTTTGACCAGGGTGAGAGTACGGCGTAACAGGCCGACATCCACGTAGGGGCCGTAGAAACGATCGAGGGGACTGCGCTGACGACGGCGACGGGTAATGAAGATACGTGGATATGGCTCACTCCAGGTGATACAGAGATAGGGATATTTCTTATCGTCTTTCAGCAACACATTGAAGTGAGGCTGGTGATTCTTTATCAGGTTCGCCTCCAAGGCCAAGGCTTCCGCTTCGCTGTCGGTGACGATGAATTCGATCTCACAGATCTGCCGCACCATCAAGCTGATACGGGGACTATGACCACCGGATTCCTGGAAATAAGAGCGCACACGGTTGCGCAGTACCTTGGCCTTGCCAATATAAAGAATTGCGTCTTCGCTGTCGCGCATCAGATAGCAGCCCGGCTCGGCGGGAATCTCCCGCAGCCGGGCTGCTAGCCGCTCGCTCTGCAGCAGCAGGGGCCGGCTGGCGGGTATGGCAATGACAGGGCCTTCCTTCACCCCCCGTACTGCCAGCCGGTGCCCGCCAGTTCGAGGGGGTTGCCATCGTGATGCAGCACCGCACTCTTGACTTCGGCCACAAAGACGGTGTGATCACCATGGGCCACCTGACCCACCAAGGTGCATTCCAGGCCGCCAAGGGCGTCATTGAGGATCGGCAGACCGAGGGGGCCAAGGCTGAAGGGAGCCGCATCAAAGCGGCCGCCCACGGCCTGTTGGGGCTTGAAGAACACGGCTGCCAGATCTTTCTGGGTTTCTGATAGCACATTGAGGGAGAAGCGGCCGGTGCGCTGGATGATGCCATTGCTGGTGGAATCCGCCCGCACCGCCATCACCACCAACGGGGGCTCGAAGGATCCCTGGGTCACCCAACTGGCGGTGAAGCCATTCACCTGGTCGCCCTCAGCAACACCGCAAATGAAAACGCCGTGGGGAATCTTGCGCAGCAGGGTCTTCTTGGCGGCGGCGTCGAGGGTCACGGTGTTGGCCATGGGTGGACGGGGCCAGACAGGCCCAGGGGAGCAAATATGACTCTAGGAAGGTGTACCGACGCCAACGACCGGTTTGCATGCGTGTTCTCTATCCAGGCAGTTTCGATCCGATCACCCTGGGCCATCTGGACCTGATCGAGCGCAGTGCCCGTCTTTTCGGCGGGGTGGTGGTGGCAGTGTTGCAGAACCCAGGCAAGCAACCCAGCTTCCCCCTGGATCGCCGTTTGGAGCAAATCCGCGAGGCCACGGCCCATCTCAGCGGCGTGGAGGTGGCCAGTTTTGACGGCTTGACGGTGCAATACGCCCGGCTTTGTCAGGCCCAAGTGATTTTGCGGGGCCTGCGGGCCCTCAGCGACTTCGAATTCGAACTGCAGATCGCCCACACCAACCAAAGCCTCGAACCCGAAGTCGAGACCCTGTTTCTGGCCACCGCCACCCGCCACAGCTTTCTGAGCAGCTCGGTGGTCAAGGAAGTGGCCCGTTTCGGTGGGGACGTGAGCCATATGGTGCCCCCAGGAGTGGCGCGGGACCTGATGAGGCTCTTTAATCGGGCCATTCCCCACGGTTGACATGGCAGAGGTCCGCATCACGGTTCTTGATCAACTGGACCAGATCGAGGATCTCGTCCTCGAGGGCAGCCGGATTCCCTTCAGTGGCGGAAGACTGGTCAATGAGCAAGAAGCCATTGAGCTGGTGGATGCCCTGCGGGAGGCCTTGCCAAGCCAGCTGGCCCAAGCCGAGGAACTGCTTCTCCAAAGGGAGTCCTTCATCGAGAAAGCCCGTCAGCAGGCCGATGAGATCCTGGCCCAGGCTCGCCGCGAGCGGGAGCAGCTGATCAGCAGCGCCACCATCCGTCAGGAAGCCGAGAAGCAGGCCACCGAATTGCGGGAACAGGCCCGCCAACAGTGCGAACAAATCCTGCTGCAGGGTCGTCAGCAGACTGCCCTTGCTGAGCAGGAGCACCAGAGCCGCATGGCCCAGATGGAGCAGCAGTTTGCTCTGCGCCGCCAGCAACTGGAGCAGGAGTCCCAGACCCGGCGCCAGCAACTGGAACAGGAGGCCACGGAGCGCAACCGCCAGTTGGTGGAACAACACGAACGGGGCCGTCACCAGGCCATGCAAGAACTCGAAACGATTCGCTTGGAAGGGTTGCGCATTCATCGGGACAGTCAGGCGGAAGCGGAACGCCTGCACCAGGACGCCCTGCAATTCCGTCAGCAGACCCAGCAGCAATGTGATGCCCTGGTGGCACGCAGCCGTCAGGAATCCGCCAGCGTGCAGGAAGGGGCCAACCGCTACGCCGAACAGGTGCTGAGCGAACTGGAAACCCGTCTGCAGGAGCTGAGCCAGGTGGTGCTGGCCGGTCGTCAGGAGCTGGGCCGCATCCAAACCCAAGATGTGGTCGCCCCCACCGGGCTGCTGCCAGGCGACAACCAACCTCTCCTGGAGGGCAGTGGCGTCACCCGGGCCCGTCGGGCTGCGGCCCGTCTCGGCCGCTCGGCCGGCCGTCGCATGGCCAGTTGAGGCCTAGGGCTCCCAGTACCACCCCGCACAGGGCGGCTGGTACTGGCTGGCTCGCCTAGTCCCAGCCCTCGCCCAAAAGAAAAGTCTCCACTGGCGCCGGCCCCGCCAGCTTGATTTCGTTGCCCGGCTTGAGGGGACCCTCCAGCAGGGTGGCCCTGGCGATTTCGCTACCTTCCGCCAGGGCCGGCTGATCAGGGTCGAAGGCGGTCGGATGGGTGGTGCTGCTGGAGAAACCGCGATAAATCAACAATTCGAAGAGTTCGCCGCCAGGCAAGTGACCCTCGAGGCGCAGCACCCGATCCGGCCGCTCCCGGCTGAGGGCCTCAAGCACGGCCAGCAGGGCGGCGATGGGCACGGGCGATGGGGAGGAGGTGCTGCTCAAAATTCACCCGCCACCCGGCCCAGGCGCGGCAGACGCACCACTAGCCATTGCAACAGCCCCACCCCATAGGCCACCAGTCCAAGGAAGCCGAGGAAACTGGCCACCCCCTGGCTCCAGCTGCCCCCAAAGACAAAACCAATCACCACCTCCAGCACTCCATGCAACCCCTTCGGGGCCTCCAGCCACACCTGGCAGAAGGGTCGATCCAGGGCTCCGTTTAGGCAGGGAAGGGCTGTGGCGGCAAAGACGGAACTGGCGAGCCCATAGGCCGTCAGACCCCAGCGCCAGATCCGCAACGTCAGGGGCAGCGCCCGCCAGGGGGGCATGTCGGCCAGCTCCTCGTTCAAATCTACCCAGAACCACAACACCGCCACCATCAACAGGGGAGCCAGCACCAGCAACGGATAGGCCACCGCCTTGCCGGCGCTGAGCAGCAGCACCGCCACCAGCCACAGACTGGCTACCTTCCAGTAAAGGTCGAGCAATCGCAGCATGGCCTTTTCACGACGCAGGGCGGCCCAGATCAGCAGCACCAAAGGAAGAGCCAGGGCGAACAAGACACCCAGGCGCACATCCATCCAAAGCAGGGAGCGATAGAGCTGAGGCGGCACAGACGCACGGTTCGGTTAGGCGCCATTATCCGTACACCCCTCGGGCGATAGGGTCCGGCCATGGCTGCGCTTCCTCCCTTTCCCTGGCTTCCCCGGCGGGATCCCGGTGCCTGGTGTCGCACCGCCCTCGGCCGGGATGTGTCCCTGCAAGGGGCGGTGGATCAGGTGGCCCGCCAATTGGCCGGCTGTGGCCCGGCTGATCTGGCCCTCGTCTTTGCCGCTGCGGACTATGCCAGTGACCTGCCCAGGCTCATGCCCCTGCTACGGCAGAAACTCCATGCCAACAAATGGCTGGGTTGCTGCGGTGCGGGAGTGGTGGGCACCGCCGCCGGGGAGGTCCCCCATGAGATTGAACGCCAACCGGCCCTCAGCGTCATGCTGCTGCGCCTGCCCGGAGTCCGGCTGCATCCATTTTCGATCGACACCGGGGAGCTTCCGGATCTAGATGGACCCGCCGAGGCCTGGCATGCCGCCGTCGGTGTATCTCCCAACATGGCCAACTCCATGCTTTTGCTGGTGGATCCCACCAGCGAGGGCATCAACGACTTGATCAGTGGCCTGGATTACGCCTATCCCCAAACCATCAAGTTGGGCGGCATCGCCGGCCAGCACAGTGCACCGCATGGATCGTTGCTGTTGGACGACGGCGTGCGCAGCGGCGCCATCGGCTGCCTGATCGGTGGCGCCTGGCGGCTGGACCCTGTACTGGCCCAGGGCTGCCGGCCCATTGGCCCGGTGATGGAGGTGGAACAGGCCCAACGCAACGTGGTGTTGCAGGTGAGCAGCGAGGGCCAACGCCAGCGCAGCCCCGTCGAGGCGCTGCAGGCGATCCTCACCCACCTCAGTCCCAAAGAGCGGGAACAGGTGCGCCACTCGCTGTTCCTGGGGGTGGGCCGCAACGACTTCAGCCTCAGTCCCACCTTGGTGGAGCCCTCCACCTTCCTGGTGCGCAATCTGCTGGGGGTTGATCCGCGCAATGGGGCGGTCGCGGTGGCTGAGCGCATGCGGGTCGGCCAGAAAGTGCAGTTCCAATTGCGGGATGCTGCCGCCTCCCGCGACGAAGCCCGCCAATTGTTGGCCCGCCAAGCCGATCGTCAGGCCGCCCCCCTGGCGGCCTTGTTGTTTGCCTGCCTGGGCCGGGGCGAGGGTCTCTACGGAGAGGCCGATGGCGATGTGGGCCTCTGCCGCGCAGCCTTCGCCCAGCTGCCGATAGCCGGCCTGTTCTGCAATGGTGAAATCGGTCCGCTGGGGGCAGGCGAGAGCACCCACCTGCATGGTTACACCGCTAGCTGGGCTTTTTTGGTGCCCAACCCAGCGGGGATGCTGCCTGATTTGGCTGAGCCCCCTGGCCGCGCCCTGGATGGCTGAAGGTGCGCCAACACGTCAACCCCCTCAGCGTCATCTACCAACAGCCCCTGGCGCTGCCGAGCCCCGCAGAGCTGTTCGCCCAGCCCTGCCTCCCCTTACATCTGGATATCGGCGCAGCGCGGGGACGTTTTTTGCTGGCGATGGCCGAACGCTGCCCCGATCGCAACCACCTGGGCATTGAAATCCGTCGCCCCCTGGTGGTCGCCGCCGAAGCCGACCGGCAGGCCGCCGGCCTCCCCAACCTCCGCTATCTCTTTGGCAACGCCAGCCTCAACCTGGTGGAGTGGCTGCAGGATCTGCCTGCGGGGCTATTGCAATTGGTGACCCTGCAATTCCCGGACCCCTGGTTCAAAAGTCGCCACCACAAGCGGCGGGTGCTGCAACCGGCGTTGCTGCGCTCCCTCGCCCTGGCCATGCCGCCAGGGGGCACCTTGCTGATGCAGAGCGATGTGCCGGCGGTGATCAAACCGATGGTGGCCCAAGTTGAGGCCAGCGGTTGCTTTGAGCGCCCATGCAGCGATCCTTTCCCCTGGCTGGAGACCAACCCGCTGGCGGTCCCCACGGAACGGGAACGGCTTGTGCTGGCCCAGGGTCTGCCCGTGTACCGGGTGCGCTATCACCGCCACCACGGCCCCGTTGCCGCGTTAGCGGATCCGCAAGCCACCCATAATCCCTGCGTCGCGACCAAGGCCTGATGCCACCAGTCACCGCCACCACGCCCCTGATCCTGCGCTGGCAGGGTCTACTGGCCGAGGCACGCTCGGGTCGTCTGAGCTCCCAGCTGCCCTTGGTGGCGGGGGTAATGCTTTGCGCCCTGATGGGCTGGTTGCCCCAGATCACCCGGGGTGGACTCACCTTGATGATCACGGCCTGCGGCTTGCTGTGGTTGGTCTGGTCCCTGCGCACCCGGCCAGGGGGGCTCAACGCCATCAACGGCTGGCTGCTGGCGGTGCTTGCCGTGGCGGTGTTGGCCACTGGATTTTCGCCGGTGCCCCTGGCGGCCTTCAAGGGGCTGATGAAACTGGTCAGCTATCTAGGGGTCTATGCGCTGATGCGCCAGCTGCTGGATCAGGCCCCCGTGTGGTGGGACCGCATCGTGGCGGCGATCCTGGCGGGGGAATTGCTCACCAGCGTGGTCGGCATTCGCCAGCTGTACGGCGATTCCGGGGCCCTGGCCCGCTGGTCCGATAACAATTCCGTGGCCGAGGGCACGGTTCGCATCTATAGCAGCCTCGATAACCCGAACCTTTTGGGGGGCTATCTGCTGCCGATCCTGCCCCTGGCGGTAGTGGCCCTGCTGCGCTGGCAGGGGCTGCCCCGCCGGCTGTTCGCCCTGGCCTCCCTGGTGCTGGGCCTCGTGGCCCTCGTACTCACCTACAGCCGTGGCGCCTGGATGGGCATGGTGGCATCACTGGCGGTGCTGGGCCTGCTGCTGATGGTGAGATACACCAGGGCCTGGCCGCCGTTTTGGCGGCGGACCATGCCGATCCTGCTGCTGGTAGTCGCCAGCCTGGTGCTTGTGGTGCTGGTCACCCAGGTCGAACCTTTGCGGGTGCGGGTCATGAGTCTGGTGGCAGGCAGGGAAGACAGCTCAAACAACTTCCGCATCAATGTCTGGAGCTCCGTACTTCAGATGATTCGCGACCGCCCCTGGCTGGGCATTGGGCCCGGCAACAACGCCTTCAACCTGATTTATCCGATCTACCAACAGCCCAAGTTCAACGCCCTCAGCGCCTATTCGATCCCCCTGGAGTTGCTGGTGGAGGCCGGCATCCCCGGGCTGGTGGTGAGCCTGGGCTTGCTCTGGAGCGCCTGCAAAGTGGGTCTGGGCCAATGGGCTTCCACCAGCCGGCTGGCCCTGCCCGCCCTGGCGGCGGTGGCCGTCTTCGTGGGTCTGGGGGTCCAGGGATTAACGGACACGATTTTCTTTCGGCCGGAGGTGCAGCTGCTGGGACTGTTCAGCCTGGCCACCCTGTCGGCCGCCGGCAACGAGGCGGCCCACCGCCACGGCCGGGCCGGTGGGGGGGCGAGCGCACCGTGGCGGGACTGATCGCCGGCTTCGATGCCGGCCAGACCCACACCACCTGTCGACTGGCCGATTGCTTTAGCGGCGTCGCCCTGGCGGAGGGGCAGGGGCCGGGGGTTTCCCATCTGGCTGCGGCGGCGGGGCGACAGCGGTTCGCCGCCGCCCTGCGCCAAAGCCTGCAAGCGGCCCGGCAGGCGCTGCCGGCGGAGCGGCGTCTGGACCCCCTGGCGGCGGCGGCGGTGGGAGCGAGTGGCATCGAGACCGGCAGTGCAGTGCAGCAGGAGGGGCTGGAGCTGGCCGCTGAGGAGCTGGCCTTGCCCGCACAGCAATTGGTGGTCACGGGTGATGAACGTACGGCCCTGCGGGGTGCCTTCGCCGACTCTGCCGGCATAGTGGTGATCAGCGGCACCGGCACGATCGCTGTGGGCCGCGATGCCCGCTGCAGGGAACACCGATGCGGCGGCTGGGGCTGGCTGCTCGATGGGTCCGGTTCCGCCATGGACATCGGCCGTGATGGGCTCGCCCTGAGCCTGCGGATGTTTGATGGACGTGAGCCAACATCTGGGCTGGTGGAGGACCTGTGGCAAGCCCTTGAGATCGATCCCCAAAATCCCCAGTCGCCGCAGCTTATCAAGGCGCTGGTGGTGGCCCCTGATTTCGGTGCGGCTGGATTCGCCCGGCTGGCGCCTGTGGTGGATCGACTGGCGCAGCAGGGAGACGCCCGAGCCAGCGTGATCATGGCCCAAAACGCCGAGGCCCTGGCCGCCATGGTGGCCGCAGTGGCCGCAGCCCTTGATCTGCAGGCCCCCCCGGTCTGCGCCCTGGGTGGTGCCTTGCTCCACCTCGGTGAACTGCGCCGTCAGTTCGTGGACAAGCTGATCAGGCGGCAGGGAGTAAACACCCTGGTGAGCCCCGCCGGGGATGCTTGCCAGGGAGCACTCCAACTGGCAGCCGACTGCATCCAAGGGCGTGCTCAAGGATATTGATCCTATGCACCAGGCCTCAGTTCAACCTACTGCTTCACTCAATGCCGATAAGAACTACGACAGGAAAGGGCTCGTGGCTGAGAAGATGCGGCCGGGCGTTACTCCGCCCGTGGCCCAGTACACCGCCCGCAGCGACGGTTCAGCTATCGATAGCCGCAGCACCCGCAATTTTGTGTTAATCGAAGTCGATCTGTTACCGCCAGTGCCGTGTTCGGTCTGACTCGATCGCTTACAACCTGATCCATCTAGGCAACCTATTCTTGGGCGGCCTTCACTGTTTGCGGATCTGATAATTGCCGCTGAGTCTTAATGAACCGGAAATCCACTCATTCCTGTGGAAAAATATCTTGTAGGTTGACTTTTCTACTTCCGCTGGCAAGGTGGCGCCGGTGCTGGTGTAGTTGCAGCTGGAGCACAACACCAAGCGGTGCAGACGATGAGAGGTCACAAGCGGCGTAATCGGCGAGATCTCCATCACTTGATGGCGCAGGGGTACTGGATGCACGCCCTGCAGCAGGGTGCCTCAGCGGCGGCAGACAGCCGGATGGTGCTCCACCAACTTGTCAACGCGCTCAATCAGCAACAGCTCCAGGCCAGCGCCGGGATAGCCCGACTGGTCGCCGCGCTTGAGGCGACTGCCTTTACCCCCCGCCAGGGCGGCTTGAAACCTGGGCTGTCGCTTGAGGGCGACTTAAACGAGTTGCGGGATCTTCGGTCGATCCGCTCTCGCAGCTCTGGCCAGTTCGGTCGCCAGGGCAGTGAGTTGGGCGCGGAGATGATCGCTCTCCTCTCGCAGAGCCCAAGTGCCTTAAGATGCGTTAAGATGAATTCGTAAACAGCAACTGTTTTCTCCAAGTATATCGCTTCTGAAGAACCAGCCGATGGGACGTCCTTCGCAACCAATCTCAGCCTGAGATGCCATCTGATGCTATATCACCATCAAATGTTTGGGAGTTCTTAAGCTCGCTTGATCCTGTTAAGACCTCTTGGTGCCACTTTGAGAAGCCCTGCTGATCATCCAATCTTGGGCGAAAAACTCAAGGGAATTCTTAAATCGTCTAGATTTACAAATACATCTAAATATATATTTATTACGATCCAGATACGATGCAAAAACAGCTACAATTAATTCTGACAATACCGCACAGGTATTATCTAAATCCCCCTACCGCCCCGAGATCGATGGCCTCAAGGCCTTGGCAGTGATTATCAATCACTTCAACAAGGTTTTGCTTCCCAGCGGCTATCTGGGAGTGGACATTTTCTTCGTTATTTCCGGTTATGTGATCACCTCCTCTCTGGCCAATTACCGCACTGAATCGCTTCCAGACTTCTTTCTAGGCTTTTACGCAAGGCGGGTAAAACGGCTGGTACCGGCATTGTGTGTGTTTGTAGCCATATCCTTCATTGTCTCATCACTCTTTATACCACCAGAGCCAGCTCTGGAATTTAATTCATATTTAAGGACCGGCATCTTCTCTTTATTTGGCCTATCTAATCTTAATCTTTTTAAGCAGTCAACTGATTATTTTGCATCATCAACAGAATACAATATCTTCACTCATACTTGGTCTCTTGGTGTTGAAGAGCAATTCTACATCGTTTTTCCCTTACTGGTCTGGCTGAGCGGCTTTGGCCGGAACGGCTCCAAAGGGGAGCGCAAGCTTTTTTGGGCAACGTTAATTCTCTCGATTGGATCCCTAATTGGCTTTCTCTATCTCTATCCAACTAATCAATCAGCAGCCTATTTTCTGATGCCGCCACGCATTTGGGAGCTGGGTGTCGGCTGCCTTCTGTTCCTGATCTTGCGAAGGCGTGGCTCCAATCTGCGGCTATTCGAGGCTGTATCGCCAATTCTTATCACAGCAGCCTTGGTGACCACCCTATTTTTGCCTTTATCGAGTGGTTTGATAGCAACGATTATTGTTGTATTTCTGACAGCATGGCTGCTAATTTGCCTTAAGCCAATGAAGATTGGATATAGTATCTTTACTCATAAAAATATTATATACATTGGGCAGATCTCTTATTCTCTGTATCTCTGGCACTGGGCAGTGCTCTGCATTAGCCGCTGGACAATTGGTTTGCATTGGTGGTCCTGGCCGCTTCAGGTTGCCTTGATGCTGGCACTCGCAGTAGCGTCTTATCGGTACGTAGAAACTCCGCTGCGCAGGGCTGAATGGACTGCCAAACGTTGGCGGACGATTGTGTATGGAATAGGGGCTGCAATCAGCACCACTGGGATACTCTTGCTGTTTGGCAAAGTACCCGGCTTGTCGCTTTACACGGGTCGTCAACTGCAGCTAATGCAGGCTGGAGTCGCGTCTTTAACGATACCTTATTCCATTAACGGAACAACATGGAAGGGGCAAGAATGTATCCTTACAGACAACTCTGATGTCGGAAAACATATTCCTATCATCGGTTGCACACTTGGAGACTTTAGCAATGCCAAGCGCAAAGTTCTGGTAATTGGCAACTCTTTCTCCACAGCTTTCGTTCATTCATTTGACCAACTAGTGAAAGAAGACAACTATGCAGTAATGATCACATCTTCTTATGGTGCCTCACCTGTCAAAGAAATTCCAAATAATGGGAATCAAGCCAAGGCAAGCGATTATTATTGGTCAACAATAATACCTGGCCTTTTAAGCAAACTCGGCAAAGGAGACTGGCTGTTTCTGGCCAACGACATGTCCGACTTTTCAAAAAAAGATGATTCACCTGATAATATCAAAAAAATTGCAGCACTCAAGGAGGGCATCCAACGTCTTTCAACTGAATTATATCCAAGAGGAGTTCGTATTGCTGTATTGGATGGTATTCCTCTTGCCAGAGAGGCCAACTGCAAGCCAGTGAATGCTGCAAGGCAATGGTTTAATAGTTTCAGTGATCAATGCGATCTCCCAGACCGCAAAGAATCATTGCTCAGGAGAAAGCCTCTTGATGACGCTCTATTTGAACTTCAAAGACGAGAGTACATCAAGATCGTTGATTTGTTCATGATCTTTTGTCCCAAAGAACGTTGTATATACAATGCATACGATGGTAGCATTCTTTATAGAGATAAGTTTTCTCATCCGTCAATTGAGGCCGCTAAGTTATCTTCTGGAATTATAAGGGATACCTTGATTGATCATTAGCCTGAATCTTGTTAAGGTCAAGAATCTTCACAACAGGAAAATAGAAACGGTTTTACTCATCAATCTCGCCCCAGCCCCCGCTCCGCTTCCTCGGCCAGAACCATGGCCCAGTGATCCACCTGGTGTTGTTCTGCCGCCTCTACCATTACCCGTAGTAGGGGTTCGGTGCCGCTGGGTCGAACCAGAACACGGCCGTTACCAGCCATGGCGGTTTCGGCTTTTTGTACCGCCTGCAGCAAAGGTTCGCATTGTTGCCAATGGGTCCGCTTATAGCGATCAAGCACGGTGACATTCACCAGCTTCTGGGGATAGGAAGTCCAGCTGCAATCCATCCATTCCGCCAGATCCTGGCCGCGGCGATTCACCAAGGTGGCTACCTGCAGGGCTGTAAGTAACCCGTCGCCGCTCATGCCATGGCTGGCCGAAAGAATATGGCCCGACTGCTCTCCCCCCAGACCGGCCCCGAGCTCCTGCATCGCCGCATGCACGTACTGATCACCGACGGCCGTGCGCTCCAACATGCCTCCGGATTCTCTCCAGGCCCGCTCGAATCCCAGATTAGACATCACCGTGGCGACGATGCGGTTTTCGGGCAGCGCTCCGGCCTGTCTCAGGGCAGTACCCCATAGATAGAGGATCTGGTCGCCATCTACAATCCGGCCGCGGCCATCCACGGCAAGTACCCGATCGGCATCGCCATCAAAGGCGAAGCCCATGGCGGCACCTGAATCGAGCACCACCTGTCGCAGCGGCGCCAGGTGGGTGCTGCCGCAGGCCTGGTTGATGCGGCCGCCTTCGGGGCTGCCGTGGATCACCAAAGTATCGGCCCCTATCTCTCGGAACACCTTTTCTCCGCAGGCCGTGGCTGATCCCCAGCAGAGGTCGAGCACCACCCTCACCCCATCAAGGCGGGCCCCTTCCACGCTGGCCACCAGGCTGTCGGCATAGGCCGCGAGCAGGTCGGAGCGGTCGCTAGCGGTGCCATCCGCCGCCAGGTCGGTGGGGCCTGACTCGCCCCGCAGCCCTGCCTCAATCGCCTGTTGATCCGAACGGCCGAGCTTGGCCCCGGAGGCGCCAAACACCTTGATGCCGTTGTCATGGGGAGGGTTGTGGCTGGCCGAGACCATCAATCCACCGGCGGCGCGATGACGGCGGACCATGCCGGGCACCGCCGGGGTGGGGCAGAGGCCGAGCTGCCACACCTGGCGCCCCGCCGCAGTAAGGCCGGCGGTGAGGGCAGCTACCAGCATGGGCCCGCTGCTGCGCGAATCGGTGCCGATGAGCAGCGGGCCCTCCGCGTTGAGCACCCGGCCACACCAATAGCCCAACTGGAGGGCCAGGGCTGGAGTGATCGTGGAGCCCACCCGGCCCCGAATGCCATCGGTGCCGAATACGGCCTGACCGGCCTGCAGGGGGGCGCCGATCGCAGCGCAGTCGGTGGCCGCAGGTTCGGCCATGGGGCAGAGGGCGGAGGAATGGGAAGGATACGCCGGTTGCCACAGGTCCCTCAGCGCCAGCGGCGCGGCCAGCACAGCCATGCCAGCAGCTCCGCCACCATCCAAAGCAGCAGGACCCCCACGACCCAGCCCGGCAACCAGAGAAAAGGGGGCCAG
>Ga0209088_10000838_pt1 | contig 20868 bp, 16 predicted proteins | sample S_140625_EF_Meta_FD_187324 | JGI IMG/M metagenome (GOLD analysis project Ga0209088, IMG submission 187324) | Freshwater microbial communities from Lake Simoncouche, Canada to study carbon cycling - S_140625_EF_MetaG (SPAdes) (version 2) | ecosystem: Environmental > Aquatic > Freshwater > Lake ... | reverse complement strand
CCGAAGTAGGCGTAGGTGTCGATGTTGTCGTTGCGGCGCGGTGTGGCGGTGAGGCCGAGCTGCACGGCGGGGGCGAAGTACTCGAGGATGCCGCGCCAGGTGGATTCGTTGTTGGCGCCGCCGCGGTGGCACTCATCGATCACGATGAAATCGAAGAAGTCCGCCGGGTACTGACCGAACCAGGGTGAGGGCTTGCCGTCCAGCACCGGTCCGCATAGGAAGGTCTGGAAGATGGTGAGAAACACGCTGGCATTGGTAGGCACCCGGCCTTTTTTACGCAGCGCATCGGGCTCCAGGCGAGCCAGAGCATTGTCTTCAAAGGCGGCAAAGCCGGTGAAGTCATTGAAGGCCTGATCGGCGAGGGTGTTGCGATCGGCCAGGAACAGGATGCGCGGTCGGCGTCTGGGCTCACCCGAGAGATTCCAACGGGCCTGAAACAGCTTCCAGATGATCTGGAAGGCGATGGACGTTTTGCCGGTGCCGGTGGCGAGGGTGAGCAGGATGCGGTTGCGGCCGGTGCCGATCGCCTCCAGGGCGCGCGACACGGCGATGTCCTGATAGAAGCGGATCTGCCAGCTACCGCCCTTATCGGCATAGGGAATGGCGGCGAAGCGATCACGCCAGGCGTTCTCTTCGGCGAAGGTGCGCGCCCACAGCTCCTGGGGCGTGGGGAAGCAGTCGGCCTCCCCCTCCTCGCCCGTTTCCCTGTCAATGGCGTAGATGCCCTTGCCGTTGCTGGCGTAGGTGAAGCGCAGCTGGAGCTTGGCGGCGTATTCCTTGGCCTGGCCCACCCCCTCGGTGAGAGGCAGTGAATCGGCCTTGGCCTCCACCACCGCAAGGGCGGTGTTGCGGTAGCTGAGCACGTAGTCGGCGCTGAGGGACTTGCCGCGCCGGCCGCCGCCCTCGATGCGCCCCGGTGCGATCGGAAACTCGCGGCGAATGCGGCTGCCCTCCACCACGCCCCAACCCGCCGCCACCAGCAGCGGATCGATCAACTCAGCGCGGGTTTCGGCCTCGTTCATGGCAGCAGGCTTCCCACGTGATCGAGCAGGTCAGCGGTCATGGAGCTAAAGATCCGGTGATGGGCCAATTTGCAGCCCAGGGCATCGGTTTCCATAAACCGAGAATCAGCGGCCAACCAATCATCCGGCACGGTGACCAACAGATCCAGATCGGAATCGGGCCGCTCGGTACAACGGGCGCGGGAGCCAAAGAAGAGGCGCACCTCGGCGCCGGGAATCGCCGCCTGGAACTCGGCCGCAATCGTGCGCAGCAGCGGCTCATCCACCACGTAGGAAGTGCTGGAGGTGCGGGCCGTGGGAGTCATTCCGCCAAGTCTGGCCGATCCAGGCCCGTCTCGCCCGTGGCACCAGGACGTTCGGGCACCACGATCAGGCCGGTGTCCGGCTCGCCAAAGGCAAGGCAGGCAGCACCGCTGGCGACAAGGTGGGCTGCGAGGGCGCAGAGCGCGGCATCGATCCAATCGATGCTGGTGAGCGGTGCGGTGCTGATTCCGGCCTTGGCGAGCAGGGCCGTGCGCTGCGGCCGCTTCTGGCGAGCCTTCGCCTCCCCGTTCCGCAGATGCCAGGTGATGGCATGGGGGAAGGTTTCGAAGCAGCAGCGCTGGCCAGTACTGGGCAGGCTGGTGAGCAGCGGGTGGGAATCCTTCAGGGCCTCGTAGAGATCAGCCCCGCAACGCATCCAGTCGAAGTAGCCGCTGGGATGCTGTTCGGCCTTCTCGTGGCTGGGTGTTGCGAAGCAGAAGATTCCCTGCCGCATCAACTCTCGTTCGCAGGGACGCGCGCGGCCGTCGCTGCTCCAGCGGCAGGGGGCATCGATGGCGATCACGCTGGCGCACATCGTCACGAGGCACCAATTGGCGAGTTCCTGAACGTCATGGCTGGCCAACTGGCCGGCGTAGGCGCCATCGCAGAGGGCCACGGCGTGGAAGCCCTTGCGGGCGCCGCCCACGTCGATGCCCACCACAGTGCTCGGGGGGATCGTCCGGGACAGGCGTGCATGGCCAAGGCCTCTGGTTCCCTATCGGGATTCGTTCGACCAGGAGCTGAGCTGCTGAGCAAGAACCGGCAAATCGGTCTGCACGATGGTCCAAATCACGGAGAGGCTGAGGCCGAAATACTCGTGAACGATGCGGTTGCGCATCCCTCTGATGGCTGCCCAGTCGATCTCAGGCTTCAGGAGCTTCTTGTCATCAGGAATGCCCCTGGAGGCTTCACCAATGATTTCAAGGTTACGAACCACGGCATCGACAGTTCGGGTGTCTGCGCAGAAGTCTTCAAAACTCATCCCACTGACATAGCCACTGATCTTGTCGCATGCCTGCTGAATGTCGGCGACAAACAGGGCCCAGTCACGGCGCGACATGAATAAGGCTGCTCATGATGGAGGGGCGACGGTTCTCCTTGATCCCATCGGAGGCCACCAGGTCGACCCTGCGGCCGAGGAGATCTTCCAGGCGATCGCCCAGGTGCATGAAACCGAAGCCAATGGGCTCGGCGAAACTCACCAGGAGATCCACATCACTAGCAGGAGTTTGCTCCTCGCGAGCGAAGGATCCAAACAGGGCCAGGTTGCTGACCTTGAACTGTGAGGCCAGATCCGGATAGTGTTGACGCAGCCTCGCCAGCACCTCAGAGCGGCTGGCACAGGGGGTGACCGCAGGGGCGGACATGGGTTCGCTGGGCTGACGGTTTCAGTGTAGGCGGGCCGACTGAGAGCTCCCAACCCCCGGGGTGCTCAGAGTTCGCCGTTGAACGCCTGGTGCAGTAGGGACTTCTTCAGTTCCTCCAGGGCGGCGAGTTTGCGTTCGTAGAGGCGGTTGAGGCGTTGGGTTTCTTCCAGCAATTCATCCACCTCTGCAACAAGGCGGTCCTGAGACATCAAGTCTTCTGGGAAATGAAGGCGAACTTCCCTGATCTCTTCCAAATGAAGATTAGGAACACCGACTCCCTTCAACCTTTGATTAAACTGCACCTTCGCGGCTGGCGAATTGATAAAATGCAGCAAAAGCTGCGGCCTAATAACTGGCAACGCGCGAATATGGGCCAAACTGACATATATATCAAACACCGTGTCGCGATCCACGATCGCCGCTACACCTGTCGTTCCATTTTTCGCCAACAAGATGTCGCCCCGCCGCGGAGCGACCCGTCTATGCATTTCAAGATGCTGCGCATTGTCAATATACTTTATGTTGTCCCAGTCAATCTTTCCGCTTGTCACATTCCTCGATGATAGGAATACAACACCTTCGCTAAAATACTTGGGAGTTTGGTGCGTTCCATCAGTGATTTTCTCACAGATTTCCTTCAAGCTCTTTTCGACCCACTCCTCCCCCCGCTGACTGAAGACGAGTTGCAGATGACTATCAAAGAGCGCGCGGGCGTTCTGGAGGTTCTGTTCGGCGTTAGATTTGGCGGTGGCGAGGCCCGCAAACGCTTCATCGAGCAGGGCGACGATTCGCTGCTGTTCGGGGAGTGGGGGGACGGCAATCTCAATTTGTAGAAGCTCAGATTTAACAAGACTCGGAATTGTGGTTCCACGATTGTGCGCGGTAAAGTCGTAGGACAAACAAAAGAAATACAGAAACCGTGAATCCAATCCTTCTTTGGCTGCGAGACCAAATGCTGTATCAACATTCCAAAATCTAGTCTGGACATAGACGGGGTTATTGATGCTCCCCTTTCTGCCGATGATGGTCGTTCCCGCCTCGCAAATATAGTCAGTCGCCATCCCCATTAAATTTCCGGCGCTGCCATAAATCGGAAATTCACCAGAGGTCGATTCAACTTCACGTTGATTGCGACCGTTTCTGATTTCCAATACTTCACCAAGGCACATTGACTGCCAACCTTCCTTCATAACAACCCCCTGATCCTCCCCAGCACCTCCGCACTCTCCACATCCAGCGCGGCAATCTCCGCCATGATCTCCTGCGGGCTCCGATGCGCCACCGCCTCACCCCCATGGGGGTTCTTCACCGAAAGATCCCAGCTCTGGGGGTCGATGGAGTCCGCCGCCACGCTCCAACTCTTGGGCGAATCGGCAAAGGTTTTCTGCAGCGCCACGAACTCCGCCAGGTCGCGGTCGTTGAGCGGGTTGGTCTTGCCCAGGTTGCGGCCGGGATCAAGCTGGTAGAACCAGACCCTCCGGGTTGAGGCACCTTTTTCAAAGAACAACACCACCGTTTTCACCCCCGCCCCCTGGAAGGTGCCGCCGGGACAATCGAGCACCGTGTGCAGGTTGCAATCGGTGAGCAGTTTCTGGCGCAGGGCCACCGAGGCGTTGTCGGTGTTTGAGAGAAACGTGTTCTTGATCACCACACCGGCGCGGCCGCCGGCCCGCAGCAAGCGGATGAAGTGCTGCAGGAACAAAAACGCCGTTTCACCGCAGCGGATCTCGAAGTTCTGCTGCACCTCCTTGCGTTCGCTGCCGCCGAAGGGCGGGTTGGCGAGGATCACATCGAAGCGGTCGCGCTCCTGCACATCGCTGAGGTTTTCGCTGAGCGTGTTGGCGCGGATGATCTTCGGCGCCTCAATCCCGTGCAGGATCATGTTCATGATCGCGATCACATAGGCGAGGCTCTTCTTCTCCTTGCCGGTGAAGGTGCGGGTTTGCAGCGTTTCGAGATCAGCGGTAGTGAGCTCTGCTCCCGTGGATCCTCCCTTGCGCATGAATTCGAAGGCTTCGCAGAGGAAGCCGGCGGAGCCCACGGCCGGGTCGTAGACCGTTTCACCAATCTGGGGGTTTACCACCTGCACGATGGCGCGAATCAGGGGCCGGGGCGTGTAGTACTCACCGCCGTTGCGGCCGGCATTGCCCATGCGCTTGATCTTTTCCTCATAGAGCATCGAGAGCTCGTGCTTCTCAGCCTGGGAGCGGAAGCGCATGCCATCGATCTCCTCGATGATTTCGCGCAAGTTGTAGCCGTTGGAGATCTTGTTGCGAATCTCGCCGAAGATTTCACCGATCTTGTACTCGATCGTGTTTGATCCGCTTGCTCGATCCTTGAACCCCGACAGGTAAGGGAACAGATCGTTATTGACAAACTTCAGCAGGTCATCCCCGATCCGGGCATCCTTCGCCAGCTGACCATGGCCATCCTTCGGTGCGGCCCAGCTGTTCCAGCGATAGGACTCCTCCAGGATCGGGGAAGCAGTGCGACCTTCCAGCAGGGCCATGGCGGCGCGGTCGTCCTCCAGGCCGTCGAGGTATTTGAGGAACAGCAGCCAGGAGGTCTGCTCGGTGTAGTCAAGCTCGGTGCCGCAGCCTGCCTCCTTGCGCAGGCAGTCGTCGATGGCGCGGAAGGCCGTTTCGAAGCTGCTGGCTGTGGAGCTGCTGGAGCCCCGTGCAGTCCGCGGGCGCCTGGCGGAGCGCTCAGCATTCGCGGACACTGAAGCCGTGGTGCCCTCACCCCCGGCGAGGGCGACGGAGCCACCGCGGCCTCGGCCGGGCACGATCAGCCCACGGCTGAGCAGCTCGGCTTTGACGGCGTCGTAGGTGGCGACATCCCACTCCAGGACATCGCGCAGCCGAACGTTGCCAGCGGAACCGCCAAGGGCGGCAAGGGCACCCAGGAATTCATCCTGCAGATCGTCCTCCTGGCTGTCCTGCAGGCCGGCTTCGCGCAGCGGGCTGTCGGCGGCGTAGGTCAACGGGGCGAGTAGTTCAGCCATCACAGAATGCCAGCTGGCTTACGCCAGGGGCAAGGCTGACCGGCGAAACACATTGACCAGGGCAGGTGGGGCAAGGCGATGACGCTGGGGAGGGAGCTGCCTTGGAAAAGAATTATGGAGTGGTTGGGATTGCTTTAACGATGCACAACGCTGGCCTTGAGTGGCAGGCAGGGAGCCTGGGGTGGCGGAGCAGAGATCATGTGGTGGCCAGTCCACTCGAGGGGCTTGTTCGACATGCGACGCCTCATAGCGGGCGCTGACGACAAACTGCGCTAACATAGAGAAATTAACCGGAGTGAGCAAATGCCTTCTCCACGCCAAGGTCTCCCTAGGCCTGAACTTTCATCGCTGCAACACGAAGGAGTTATCAGCAGGGTTCTGGATGATGGTTACGCTTATGTAGATGAAACTGGGCCTACGCGCAAAAGATATATCGTCTCGTTTAGCCGCAGCATCCCCAACTACCGCGGCGAATCTGCAAGAGAGCTGAGGCTTTCACGCGGCACCGTTATTCGCTTTTCTAGGGTTGGAAACGAAATCCAACGTATTGCCGTGGGCCCAGACTTTGAGGAGTTTCTTGATAGACGTTAATCGTGCTCAATAAAAATCAATGCTATATTTAGATCCTCGCAATATAGACCCTAATTCTTGCCGGCGCTGGGTTCCGCGGACGTTGCCAGCTGAAGTTCGAGAGTTTGGCTTTTATCCAGACATCGACTTGCTTAAGCCCGGCGATCTTGTCTTGGTAAGAAATCTCAACGGAAATTGGACTCATCGACTTATCGAGCGCTTTCAGAAAAAGCTTGGATACCATGAACGTGATTATATCTGGCATCATGCCGCAGTCTACCTAGGTGTAGATGGTAAGATCTGCGAAGCAGATCTAGATGGCGTTCGCTACGGATCTTTAGATAGATACTCTACAGGCAACCACTTCATAAGAATAAGAAGGTCTCCCAATCTCAGCGACAACCAGCGCTGGCAAATTGCAGTGAAATCACTGGTAGAGCTTAACAAGAGATATTCAATTGAACATTTGTGGGAATTGTTCAGGCTTGCCCAATTCAGACTAGGACGTGCACCCACCAAAAGAGTGAAGCCACCAAAGGCAGCAAGGATATGCTCGGAGCTCTACGAGGACGCTTTTGCAAAGTAACCGCAGAGACTCTTTCTAATCCTGATGATGGTGAAATAACGCCAGCATGCCTGAGCCGCACTGATAAGCTTGAAGATGTCTCAACTAACTGGCTGCTAATCTCGTAGAATCTTACCCCCACAAAGTTGGCGCCGGACGCTGCTCTTGAGTGGCAGGCAAGGAGTGCAGAGCGCAAGTAAGGTGAAGGTGGCGGCCTGTCCACTCGAGGGGTTTGTTATGCGGGCCTGAATAAGCCCTAGGCCCCATAGACTAGCGACGCAGCCTTTTTTCGATTGCTGATTGCGAGTCCCACCAGCAGGCCTCTTGCGAATAACTAGAAGCAATAGAGTCAAACAGACTTGCTACGTACGGGAAGATAAATCGCAGCGTCTCCGCTAAGGCCTGATACTTGATCACAAGCTCACGTTCCTGATCCCCTCCTTCTCCTCTGCATACAATGCCACGTGAATTATGCACCCCTATCTCAAATCCCCTGGCAATTTCCGGTGCGGCCTCTTCTTCCATGACTTGGCAGACTGCCTCGCATGGCCACTCACTATTGTCGTTTCCGTGTGCCCTGGCAAACAGTTGCCCAAGGCATTGATCACCGATATCAGCACGTGCATGTTTCCTGCACAGGCTTCGAACGCTTTTAGTCCATGATCTCAACTCTGAGGCGTCGATCTCCCCAGTCTGATTCGTTCCAGGAATCTTCTTCATCTGATCGAGAAGGGCGTGTGCCGCTCTTGCAATAGCGACCTTTTGTTCCGGATCCTCGATCCGCCATTCCGGCGGGTCTTCGCCGGCATCGCTCCGCTTGAAAGCCAGCGCGACTGCTTGGACAAAGATCGCAGGCGATTCCGCGATCTGGCTTTCAAGGTTAGGAATGCCGTGCTCGCTGCGATCGAGCGATTCGATGAACAGGAATTCGAGCTGGGCCATGTCATCGCGGGTCACCCCTGCACGACCCTGAAGCGAGTCCAGTGCTTTCGAAATGTCGTAAGATTCGAGTCTGAAGTGGCCGGTGGGTTCAGCATTGACCGTGGCAACATCGCGCAGCAACCGCTTGAGGCGCGAAGTCTCGATATCCGTGAAATCTATGTGGACGGCGTGGAATGCTGCGCGGGGCCGCATTGCTTCAAGAAGACGGTCAATCATCTCGGTGAGCTCGGCGGGCATGTGCGGGCCCCAGGTCGGGATCACGATCTTCCAGTAACCGTGGCGTACATCCTCCTTGTTCTCATCGAGCAACCGCCACGTGGACTGCTGGAACGGTGCACAGGCGAACAGACGGATCTGCTCGCTTACGGATAATCCCACAGCCGCACCGCGAAGGACCGACGTGCGCTCCTCGACTCCGACAGAGGATAAGAAGCCGTGCACACACGATTCACTCTTGTTCCTGTCGACGCCGTCCAAGTACAGGCAGCTCTGGATGAATATGATTCGCTGTTGTTCGCCAGGAATACAGGACGCAGCATAGCTCCCAACCGTACTCGCGGAGGTGCTGCAGATCAGACATTCGCGGACACCATCAAACCCGCGATTACTCCAGATCTCGTGCATTGCCTCGCGACGCAGGCGGTCTATCCGCTCATAGCGCTTGCGATAGTCAAAATCCTCGTCGTCAATCTCGTCGGTCGATTCCTGAACCCATTGATTGGCGAACAGCCAGGCGTGTCGGATCACCGGATCAAGCGGCTGAAGGGTCACATAGGCTTCGCGCGCGCGGTCGCGGCTCTTTGCCGCGAGCTCACGCTTGCGACCGCTCCGAGTGAAGGAGTAACGGCGGATGCGTTCGCGCAACTCGGCCTTTCTAGCTTCGTCGGCAGTGGCCGCCCACTGGTTGATTAAGTCCCAGACTTTGGTCTGGTCTTCCTCAGGAATAACCTGCAGAGACTCGACCAAATCGCCAAGCGTCATTACATCATGAGCCGGCCACGCGATCAGCATGTCGAGCGCCTTCATCGAGAATTCATTCATCTCCTTCCGTGTCACGCCCCTTCCTGCACCAGAGGCATCGCTGCGCCAGCGCGGCCGGTAGTTGTAGGTGCCGATCCGGGAACCGGGCTTGATCTGTTCGAGGGCGATCTGCCAGGCCACATCTGGAAAACCCCGTTCGAGCAATTCAAGCGCCTTGATCCTCTGCTTAACCGTCGCCGCGGTCTGAGGGATCCATGACCGGAAGATCGAACCCAAAGTGTTGGTAGGCTTATTCAACAAGTTGTCATCAATTTTCGGTCGCGAAAGCTGAGCAAGGATCCGAGTGACACGCGGCAAGTTCTTGGCTTTCCAAGCAAGACATTCCAACGCCCAGAGAAGCCCCGTTCGCGATGGAGAGACCCAGAAGGATCCGCTTTCGACTGGCTTGAGAAGTTCAAAGACGACCGGATTGATGAGCTGCAAGTCTTCTTCTATGATTCGAAGGAATTCCTCTGGTGCAGCCTCTGCGTACCGCGGGAGATCGCGGTCCTGTGAAAGCAAACTTTCTAGGGTCAGTGGGGTCATAAGCTTGCGGATGAGGACCCCGACCCAATTTTCAACATCGATGCCGAGCCGCTGTTGGAACAGGTCGTTTCCATGTACCGAGAGGATGACGAGGGTTTCGCAGATGCCTTCGCGCAGCGCCCCCGAATGATCGCGCTTCTTGCCGTAAAGAACGGCGGCCAACCTGTCCTTCTCGGGCAATTCGAGGGCCGGATCGGACTCAGACAGGACATACTCGGCGGCGTCGAAGAACCTTTCGAGATCAGGCTGCGTGATGGTCTGCGCAATCGCAAATAATGCATCTCTCTTCGAGGCGACGCCCCGGTAGCGACCGACCGACCAGACTGGGCTATCGTCGTAGCCGAGCAGGCGCGCAACATCTACCTCTATAGTCTCATATTTCCGTTCGGCGACGAAGGAGAGGATCTCCCGATCTGCTTCCGTTTCGGCATGCCAGGTGCCGATCAGTGCCATAGGTACGAGAGTTCTCGCCGTGTCATCGCCGCGGGCCCAGGCTGGCGTACTAATTGCAGAATTCGTTGACAGGAGGCGACGCAGGATCGCCGGCGACCGCCCCGTCTTTGTGGAGAACTGGTCGAACTCCCCTTCATCGATTCCCATTGCAGTCAGTGCTGTACGAAAGGCCTCGTAGCCGAGCAGGTCGAGTGCAATGTCAGCTTCGGTATCGACCGCGTTGCGCGGACGAAAGACGATGCAATGAAGACGACGCTGGGCGCCCACAAGTTCCCGCTCGGTGTCTTCGGAATGAACAATCGGGATGAACGGGACCGACGATGAAACGAGCATCCTCAGCGTCTCCGGAGACGTGAAGACAGCTGCGCGGTCCTTAAACTGGCGAAGATCGTCGTTATCGAATAGACAGGCAATGAAGGCAATCGCCTCGTCCTTCGAATCGGCGGCCACGACAAAATGCCGCTCGCTTGGCTTACCAAGCCATGCCTTGAAGTCATCACCGTATGCCTCAATCGAGGACGCGAAGATTTCGGGTGCCAGAGAGGGCTCGCTTGCGCTCGCCCAGCGGCGCCAAGCCTCCTCCAGCGTCTTAAATCCGCTAACTGGCAAGGCGAGCTGTTCGGCGAGCCAGATCTGTGCCGGGACTGACTGCTCAAGCCACTGCTCCAGGTCGCTCGCATCGAAGGCTCTGACGGCTTTCCAGGCGCCCGACGCGTTCTTGTTCTTCTCCCATGCTGTCTTTCCCGACCAGTTGCGTGGGGTGACGAAGACGAAGGTACTTGTTACCCGCTCTGAAGGATCTATTGAACGCAGCCGCTCCTTATAGTCGCTTTCAGCCTTGATACCCGGCCTTTGGTCGGTCCCGAACGCCCAATATGACTTGCCCTCTGGAACCCAGGGGGTGGCGGCGGCGGCCTCGACATATCCATCTGAACCTTTACGCTGAGCATTGTCATAACCGGGGAAGTCGACTTGGCGAAGGTCGTTGCCGGTCGTATGCACCAGCTTTCGGAGTAGGACCGGTAAGCGCGAGCGGGCGTCGATCTGGCTGCTAGCCCACTGCTCGATCTGGCTGGCCTTGATTGTCAGGAAGCTCGGGACGAAGGCGCGGACAGCGACATTTCTTTCGCCGGACTCTTGCTCCTTGCGGTCAAAGGCGGCTTGCATCTCGAGCAGCCGCTTTCGGTCTGCGCCGAATGCCTTTTCCAGCCGGACTGCCATTTCCGTGGACAGCGCGGCCTTGCCATTGAGGAAATTCGAAAGTGCTGGACGCCCGATTCCAAGCCGCTTAGCCGCTTCTTTCACGGTCATGCCCGCTGGAATGATGCTCGCCCTGACGAAGGAGCCTGGATGAGAACACTGTGCTTGCGTTGCTGCCATGGGACGTGAGGCGCTGCCATGCCAACAGCGTAGCGTGTCGCGCTACACGCGTCAACTCTTTTCTGGTATCCGCCTGATCTCGGGGCAGGCGGAACCCCATTGCGCATCGGGCGCACTGATAGGGGCCTGAAGGGGCATACGCGAAGACTATGGAGCACCTTCATCCCTGCCATCTTTCAGGCTTGCATCTCTGCTCCCAAGCAGTGCTCTCACGCCATCTCTATTGCACCGCATAACGCTCGCTATCACCAGGCCGCAGGGAGCCTGGGAAGTAAAAAGATAGTGAACGGAGGCGGCTCTGGTGCATGGCGGTGTTAGGCCTGTAACAACGAATGATTATCCTAGATCCAAGACTTGATTTCATAGCCGCACGCCTTCAGTTCTTTGGCCACCTCAGTCTTCCAAGAACCTTGCACATCAAAGCCAACATAGACGACTCCACTTATGTCGTTGGGCGTTTCTATCTCTCCTTTCACCAAGGCACAGACGTTCTCGCGACCCAATTTTGCCATTAGATAACCATGTTCAAAAACAACGTTTTGTCGAGCTCTGCTTCTAGCTGGAACCTTGGTTTCGTACACACCTCGGCCTAAGTCGCATGGTGTGTACAAGACAAGCGCGAAGTCGGCGTCGCTTGAAAACTTTTCGATTTTCTCGATGATTGTCATGCCTGTGCTCGCCTGCTCATGAAGAATGATTGCTTTAAGGCCGATTGACTCAATAAAGCGGGCAACTTCTTGCTTGGATTCGTTGTCACGGCCATGCACGATGAAAACATTGCGCTTGTTCCGCGCTACGGCCATCGCATAATTTCCCATGATAATTGAAGAGCTGCTATTTTCCATGGAAGCAGTGCCGAACTCCAAAAGATCAAGCAGAGGCGTAAACTCTAGAGACAGATATGTTCGTCGCTCAGCATAGGTTCTGAATTTGCCCTTGATAAAGATCCAGAACGAGCTGAGATTTCTATTCGTACGCACAAAGGCAGGCATCAGCGATGCAACTTCCGAATCAGCTAGAAGTTCTTGGCGAAGTGCCTCATATTCACTGGAATCAGCCGGATTTCCAGTAGCGTGTGCGACAAGCAGATTCACGAAGTGGCTCGCCTTCTCGAATTTTGTTTGTTGAATACTTGTGCTCATGTGCGGATCATGACAAAGGTCTACGCTCAAGATCGGAAGCAGGTTGGGATCTTGAGGGTATCATATTCCTCCGTTCCTATCTACTATATCTTGATATTAGCCAAAACTTCGGTTGGCTGTGGCTAAGTGCACTTAGTCAGTGCTCGACCGACGAGATCGCGAAACGTCTTGTCATAGTGTAGCTTCAAGGTATTCTGGCACTCTTCGCTTGATAGAAACACCTTATGAAGGCATACTTGAGATGAGATGGCAGCACGCCACTCATCAGTTGGAGCGACTGAAAATGCATGCTCGGCTGAATGCAAGAAATAAGAGACAAACCAAGAGTATTTAGCCCGCTTAGCTGGGTCGGTGGGAAGCTCCGTTAGTCCATCAGCGATATCTGGATTCTCGACAGCTAGACGCAAATACTCCTTGTACGTGTCCTGAGCAGTGGCCTCGCGTTGTGCATCGTTGGAATTAAATATCTGGAGAACAGCCACCAAGAGTGCAGCTGCCGCTATCGCAGCCGTCGCAACGCTGGACCATGCGGACCATCGATCTAGTTTATCTTTCAACACTGTGACCTTCTGTGCATGGGTGAATCCTAACGCTTGCCATCACCTGGCCGCAGTATGCCATGGCGATTAAATGAGGTGTCTTGGTGGCGGCTCAGGTGTATGGCATTGTTAGCCGAGTTCACGCCTGCATCTCAGGAACCTGGTTCAAGACTAATTTTGAATTCCGTGCAGGCATGTAGAAACAAATGTCCTCATCCTCATGAACTTACAGACCTCCACCAGAGGCGCCGTCACCGCAGACAACTGGGTGCGAGGGCCGAATCTACCGGGGGCGTCTTCAGTCGTCATGAGCCACTGCTATCCGCCTTGCATTTGATTCCACCTGATTCCATTTGCCCACCATTGACTCGCAACCAGAAGCCATTGAAGATGATTGAGCCCCTCCTGAAAATCTCAGTGCCATGCTCGATGCGGTGCAGTCGGCCCTTTATCAGCGGCTTGAAGCCTATCAATTGAATGATAATACTCATGAGTTTGGCTTTATTCACCATCTCATGAAAAGTCATGGCTGGACGCAGGACTATTCTGCAAGAGCTATCACAGAGTATAAAAAGTTTGCGTTTCTCGCGGTCGTTGCCGATCATCAAGTGGTGCCGTCTGATCAAGTCGACCAGGTCTGGCATGCCCATGTCCTCCTCACTCAATCTTACTGGGATGAGTTTTGCCCAAAGGTGTTGGGGAAGCCGCTCCATCATCATCCTGCACGCGGCGGCCGGCCAGAGCGAGCCGAGTTCCATGATCTCTACACAAAAACGATCACAAGTTATCGCCATTTCTTTGGATCTCCACCCATTGAAATCTGGTCCCCTCCAGATGTGCGGTTTGGGGCAGAGCTTAAAATGCAACGAGTGAACTTAAGCGACAACTGGATTGTTCCCAAGCGATTTCCCTTTCTCTTGCTTCATTTTCTCCGCAAGAAGTTCTGCCTGCCATTAAGCATCAGCGCCGTCATTGCCTGCCTGATACTCATTGACGGCGCTCATATGGCCCATGGTTTTACCACTGATCAGATGAAGGATGTTGTGCCGGCTCATTCGTTTCTGGTTTCTTATGGCGGACCTGCCATCCTTGGGCTGCTAGCGCGCCATATTATCCTAAGACCCAGCCATCAGCCGCATAAGCCTCAACTTGATCTGTACGAGACTGCTTATCTAGCCGCTGGACATGCACGGGCAGTGGAGTCTTCGATTGCAAAACTTCTGCATGAGGGATATTTGCGTCTGAATCTGCGGAACCGTACGCTTTCAATAGCAAAGATCTTGCCTCCGGGAGCGCATGAAATTGAGCAACAGGTGATGCGGCAGGTCGAGCGAACGCCAGCCCTAAAGGAGCTACGGAACATCAATCACGATGAAACGAAGTCATTGAAACAATCACTGGAGCACGAGAAACTGTTGCTGACGGGATGGGCAGCTTTCATCGTAGAAAGTTTCTGGCACTTATTTCCCCTGTTAGTGCCCCTGTTAGTGATTGCCAGCTGGGCTATCTCTGATCTGCAAGCCTTTACGGTCCCAGTTCGCTGGATTGGCATCGTGACCCTATGCTGCGTCGTTGCACCGGGTTTGCGCACGCGTTGGGGCCGTCGAATCCTGGATGAGATTCGACGAACTCATGATACTTTTGATGTCATGCAGAGGTTCGCGCTTTTCGGCTATCCGAAGCTATCGGGTGGAGTTCTAGATGATTTGAGGCAAGCCTTTACAGCAGAAGACCAAGAAGCTGCACAGGGCGGCTGTGGCTGTGGTTGCTAGCTTGTTCGAGCCTGGAAAATGGCTAGATGCTCCTTCCCTTGACGGTAGGCAATCGAATCTGTTGCCGCCTGAAACATGATGACTTCAAAATGAGGCATAAAGAGATCTAGGATCGCTTGAGGCTTAATGCCAAACGGCGGTCCACCTGGCTGATTGTGTGCGGAGAATAAAGCAATAAGTTGTCCACCTGGGCGGAGAATCTTTGTGGCCATCTCCACATATTGGCTCCGCAAGATGGGATCGATGGCGCAAAAACAAGTATGCTCTAAGATCGAATCAAAACAACCTGGGAGCTCAGCTCCCAAATCAAAAATATTGCGCTGTAAAAACTGAACGTTTAGATTTCGGGCATTTGCCGTGGCTTGAGCCCGTTCAACTGCAGTCGGTGCAAAATCAAACCCCACGACCTCAAAGCCAGCTGAAGCAAAAAGCATGGCATCCTGACCACTACCACAGCCCAAAACTGCTAGTCGTCCTGCCTTCGGAGCTTGCTCCGACGCCAAGAGGTTGATCAGGGGAGGGGCTGGGCAACCTATGTCCCATCGATCCTGTCCTTCACGGTACTTTTTTTCCCAGGCGTCAGCACTCAGGTCCATCACACTTCTAATCCAGAGCGGCATAGATCCATAAGGCTAAGGCTAATGCCGCCACGATCTCGATCTCCCGTCTCTGCTCGCCATCAACGGCGCCGATGGCCCTAGCTAGGGACCTACGTACAGTCTGGGTACCCCCATCAGCCTGTCAATCTTGGCCAGATCGAGGGAAGTGGAAGTAACTGGAAGCGGTGCTTATTGAAGAACCCATGCGATAGAGTGGCATGTGTTCAGTTGTCCCAGCTGTAACCGCCGTCGAGAGCCATGACTTGGACAGCCTTTCTGCAGTCCATCAGCGAACGTCACGAGCATGCACTAACCGCCCATGAGCTCGACGTGATTCTCTGCCTGAGGGAGCACCCCGTCCAGAGCAAGCAAGAGCTTCTGGAGACCTACCAGAAAAGCCACAGCCCGATCGAAGACGAAGCCTTCACCCAGCGACTGCGCACCATTTATCGCAAGTTCAACATCACCGGCCGTGGCTACAAACTGCCCCAGCTGCATCGCTACCTGCAGCAGCAGTACCAGCAACGGGGTCAGGGCTTCGGGCATCTGGGTCTGCAGAACATCCACCCCGGGTTCCCCAACGACCGCTTCGCGGCAGCTCTCGAGCAACTGATCAGCGCCGTTGACTGTAACGATCGCCAGGTGGCGATCCTGCAGACCTTCGCCCCCAACCTGGACCAGTACCGCGCGCCGCTGAGCCGCTGCCTGCTGGCGGGAGTGTCGGTGCGGATCCTGCTGGCCTGGCCCTACTCGCTGGCGGCGAGCCTGAGGGAAGCGGTACTGAATCGCTACGCCGCTGAACCGCTGGCCGAGGACTTCGGCATCCAGGCCAGTGTGATCGCCAATCTGGAAACGCTGGAGGCGACGATCCGCAACAACCCACACGCCGACCGCCTGCAGGTCCGGCTCTACGACACCCTCCCGTCACTGGCCCTGTACCGAGCCGGCCCCACCCTGCTGGCGGCCCCGTTCCTGCATGGGGCCTTGGCGATCCACACCTTTCAGCTTGAACTCGACCTGCAGGCCAGTGACCCCCTTGTCACCGGCACCCTCCTCAACGACTTCGAACTGATGTGGTCCGTGGCCCGCCCAATTCTGCCCGATCCCGACCGGAACTGGCGCAGCAGCCTCAGGATCCTGTTCACCGACCCATGACCATGCTGGAACGACTCAATGCCCACGAACGCCAGCTGATTCAGCGCCTGAGGGGCCATCCATTGTTCCAGCGGCTGCCGGCCCTGGGCTGGGAAGAGCTGCTGGCGGTGCTGATTCAGCGGCGGTTTCTGTCGTTGTCGATCGTCAACATCTATGAGTTCGTGATTGATGGGTTGCACTCTGAAGCCATCAGGGCCACGGTGCGATCGATTCTGCATGAGGAATATCCCCGCAACACCCGAGGTGTGCCCCTGGCGTCGCACCGCGAACTGCTGTTTCGCGACCTCCTGCACCTCGGGGCCAGCCGCGAGCAGATTCTGTTGAGTGAGGAATCTGTCACCACCGCCTTGGTGCGCCGCCAGAGCATGGAGCAGCTACAGACCTGTCTGCACCTGACCCAAAGCGACCTGTCCCTGGTGTGCTTCCTGCGCTTCTGGGCCGAAGTGCTGGTGGCAGTGGAATATGAGAGCCTGTGGCCGCGGCTGTCGGAACGACTCAACCAGGGGGCCGCCGGCGGTGGTGCGCGGTCTGAATTTTTCTACTACCACATGATGCACGACCGGCGCCAGGCCGATATCGGCGAGGTGGAGCTGCTTGGCGGCCTCACCCATGCTCAGGAGCTGGCAGGGCACCTGGTGGGTCTGATCGACAATGAGGATGCCGTGCACAGCGCCTTGGAGCAGATAGACCGGGCCTGGAAGCTCAAGGATCACTTCTACAATCAGTTCGTGCAGAGGGCTGACTACCCTTGACGGGTACTACTTGCTGGCCGCTGGGAGGGCTTTGAAGCAACAGTTCCCTTTTCGGTATCAGTGAATGGATGTGGGTTGGCAAAGGCCCTGACTGACCTCAACGGATAGCACGATGGGGACCCGAACGCCAGCTCTCTCGCTGACCCCCGCCTCGAGTTCCACAAATACAGCCTCAATATCCCACCAACACAAATTGCCGCTGACGGGGCGAGAAACAATAAACCCCAAGCTACGCTGTTGTCTGCGCTCGTCGTTACTATGGTGCCAAATATCAATATCATGCTCCTATGGGACCTTCGCATCAATGTAATTCGGCTAACGCTCGCCATCACCTGGCCGCAAGGTGTGATCAGCTAAGAAAAGAACCTTACGGAGGCGGCTCAGGTGAATGGCGGTGTTAGCTGGCCTCATCTCAGAGGCCTGTGAAGTCCAGGGTCTTTACCAGCAGGTTGAGAATTCTTGGTCGAAGGATTAGATGGTGAACCATTATCTTTTGCTGATTGCAGAAACGGCACTGCAAAGCCCGCAATAGCAAGCATTAATCCGGCAAGAGAAACTAGAGGATGCTTTACGACTATTTCAATGAGTGCGATGGGGTGTATGCCATATTGATCACGCCAATTCGCGTCAGTCTTCAGTGTGCCGTCAATAACTCTCCCTAAAATATTAGATATGATGTCCACCTTTCTAAGTGTTGATTGATGTAGCCTGACAAATTCCTTGTTTTCAAAAGCGGCCGCTTCTCCCGCGCCGTCAAGGAAATCAAGCGCTTTGATGCCATTTTTCTCCATCAGCTTCTTCATACGCGGATGGGATATGTAGCTTGGACCGTAAAGAGCGACGATTATTCGGGAAAGATCGTGCTTCTTGCTTTCGTCTAGTCTTGTCTTTGGTTTTCCCCTAAGCACTTTGAACCTATGCTCAAGAGCCGCGAAACCGTAGTTGATATCCCGCATATTCCAGTGAACCCAATCATATGATGCATGAGACTCTAGAAAGTCAAAGAATTCGCCCAGCATCTTCTTTTCAAGTTCATCGTACCTTGATTCAATTTTTTCTGGCGGACATACGGCAAGCTCTGCTATCTTGTGAATCGAGAATGATTCCGTTTGGCCGCTGGCGAAGTTTCGTGCTGCTATGGAGGTAATGCGTGGCGTCTGCCCAGTCTCTCGATCGTAGAAGCTTTCACATGAATAATGGATAATTAGTACATGCTTCTCATTCTTATGGATTTCCTCGACCTCTCGTCGCGCTTTCTTCCTGCGCTCGATTTTTGCTAGCGCCGAGGTCATTCTCTCTTTTGAGTTGTGACTCTATTGAGACAGATTAACATCATCAACAACGCTTGAGGCCTCCAATCCCGGCTAACGTGTGCTTCTTCTGCGAGCGCTCCCATAAAATGCGGTTGTGGGGCCCTAGCAGTCCTTCAAAAAGATGAGGCTGGGGCCCCACAACCGCTACCATACCCTCTCTCGTCGGCATCAAGCGTCGTTAGCCGGCGTGCGCCTCTGCTCAGGTCGGTGGCCGGAGGCGAATCACCTGCTTGCCATCGTCCATTTGTACGACGAGATGATCAAGGTGGTGAACATTGGCACGCGAAACTTGAGCGAACTCGAGCAAGCTCTGCTCCTGCTGCGGCAATCCAGTGACCGGAGTTTTCCGAAGCACCAATCCGAAGGCGGGCCACAAGGTGGAAACATACGAAACGTGCTCCGTCTCTCCTTCAGCGGGTGGCATTCCAGAGCAGACCAGACCAATCACGCGGCCGTGCCTGTCGCAGACCGGACCTCCGCTGATCCCTGGTGGGAATGGCGCATCCGTGCGGATGCAGGGAAAGGGCGCCATGGAGGAGTCTCGCTTCTCGTGATAAATCTCGTGCACGATTCCGTCAGCGCGACTCGGAGACAGATGAAACTTCGCGCTTCCATCGGACAGTAGCCTGTGGCGAGACTCTGGGAATCCGTAGGCAACCAGCGGCCACGACTCTGCGGGATAGAGCGGACTGAACGCAGGCGCTGGAGGCCACGGAGCGCTCGGAGTCTCCTCGCTAGGGCGCAAAACCAGAGCCGCGATGTCAATGGAAGACGAGATTACAAACTCTTCGACATGCCACTTGGCCCAGCTCCGATCTGAAAAATGACAGCAAACCTGAACGCCGAACGACAAGCCGCCGCGAGCATCCGAGGGTCGGCACCCCTCGAACCTCTCGAATATCTCGTCGATGACGTGACGGGCTGTGAGCGCGAGACCGTCGGTGAAAATGACACCACTTCCCATCGCAACAAGGTCGGTCTCATCAGTCCCGGCTACAACAACGCACAGCGCCGAAGTGATTGGTTCGTTGAGATCTAGAAGTTCAATAGAGGCCATGGATGTCCGGCTAACGCTCAAGATCAGCGGCGGGTTGATGCCCACTGCATTCAACAGGCATTTTGGCCCCGGCCGCTGAATCTTGATGTTAGGAAGCACCGGCCGCGGCGTTCCCTGGTCATACCCATCTCTGTGGTCTCATGCAAACCCTTCTCAACTTTAGAATTGGCCGGAACTCCTGTTCGATGCGCTGAAAGCTATTCCTAAGAACGGAAGCTTTGGCCAGCGCCTATGAATCCATCTAAGTCAACATCGAACGCCAAATCCTGCACCACGAGCTGATGCTTTAGTGGTATCGGACACACAAGAGCGGAGATGTCGTCAAGAGGTCGCTGCTTCAGTCAGGCAAGAGCGAGTCCAAAAGCCGCAGTTCTCGTGCCTCTTGCTCAACTGAGTTCAAACTCCAACCTGCTTCGCCGTCCCCTTTGCCCCTCATTAGCGCAACTAGCATTGGCGCAATGAACTTGCGCATGGTTTTGTCGTACAGCTCCTTGTGAACGCGCGATACAAGCCTCAGTGCAGACATGATGTCCTCTTTTGCGACGTCTGACATTCTCGCAACAAGATACGATAGATCGACGGTTGCGTATTCTGAGCGCAGTAGGCGCCCAGAGGCTACTGATTCCCCTTCTAGTCTCGGCAAGCATTGGTACCAGCGTACGCAGGAGTCAAGCATCTCGAAAACACGTATGTTAAGGTGAGTCGCTAAGATTATCTCTGCTGTTTTGAGAGGATTCTCGGAAGCCGAGCTATCAGAAAAGGTGACAATGCGCGCAATGTCATCAGCGGCGAGCTCCTCCTGCAGTGCATTGTCATAATTGAGGAATTTAGACCATTCAGCTTGGATGCTCCTTCGCACATTTAGAATTTCGTTCTCAGGTTGCCAATTGAGCTCGGGATCGTTTGGATCCACGCCCGCATTTTGCTGCGACTCGACGAAGAGTTCGACAATCTGGACCACAGATGATTTTAAGGTGCTGGAGAACCCGATATCGTCTGTCATCATGATGTGGCCTACTTCGTGAGCGAACAGGTAGATTTCGATCGGAATTGCGAAAGACCTGATGGAGTTCACGCGACTAGTCATACTGGCTATTTCTGTTTCTAGACAGCGAAAGATTCGTGCAAATACGGTCGCTTCATGCACTAAACCAGCATGCCGGAACCTCGCGGCCATATACTGACTAAGAAGACCGCGAACTGCCGCATCCGCGTTTGGAGACTCGAGTGCAGCTGTCATTTCTATAACCGATTGTACCAGCCCCGCATCAACCACGAGGTGCCAACCGCGTTCAGACTTGACCGCACAGTAACTACGCTCTCGTGTCCAGGTCACATGGATGTCAGCACTCACTTTGAAACGAGCC
>Ga0209088_10000837_pt1 | contig 20888 bp, 20 predicted proteins | sample S_140625_EF_Meta_FD_187324 | JGI IMG/M metagenome (GOLD analysis project Ga0209088, IMG submission 187324) | Freshwater microbial communities from Lake Simoncouche, Canada to study carbon cycling - S_140625_EF_MetaG (SPAdes) (version 2) | ecosystem: Environmental > Aquatic > Freshwater > Lake ... | reverse complement strand
GGATCCTGATGTTCGTATAATTCAGGTCACCGAGGTTCCAGCTGTTTTTCATGCTCGCTATGCGGCTACTCATCGCCGGTATCGATACACCATCGCAGATTCCACCAGCGGTTGGAATCCACTTAGAGCAAGATACAATCTTTGGCTCAAGTTCCCCTTAGATCTTGAAGCTATGCAGGCGGCCAGCAAAGAGTTCTTGGGATTACATGATTTTGCGGCTTTTAGTAAGCCAAAGCCTAAGGCGACCACTATTCGTGAACTTCGTCTGATAACTGTCTCCAGGAATAAGGCTCTGGGTAATGTCATTGAAATCGAGCTTTTGGCTGATGCTTTTGCTCACAATATGGTCAGATCCATCGTTGGTGCTCTAATAAAGGTTGGGGCAGGGCGAGCAACCCCTAAAGACGTCGCTAAAGCCCTGAAATCACGCTCCAGAGCACATCCGTTCAAGGTTGTCACTCCTGAGGGGCTCAGCCTTATAGAGGTTGGCTATCCAGCTGAGAAGGACTATGCCAGCCAGGTTCAGATAACCCAGCACACCAGATCTTTGGATGACAATTAGCGGTTTTTAGGCAATTTCCTTGGGTTGCATATGCGAGGCTTTTCGGGCTAAACTTGACCCTTGGTGCCGTAAGCCAAAAGGCTTCGACCATGTTGATGAAGATATTGATTTCATCTCTAATCCGATATAAGAAATAGAAGGCAATCTAGCGTGCGTACTTATTCACCGAAGGCTCATGAGCTGCAGAACGACTGGCTCGTAATCGATGCTACCGACGTAGTTCTTGGTCGCTTAGCCGCAACCGCTGCTGCACTATTGCGTGGCAAGCACAAGCCGACCTTTGCTCCTCACATGGACAATGGCGACTACGTCGTAATCATCAATGCTGCGAAGGTTGCTCTAACCGGATCTAAGTTGCAGAAGAAGAACGCTTACCGTCACTCTGGTTACCCAGGTGGTTTGACTGCAACTACTTATGCTGAACTTCTAGAGAAGTCACCTGAGAAGGCTGTTGAGAAAGCAATCCGCGGAATGCTTCCTAAGAACACTCTTGGTCGTGACCAGCTAGCAAAACTTAAGGTTTACCGTGGTGCAGAGCACCCACACGTAGCACAGGCTCCAAAGCCTTACACAATCGGTCAGGTAGCGCAGTAAGCGCTTAGAGGAAAAGAAAACTAATGCCAACTAAGAAAGTCGCTCCAGCTGTTGAAGCTGTTGAAGCTGCGCCATCATCTTTTACTACCGAAACTCCTGCCGCTAAGGAAACTAAGGCTCCTGCCAAAGCACGTGGCCCACTAACTGTTCCAGGTGCTGGTCTTGGTCGTCGTAAGGAAGCTGTTGCTCGTGTTCGCATCAAGCCAGGTACCGGTGTCATCAAGATTAACGGTCGCGACCTTGCAGAATACTTCCCAAACAAGTTGCACCAGCAACTAGTTACCGACCCTTTCAAGGTTCTAGGTCTAACTGATTCTTACGATGTAACTGCACGTATCAACGGTGGTGGAGTTGCTGGTCAAGCCGGTGCTCTTCGTCTTGGTATTGCACGTTCACTCAATGAGATTGACCGCGACAACAACCGCCCAGCTTTGAAAAAGGCAGGCTTCCTAGCTCGTGACGCACGTGTCATTGAGAGCAAGAAGGCTGGTCTTAAGAAGGCTCGTAAGGCTTCACAGTTCTCTAAGCGTTAAGTCGCTTCGAGCAACTGCTCGTTTAGTCTTAGACCATGGCCCGCCTATTTGGTACCGATGGTGTTCGTGGAGTTGCCAATCGCGACCTCACAGTAGATCTCGCACTTAATTTAGCTAAAGCTGCTGCACTGGTATTAGGTGAAGCTGCTCGCAAAGATGGTCGCAGACCCATCGCCGTTATCGGTCGTGACCCAAGAATCTCTGGCGAATATTTAGCTGCAGCAGTTGCAGCAGGACTAGCAGCTTCTGGTGTTGATGTTTATGACGCAGGAGTAATCCCAACACCAGCAACTGCTTTTCTAACTGCAGATTTCAGTGCTGACTTTGGTGTCATGATTTCTGCCTCACACAATCCAGCTCCAGATAATGGCATTAAGTTCTTTGCCTCCGGTGGACACAAACTTGCTGATGAAGTTGAAGACCAAATAGAAGCTGCCATGAACTCAAAAGCACTAAGCCCGATGGGTTCAAGTGTTGGTAGAGTGCAAAGATTTGCTGATGCTGAAGATAGATACATCGTTCATCTTCTAGGCGCTATTCCTAATCCACTGGATGGACTAAAGATTGTTGTTGACTGTGCTCATGGTGCAGCTTCAGCTATTTCACCTCAGGTCTTTGCAGATTCAGGTGCAGAAGTGATAGTCATCGGTAATGACCCTGATGGCTTAAACATCAATGCAGGTTTTGGTTCCACACACATGAGTGCTCTCCAGTCAGCAGTGTTAGAACACAATGCAGATATGGGCTTTGCTCATGATGGCGATGCTGATAGATGCTTAGGCGTTGATCATGATGGTCAGATTATTGATGGTGATCAACTGATGGCCATCCTGGCTCTGTCTTTGAAGGCTAGGGGAGAACTAGCTCGTAATACTTTAGTAGCAACTGTGATGAGTAATCTAGGTCTTCGTCTTGCGATGCGTGAAGCTGATATTGAGATGATTGAAACCAAGGTTGGCGACAGGTATGTTCTTGAGCAAATCCGTGAAGGTGGATACACCCTAGGTGGCGAGCAATCAGGTCACATTATCTTTAGTCGTTTTGCAACCACCGGTGATGGCATCTTGACTGGTTTGATGATTGCTGCTGAGGTAAAGAGAACCGGCAAGAGTTTGCAAGAACTAGCTGCCCAAATGAAGACTTACCCTCAGGTGCTTATTAACGTGAAGGGTGTTGACCGTTCAAGAGTTGATTCAGATCAGGGACTAAAAGACATTGTTTCTGAAGCTGAAAAAGATTTAGGTGCAACTGGAAGGGTTCTTCTTAGAGCATCAGGAACAGAAGCTTTAGTTAGGGTCATGGTTGAAGCTGCCGATGAAGGAACAGCTCATTCTTGGGCTGACCGTATAGCCAGGGTTGTTGAGAAGAACCTAGCTATTTAGATTTTTCTAAGTAAGACCTTTTCAACCCTGTGTTTCTCACCTTTTTGTAATACCAAGGTTGCTCTTGATCTGGTGGAGATGATGTTCTCGATCAGATTCGGTAAGTTGATTGTTCGCCAGATTTCTTTGGCTCTATCTAGTGCCGCATCCATTTCCATTTCGGCATATTTGTGGAAATAGGAGGCTGGGTTTCTAAAGGCTGATTCCCTAAGTTGTTTGAATCTGTCTAAATACCAAGTTTCGATTTCATCGGTTGGGGCATCAACGTAAATCTTGAAATCAAAGTAATCGCTAAGCGCTACCTCTTGACCAAGAGCCGGTGGCTGCAAAACATTAAGACCTTCGACAATGACAACATCGGGAGATTCAACCACCACTTCTTCACCTGGCACGATGTCATAGGTCAGGTGTGAGTAAAGCGGAGCTGTCACAAGTTCTTTGCCTGATTTGATGTCGGCCACGAATTTCAGCAGTGCTAGTCGATCGTAGGATTCTGGAAAGCCTTTGCGTTCCATAAGCCCACGTTCTTCAAGAACGGCATTTGGATAGAGAAAGCCATCTGTTGTTACTAGCGCTACCGATGGAGTAGATGGCCATCTGCTTAGTAGTTCTTTGAGCAATCTTGAGACAGTTGATTTGCCAACAGCAACGGAGCCGGCAACTCCAATAATGAAAGGGGTTCTCTTATTAGTTCTTTCAAGAAATGCTCCCGAGATGTGGTGGAGATTTTGAGCTTGGCTCACATAGAGGTTTAGTAACTGGCTAAGCGGTAGATAAATCTCAGCTACCTCAGCTAAATCCAGAAAGTCACCCAATCCACGGATCTTTTCGATTTCTGCCTGAGTTAGCGGTGCTTCAGTGCTTTTAGCAAGTTCTGCCCAGTCGGATCTTGAAATATCAACAAATGGGGAAACTGCTTGCTCATCTATAGGGTTTGACCCTGCCGGAACTGCAGTCACACTGCCATTCTGCCTTAAACTAGAGGTATGTGTGGAATCGTCGGCTACGTAGGCCCTAAATCAACAGTCGACGTCCTCCTTGGCGGGCTAAAGAGACTTGAGTATCGCGGCTATGACAGCGCTGGTGTTTCAGTAATTAACCAGCAAGGCGATCTCGAGACACGCAAGCGTGCTGGGAAGCTAGCCATTCTGGTTGATGACATTACAAAGACCCCATTGGGTGAAGCTCACATCGGTATCGGACATACCCGTTGGGCAACCCACGGTGCTCCTACCGATGGCAATGCCCATCCCCACCTCGGTGGCACCACCCAAAAACTAAGCCTTATCCATAACGGCATCATTGAAAACTTTGCTGAGCTCAAATCTGAGCTGTTAGAAGCAGGCGCTGTCTTTGCCAGTGAAACCGATACTGAGGTGGCAGCCCACCTAGTGGCAGCTGAGTATGACAAATCAGGAAATCTGATTGAATCTTTTAGAACTGTGGTTAGAAGGCTGCACGGAGCTTTCACAATTCTGGTTATGCATGAAGATGAACCAGGGGTAGTCCTCGCTGCCAGAAGAAATGCTCCATTGGTAATTGGCTTGGGTGAAGGTGAAAACTTCCTAGGTAGCGACGTTGCTGCTTTTGTTGAACACACCAAGCGAGCTATCGCCGTTGGTCAAGACGAGATTGTTATTTTGCGCAAAGACTCAGTTGAGATTGAGAACTTCGCAGGAGAAAAAGTAACTCGAGAAGAATTTGTTATTGACTGGGATGCCAGTGCTGCTAGTAAGGGTGGCTGGTCTTCATTTATGGCCAAAGAAATAGCTGACCAGCCTCAGGCTGTTGGCGATACCTTGATGGCAAGACTAGGTAGCGATGGCGATGTCCATCTTGAAGAACTAGCCTCACTTACTTCACTTATTCCAAACATCGATCGCATCATCATGGTTGCTTGTGGCACGGCTGCATATGCAGCTGAAGTTGGCAAGTATGCAATTGAGAGCTGGGCAAGAATTCCAGTGAGTGTTGAACTCTCTCATGAGTTCAGATACCGTAACCCAATTCTTACCTCGAATACTTTGGTTGTTGCGGTTAGCCAATCAGGTGAGACCATGGACACTCTGATGGCAACTCGTTTCGCTAAAGAAGCTGGCGCTAACGTGCTCTCTATTTGTAATACTCAAGGAGCAACTCTTGCTCGTGAAGCAGATGCTGTTCTTTACACTCATGCAGGTCCGGAAGTTGCTGTTGCTTCAACTAAAGCTTTCACCGCTCAGATCACCAGCATGTATTTACTAGCACTTCATCTTGCAACTGCCCGCGGCACACATTCACCAAGTGAATTACAAGAAATTGGTCGAGAACTACTAAAGCTGCCAGCTCAGATTGCTGAAGTGTTAGCAAATTCTGAACCTATTAGAACTTTGGGTAAGAACTTCAAGGATGCTAAGACTGTGTTGTTCTTAGGCCGTAATGTTGGTTTCCCTATTGCTCTTGAAGGGGCATTGAAGCTCAAGGAACTGGCATACATTCACTCTGAGGGATTTGCAGCAGGAGAACTAAAGCATGGTCCGATTGCCCTTATTGAAGAAGGTCAGCCAGTTATCGTAATTGTTCCAAGCCCCTCAGATCCTGACTCATTGCATGCCAAGGTAGTGAGCAACATCCAAGAGGTTCGTGCTCGTGGAGCAAAGGTTATTGCTATTGCTGAAGAGGGCGACACCGAAGTTAGTAAGTATGCGGTTGAAGTTATCTACGTCCCTAAGGTTCACCAGATGCTTGCACCTATTCTCACTGTGGTTCCTTTGCAGCTATTCGCTATGGAGCTTTCTGCTGCTAAAGGCCTAGATGTTGACCAGCCACGTAATCTGGCCAAGTCGGTAACAGTCGAGTAATCATGATTATCGGTGTCGGAGTTGACCTGGTCGATCTGACCCGTTTTGAAAACAAACTAGATGCCACACCTGCCCTAATTGAACGCATCTTCACCGAAGCAGAACGCAGTGCAAAACCAGAATCATTAGCCGGCTATTGGGCCGCTAAAGAATCTCTTATCAAGGCATTAGGTAACCCTGCTGGTTTGAATTGGCATGATGTGAGTGTTACTAAGGACGAACTAGGCAAGCCATCGCTGCAAGTAACTGGTGCAACATTAGAAAGAGCAACTGAACTTGGTATTGCTAATTGGCATCTATCTATTTCCCATGATGGCGGTATGGCTATCGCATTTGTGATTGCAGAAAGTGGTAACTAATGCGCAAACTAACTATTGATCTGAATTCAGTTGCTGAGAACCTCACTGCAATGCGCAAGATTGTTAACAACAGTTCAGTCAAAACCATGGGTGTTGTCAAAGCTAATGCCTATGGTCATGGCATGGTTCAGGTGGCTAGAAAACTAGAAGCTGAAGGTATTGATTATTTAGGGGTAGCGGATCTTGCCGAAGCTCAGGAACTGCGCTCAGCTGGAATCAATTCCCGTATCTTGGCTTGGATTCATGACCCAGCAGATGATTTTCTATCTGCTGTGAAGCACGATATTGATCTTGCTGTTTCATCAAGAGATCAACTATTGAGAATTCAAAAAGCTGCAACAGAAGTTGGTAAGACCGCTCAGATACACATCAAGGTCGATACTGGGCTTGGTCGTAACGGTGTGACCATTGATGAACTAGATGATCTACTCAAAGCAACTAAGGAAGCAGTTACTTCTGGTTCTGTTGCAACCGTTGGAATCTTTAGTCACCTGTCTTCAACTGGCGTCAAAGAGGATCTCGTTCAGATTGAAAGATTTGAACTTGCTCTCAAGCAAGCGGCAAACCTTGGTCTTACCTTTGAACTTAGACATCTAACCGCTAGCGATGGAACTCTTAGCTATCCGCAGGCTCACTACGATATGGTCAGACTTGGCTGTGCTCTTTATGGGCTTTCACCGTTTAGCGATAACCGAGCTACAGAGTTTGGCCTCAAGCCAGTGATGTGTGCTGAAGGAACAGTTGTTCAAACTAAGCGGGTAGCGGCAGGTGAGGGTGTTTCCTACGGTTATCTCTATAGAACATCGAGAGAAACAACACTTGCTCTTATTCCTATCGGCTATGCCGAAGGTATTCCTCGTAATGCAACCGGTAAGGCAGAAGTTTGTATAAACGGTAAGCGGTATCCGATTCTCTCTCGTATCGCGATGGATCAGTTTGTGGTTGATGTTGGGGATGCTTCGGTGTCACCTGGCGATCGTGTTGTTATCTTTGGTGACTGTGGTCCAACTGCTGATGATTTGGCAGAGGCAGCAGAGACTATCAACTATGAGATCGTTACTCGTATTGGTGGAAGATTTGTTCGCGAGTTTATTGGCGCGGTTGAGGCGTAAAATAATTGGCTGAAGCTACCTTGCTCTATGAGTCTGTTATCGCAACCAGCGATGACATGGACGAACTTGGTAAGCGATTCGCCAATGTCCTTGAAGCCGGAGATCTAGTAATTCTGATTGGTCCTTTAGGTGCTGGTAAAACAACTTTCACCAGAGGGGTTGGAAGTTCTTTAGGTGTTGAAGGAAATGTTTCTAGTCCTACCTTTGTTATTGCAAGAACTCATAAGAGGATGGACATTGCTGAAGCTCCACTAGTTCACGTTGATGCCTATCGCTTGGGTTCACCGCAAGAACTGGATGATCTTGATATTCCCTTTGAGAAATCAATTGTTTTAGTTGAGTGGGGTAAGGGACTTACTGAAGGTATCTCTGAGAATTGGATTGAAATTGAATTTGAGAGAGATCACTCAGGTCAAACTGAAGATAGAAATGTGAAGATAGTTGGCTTTGGTGAGCGTTGGAAGGAAGTGTCTTTCTAATGCATACCGTCTCAACTCGCATCGCTGAATACTCTTTAGCTATTGATACTTCAGCTGGCACCAGCGTTGCAGTTCTTAGCATGGGCACTGTCCTAGCTGAGGTCAACTACCCAGAACCAATGACTCATTCTGAACGCATTGGTGCAGCTATTGAAAAAGTATTAGAAGAAGCTGGGGTTAGGCCTAGCCAGATCTCCCAGGTCGTTGCAGGGGTTGGTCCTGGTCCTTTCACCGGGCTAAGAGTTGGTTTAGCAGCAGCACAGTTCTTCGCTCTTGGTGCTAAAGCAGATCTAGTTGCTGTTTGTTCATTGGATGCAATTGCGTTGGATTACTTTCAGGCAAACCCTGGCTCTAAAGCGCTTTTGGTTTCAACTGATGCCAGAAGAAAAGAAGTGTTCTGGGCTTCGTACCAGGGAGTTGCTAACGGGATTCCAATAAGGGTTCTTGGGCCTAGCGTTAATAAACCTGAAGACCTAGGTGAGTTCATCAACCTAGAAGAGCATGCAGTAACTGAGCTTGTGGTTAGAGCTGCTTCTTTGGGTCAGATTGCTTTTGATCAGTCTTTGACAGAACTCGGTGCTAATCGAAATATTTCTCCTATCTACTTACGTGAACCAGATGCCGTTCCAACTAAACCTAAGAAGGTTAGTGGCTAATGGCAGCAGTAATTAGAGAAGCAACAGTTCAAGACCTTGATGCCATCATGCTCATTGAGCAGGAATGCTTTATCAATGATGCTTGGTCTGAAGAGATGATGAGGGATGAGATTCAGGCTCCGCACACTTTTTACATTGTTGCTGTCTTAGAGAATGTGGTTGTGGGCTATGGCGGTTTGAGTAAGTTAGCTGGCAGTGATCAGGCAGATATTCAAACCATTGCAACAAGTCCAAATAAGCGTGGCTTAGGTATTGGCAAACAACTCATGTTTGCACTTACTGCACAGGCTCATTCCCTTGGTGCTAAAGAGATCTTCCTTGAGGTGAGAGCAGATAACTCAGTAGCGCAGAAACTCTATAAAGTCTTTGGCTTTAGACAGATCGGTGTTCGTAAGAAGTATTACCAGCCAGATGGTGTTGATGCTTTTGTAATGAAAACAGAATCTTTAGTTCCACCTAAAACTGAACCAGTTGTTTTAGGGATAGAAACTTCTTGTGATGAGACTGGAATCGGAATCGTTAGAGGTAACACTCTGTTGGCTAACGTAATCTCATCCAGCATGGAACAGCATGCAATCTTTGGTGGTGTGGTTCCTGAAGTTGCCGCTCGTGCACATCTGGAGGCACTAACTCCCGTTCTTGATGAAGCTTTAGATAAAGCGGGAATCACAATTGATGAGATTGATGCTATTGCGGTAACCAATGGACCAGGACTTGCTGGTGCTCTTATGGTTGGTGTTGGTGCTGCTAAAGCTTTAGCTGTTGCAACAGGTAAACCTATCTATGCAGTGAATCACTTGGTGGGGCACGTTGGTGCAGACATTCTGGATCAGGGCAAGATCGAACTACCAACCATTGCGCTGCTGGTTAGTGGGGGACATACCTCGCTACTGCTAGTTAGAGATCTTTTAGACGACGTTGTTTTACTTGGTGAAACTATTGACGATGCAGCTGGTGAAGCTTTCGATAAGGTGGCAAGAGTCTTAGGACTTAGATACCCGGGTGGACCTGAAATAGATCGAGTCGCGAAAGATGGTAACCCGCAGGCCATTAGATTCCCTAGAGGGCTCACACTTCCAAAAGACATGGCTGAGCATCGCTACGACTTTAGTTTCTCTGGACTAAAGACCGCAGTTGCAAGGCATGTTGAGTTAGCTGAATTCAAAAACGAAGAAGTTCCTGTTGCTGATGTGGCAGCAAGTTTTAGAGAAGCAGTGGTTGATGTTCTAATCAATAAGGCAATCGCTGCCTGCAAAGATCATGATGTTCCAAGGTTGTTATTAGGTGGCGGTGTCATTGCTAACTCAAGGCTTAGAGAAGTAGCTATTGAGAAATGTGCAGAAGCTGGAATCTCGCTTCGTATTCCAGCGTTATCTCTCTGCACCGATAACGGTGCCATGATCGCGGCCCTTGGTGCTCAGTTGGTAATGGCTGGAAGGGCCCCTAGCTCACTTGATTTCTCTGCTGAATCCACTCTTCCTGTTACTCGAGTGCAGTCCTAAACTATTGGTTCAACAACCAACACTCGGTGAGTATCAGCAACTCTGGTAACAATCAGGGTCAGCGAGTTAGGACCTTTAGGGGCAAGCTCTCTTCTGAGTTGCTCAGGTGTGATATCTGCTCCACGTTTCTTGATTTCAAGAATGCCCACGTTACGTTCTTTTAGGTAACTCTTTAGCTTCTTACGATCGAAGACTAGGTTGTCGAGTACCTTGTATGCCTTGAGCCATGGGGAAACTATTTGCTTATCTCCGGTTAGATATGCAATCTCATTGGCGAAGATATGCAGATCTAGTTCTAACGCAAGATCTCCGATTAGGTGAGAGCGTATAAGAGCAGCATCAGGTTCATAGACAAATGCACCTAGTTCACCAATTGGAGCATCTGTCCTTGCATGGTTAGCGCTTGTTATTTCAAAGGTTCCATTAGGGGTAAGTAGCAACGCTGCTCGAGCAACGTTTTCTCTTGCCACTTTGCCAAAGTAAAGAGTCATTTCAACTAAGTCACCGTTATCAGAAACCCAAACTGCTTCGGCATCAGGAGGGATGTCTTTGTGATCTAAACCAGGGCCTAGTTTTACGATTGTTGGTTTTTGTTTGGTGACCTCTAAAACAAAATCAAAAGATGGGCTTAGTTCAGTCAAGTCATACTTACGCTTAGTGAATTCTTTCTTCGGTCCATCAAGATCTCTTCTTGCTGGGTCTATGAAAGCACCGTCAAACTTTGCTAAATCTAGTTTTGTAACATCGGCTTGTTCAACGGTTACCTGCTCGAAGCTGCCTAAGTTGTATGAAGCGATAGCTGCCGTTACTTCGTCAATCTCAAAAGCAGAAACAGTTAGATCAAGACTTGCCATGGCAAGAGATTCTGCACCTATGCCGCATCCCAGATCTGCGATGTTGGTGATTCCAGCATCTCTCAATCGTCCAGCATGGATGGCTGCCACTTTTAGTCTTGAGGCTTGTTCTAATCCTGCTTCGGTGAAATACATCCGGTTAGCAAATTCACCGAATTTGGCCTGTGCTCGACGTCTTAGTTTGGCTTGGCTGAGAACAGTGGCGACTAAATCTGCTGAATGGCCTTTAGAGCGCAGTTTGGCAACCAGTTTCAAGACATCGGCTTTGCTATCTAAATCGCCTACTTCTGCCAACAGGGCCTGCCCTTCAGGGCTAATGAGGCTTAGAAAGCTGGAACGGTCCATTTATCAACGCTAACAGCGAAGCGTTAGCACTCTGGTTGCAGGAGTGCTAATCAAGGCTATAAACTTGACCTAGCGCTAGAGCGCTTTCCCTAAATTTCACTAAAAGAAGAGGTTCAACGTGTCGGTTTCAATTAAGCCGCTTGAAGATCGAATTGTTGTTCTGCCAGTAGAGGCAGAGCAAGTTACCGCTTCGGGTCTGGTTATCCCAGATACCGCTAAAGAGAAGCCTCAGGAGGCTGAAGTTATCGCTGTCGGCCCAGGTCGCGTCGATGACAACGGTAACCGTGTTCCACTAGACATCGCTGTTGGAGATCGCGTTATTTTCTCTAAGTACGGTGGCACTGAGCTCAAATACAACGGTAAGGAATACCTAGTCCTTTCAGCCAGAGACGTACTAGCTGTCGTCGAGCGCTAAATCACATTTAGATAACCGAATAAGCCCCGAGGTAATCTCGGGGCTTATTCGTTTAATGGGCATAGCCTTAGGGAATAGTATTTTTAGTAACTAAAGGTAGGCGCATGGCGACAACGGATAACACTGATTATGGCGATGATGTCGTAGCAGTCCCACTTCGTCATCCTTCTCGCTGGATATTCGGTGGCCTCGCTACTGTTTTACTGCTTAGCTTCATTTGGGCGGTTTATAGCGCTGAATCTATCCAGCACGAAATAGTTGCCAAGTTCTTATTTGATCCGCGTATTCTGCAGGGAATGCTGGTGACCATCTTTGTCACCGTGCTCTGTATGTCTATTGCAACCGTCTTGGCCACCCTACTTGCGATCATGAAACTCAGTGAAAATCCGCTGCAGCGTTGGCTAGCCACCGGCTTCATTGAGTTCTTTAGAGGAACCCCTTTGCTTTTGCAGATTGTGTTCTGGGGTTACTTGGGAATCATTTTCCCGCAGTTAGTTTTAGGTGTTCCTTATACAGATATCGTTTGGCTAAGTGGTGACACCAGTGATCTAATCCCTGCTTTACTTGCCGGAGTTATAGCCCTCTCCTTGAACGAAGCTGCTTACTCAGCCGAAATTGTGAGAGCAGGTATTTTGGCAGTCGATTCAGGTCAGGTTGAAGCTGCTCAATCTCTGGGTATGTCTGGTGGACAGACCATGAGAAGAATTGTTTTGCCACAAGCTATGCGAGTGATCATTCCGCCTTTGGGTAATGAATTTATTGGAATGCTCAAGAACACCTCTTTGCTTCAGGTGATTGCAGTTGCTGAGCTTTACACAGCAGCAAGCACAATTTCATCAGCTAACTTAGCTCAAATTGAATTGCTTGTGGTTAGCGGTTTCTGGTACTTAGCTATGACAACTGTTCTTGGTTTCCCTCAGCGAGCACTTGAGCGTCGTTACGGCAGAGGCTTTGCAACAGTTGGCGGTAGAGCTGCCCCTAGAGCATTCAAAGTGGGGAGACGCTAATGGCTAATTTGATGGTTGATGCTAGAAGCGTTCGTAAGAGCTATGGCTCTAACGAAGTGCTGCAGGGGATAACACTCAGTGTTGAGCAAGGCGAAGTGCTTTGCATCATTGGACCTTCTGGATCTGGTAAATCTACTTTCCTGAGATGTCTAAATCACCTGGAGTCAATCAATGGTGGACGTATCTATGTAAATGATGAATTGATGGGTTACCGCCAAGCTGGCAAAGTTTTGCATGAAATGAAACCAAAAGATATTGCTAAACAGCGTCAGGCAATAGGCATGGTGTTCCAGAGGTTCAACCTCTTCCCACATATGACAGCTTTGCAGAACGTAATCGAAGCACCAATCGGTGTTGGCGGAGTAAACCCTGAGGAAGCTAAACAACTTGGTCTTGAGCTATTAGCCCAGGTAGGTCTTGCCGATAAAGGCGAGCATTACCCTGCTCAGTTATCTGGCGGTCAACAGCAACGCGTTGCCATTGCCCGAGCATTAGCTATGAAGCCTAAGTTGATGCTCTTCGATGAGCCGACCTCAGCACTTGATCCCGAGCTAGTAGGGGATGTTTTAGATGTTATGAAAGGCCTAGCTAAGGCAGGCATGACCATGATTGTTGTGACTCACGAGATGGGGTTCGCACGAGAAGTGGCAGACAAAGTAGTCTTCATAGATAAAGGGCAAATAGTTGAGATGGGAACGCCGAAGCAGGTTTTAGATAAACCTCAAGAGGCCAGAACCAAAGCTTTCCTCAACAAAGTCCTTTAGTTTTGAAGCAGAGTAAACCAACTAAGAGAGCGAGATTCAAAGTGTCTAAAAAGAAACTAGGCTTTGTCGCAGTTTTGTCGGCAGGTCTTCTAGTACTAGCTGGCTGTGCCAGCGGTCCAAACAATGGTGTGGACCAATCAAAGGTTGACAAAGCAGCTCAAGCGCTATTGCCAGCTGAATACCTTGACAAGGGTATCGATGTTGCAAGCGATATTCCTTATGAGCCATTCGAGTTTGAAGATGAGAACGGCAAGCTAACCGGTTTTGACGTTGAGCTTGGTGCGCTTATCAGCCAGAAACTTGGTACCGAAGTTCGATTCAATGATGCAGTATTTGACACCATCATCGCGAACCTTGAGGCTGGAACTAACGACATCATCATTAGCTCAATGAGCGACACTGTTGAGCGTCAAGCCAAGGTTGACTTTGTTGACTACCACATCGGTGGTTCACAGATGATTGTTAACAAGGGCAACCCTGAAGGCATCACCAACCCGTTGAGCCTATGTGGCAAGACTGTAATCGTTCAGAATGGAACCATTCAGATCGACCTAGTCGGCACCATGTCAGCAAGCTGTAAGGTATCTGGCAAGAAGCCAATCACTGTTACAACTCTTCCTGATGCTCCATCTATGGAGAACGCTCTTCGCGCTAAGCAAGGCGATGCAGTAATGATGGACTCACTAGTAGCTCAGGGTGCTGCAGCTAAGGCTGGTAGCGGCGAGTACTTCGACGTTGTTTCAGACCCAGATGCACCTAACGGTTATGACGCTGGTTTCGTTGGTGTTGCAATCTTGAAGAAGGACACTGGTCTTCGCGATGCAATCCAGAAAGCAATTCAGTCACTAATCGATGACGGCCAGTACGCGGCTCTTCTAGCTAAGTGGGAAATGTCATCAAACGGTGTTGTTAGCGCAAGCATCAACGGCACTAAGTAACATTTAGTTTCAACAGGAGCGGGCTGGTTATCCAGCCCGCTTTTGCTTTAACTGTTGAAAACTAAAGCGAGGGTTTCTTTATTTCCTTTACTCTCTTTCAATGAGAAAGAGAATGATTGTTCTAACCGGGTTAGTCATAAGCGTTGCTGGCATCTATTTAGCAACTAGTAGTTTGGCTAAACCAATTGCTCCATCGATGCGAATAGGTGTGATGGTTTCCGATTCAGGAAGTCTCTATTTTGCAGGTGTTATTCAAAGAGCAGCAGCGAAGTTGGCTTCTAGCGATCTCGCTGAGACTGTGAAAGTGAATCTTGTATTTGAAGATGCCGGCGACTCGGTATTCGAGGCTAGAAATGCGCTTGCCAGAGTAAAGGCCTTTGACGCTGATCTGTTGCTAGCTCCCATTGAATCTGATTCGGCCAGGCTGGTGGCGCAACTTTCGAAAGACCAGTTTCCAATAATCGCAACAGCAGCTCTAGCTGATGATGTGGAGAACAAGCAGCCATTTCTTCGATTAACTTCAAGTCACAGCCAAGACATCATTTCACTGGCAGAGATGATCTCAAGAGAGAAGCCAGCACCAGTTTTGATTGTCAATAGCAGTGATCAGTATGGAAAAGATGTGATGAAATCGCTTGCCTTTGGTTTGACACTAAGGGGAGTTCCAAAGGTTCAGGTTATTGGAATTAACGATGTATCTGCAATTAGAAAGGTACGACCAGAGGTATTGATAGTTGCCTCCATGGAGCAATCCGTTGGGTTCTTTAGTTCAATGCGAGATTGGCTGCCGCAAGTTGAACAGATTTACCTAGTGCCAGGAAACCTAGCAAATTACACGGCTTATCCATGGGCTAAAACTCTCAAAGGCACTAAAGCCATACTTCCTAAAGATCCAACAACAGCGGAGTTTAGGAACAGGTTGGCCACAGCTCTCGGTAGACCTTCGCTATTGAGTAACCCAAAGGCACCCATCTTTGCTTTGGCATGGCACACCTATGAGGCAGTGCTATTAGCTGGGCAGGCTTTTCTGGAGGCGAAGTCAACTAACCCAGATTCGCTTCGAACCGCGCTTCTAACATCCAAGTCCAAGGGAGAACTCAGGTTTCAGAGTTCTGGTTACCTAAGGAATGTTGACTACACGGTCTTTGGTTATGGTGTTTTAGGTTCCTACGCACCCGAAGGCTCATTTAGCCCAAATTGACCCTAAGAATAGGGGGCATAGTCAGGGTAGAATGGGCTAATCAACTCACCTGACAGGGTAAAAATGACTCAAAATGACCCATTTGGCTTTACTGGTCTGACATATGACGATGTGTTGCTGCTTCCTGGCCAGTCCGACATCGTGCCTAGTCAGGTTTTGACGAGGACTCAGGTAACCAAGCGCCTGTCTATCAACATCCCACTTTTATCCTCAGCCATGGACACTGTTACCGAAGCAAGGCTAGCTATCGCTATTGCCCGCCAAGGTGGGTTAGGTGTTTTGCACCGTAACCTCTCCATTGAGCAGCAGGCCACTCAGGTTGATCTAGTCAAGAGATCTGAAGCTGGCATGATTACCCATCCGGTAACCACCCATCCACTGGCAACAGTCCAAGAAGTTGATGACATTTGTGGAACTTTTAGAGTTTCCGGTTTACCTGTCATTGATGAAGATGGCACACTGCTTGGAATTATCACCAACCGTGATATGAGGTTTGTGAATGAAGTTCAAAAGAGCATCACTTTAGTTAAAGATGTAATGACTCCAATGCCTTTGGTTACCGCTCCAGTTGGAGTCTCACCTGAGATTGCTATTTCTATCTTTGCTCAGCACCGTATCGAGAAGCTTCCGCTAGTTGATGCAAACAATAAACTTCGTGGACTTATCACAATCAAAGATTTTGATAAGAGTGAGAAGTATCCACTAGCTAGCAAAGACTCTTCTGGAAGATTGTTGGTTGCAGCTGCTGTTGGTGTTGGCGATCAGGGTTGGGAAAGAGCGATGGCTCTTGTTGATGCTGGCGTTGACATTTTGATTGTTGATACCGCTCATGGTCATAACACTGCAGTACTAGATATGGTTGCCAAACTAAAAGCAGAACCAGTTGCTAAACATGTTGATGTTATCGGTGGCAACGTTGCAACTCGTGAAGGTGCAGCAGCTCTAGTTGCTGCTGGTGCCGATGGCGTCAAGGTTGGCGTAGGTCCTGGTTCTATTTGCACCACTCGTGTTATTGCCGGTGTTGGTGTTCCTCAGATCACTGCAGTTTATGAAGCATCGTTGGCTTGTAAGCCGGCAGGTGTTCCAGTGATTGCTGATGGTGGTTTGCAGTTCTCAGGAGATATTCCTAAAGCACTTGTTGCTGGAGCAAATGCAGTGATGATTGGTTCATTGCTTGCTGGTACCGATGAAGCACCGGGAGATATTACTTTTGTTGGTGGCAAGCAGTTCAAGACTTATCGCGGTATGGGATCTCTTGGCGCTATGCAATCACGCGGCGAAGCTAAGAGCTATTCCAAGGACCGTTACTTCCAGGACGATGTGCTAAGAGAAGACAAGCTAGTTCCTGAAGGTATCGAAGGAAGAGTTCCTTACAGAGGAACAGTTGCTACCGTTGCTCATCAACTTATCGGTGGTCTTCGTGCTGCTATGGGTTATGTTGGGGCAGGAACTATTGAAGAATTACAAGCTAAAGGTAAGTTCGTAAGAATCACTCCTGCCGGTTTGAAAGAATCACACCCGCACGACATTCAGATGACTGTTGAAGCCCCGAATTACAACAACCGCTAGGAGATTACTGTGAGCGAAATAGAAATTGGTCGCGGTAAGCGCGGTAACCGTAGTTGGGCATTTGATGACATCGCTGTCGTTCCTTCAAGAAGAACCCGTGACCCTAGAGATGTTTCAACCTCATGGAACATTGATGCCTATAGCTTTGAGTTACCGGTTCTAGCAGCTCCTATGGACTCAGTGGTTTCTCCTGATACCGCTATTGCCATTGGCAAACTAGGTGGTTTAGGTGTTCTAGATCTTGAAGGTCTTTGGACTAGATACGAAGATCCAGCAAAGCAGTTAGCTGAGATTGCAAAGCTAGGTGAAACAGAAGCAACTTCACGCATGCAGCAGATCTATGCAGAACCTATTAAGGCAGAGCTAATCAAAGAACGTCTGGCATACATTCGTAAATCAGGGGTGACTGTTGCTGCTGCACTTTCACCTCAGAAAACTGCTGAGTATGCCAAGGCAGTTATCGCTGCTGGTGTTGACATATTTGTTATTCGCGGAACAACTGTTTCAGCTGAGCATGTTTCTAAAACTCATGAGGCGCTTAATCTAAAAGAGTTCATCTATGAACTAGATGTTCCTGTGATTGTTGGTGGAGCTGCCACATACACAGCAGCATTGCATTTGATGCGCACCGGTGCTGCAGGTGTGCTCGTTGGATTTGGTGGCGGAAGAGCATCAACTACTAGAACTGTTCTTGGTATCCATGCACCGATGGCAACTGCAGTTGCCGATGTTGCTGGAGCAAGAAGAGATTACATGGATGAATCAGGTGGACGTTACGTTCACGTGATTGCTGATGGTGGTCTTGGAACTTCAGGAGATATCGTCAAAGCTATTGCCTGTGGTGCAGATGCGGTAATGCTTGGTTCTGTTCTTGCTCGTGCTGATGAAGCACCTGGTCAGGGTTGGCATTGGGGAGCTGAAGCTTATAACCCAGAATTACCTCGAGGTGAACGAGTTCATGTTGGTAGAAGCGGATCTCTTGAGCAGATTCTTACTGGACCTTCAACTGCTGCCGATGGTAAGACAAACCTCATGGGTGCCCTTTCGCGTGCAATGGCAACAACTGGTTACAGTGACCTCAAGGAATTCCAACGAGTCGACACTGTTGTTGCACCGTATAGCGCGTAATGCTAAAACTTGCTCTTACTGCTAAGTGGATTACTGCATTAGTTTTATGTTTACTGCTAGCAGTTGTTTGTGCTGTTTTTGCTCAATGGCAAATCAATAGATCTGTGATACCTAATTCTGATAACGAGAGTTGGACTGAAGTCCAATATGTAGCACTAGAAACCGTTGCTGAACCTAACCAACCTTTCACATTTAATGAAATATCTAAAGATGGTTCTAAGAAGGTTCTAACTCAGGTGTCCACTCGAGTAACACCGAATCCAGCTCATGCCGTTTTGATTGCTGATCGTGTTCAAGTTGATGGCACTAAAGGCTATTGGCTTGTTGTTCCAGCATCGACGCTAAACGGTGAACTGTTCATGGCTGTTGGTTTTGTCCCGGACCTAAGCACAGCAAAGATAGCGCTAGGTCAAGCGCAATTACTTTATGTTGCTCAAGCGTTCTTACCAATAGCTGGCAGATACCTTCCCAGTGAAGCGCCACAGCCAGCACTAGATAAAAACCTTTACCCAACCATGTCGGTATCTCAATTGATCAACTTGAACCAATCAGAGCTGCCTGCCTATGTTGGCTTCCTAGCAGTAACTAAATCAAATGCATATACAAAGCTTCCTGGGGTTGAGCCGATCACCATTGGCTTGGCTAAATCAGATAGTCAGTTGAACTGGCTATCAGCCTTCTATGCAATTGAGTGGTCGGTATTTGCAGGTTTTGCTGTCTTTATGTGGTGGCGTCTATTAGCCGATGCTTATAGGAAGCAGCAGGAAGCACTACTAGATTCTGCTGAATAACTAGCCTTGGCAGAACTGCCTAGCTAGGTCTTAGTAAAATAGGGTCATGAACCCCACTGCTAAATCAGCCCTTTCCTTCTATAAGGTCTCATCCTTTATTACAGGTATCTTCTTACTTCTTGTAGTTCTTGAGATGACCTTGAAGTATGCCTTTGGGCAGACCATCTGGTCAGGTGGAGATGTTGGTTTTATTGGACTAGTTCCAAACCCAGTTGATGATTCAGGGCTGCCAAGTGATGGCGTAGATATCTCTAAGTTGCTCCTTCAGATCCACGGTATTTTGTATGTGGTTTATCTCTTTGCTGATTTTAGAATCTGGCGAATGGCAGAACTAAAGTTCTTAGATTTCTTGATTATTGCTATGGGTGGCGTTGTTCCACTCACCTCATTCTTTATCGAGCGTAAATACACCAAGAAGGTTTCACTCATTCTCACTAAGGCCGGTGCTTCCAAATAAACACTTCTACTAATAGGCCAGTCTTAGTCGTTGACTTTGGTGCTCAGTATGCTCAGCTAATCGCCAGGCGTGTTCGTGAAGCTGGGGTTTATAGCGAGATAGTTCATCACAATGTTTCAGCAAGTGATGTAAAGGCGAAGAACCCATTAGCCATCATTCTCTCTGGTGGTCCTTCAAGTGTTTATGAACCAGGTTCCCCTCAGCTAGATAAAGGCATCCTAGAACTTGGTATTCCAATTCTTGGTATTTGCTACGGTTTCCAAGTTTTAGCTTCTGCTCTTGGTGGTCGAGTTGATAAGACTGGGCTTCGAGAATATGGCGCAACAGATTTGACCGTGGTTGCAGGAGGCGAAATCTTAGAAGGACAAGCAGCTTCTCAGATTTGTTGGATGAGTCACGGCGATCAAGTGATGGTTGCCCCTGTTGGTTTTGAAGTTCTAGCAAGCACTGCAACAACACCGGTTGCTGCTTTTGCTAACTCAACTAAGAAGATTTATGGCGTGCAGTGGCACCCAGAGGTAAAGCATTCACAGTTCGGTCAGAATGTTTTAGAGAACTTCTTACACAATGCAGCAGGTATTCCAGCTGATTGGAATAGCGGTAACGTGATTGCCGATCAGGTTGAGAAGATTAGAACCCAAGTTGGAACAGACAGGGTTATCTGTGGTCTGTCCGGTGGTGTTGACTCTGCTGTTGCTGCAGCTCTGGTTCACAAAGCAGTTGGCGATCAGTTGGTTTGTATTTTTGTGAACCACGGTTTGATGCGTGAAGGTGAAGTTGAACAGGTCGAACGTGATTATGTTGCAGCTACCGGTATCAGGCTGGTCACCGTTGATGCTGAAGAGAAGTTCCTATCTGCATTGGCTGGGGTAACCGATCCTGAGACCAAGCGCAAGATTATCGGTAGAGAGTTCATTAGAGCCTTTGAAGAGGCTCAGCTAGCTCTCATCGCTGAATCTAAAGCAGATAACCGACCTATCAAGTTCTTAGTTCAAGGAACCTTATATCCAGACGTAGTTGAATCTGGTGGTGGGGTAACAGCAGGAATCAAATCTCATCACAACGTAGGTGGCTTACCTGATGATCTTCAGTTTGAACTAGTAGAACCACTTAGAACACTGTTCAAAGATGAGGTTCGAGCAATTGGTTATGAACTAGGTCTTCCTAAGGAAATAGTTGGCAGACAGCCTTTCCCAGGTCCCGGTCTTGGCATTCGAATTGTTGGTGAAGTTACTAAAGAACGACTTGACCTGTTACGTCAAGCAGATGCCATCGTAAGAGCAGAGCTCACTGCAGCTGGCCTTGATGGTGAAATCTGGCAGTGCCCAGTTGTCTTACTAGCTGATGTTAGATCTGTTGGTGTTCAAGGAGATGGTCGAAGCTATGGGCATCCAATTGTT
>Ga0209088_10000836_pt1 | contig 20899 bp, 32 predicted proteins | sample S_140625_EF_Meta_FD_187324 | JGI IMG/M metagenome (GOLD analysis project Ga0209088, IMG submission 187324) | Freshwater microbial communities from Lake Simoncouche, Canada to study carbon cycling - S_140625_EF_MetaG (SPAdes) (version 2) | ecosystem: Environmental > Aquatic > Freshwater > Lake ... | reverse complement strand
CGCACGGGTCGCGATGGACCATGCGCTCTCGATGTCGCGCGGTGGGATGTCTTCAATGACGCGCAGCGCAGCGCGCAGGTTTTCCACCTGATATTCCAGCGCCTCAACCTGGTTGCTTAACGCGCGGGCAGTGGAACGGTCGTCCACGCCTAACAAGCAAAGCAGTTCTTCAATCTCGTGTTCCATTTCTTCATGGAATTGTTGCTTGCGCCGTCCGTCACAATAGTAGGCCAGCAACGCCGCCTCATGGATTGCCTTGCCCGCGATTTGAATCTTCACATACGCGATTGCATCGTGTTCGTTTACGTCGATTTGAAATGCCATTGTAGTTTCCCCTTGTTGACGGTGGACCATCGCACGTCAGCGCAACGGTGTAAAGGATTATTCTGCGGTCAGCTTGCGTCCCATTGTCGGGTTGTCGCGCCCGCGTACCTCAGTGTTAGGCCAGACCCAGATTTCGCCCGTGTCGTCCTGGATGCACACCCATAGCAAGTGGTGCTCGTCGCCGTTGTCGATCAGGAAGTGACATAGCGCCCGCCCTAGCGGGGTCGTCAGTGGCATGGTCGGGTTTAGCTGCAGGATCATCCCCGCCCCTCCGTCAGGAACGCAGGCGCGTCCAGCGGCTCGTCGTCTGGCCGGTCTGGCATGGATGCGCGGGGCATGGCGGCGGGTGCCTGCGCCTGTACTAGGTCGCGCACCACGAGTTCGAAGTAACCCGCGCCGTCCTGCCAATGGTCGGGGAAGCTAGGGTCGCCGCACAGGATGCGCGCCACCTTGTCGGCGACCACCTCCAACGCCTGCGCCTGGGCGACGTCTAAACGGTTCCAGTTGCGCGACGTCCGCATGAGTTGCTTAATCGCCTGCGAGTAACCCGCGACCTCACGAAACGCGCCGTGGGTCTGTTCGCGGTCGGATAGGATCTGGTCTGTGATGCTCATTTCTTTCGGTCCTTTCTTGGGTGTAGGGCGTTCATGATGGTCGTGTGGTCGCGTCCGCAGAAGATCGCGATCTTCATGAGCGACCACCCATGCTTGCGTAGGGCCTTGTAGACGGCGGCGCGCGCGGCTGTGTAGGGCAGGGTGCGGGCGGGGCTCATGGCGTCGGTCCAGGTCATCCCGTGGGGCGTCAGAGCCCCAACGGCGATGCGCCTGGCGGTTGACATGGTGTATTGAAACGTTATCGGTTCGGGTTCGGGCGCCGGTGGCTCTGGTTCCGGTTCGGGCGGGGGCGCGATGGCGATCGGCGCGCGCGGTGGTCCGCCGTTGAGCCGCGCTCGAACGGCCTTGTAATGATCTGATAGCGCCAAGTGATAATCGACACTCATGGCACCATCTCCATTAGCCAGCGCCGCGCGTCCGCTTCGTTCTTGGCGTAGCCCAGCGCGCCCAGGACGGTCACGCACCTCCAGGCCCGTGCTTTTGATCGGCGATAGGTGATCGGCCCATAATGCCCCAAAAGGCGGTTATAATATTTAACCGTCCGAGTTGCGTCGGGGTGGATTTCGGTTGTGATCATGTCACGCCCTCCGGTTCTGAGCGCGCACCGCGCGCAGGATGGCCTGGCCGTCGCTCGCCCACACGCCGGACGCGCACGGGCACGGGTGCGAGGGCAGTTCGCGGGCCAGCTCACGGGCTTGCAGGGCGCGTACGGCGGCCATGACGGCTTGGCCGTAGGCGCGGCGGTCGGAGTCGGGGTTGCGCCTGTAGCGGTCCAGCCCGGCAAGATGGGGATATTGCGGGCCGTCTTTGTGGCGATACTTTGCCATTGTCAGACCTCCAGATCTATAGTGCCAGCATGGCGATGAGCGCGCCCACGACTAGCATTGACGTCAGGGTTAGCAGGGCTTCGATGATCGCGATCATTGGACAGGTTCCGTTGCGGGAGGGGCGGGGTGCGACGCGCTAGGGTGCGCGCCGTGGGGGCAATGGGGCGGATGGGCGTCACGCGCATGTGGCGGGCGCATACTTGGCGCGGCGGGCAACGCGCAACTCTTTTTTGAAGTCTTTTGTGTAGCGGGCGTTAAATGCCCGCAAATTTGCGAAGGCGTATTTGAACGCTAGATCAGCGGCGCGAAATTCAGGCGAGAATTTCACGGCATCTGGCGTCAATCCCATTGGACCGGAACCTACGCCGGGAACGGCGCGCAAGGTTGCGCTTGTCTCATCTACAAGGCGGTTGAATGTGTCGCGCAAGGCGGTTGCTTGTTCGAAGGTCATGATCAAGCTTCCTCTGATTCGGTTTCGATCAGGTCGAAGTCGTCGGCGAAGTGCTGCGCAATTTCGCGAAAGTTCACGTCGGCCATGAAGGCAATGGCGTAGTCGAGCGCCAAGCCGGACGCGCCCATCGTGACGACTTCCGCAGCGTATTCCTGCAGCGCGTCCGCAAGATCGTACAGATCCAGCTTGTGCCAGCCCATCTCGGTCGGGTCGATGCCGTCGAAGATTTCGAGATTGATGCGCCACGTGGCATAATTCGTCCAACCGTTGTATGAAGTGCTCATGTTGTTCGATCCTTTTTTGGTCTCATCAGACGGCGCGTGACGCCGTGACGGGCGGTTGCCCGTTTCGACCTTATGCGGGATAGAGCAAAGTCTCATGTGCGGGCAGCTTGGCGACGACATTTGCGAGCCAAGGGTCATGTGGGCGTTTGGCGACGCTAATGCCGCGCGCGCCGTGTTCGGCACTAGCACATGTGCAGCTAGGCTTGCGAAGCTCTTTGGTGACGTTGTCAATACGCCATGCGAACCATTCCCATTCGCTGCGCGGCATATCCTGAATGGCGACGCGCATTTTGGCGCGCAGGTCTTTTAGGCTTGTGGCGGAAAAGTACGCCGGGCGAAACTGACCTAGAAAGTAGATGGAACCTGAATACGTCATGTGTTTGTCCTTCGCGTTTGGCGCTCTTTATTGGCGCTCTGGAATAGGGGCGCCCGTGGGCACCCGCATTTCAGAGTGTCAAAACCACGCCACTTCAATGCCAGGATAAACGATGCGATAGTCGGCAATAATTGCGCGCAAGTCTTTCAATGTGCTGCATCCATCTGCATCCCATGACGCCGGACCATCCAATTGCGCCAGATATTTGCCAGGGTAAATGTGCGCCAAACCGCCAAACTCACGGATGACGTCTTCGCGGCGGCCTACGTACAGAATGGTTGGCGTTGGCTCTTTAGTCATTCGCTTGTCTTTCGTATCGGTATCGGGAATTTCACTGTAATAGATTTTCGAGCATTAGCAAGCGGAAAATTGCAGGAATGGCGAAAAAAATGCATGATGAATTGACGGTTTATTGAATGGTCGCGCGGGGCGATTTGTCCCGGTTTTCCGGGCTTTTATGTCTTATTGTCTTTTTAGATGTAGTGACCCTAAAGAAAAATAAAAGTGTAACATATATAGTAACAGTAAATTATATCTGGCGCGACTGGAACCTGATAGTGCAATCGGACAATCGGACAATCGGCGCGCGACATGAGACGCGCCGCAAGCTGCTTGCAAACTGCAATGCGACCCAAATGCAATCTGCACAAAAGGATAATCGCGCCTTGCTCGCATGGCGTGACGTGACCCAAATGCAATCTGCACAAAAGGATAATCGCCTTGCGCCAGGTAGCAGCTTGCCTATTGCTTTGATACTGTTACTATTGCTTAGTTTATGCTGCTATTGCCTTGCTTGTGCTGCTATTGCCTAGGCCATGTAGCTATTGCCATGGTCATGTTGCTAAGGGGGGGGAGGGCCTCAGCCCGGCCGGTCACGGTCACGGAGGGATTGCAAACAATTTTTTTTAAATATAAAATGTCTTACATGACATGGCACACGCTTCCACACGAACCGCGCAAGCTCCAAGCCACTGAGGCGCGGCTTGACGCAATTTATTGGGCGGCGCGTAATGGCCTGAAGGGCGACACGCTGGCGTTAGCTGCTGGGATGCGTCCGTCTGAGTATCGGCAACTCTGCGAGTTTGATCCGCTGACGGAGATGGCGGAACAAAAGGGACGCGCTGACGGCGAGATGGAAATTTCTGGCATATTGCATGACGCGGCGCGGCAGGGCGACGCCAAGGCGGCGCTGGAGATCTTGAAACACGCGCACGGATGGACGGCCAAGACGGCGTTGGACATCAACATAGACCAGACCATCTCGGTCAAACACGCCTTGGAGATGGCCCAGCAGCGGGTGCTGGAGGGGGCGTTTACTGTCGTGGAACAGCTAGAGGACACAGACCGTGCAAACACCAATCTATTCGGCTCAGGACGAGATGGAGGTGATGGCGCGGTTGTGGACGCCCGCGCTGAAGAACGACCCGCTAAAGTTCGTGCTGTACGCGTTTCCGTGGGGGCAGAAGGGGACGCCCCTTGAGGACTTTGCGGGCCCGCGCAAATGGCAGCGCGAGGTGCTGCATGAACTGGCGGAGCACATAGCGCAGAACAACGGCAAGGTTGACTTCGACACGCTCAGGATGGCGACCTCATCGGGGCGTGGCATCGGCAAGTCGGCGCTGGTGTCCTGGTTGGTGATCTGGATGCTATCGACGCGCATCGGGTCCACCACCATCGTGTCGGCCAACTCGGAAGCGCAGCTCAGGTCGGTGACGTGGGCGGAAATAACCAAATGGCTCAGCATGAGCCTGAACAGCCACTGGTTTGAGATTAGCGCTACTCGCGTGGCCCCGGCCAAGTGGCTGACGGAGATCGTGGAGAAGGATCTGAAGATGGGCACGCGCTACTGGGGCGCGGAAGGACGGCTGTGGAGCGCGGAGAATCCGGACGCCTACGCGGGGGTGCACAACTTCCAAGGCGTGATGCTGGTGTTCGATGAGGCCAGCGGCATCGAGGACAGCATCTGGTCGGTGGCGGCGGGATTCTTCACGGAGAACACGCCCAACAGGTTCTGGATGGCGTTCAGCAACCCGCGCCGCAACAGCGGGTACTTCTACGAGTGCTTCAACGGCAAGCGGGACTTCTGGCGCAACAAGATCGTAGACGCCCGGTCGGTCGAGGGGACGGACAAGGCGGTGTACCAGCAGATCATCGACGAGTACGGGGCGGACAGCAACCAAGCCTACGTCGAGGTGTACGGGCAGTTTCCCAGTGCGTCGGACGATCAGTTCATTGGCAGCCACTTGGTTGACGAGGCGATGGACCGCGTCAAGTGGAAGGATCAGTCAGCGCCCATTGTCATCGGCGTGGACCCAGCGCGGTTTGGGGCGGACTCGACGGTCATCGCCGTCAGGCAAGGCCGGGACATCATCGCGATCAAGAAGTATCGGGGCGACGACACCATGGAGGTCGTGGGCCGCGTGATTGAGGCCATCGAGGAGTACAAGCCCGCGTTGGTCGTAGTGGACGAGGGCGGGCTGGGCGCGGGCGTCGTGGACCGGCTCAAGGAGCAACGGTACAAGATCAGGGGCGTCAATTTTGGGTCCAAGAGTAAGAATCCGCTCATGTGGGGCAACAAGCGGGCGGAGATGTGGGGCGAACTGCGGACGTGGCTCAAGACGGCCAGCCTACCCAAGGACCGGTACCTCAAGAGCGACCTGATCGGCCCCATGATGAAGCCGGACAGCAAGGGTACAATTTTTTTGGAAAGCAAGAAGGACATGAAGGCGCGAGGGTTGGCGTCACCCGACGCGGCGGACGCCATTGCGGTTACGTTCGCGTTTCCGGTGGCGCACCGGGAGTACGTTGACCGTGGACCTAGAAGAGGGTACTCTGCGGGCGGAATTACAACTTCATGGATGGGATCGTAACCATGACCACCAGCACCAAACCAATCGGCGTTGCTTTTGAAGATCAGAACATCATCGGTTCTGATTTTGTCTTGGCTGGCGGTCAGCTTGGCTACTCGACCGACGCTCAGGGAGCGGTCACGCAGCTCACCAGCAAGTCTACTGGCGTGACGCTAGACAAGTCTTGCGGTCAAATTACCTTGAACAACGCCGCGCTGGCGGCTACGACAAACGTGACGTTTACGCTGACCAATTCAATAATCGGCGTCAAAGACGTGCTGGTCTTAAATGTGTACGGAGGCACTTCTGGTTCGTACAACGTGTGGGTCAGCGGTCTGGCTGCGGGATCGGCCACCATCACCGTGCGTAACATCACGGGTGGTTCGCTGTCGGAAGCCATTACCATCAACTTTGCCATCATCCACGGACAGTAACATGCCCCTTAAAAAATCTGCGTCGCCCAAGGCGTTCAAGGCTAATGTGGCAACCGAGGTAAAGGCTGGCAAGCCGCCCAAGCAGGCGGTTGCCATCGCGTATTCGGTCAAGCGAGCAGCAGCGAAGCCGTCAAAAGGTAAGTGACATGGCTAAGTCCGTTTCTTTATCGGTTGGGCGCGGGGAAAAATTACCCGTTAGCAAAGGCGCTGGTCTAACTGCTAAAGGGCGTGAAAAGTACAACGCGGCAACGGGCTCTAACTTGAAAGCGCCCGCTCCTAGCCCTAAGACTGAGGCAGACAAGGGCCGCAAGGCTTCGTTCTGCGCAAGGATGGGCGCAGTAGCGGCTAACGCCAAAGACGGTGACCGCGCCAAAGCGGCGCTCAAACGGTGGAAGTGCTGACATGGCTATGAAACCTGGGTTGTACGCTAACATCAACGCAAAGCGCGAGCGCATTAAAGAGGGCTCGGGCGAGAAGATGAAGAAGCCCGGCGCACCCGGCGCTCCGACTGCCAAGGCGTTTAAAGAGTCAGCTAAAACTGCAAAGAAGAAATAAATGGATTATTCAGGGGTAGCTGCGGCAGGCCGCGTGTCGAGCGGGGGCGGGTCTCGTAAGAAAGACCCTGCTACCGTTATGGACACCATGCGTAGCCGTTTGACGATGGCTATTGCTGCCTATTCTGAAAGCCGCGAAGACGAGTTGGACGATCTGCGGTTCTTTGCCGGGTCGCCTGACAATCAATGGCAGTGGCCTGCGGACGTGTTGGCTACCCGTGGTTCGGTGCAGGGACAGACAATCAACGCCCGGCCTTGCCTGACCATCAACAAGCTGCCACAGCACGTCAGACAAGTAACGAATGATCAGCGACAAAATCGGCCAAGCGGCAAGGTCATCCCTGTCGATGACAAGGCGGACGTGGAAGTCGCTGAAATCTATGATGGTATCGTTCGCCATATTGAGTATATGTCGGACGCAGACGTGGCTTACGATACTGCTTGCGAAAATCAGGTAACCTATGGCGAGGGCTACATCCGGCTGCTGACGGAGTACACCGGCGATGATACGTTCGATCAGGACATCCGCATCGGGCGCATTCGCAACTCTTTTAGTGTCTATATGGACCCCACCATTCAAGATCCATGCGGATCTGACGCCAAATGGTGCTTTATCACCGAAGATCTCACGCGTTCTGAGTACGAGCGCCTCTTTCCCGACGCCATGCCTGTCTCGTCTATCCAGCAGCAAGGCGTGGGCGACGAAAACTTGTCCAACTGGCTCAACGAAGATGTAGTCCGCATTGCGGAGTACTTTTACATCGAATACGAGCTTGCCAAGCTCAATTTGTACCCCGACAACCGCACTGCGTTTGAGGGAAGCCGCGAAGACGCCATGTTCAAGGCGTCTGGATTGGCTCCGCTCAAGAGCCGCCAAGTGGACCGCAAGCGCGTCAAATGGTGCAAAACTAACGGCTATGAAATGCTGGAGGAGAACGATTGGGCGGGCCAGTGGATTCCTGTCATTCGCGTCGTTGGCAACGAATTTGAGGTTGATGGCCGTCTTTTCGTGTCTGGATTGGTGCGAAACGCCAAAGACGCGCAGCGGATGTACAACTATTGGGTATCCGCTGAAACCGAGATGCTGGCTTTGGCCCCCAAAGCGCCGTTTATCGGCTATGGAGGCCAGTTTGAAGGTTATGAGCAGCAGTGGAAGACCGCAAACGTCAACAACTGGCCTTATCTTGAGGTCAATCCTGACGTTACGGACGGCGCAGGCGCTGTTTTGCCGCTTCCGCAGCGTTCGCCGCCTCCTATGGCGCAAGTTGGCCTCATACAGGCCAAAGCGGGCGCTTCTGACGACATCAAATCGACCACTGGTCAGTACGACAGTAGCCTCGGCGCGACCAGCAACGAGCGGTCGGGACGGGCTATTTTGGCTCGCGAAAAACAAGGCGATACAGGCACGTATCACTACGTAGACAACCTTGCCCGCGCCATTCGCTACACGACCCGCCAGATTGTAGACATGATCCCTAAGATCTACGACACCCAACGCATTGCCCGCATCATCGGCATTGACGGCGAGACGGGCATGGCAAAAATTGACCCTACCCAGCAAGAGCCGGTCAAGAAGATTGTCAACCCTGAAAACCCCGGCATTGTAATTGAGAAGATTTACAACCCCGGCGTCGGCAAGTACGATGTGTGCGTCACAACCGGGCCAAGCTACATGACCAAGCGTCAGGAAGCTTTGGATTCAATGTCGCAGCTTCTTCAAGGCAATCCCAACCTGTGGGCTGTGGCGGGCGATCTGTTCATCAAGAACATGGATTGGCCTGGCGCGCAGGAAATGTCCAAGCGGTTTGCCAAGACCATTGACCCCAAGCTTCTTGAGACCGACGACAAGTCTCCGGCGCTTCAAGCTGCTGAACAACAGATGCAGGCAATGGGTCAAGAGATGGAAATGATGCACAAAATGCTTCAGAACGTCCATCAGTCCGTTGAAATGCAAGATCTTGAGCGCAAGAACTTTGAGGCGACAATCAAAGCGTTTGACGCCGAGACCAAGCGCATTTCGGCTGTGCAAGCGTCCATGTCGCCTGAGCAGATCCAAGACATTGTCATGGGCACGGTTCATGGCATGATTACCAGTGGCGATCTGGCGGGTGAAATACCGGGTCAGGAATTGCCCGGTGAAAACGCCGAACAAGGAATGCCACCCCAAGGAATGCCCCCGCAGGGAATGCCGCAATGACAAAAGCTTCTGATTTCGTAGGGTATCTGTTTCTTGCGCGGGATGTGGCCCACTCGGTCCATCTGAATACCCGCAGCTTTGCCAAGCACATGGCGTTGCAAGGGTTTTATGATGGCATTGTGGAATTGGCGGATAAATTTGCTGAAGCTTATCAAGGCCGTAATGGATTGATTGGCGGCATCACTCTTCAAACTGCCAAAAAAACAACCAACATAGTTGAGTTTTTAGAAAACCAACTTGAGGAAATTGAAGGGTGCCGGTACGACGTGGTATCAGACAAAGACACGCCGCTCCAGAACATCATTGACGAGATTGTAGGGCTGTACCTGTCAACCCTGTACAAACTCAAGTTTCTGGCGTGAGGTAGCAAATGCCCACCGCATCTTACGTCAAATACACCGCCGCTATCGAGCCTCTTTTAGAGGGTATTAATGCTGGCACTGATTCGTGGAAGATTGCGCTGGCGTTGACCGTCAACGCAGCGGACACCACGTTTACGGCAGGCACCACAGATCTGGCTACGGCTGGAGGGTACACGGCAGGCGGCAACGCGGCCAGCATTACATCAGCTACGCAGACGGCAGGCACGTACAAACTGGTGCTGGCAAGCCCATCCGTATGGACGGGATCTGGCGCTGGATTTACGTTTCGATATGCGATACTTTGGGATGCTACGACCAACACCCCGGTAGCGTATTGGGACTACGGGTCCAACGTGACCGTGGCGTCTGGCGACACCGTCACCGTGACCCTTGATGCTACGAATGGCGTGTTTCAAGCTACCTGATAGGATAGATCTATGGCCTTCATAACCGCAGATCGTGTCAAGGACACATCGACCACGACCGGCACCGGCAACATCACGGTGTCTGGATCTGCGCCATTTGGCTATCGGACCTTCTCAACGGTTCTCAGCGTTGCGGACACTTTCTATTACGCCATTCAGGGACAATCGACTGCCGAATGGGAAATTGGCGTTGGCACTTACGCCAGCACCAACCAGTTTGCTCGTACAACTGTGTTGGCGTCTTCCGCCAGCGGCAGCGCCGTGTCGTTCTCGTCCGGTACCAAAAACGTGTTTATTACGTTGGCGGCTACCAGAACGCTTCAGCTTGGGCCTAGCGACACACCAACGGCTGGGTCTGTGCCATACGGCACTGGTTCCACGTTGGCGTACACGGCGGCGGGGACATCTGGTCAATTTCTTAAATCAAATGGTTCTGGCGCACCTACTTGGGTAACGGCGTCTGGCACCGGCACTGTCACTAGCATCGATGTCAGCGGCGGCACAACGGGCCTTACAACTAGCGGCGGCCCTGTCACTACATTAGGCACCATAACCATTGCAGGTACGCTTGCAACGGCAAACGGCGGTACTGGCGGCACCGCAACGCCTACCGCCGGCACCATTCCCTACGGTACTGGTACTGCACTTGCGTATTCGGCTGCGGGCACAGCGGGCCAGGTGCTTACATCTGGTGGCGCTGGAACCCCTACATGGACCACTGTGACGGGTACGGGAACCGTTACCAGCGTGGCTCAATCATTTACCGGAGGCTTAATTTCGGTTTCTGGTTCGCCCATCACCGCTGCGGGCACTTTGGCCCTTACGGTAGCAGGTACATCCGGCGGTGTCCCATATTTTGGTTCTTCTTCTACCTGGGCTTCGTCCGCCGTTCTAACCGCTAGCGCCATTATGGTAGGCGGCGGCGCAGGTGCAGCGCCTTCGACCATTACGACCGGCACGGGTGTAGTGACGGCGTTGGGTTTGGCGGTGTCAGGTTCTGGCAGCATCGTTCTTGGAACATCGCCCACGGTCAACAACCCGACCGTCACCAATTACGTTGAGTCGGTGGTGGCTATTGGTACGGTAACAACGACCAATACCATCGCCCTGACCAACGGCACGGTTCAAACGGCAACCCTGACGGCTTCCACGGCTTGTACGTTTACAATGCCCACAGCCACTGCTGGTAAGTCTTTTGTGTTGCTACTAAAGCAGGCGGCATCCACAGGCAATGGAACCGCTACGTTTACCGGCGTTAAATGGGGTACTGCTGGCGCACCCACAATCACCGCAACTGCGGGCAAAATGGACATCCTTACTTTTGTCGCTGACGGCACCAACTGGTACGGCAGCATAGCGCAAGGATTTACTCCATAATGTTCGCCGCCAAGAATTTTCTTTTTACGGTTGTAGGTGCATTGACTGCGCCAACAGCGGTTGATGTTTTAGTTGTTGCTGGTGGCGGCGGCGGCGGCGCGGGGTATGCGGGCAACGGCGCTGGAGGCAGCGGTGCTGGTGCTGGTGGCTACACTTATTCTACTAATGTCGCCGTCACACCCAATACTTCATCGGTTATAACTGTTGGCGCTGGCGGTACAGGGGGAACTGGAAACTACGCTAATAACGCGACAAATGGCGGGGCCTCCACGCTTGCAGCAGGAGCTTTTGCTTCGGCAATTACAACAGACGGTGGCGGTAGGGGAACATACTATGGTGGAACGGGTGGCAGCGGTGGTTCTGGCGGCGGCGGCGGCACTGCAGGCGCCGGTTCTGCAACAGGCGTTGGCACAGGCTTCAACGGCGGCGCGGGCAATCCTTCGGCTGGCGGTTCGGGCGGCGGTGGCGGGGCAGGCGCGGCAGGTCAAGCAGGCGGCGTAGGCGATCAAAGAAATGGTGGTAATGGCGGCGTTGGCCTTTCCAACAGCATTAGCGGCACCGCCACTTACTATGCTGGCGGCGGTGGCGGCGGCGCGGAAGATAACGGGTTTACGCCCGGAACTGGCGGTTCTGGTGGTGGCGGCAGTGGCTCGAATGGACTCAGCGGCCCCGGCGGGGCGGCTACAATTAATACTGGCGGCGGTGGCGGCGGGTGCGGGTCTGATGGTAGCGGTTCGTACAATACTGGTGGCGCAGGTGGTTCCGGCATTGTCATTGTCCGCTATCCCGACACGTATGCTGCTGCAACAGCTACAACGGGTTCTCCCACAATAACTGTTGCTGGTGGGTATCGTGTTTACAAGTTTACTGGCAGCGGGAGCATAACTTTCTAATGGCTTTCATAACCGCAGATCGTGTTCTCGATAGCTCCACGTCTACAGGTACGGGGGCTTTTGTTGTGTCAGGTACGCCTGCGGCGGGCTATCGGACGTTTTCGGCGGTCATGTCGGTTGGCGACACCTGCTATTATTCAATCCAAGGGCAAACGACCAGCGAATGGGAAGTAGGTCTTGGTACTTACTCGTCGGCCAATACGCTGACCCGCACCACGGTTTATAGCTCGTCCAACGCAGGATCTGCGGTTACGTTTTCGGCAGGCACTAAAAATGTATTTATTACAATGGCGGCGTCCAAATCGCCTCAGTTAGACCCCTCTGGTAACGTGACGGCGTTAGGTACGCCCGCGTCCATAGCGTTAACAAACGCCACCAGTTTGCCTCTCGCCACCGGAGTTACCGGCACACTTTCCGCCAACAACGGGGGGTCCGTAGCCTGGCAGTCCGTTCAGACGGCATCCTTCACGGCTGTCGCTGGCAACGCATATCCTGTCAACACCACATCTGCTGCAATCACCGTCACGCTTCCCGCCAGCCCGTCTGCGGGCAACATCGTGCAGTTGACGGACTATGCGGGGACGTGGGCGACGAACTACGTGGCAGTTGGGCCTAATGGTAGCAAAATTAATGGGGCATCAAGCATATTCCCTGCGACCACGGCCCGTGAAAGTTTGGCATTTGTCTACATAGACGCCACGCAGGGTTGGCTGGTTTACGCTGGTGTTAATGCCGTGAACCCCGGAACATATAGCGCGTCATACCTTGTTGTTGCTGGCGGCGCTGGCAGCGGTGGCGGCATTGGGGGTGGGGGCGGCGCTGGCGGGTTGTTGACGGGAACAGCCTCGTTTTTACCTAACACTGTTTATACTGTTACCGTTGGCGCTGGTGGAAGCGCGGGAACGGGTACTGTTAAAGGAAGCAACGGCAATGTGTCGTCTGTTGCTGGCACTAGCTTAACGACTATTAGTGCAACTGGTGGCGGCGGCGGCGGAAACGGCCAAGGAACAGCCACTGCGGGCAACTCAGGCGGATCAGGCGGGGGCGGCGGCAGCGCCTTCACTGGATCAAATGCTGGCGGGTCTGGGACATCCGGCCAAGGATTTGCTGGCGGCACAGCTAATACGGCTGGCGGCAATACTTCCGGTGGCGGTGGCGGCGCAAGTGCAGTTGGCGGAAATAGTGGAGCTAGTGTATCCGGCGCAGGCGGCGCAGGGACAGCTTCGTCAATTACCGGCGCGTCTGTAACGTATGCGGGCGGCGGCGGTGGTGGGGCTAACGGCGGCGCTGGCGCAAGTGCTGGTGCTGCTGGAACGGGCGGCGGCGGCGCGGGTACAAACAGCACAACTGCGGGCACGGCTGGAACCGTTAACACCGGCGGCGGCGCAGGCGGTGGTGGCTACAATGGGAGCAGTGCTAACGGCGGCGCGGGTGGATCTGGCATTGTCATCTTGTCTGTTCCGACCGCCTTCTATTCTGGCACCACAACCGGCTCCACGGCTGTCTTTGTTGGGGCCATAACAACAACCACGCTCACCGTTGCGTCTGTTACGTCTGGAACCATTGCAATCGGCATGGTCCTTTCTGGAACGGGCGTCACTGCGGGAACGACAATTACGGCGGGCAGCGGATTGTCTTGGACCGTCACACCATCCCAGACCGTTGCGGCTTCAACTACCATTACTGGAAATAGCACGGTAGTAACTACAAGCGGATCTAATACCGTTATTACGTTTACGCAATCAGGGAGCTACACGGCATGAGCCACTTCGCCAAGGTCTGCGACGGAAAAGTCCTTCAGGTCATCGTTGCCGGTCCTGAGTTCTTCGACACGTTTGTAGACTCATCGCCCGGCTCGTGGATACAGACGAGCTACAACACCCGTGGCGGGGTCCACTACGGCGCGGATGGCCAGCCTGACGGTGGCGTGGCCCTGCGCGGCAACTACGCCGGGATAGGGTACACCTACGATCAGGCCAATGACGTGTTCTACGCGCCGCAGCCCTACGCAAGCTGGACGTTGGATCAGGCCACATGGCTGTGGAGCGCGCCCGTGCCGTACCCGGTTGATGATCAGCGGTACGTTTGGGACGAGGCTATGGTTGGTTGGAAACTTGTAACCGAAGGATAGGTTAATTGAATGGCTTTCGCTCTTACTGGATACGGCATTGCATCGTTACCGATTGCAGCCGCACCGTTGGCGGGAAGCCCCCCGGTTCTTTCGGCTGCGTATACGCTTGACGCATCTTATGGGTTATACGCGCTTACTGGGCAAAGCATAATTTTTAACCGGGGCATTTTGCTTACCGTTTCTAGTGGGTCATACGCGCTTACCGGTCAAAGCATAACCATCACAAAGGGCTTCTTGCTTTCCGTCCAAAACGGTCTATACTCGTTAACCGGGCAGGCCGTAGACATCACGTATACCCCCTTCACCCCGCCGGTTACGGGACCGACGCAGTACTTTATAGAAATCCGGTCCTTTACGGAATCTAGGAGAATATGATGTCGATTAACCTGAAAGCCATTACGACCAGGTTAGGCTATCAGCAAATTACCTCTCTCAGCTCTTCCACGGCGCTGACGGTGCCCGCCGTAGATCTCAACGGCTTAAATTGCCGTCCTGTGATCGCTCTCATTACCCCTGAAGGTCAGGCTGTGCGTTGGCGCGACGATAACGTCGCCCCCACTTCGTCCGTTGGGATGCCCCTTCCTGTTGGCGTGACGCTCCAGTACGATGGCGATCTGACCATGATCCGGTTCATTGAACAGGTGGCCGGAGCCAAGATCAACATCAGCTACTACGCTTAAAGGTGCCCCCATGAATGTCTCGCAAGATAGCGCCCCAATGGACTACATGGATTACTTCCTTAACCAGCTTCCCAAGAACTTGGCTACGATGGCTGCGTTGCGGGATGAGTTGGCCGTCCGTCAAGGCGCACTGTCCGCCGCTCAGGACGCGGTAGCTGACCGGGCCAAGGCAGCGGAAGAGCTTGCTGCCGCCAAGGCGATTGCTGCCGAAATGGTTGCGGGGGCCAAGGACGCTAGAGAGGCGTTAAGCGCGGATCAGGCGCAGTTTAAGGCTGACCGCGCTGCGTTTGACGCTGCCAAAACGGACAATGACGCCGCCCTTGCTACCCGCGCGGATCTTCTGTCTCGTCAAGAAGCCTCTTGCAACGCTAACGAACTTCGTCAGGCCACTATGGCGGCATCGCTTGATGCTCGCGCTGCTGATCTGGCATCCGCTACGCAGGCCCTTGAGGCCCGTGTGAAAGCCTTCCAAGAGAAAGTGGCAGGTCTTTCAGCTTAACCGACTGGCCGGTAGCCAGGCACTCCTCGGAGTAACCCATGAACGACGAAATCTTGAATGCCCCAGCGGACGCCCCCGCGCCCGCGTCAGAATCGGAAGCTACGGCGGCTCCTATTGCTGAAATTACAAGGCCGGAAGATCAAACGACTGAAACGCCCAAGTCTTTCACACAAGAAGAATTGGACGCCATAGTCGGCAAGCGCCTCGCAAGAGAACAGCGTAAATGGGAACGGGAGCAGGCCCAACGGACTGTTCCTACTGCGCCTTCTGAATTACCGCCACCTGATCAGTTTGATTCGGTCGAAACCTATGCGAAAGCATACGCCGAACAGATGCTACGGGAACGGGAAGTTCAAAAGCAGCGGTCTGAATATGTAGAGGCTTATCACGACCGCGAAGAAGATGCGCGGGGCAAATACGATGACTTTGAACAGGTCGCGTACAATCCCAACCTCCGCATTACGACCGTGATGGCTGAGACGATTCAGACCTCTGATGTTGGTCCTGACGTAGCGTACTATCTAGGGTCCAACCCCAAAGAAGCAGACCGCATTTCTCGTTTGTCGCCTATCTTGCAGGCCAAGGAGATCGGTAAAATTGAGGCTACTCTGGTCTCAAACCCGCCGGTCAAGAAATCTTCGAGCGCGCCCACGCCTATTTCACCTGTCACTGCCCGTAGTAGCGGAACGTCCACATACGACACCACTGACCCACGGTCCATCAAGTCGATGACCACGTCAGAATGGATCGCCGCTGAACGAGCCCGACAGGTAAAAAAGCTGGAAGCTTCGAAATTCCGTTAACCCTCTACGCCTGAAAGGCTGACCAATGGCTAATAGCATTCTCACAATCGACATGATCACCAGGAAGGCTCTGGAGATCCTCGAAAACAACCTGGTGCTTTCGCGTAACGTGAACCGCCAGTACGATGACAGCTTCGCCGTCGAAGGCGCGAAGATTGGTTCCACGCTGCGTATCCGCCTTCCTGACCGCGCTCTCGTCACCAACGGCGCTGCGCTTCAGGTTCAGGACGACAATGAGCAGTACACGACCCTGACTGTTTCTACCCAGAAGCACATTGGCGTGAACTTTACCTCTGCCGAACTCACCATGCAGTTGGATGACTTTGCAGAGCGCGTTCTGAAGCCTCGCGTCAGCCAGTTGGCTGCCAGCGTGGATGCGGACGTGGCGAATGCCTACCAGAACATTTACAGCTCGGTCGGCACCCCCGGCACGACCCCCGCCACTTCGCTTGTCTTGCTTCAGGCCCAGCAGAAGTTGAACGAGTACGCCGTTCCTATGGACCAGCGTTACGCCACTGTGAACCCCGCTGCCAACGCCGGTCTGGTCGAAGGCATGAAGGGCTTCTTCAACCCCACCAGCACGATCAGCCGTCAGTTCAAGACCGGCATGATGGGCGAAGGGGTTCTTGGCTATGATGAAGTCAACATGTCTCAGTCCATCGTGCAGCACACGACCGGTTCGCGTTCCACCTCGGACACGATCCTCGTCAACGGCGCTGTCACGACGCAGGGCGCGTCCACCATCAGCCTCGATGGCGGCACCGGCTCGGCGACCATCAAGGTTGGCGACGTGTTCACCATTGCTGGCGTGTATGCGGTTAACCCGCAGACCCGTCAGACCACCGGCAGTTTGCAGCAGTTTGTTGCTACCGCCACCGCCACCGCTTCCAGCGGCGCGTGGACCGACGTGGCGATCTCGCCCCCGATCTACACCGCCTCTCAGGCGCTGGCGACCGTGGACTCGTTCCCGGCGGACAACGCTGCCGTCACCTTCCTTGGTGCGGCTTCGACTGCCTACCCGCAGAACCTGATCTACAACAAGAACGCCATCACGCTCGGCACCGCCGATCTGCTCATGCCGCAGGGTGTAGATATGGCGTCTCGTCAGGTTCATAACGGCATTTCGATGCGTATTGTTCGTCAGTACGACATCAACAATGACCGTATGCCCTGCCGTATCGATGTTCTGTACGGTTTTGCCGTAATCCGCGCGCCTATGGCCGTGCGTATGTGGGGCTAACCCCTTCTATCTGGGGCTGCGGCCCCAGATTTCCCTCATCAACTCTTTAGGAGAATATCATGGCTCTTCCGAATGGCGCTGGTGGTTACCAGCTTGGCGATGGCAACATCACTGAAGTTAACCTGGTGACGCAGGGCACCCCTGTCGCTAAGACCGCTGCGGCTACGCTTACCGCTGCGGAACTTACTTCTGGTATCATCACGTATACGGGCGCTGCGGTTAACCTGACGCTCCCCACGGTGGCGCTTACCGAGGCTCTGGTCACCAGCGCCAAGAACGACAGCTGCTTTGACGTTGTGATCATCAACACGGGCGCTACTAATGCGGCAACCGTTGTGGTTGGCACTGGTTGGACCATTGTTGGTGCTGCCGCCGTGTCTGCGGCTACTTCAGCTCGCTTTCTTGCGCGTAAAGTGGGCGATCTTTCGTGGACGCTGTACCGCATCGCCTAATCAACCAACGCCCCGTCTACGGGCGGGGCGTTTTCCACAGGTATTTTTATGATCTACATGCGCCACCCGGTCCACGGCACCAAAGTTGCCACTATGGAAGCCGAAGCGATTTATGATGAAGAGAGCGGCTGGAAACGCTATACTCCCGGCGAAGTCCCGCCCTCTGACACGTCAGAGCCGGTAAATGAACTTGCACCCCGGCGACGCGGTCGCAGGCCGCTGAATGAGGGAATAGCCAGCTATGACGACAGCCGGGGATCAAATTAACGGAGCCCTTCGCCTTCTGGGCGTTCTAGCTGAAGGCGAAACGCCATCTGCGGCTACGTCGCAAGATGCGCTGTTTGCGCTCAATCAAATGATTGATTCTTGGGGCACGGAAAAGCTCTCGACGTTCACAACGCAAGAGCAGGTGTTTTCGTGGTTGCCGGGGCTCATCAGTCAGACGCTTGGCCCTTCTGGTGACTTCGTTGGCGACCGCCCGGTTTTGATGGACGACGCGACGTATTTCGTGGACGCCTCGACGGGCATTTCCTACGGCATCAAAATAATCAACCAGCAGCAGTACGACGGCATCGCGGTCAAAACCGTTACCAGTACTTTTCCACAGGTAATGTGGATTAACACCAACTACCCAAACATCGACATGCACATTTATCCGGTGCCCACCAAGGTGCTGGAATGGCATTTCATATCGGCGGCGCAATTGACCCAGCCCGCCACCATCGCGACGCCGTTGTACTTTCCGCCGGGCTACCTGCGGGCATTTCGGTACAATCTGGCTTGTGAATTGGCCCCTGAGTTTGGCGTGGACCCATCTGCAACGGTCAGCCGGATTGCAATGTATTCCAAGCGTAACCTTAAGCGCATCAATAACCCTGATGACATTATGTCGATCCCCTACGCCATCGTCAGCACCCGCCAGCGGTTCAACATCTTTGCGGGTAACTTCTGATGAAGAGCCCTATCCTTGGCTCCGCGTATGTAGCCCGCAGCGTCAACGCTGCGGACAACCGCATGATCAACATGTTTCCAGAAGTTGTGCCGGAAGCTGGAAAAGAACCCGCGTTCCTTCAACGCGCGCCAGGGCTAAATTATCTTGCTACGATGGGCGCAGGCCCGGTACGCGGCCTCTGGCAGTTTGGCAATTACGGTTACGCCGTGTCGGGCACATCGCTCTACAAGATCGACAGCAATTTTAACGTTGTGTCCAAAGGCACCGTGTCGGGCACCGGTCAAGTGTCGATGGTGGACAACGGTACGCAGTTGTTCATTGCTGCGGGCGCTACCGGCTACATCTACAACGCCAGTACGGACGTGTTCGCGCAAATCACGGATGTTGATTTTGCAGGCGCGGTGACAGTTGGGTTTATCGACGGGTACTTTGTCTACAACCAGCCCAACAGTCAAAAGTTTTGGGTTACATCGTTGTACGATGGCACGTCTGTTGATCCTCTCGACTTTGCCAGCGCGGAAGGCTCGCCCGACAATCTCGTGTCCTTGATCGTGGACCACCGCGAAATCTGGCTGTTTGGGCAATCTTCCATTGAAGTTTGGTACGACGCTGGTCTGCCGGACTTTCCCCTCTCGCGCATTCAAGGTGCGTTCATCGAAATCGGTTGCGCTGCACCGTTCTCCGTTGCCAAGCTTGACAATGGCGTGTTCTGGCTTAGTTCGGACGCTCGCGGGCGCGGTATGGTGTACCGCTCCAACGGTTACGCTGGCGTCCGCATCTCGACGCATTCCGTCGAATGGCAGATCCAGCAGTACACCGACATTACGGACGCCGTAGCGTATACCTACCAGCAGGACGGCCATTCGTTCTATGTGCTAAACTTCCCCAGCGCTAACATCACTTGGGTCTATGATGTGGCGACCCAAGCCTGGCATCAACGCGCCGGTTGGCTCAACAACCAATTTACCCGCCATCGCGGCAATTGCCAAATGGCGTTCAACGGCCAGATCGTCATTGGCGACTATCTGACCGGGCAGATTTACGCTTACGACCCCACGGTCTACACCGAAGCAGGGGCGGTGCAAAAATGGTTACGCTCGTGGCGGGCGCTGCCTACCGGCACCAACAACCTAAAGCGCACGACGCAGCACAGTTTGCAACTAGATTGCGAAGTAGGCGTGGGTTTAGACGGCGCAACGCCTGCGACCACAACCTATCTCAGCAGCATCTCGTCTGACGCCGCGTCTGCGGGCGCGATCAGCGGCGAATCGGAAGAGACCACACGCGAAATCATCGTGCAAGGTTCCGATCCGCAGGTCATGTTGCGCTGGTCGGATGATGGCGGGCATACATGGTCCAGCGAACATTGGCGGTCAATGGGCAAGCTTGGCGAAACCGGGCGACGCGTCTTGTGGCGCAGGCTTGGCATGACTCAAAAAATCCGTGACCGCGTGTACGAAGTGTCTGGAACCGATCCGGTCAAGATCGCCATTATGGGCGCGGAACTGATCGTGAGCCCCACCAATGCCTGATAACATCACGCAGATACCGGCTCCGCGTGTTGCCATTTGGGACACAGTGACAAACTACGTCACGCGGGGTTGGTATCGGTACTTCTATAATCTTTACGCCATTCTCGGCAGCGGATCGCTTCGCAGCGGGGCGTTCTACGACACCACTACGCAGACCGCCGCCGTTATCAATACGGCCTACGCCATCACGCTCAACAACACTAGTTTGACCCAAGGCGTCAGCATTGGAACGCCAACGTCGCGGGTCTACGTAGACCGCACGGGCGCGTACAACATTCAATTTTCGTTACAACTGACCAGCACCAACGCGGCGGATAAAGACGTGTACATCTGGGCAGATGTAAATGGAACGTCCGTACCTGAAAGCGCCACCAAGCTGAGTTTGTCTGGCTCTAGTAAATCTTACGTTGCGGCTTGGAATTTTGTTATCCGCATGAGCGCAGGTGACTATTTCCGGCTAATGTGGTCTACTACCAACACGAATGTTCAGATAGCCCGCATAGCGGCGTCTGCGCCTGTACCGGCCATCCCATCGGTCATCTTGACCGTAGCTGCAAATATAGGTGAATAATGGCTGTTCTCACTCCATCTCCCAAGACAGCTTTTGTTGACGCAGCAGGCGAGCCGCTGGTTGGCGGGCAGT